>Ga0209535_1000140_pt1 | contig 46318 bp, 36 predicted proteins | sample LinPmetageLP28_FD_184041 | JGI IMG/M metagenome (GOLD analysis project Ga0209535, IMG submission 184041) | Marine viral communities from the Pacific Ocean - LP-28 (SPAdes) (version 2) | ecosystem: Environmental > Aquatic > Marine > Oceanic | place: Pacific Ocean | collected 2009-08-22 | reverse complement strand
TTTATTCAATTTGGCTAGTGTGGTCTTGTTGACCTCATGTACATCACCGTGTGCAGTCTTCATTTTCTTTTGATATGACGGTCCCGCCGTTTCGTTTTCATTTTGTCTCGTGAAACTTGGCATCATCCCATTAAATTCTAAAAGATCATCTCTGATAGATTGATTTTTCTTTTCGATGTTTAATATTCTTGTGAAACTGTTTGTTATGGCCGCTGTGTAGTACGCGAAAGGATTGTCCGATTTTGATTCATCGAACTGCAACCCTATCTGTGACAGTTGCATCAACGCCTGTGATTGCATTTCATCATTATACGTGTAACCTCTCCAGTTAGCTCTGGTACCATATCTTTCACACAACTTCATGTACATCATTGCCAATTGGTTAGTCATTTTGCCATGATGGCAGTCAAAGTGTCCGTTGTCCATTCCGCCTACCCAGTGTGATTTTCCCATACATTGTAGTTTATTTTTCTTGTCCAACTTGTAATGTTGGAACGGAGGGAAGTTCACCTTTGCATGGTGGTCTGCTACTTGCTTAGGATTCTTTTTCCTTTCACTGTCCATTGGAATATGATCAAACATCATGACTCTAAACACAAGGTCTGATTTGTCTATCTTTCTTGGTGATACAGTGTAATCTGCTAATTTAATTTTTTTCATTCCCGCTGACTTGGCCTGTTCCCACGCTTCCTGCGTCAATCTCTTGGCCTTGTTCTTTTTGGCCTCGGCTATCGTCCTCACATTTATTTTCTTAAGATTTGGCACAATTATATCATACTGTGCATCTTCTGGTGCGATATATGAACAATATGTGTTCTTGCTGGCGTGTATCTGTGCCAACAGATCTCGGTTGTTTAGATATTTTACTCTTTTCATAGTTCTCCAATAATGTTAGTGTAGGATGACCACAAACAGGTCTGTTAAAAATCGTGCCGTATTGGGAATTAAGTGCGCCTAAAATTATGCCTATAAATATAGTTAAAGTATACGAAATTTTACAAAGGAAAGCAACCATTAATACATGGCAACACTAGGTGGTATAATAAAGAATGTAGCTTCAGGGTTTTTCAATAGGACCCTTGCACGTCTTACAGGCGCTGGTATTTCTACGGACTCAAGACTAGTGCAGGCTAGAGCCAAATGGTCAGGCAGAAATGACACAACCGACTGGCGTGTGAGATTACAGGTGCCCGAAAATTCACCATTAATTAAATTTTTTGATTTTGAAAGAAATCCTCTAATGAAGCCTCTCGCAGAGTCTCGAGGGATATTTTGGCCGTTAACACCTGCTGTTGTGATACAGCACTCGGCAAATTACAATGCGTTGGCACAGACACACAGCAACTTTCCATTCCAGGCATACCAGAATTCACAAGTGGATCAGATGAATATCATTGGCGAGTTTCCCGTGCAGAATTCCGAGGACGCTAAACACTGGGTAGCAACTGTTAATTTTTTAAGGACGGCAACAAAAATGTTTTTTGGAAAAGACGAAGGTGATGGACTTAAAGGAAATCCTCCACCAATTATGCACCTGTTTGGTTACGGTGACAACATGTTCCACAAAGTGCCAGTGGTTATCAATTCTTTTAACGTTGAACTAAGACCGGGCATAGATTACATATCAACAAAACAAAGCAACACACCTTATAAACAATTGGCAGGATCAGACGCTGGGTTCTTCATGAACGCAGAGGGAGAGGATCAATCATGGGCACCAACACTGTCAAATATATCTGTGCTAATAACTCCTATATATGGCAGGGAGACTATCAAGAATTTCTCAATGAAAGACTTTGTAAACGGAAGAGCTAACGGAAAAGGCACAGAAGGGGTAGGATTCATTTAATGGCCAAGTATTCAACGACGTCACCTTATTTTGCAACTCCGCAGAACAACATCAACCTAGGTGTGTTTGTTCCAAGACCACTGACAGCAGAAAAGGACGATCAGACATACATCATAGAGAGGACCTATGCGTACAGACCAGACCTACTGGCTTATGACCTTTATGGCTCTCCAAGATTATGGTGGGTGTTCGCACAAAGAAATCCAAACCAGTTAGAGGACCCAATATACGATTTTAAACCGGGAGTGACTATTCAGTTGCCAAAGCCAGGTAATGTCTCCAGCGACCTAGGTATATAAAAATGGCAAAGATTTATCAAGATAGGATAATGAAGTTGGCAAGCCAACAGAAACCATTCCTCAAACCAAACATACTACACCAGTTTGCATCTTACAACACAATATTCACACTGAGTGGCCTTACAGAAGAAGAATTTAGCTCACATGATTTCCTCATAAATCCTGTGCATGACATCATAGCAAAGACCGGCGGCATAGGCGGTGACGCCAAAGTGAGAAGTTTCGCCGCGGCAGAAACTGGGGATGGTGCTGTTGCCGAGAGAGCATACAAACAGCAAAAATATGCATTGGGCATATCTGTGTTGGAACGTGCCCACGACATGTCAATTGATAATGTAAACATAACATCGACCACCAGTCCAAATTTGGAGCGTGGACTAGGGAACTTTACAAAGATGGAGTTTGAAATATCAGAGGCCTATGGTGTAACACTCATAGAAAAAATTAACGCGGCCACAGGATTGAATGGATATCAGGACTACATGGACGCTCCATTACTACTCACAATAGAATTCAAGGGATTTGATGAGAAAGGTGCCCCGGTCAAAAATCAACCAGTTGTAAGGAAGGTGCCTATAGGAATCACACGTGTGGATTTCGATGTCAATGAGTCAGGAGCAAGATATCAACTGTTGGCTGTGCCCTACCCGGAACTGGCATATGATGACAGGTACAAGTTTCCCAGAACAGATGTCCCGGTTGCGGTCAACACCCCAACACAATGGGCGGCAGATGTGATGGAAGTTCTCAACGTCACAATGATGGAGAATGAAATTAAGGAAAAGAAAAGGGAATTGAAGGACAAGTACAAGTTTTCCATAGACAGCAGGGTTTTGGAGTATGGCAAGAAATACGCTTCCAACGAAACCAATGCCACGATAAGTGCCAACACAAAAGAATATGATGTATTCGACGAAGTAGAGAACTTACAGCCAACACCCAAGGTCAAAACAATTGAAGGGACGGCAGGACAAACTACGTCACTGACAAAATTTTTCGAGGACGCTATTAGGTCTCTGACAGGTTACAAGGATCTGGCAGAAAACTTCTGGGTCAGCTATCTGAGTTCGGTTGGCGTCCCTCAGAAAATTTTGGATGACGAACTAGCACTGGCCAAGCTAGTAAACAGCGATGAGATGCAGTCGATAGTGATGGAACATCAATATGTTGATTGGTTCAAAATAAAAACCACAGTGAGGACCGACGTCGAAAGATTTGACAGGATAACAAGAATGCATCCTAAGGAAATCGAATACAGAGCTGTACCCTACAAGCTACACGTACTGAAACTTGTAAGGCCCGGTGTTAGCGTAAGTGGTGTGGATTGGCGAAGCCAGGTACACAAGGACTACAACTACATATACACAGGCGCTAATCTTGACATCCAGAATTTAAGGATCAACTACAAAACTGCGTACTACATGAGGAATGTGAGGGGCAAAGACAAGGGAGTAGCAGAACAAGGACTTTTTAACTGGGTGACGGAAACGACCAAAGAAATTTTCGGCCGAGAAAAATATCCCGAACCTCTGAAGCCATTGCGACAATACCCTTCCACCAACAAAGGTCGTAATGTACTTAACGTTACACAGGACAGTCCAAAGTCGCAGGAATTTTATGACTACTTGACAAATCCGGAAGCTGACATGATTCGTATAGAAATGGACATACTCGGAGACCCGGCTTACATCTGTCAGGACGCCTTCATGCCCATACACAAAGATAAAATAGAGAGGGAAAAGACCTTTAGTGTGACCTACAGTGACAAGTACAATTCTTTCAATTCCGACTCTTTCCAGCCCATAATAAATCTAGCTTACAGGATTCCAGATGAGGTAGATGTGAAAGAGGGAACAATGTTCAGCGGTGCCAAGTTCCGTGATGAGAACCTTTTCTTCAATGGCATATACCAGGTCAACAAGATAGAGAGCAAGTTTGACCAAGGACAGTTCACACAGACCCTGTTCTGCACAAGATTCAATAACCAGCAAGGTGCAGGTACGACACCGTTGACAGCATCGGCTCAAAAATCCTCAGCGGAAATAATAGAAACAATTAGAGACCACAGAAAGTTGCCTAGTATAAAAGAACTACTACAGAAGCAAAAAGACAAAAAACTTGAAGATGTAATCGGAGATATTAACGACATAATGGCGTAAGGATAAATTAAAGTATGGTACGAAACACACAGGGATTCTCAGACACACACGACAACCAGAAGAGCTTCAGTGAGGCCAATCATGCCAAGGACACAGGGCCCTACGTTGCAACCGTGAAAAATGTGGCCGACCCTTTACGGATGGGTAGGCTCGGTGTCAACATTCCTGCACTTACAAACACAACAGAACCAAAGGCCAACCAAATCATATGGTGTCAGTATCTGTCACCTTTCTATGGTGCCAAGTCCATCGATGCAGTATCAAAGACAGATCCCTACTCATACAAGACAACACAGCACTCATATGGAATGTGGGCAGTGCCGCCTGACATAGACACAGAGGTGCTTGTGATATTTGCCAAGGGTGACCGTACTGCCAACACAGCATTTTGGATAGGATGTGTGCAAAAACCACTTGTGAACCAGCAGGTTCCTGGCTATGGTGCTTCTAGCAATACTGCCGTTGGCGTGGCACAGGTAGCGTACGACAGCACAGAAACCAAAAAAGATTTATACGGCACAGACTTTTTACCAGCAGGCGAAAAGAATCAATTGGACTATTCCGACGGTGAGACTCTAGCCAATGTTAACAAATGGAAATATCCAGTAAATGACATCATGGCAGATCAACTTTTAAAACAAGGGTTGATCAAAGACCCTGTTAGGGGAACAACTTCATCATCTGCTCGTAGAGAATCACCAAGTGCAGTATTTGGGATTAACACCCCGGGCAGGATCAGACCCGACTCGGAGTCAAAAAACTTCGGATTGGAAGGCACGCCGGTAAGGTCTGATAGGGTTCCAGGTCACAGCTTCGTTATGGATGACGGGGATAGATCAGGAAACAATCAACTTACAAGATTACGGACCGCCTCTGGACACCAAATACTAATGCATGACACAGATGGTTCCATATACATAGCAAACGGATCAGGAAACGCATGGATAGAAATGCAGAGCAACGGTAGGATAGATTTTTATTCAGGGATTGGTGGAATCAACATGAGAACAGAAGGGGACTTCAACTTACACAGTGACTCAAACATCAACATGCACGCCAATGGACAGATGAGGATAAGTTCTGCTAACGAGATGATTCATTCGGCAGATACTATACTGAACATAGGGGACAAGGGAATACTCAGCAGTTCGCAGACAGGATCCATACGAGAGTTTGCAAGGGACGGTATAACTTCATTTACTAATGGTACGCAACTGCATGGAGCAGGTGGACAGATACACCTGGCAGGAGCACAGGTACATTTCAACTCAACAGGTGCAAGTTCTAGTTGGGGGCCAAACTGGTTAACAAAAGCTCGTGCAGGTATGGAATTGAGAGAAGAAGGCGACGTAGAACTTGCAGACAAGGGCAGAAAACCTTTGGAACCGTTTACTAGAAAAACAAAAACAACAGTACACAGGTTTGTATCTCATGAACCTATGTTTAGAGCCAGTGTAATAGGTAACGATGGAATAATACCTATAGATAGTGACGATAAAAAACAATGGAGAAGACTGGTTAGCACTCCAGGGACAGCAGAATTCTTAAACCACCAGAATAGATTCAGTACAAACAGTGCAATACGTGATGCACAGTATCAAGCAGACGCACTAGAATATGTAAAACAGAAAATGGGCAAGTCCACGAATGTTGCAAAGGCCAAAGAGCTGTTGACCGATTTTGGAAAAAAATACAACACAACGTACGGAATAAGCGACAAGATAAATTTACCGTTCAATATTAAAGATAGTATATCAGAAAAAATTAAAGGAATAGACTTCAATACCTCAAGTAAAAATCTGACCAGTAGTCTGACATCGCAGGTGGTAGACACTTTCACAAGTAAAAGCACAGAACTTTTCAAGGACAATGTTTTTGTTAATAGTGCAGGAGAGCTATTCAGCTTAGAAAACGCATCAGGGATTACGGGCAATATAGATCTACTGAACAAAAGCCTGAACTCTGTAGACGGGCTAGTCAACAACTTATCATCAATAAAAAATTTCAAACCGTCTATAACTAACCTTGCAAGTATATCACAGACTTATTCAAACGTCATCGGAGGAAAGATAGTTGGAATAAATCAAGTCAAGAGCCTGGCCAGCAAGGCGGGACTGTTCAACGCCAGGGAGGCCGCTATAAGTGGACAAAGTTTCTTCCAGAATGTGGGAGCCAACTTACCTACTGTAATAGGTAACATAGGTGGTGCGGTGAGCAACTTCTTTTCCGGAGGAGGATTCTTCAGTGATTCTAGATTGAAAGAAGACATAAGATTTGTTGGAAAATCGCCTGCAGGCATCAACACATATTCGTTTAAATACAAGCAGTTGCCTGGTAGGTACCTAGGCGTCATGGCACAGGAAGTTCCATGGGCGAGGCACATGACAGACACTGGTTACTACGCTGTGGATTACAGCAAGGTAGACGTAGAATTTAGGAGATTACATTAATGGCATACGGCGGCGGCGGATCAGGAAGTAATTTGGCAAACAAATCAGTGACCTTCAAAGGTTTCAGCTCAAAGGCAGAGCAAAAAAATTTTAAGCTATATGATTTTGAGTGTGCCAAACAGGACCTTATAAACAGATTGAGTGTGCGTAAGGGCGAGAGAGTTGAGAATCCAGAATTTGGCACTATCATATATGATGCAATCTTTGAACCTTTTACTGAACAATTAAAGGATGCCATATTAGAGGATGTGACAGCAAATCTCAATGCAGATCCTCGTATAGCAACACAGGACATAAGGGTCACAGAAGCAGATAAAGGAATAGCCATACAGGCTACTATAACATACGTACCTTTGGATATTACCGAGAAACTACGGTTTGATTTCGATGAAAATTCGTTACTACGCCTATCTTAATATACGCAGTTAATTTAATACATAAATATCCATACAAACAGTATGGCCACTACAGATAGACAAAACAGATTATTAGTTGCGGAAGATTGGAGAAAGATCTACCAGTCATTCCAACAGGCAGATTTTAAAAGTTACGACTTCGAAACATTACGTAGAACAATGGTGGCGTATCTGCGTGAGAACTATCCAGATGATTTCAATGACTTCGTAGAAAGTTCGGAGTACGTTGCACTGATAGATCTTATTGCCTACATAGCACAGGCACTTTCTTTCAGAGTTGACTTGAATGCAAGAGAAAATTTTCTTGAGACAGCAGAGAGAAGAAATTCGATCTTAAGGTTAGCAAGGCTTATTAACTACAATGCAAAAAGAAACAAGCCTGCAACAGGATTGTTAAAAATAAATTCAATCTCTACAACACAAGACGTTACAGATTCATCAGGAACAAATTTAGCAAACAGCACAATAGTGTGGAACGACTCAGCAAATTCTAATTACAGAGAACAATTTACTGCGATATTAAATGCCGCAAATCAGCAAGGCCAATTATTTGGAAAGCCCAGAGAAAAAGGAACAATAGGTGGGGTAGATACAGAAGTTTACACATTGGCATCTAATCAAAACGGATTGCCTATTTTTGGTTTTCAGAAATCAGTAGGTGGTGTAAGCAGAGCTTTTGAAATAGTACCGTCTACAATAAACGACAGTGATTCAATTTACGAATCAGATCCAGTAGAAGGCACAGGGTTGACTTACACATACCGTAATGACGGTTCAGGCGACGCTTCGAACAACACAGGATATTTCTTCCTATTCAAACAAGGAACTTTGCAAGACACTATATTCACAGTGGACAATGCAATTACAAATTATGTTAAAAGTTTAGCAACAATAAACGTTAACGATTCCGATGTTTGGTTGTACAAGTTAGACCAATTTGGACAGATAATAGAAAAATGGGAAAAGGTATCTGCACTGTCTGGCAATAATGCGATTTATAATTCATTGTCAAAAGATGAAAGAAACATTTACAACGTAATAACAAAAAACGAAGATGCAATAGATCTAGTGTTTGGTGATGGTAATTTTTCTAATTTGCCACTTGGATCTTTTAGAGCTTACTACAGAGTAAGCGACAATGCCAAGTATTCACTTCAACCCGCTGACATGCAAAATGTACAGATAGATGCAACGTATCAAGACTTAAACGGTTCTTCACAGACATTGTCAGTGACAATGAGTTTAAAGGCATCGATCTACAATTCAGCAGAAACAGAGTCAAACGCATCGATAAAGGAAAAGGCCGCACAGGTTTATTATTCACAGAACAGAATGATCACTGCTGAAGACTATCAGATAGTTCCTTTGAGTGCATCACAAGAGATCGTAAAAGTTAGATCAGTAAACAGATCTGCATCAGGGATAAGCAGAGCAAAAGAGATTTTAGATCCAACTGGCGCATATTCAAATATAAGTGTTTTTGCCGAGGACGGAATGTTATACAGAGAAGAAACTGCACCAACATTCACTTTCACGTTTAACAACAGCAGTGATGTGCAGACTGTGATAGATTCATCAGTTGAAGCAAAATTAAAGACAGCATACTCGCGTCATTTTTATTATGACAAATACTCCGCAAAAAGTTTAAGCTCACTCACGGCAACATGGAATTCATCTACGACAACGACAAACACCAACACAGGATATTTCACTTCAGGCGGTGCACTTGCAACGGGAGATACAGCAACATCAAATTTACAATACGCAAAGGCTGGTTCACTTATTAAATTTACGTCACCCGACACAAGAGAATTTTTAAATGGAAGTCTTGTAACTTCAGGTACCGAATTAGCTGAAGATCGGAAATGGGCTAAAATTTCTGCTGTCGAAGGAGATGGCTCAAATGGCGGTCAAGGAAACTTATCATCTGGTGCTGGACCAATTACTTTGGCAAACATAATACCTAATGGTTCTGTTTTGAGTACAGTGATTCCAAATTTTACAACGTCATTCTCAGCAACACTGGAAGCCAACATACGAGACCGTATAGAAGCATATGAAGAGTTTGGTTTAAGGTACGATGTGGATTCAGAAGAATGGAAGGTCATTACATCAACAAACCTAAGTTCAAGTTCAGTGTTTAATCTAAATAACACGGGTTCCACAGCAGGCACCGCTCTTGACTCAAGTTGGTGGTTCAAATTTACAAATGACGGAAACACCTACACAGTGACATACAGAAAAATGGACTACATTTTCGAGTCTGAAGGGCAGAATAAATTTCATTACGATATTGAAGAAAAAATTTATGATTACAAAACAGGAAAAACGGTCAAAGACACAATAAAAATTTTAAAAACAAACAGCATTGTGTCAACTGGATCCAGCATAGGCTATCCGTTAATATGGCAGATTACTGATACAGTAACAGAAGACGACGGGTTCCAAGATAACAGGAAAGTAAAAGTTGGATTCTTTGATAATGACGACGACGGTGTTGTAGACAATCCTGAAATATATGATATTTTTATTGAACCAGACACATCGGTGTCAACTAAATTTGTTTTCTTTGAAAAATATATTTCTTATGATAGCATTGAGAGATACAGACCATATGCGGCATCAAACTTTGTTGTTACGGAAAAAGAGACAGATATTAATTTAAACACTGCAACATACACTGACGGACAACTATTTTATTTTTATGATGGTGCGGAAGATGTTGTCAAGAAGTATGTGTTAAGCACAAACACATTGTCAACGACTACAGACTATTACGCCAGACGAGGCAGAAGTTCAATAGATTTCCAATATAAACATCATGCAGGACAGGAAACAAGGATAGATCCAAGTGTGTCAAATATTATAGATACCTATTTGCTAGAAAGAACTTACGACAATTTATTTAGAATATGGTTACAAGATGGCGGCACAAAGCCAATAACATCAACATCTGATCAATTGAGAATCAATTATTCGGGTGCATTGAATCCTTTAAAATCTCTATCAGATCAAGTAATATACCATCCGGTAAAATATAAAATTCTATTTGGCAGTGATGCAGAAGAACAGTTACAAGCAACTTTCAAAGTTGTAAAAAATTTAAAAACTAATGTCACAGATGCAGTGATCAAAACAAGAGTTATTGCCGCTATAAATGAATTCTTTGCGTTAGACAACTGGGATTTTGGGGATTCTTTTTATTTCACAGAATTAGCCGCTTATGTACACAACCAACTTGCACCGGATCTTTTGACGGTAGTAATTGTGCCAAATGAGTCCGGACAGGGGTTTGGGTCTCTGTTTCAGATCAACTCAGCGGCAGACGAAATTTTCATCAGTGGGGCCACCGTTGATGATGTGTCGATTATAACAGCACTAGGAGCCAACCAATTAGAGGCTTCCGGTACTGTGGTCACATCTACATCAACTGCCACGTCAAACACCTCATCAGGATCAGCAGTGTCAGGCTCTACTACAACAGGTTCGGGATCAAGTTCAAGTACCGGCAGTAGTGGGGCAGGATACTAATGGCTGACACTCCTACAAATTCTTTAACCAACAACGAAGTTATAAAACAAGGCACAAACGAGTACAGACGTACTGTACAACATCTGCCTGCATTTTACAGGACTGCCGCTAATCAAAGATTCTTGTCAAGCACATTGGATCCATTGGTCCAGAAAGGAGCACTGGAGAGACTAGACGGATTTGTTGGTAGGCAGGATGCTTATACTAGGAAATCTACGGACAGATATATTTCAACAACGAGTAGAGATAGGATGGCTTACCAACTCGAGCCCACAATCACCTACACGGACAGAGACACAACAAGTGTAAATCCAGAGGATCAAGTCAAGTTCACAGGAACATACGACGATTACATAAACCAATTGAAATACTTAGGCGGTAAGGTCAATAATCACGACAGACTTAACAAGGAACACGTATATAGTTGGAATCCTGCAATTGACCTAGACAAATTAGTAAATTATAGGGAATACTTCTGGGTGTCCAATGGACCAGATGCAATAGAGATAGACAGTCCTGGCACAGGTGCAGAAGCAGAATACAAGGTGCAGGCAGTGACCGGTGCTTATCAGTTTCCACACCTGGAAGGCGAAAGCAATCCTGAGATAACACTCTATAGGGGTAACACTTACAAATTTAATGTAGACGCCAAAGGAAATCCATTCTACATAATGACCGAACCATACTCAACAATGCTGTCATCAGACGGATCAAGTTCAACACTTTATACTTCTGGTGTAACCAACAATGGAGCAGACGAAGGCACTGTTACTTTTGTCGTGCCAACAAACGCACCTAACACTTTATACTACCAGTGTGGCAATCATGATGCCATGTATGGTGTACTCCACGTGCAGACAGTTGATGCAGGCACACAAATAAATGTTGAAGATGACATAGTGGGAGTAAAAAACTACAAACTTAGAACACTTGATTTATCTAATGGCATGAAGATTAAATTTTCTAATACAAGAGTTTCGTCAGCTTATCAAAATAAGGAATACTACATCGAAGGTGTTGGCGAGGCGATAAGGATTACGGATGTATCAACACTAGCAACACCCGAGAGCTATTCAGACTCTGGTGTACCGGTAGACAAGGATTACATAACAATTAAAAGAAGTTCACTAGATCAAAACGCATGGTCGAGATACAACAGGTGGTTTCATAGATCGGTCATAGAAAAAAGTTCAGCAGTAAACGGCACCGCCACAGTTTTAGATGAGACAGATAGGGCAAAAAGACCCATTATTGAATTTGATTCAGGCCTAGCACTTTACAATTCAGGTACAACAGCAAAGACTCCTGTAGATTTATACGATACAACACAGACGGACGCATTTAGTAATGTGTCAGGGACATTTGGATACATTGTTGATGGTGTGCCGATCACAGATGGAATGAGGGTAATATTCTCAGCAGACACCGACCCACTGGTGAGAAACAAAATTTATGTGGTCAACTTTGTAGATGCCGGCGATTCCTCTGTATTATCACTTACGCTTTCAGAAGCATTAAATGGTACAGCGGGAGACAAAGAAACTGTTTTTGTAAAACAAGGAACAAGTAACAAAGGAAAATCATACTACTACAACAGCTCTACAACAAGATGGCAAACAACACAGCAGAAGACTAAATTGAATCAACAACCGTTGTTCAACATGTATGACAACAATCACACATTGTTTGATGACGCGACAGCATATCCAAACTCCTCTTTTGTGGGAGCCAAAGTTTTTGCTTACGCTACCTCTGACAATGCAACAACAGACACGGTATTAGGAATTAAAGTAAAATACAACACTATCAACAATGTGGGAGACATGGTGTTCGAGTCTGATCATACGTCAGGCACATTCACATATCAAGATGACGGGGTAACAACCACTAAAAATCTTGCCGAGGGACACCTTCACTACACTACAAGCAGTACTTCTCACAACAGTAAGAGTGCTTGGGTTAAACGTACAAACGAAAGCAAACAGCGTGTTATTAGAACCTTCATAGTCGACGACACAGAAAAAAGATTATTCCCGATTGATTTTTATGCCAACTCATCATCATCATCGGACCTTGAAGTATCAGCTTCAGTAAACGGCATAAGAAAAACGCTGACAACAGACTACACTTTGGTAGACGGAACAGCAAACAAATACGTTAGATTTGTAAACGAATTGAAAGTCAACGACCAAGTAAGACTTGCCGGATACAGTACCGCGGATAAATTGGCAGACAAAGGCATTTATGAAATACCTGAAAACCTTTCTACAAACAGTCTAAACGAAACAGTCGGAACTTTCACCTATGGACAAATACTAAAGCACTCAACAGATATACTTGATAAAGATTCAGAATTAACAGGGGCAATACCTGGCGTAACAAATTTACGAGACAAACCAGATGCCAAGCTCAAAGGCGGAACAATACATCAGCATGAGGCACCTCTTGCTCCTGCAATATTCAACCTTGTGGATCAAGATGCAAACGCCATCAGAGCCATAGACTATGTTAACCAAGAGTACGAGAAATGGTATAACGCTTTCTTAACGTATGCTACTGGTACAGCATATGAAGGAAACGCCGCCGATAGGGTTGACGAAATAATAATTGGAATAAACCAGGGTAGGAACAGTTCTTTTCCATTCTATTATGAAGACATGGTGGGTTGGGGAGAAAACGTATCTTTAAGGACCTACACAGTGCAAGGTGCATCACAGACAGAATATGCTTTGGATTCACAGCACAATCTTACAACTTTAGGCAACAGAGCGGTTTATGTTTACAAAAACGATGTGCAATTAGTTCATGATTCTGAATACACATTCAGTACAGCAGACGACAGTGTAACAATTAGTGCAACTCTCACAGCAGGTGACATTATTAAAATAAAAGATTATAGCGATACCACTGGTAGTTACATGCCACCATCACCAACAAAATTAGGAATGTATCCAAAATTTAAGCCTGAAACATTTACTGATAACACTTACATAACAAGTCAAACAGTTTTAAGGAAACATGATGGATCAATTATAAAGTCTTATGGTGATGAACGTGATGCCTTGATACTTGAATTAGAAAAAAGAATTTATAACAACTGTAAGACAGCATACGATTCAACGTTGCTAGATTTATCAGATGTAAGGCCCGGTGCTTTTTCAACAACAGAGTATTCACTATCTGAAATTAATGACGTGATGGGCGGAGATTTTTATTCATGGGCAGGAAGAAACAATGTACAATACATTAATAACACGACCTTTGTTGAAGGTTCTCCTTTCACATACAATTATTGCAAATCAACTGATAGAATTACTGGCACAACACTTCCAGGATATTGGAGAGGTATATACCAATATTTCTATGACACCGATAGTCCACATCTAAGACCATGGGAAATATTAGGACATTCAGAAAAACCATCAGACTGGGATACCACATATGGTGCGGCACCCTACACAGCAGGAAACAGTGTACTATGGAATGCAATAGCATCGGAACCAGGAAGATATGGAAAACCAAACATAGCAAATTATATTCCTGTTGATGCCTCAGGAAATTTATTAGATCCAATAGCGGCAGGATTGATACAAGACTTTAACGTGCCCGGTAGAACATTGCACTGGAAATTTGGTGATCATGGTCCAGCAGAAACGTCATGGAGAAGATCAAGTTCGTACCCATTTACTGTGATGAAAACTTTAGCAACAACAAAACCTGCAAAATTCTTCTCTACTTTCTTTGACCTATCTCGATTGACTACAAACACAGCAGGAAATCAAATTTACAGTGATACAGGAATTAGACTAAGATTTAAAACTTCAAAGTACCATCTCGAAACTTCTATAGATAACAACACAGGAGTGACAACGAGATACATCACAGCAGGTTATCAAGTTTTCATCATCAATAGCCTCATAGCAAACAACCTCGACCCTATAACTTTTTACTATGATAAGATGAAAAATCTCAATGTGCAACTTGCATACAAGTTAGGAGGATTCACAGACAAAGGTAATATAAAGGTATTGACAGATTCTGTTTCACCAGGATCTACATCAGGATCTAAATTTATTCCAGACGAAAACTACAAAATATTGTTTAGAACTTCTAATCCGGTTGAAAGTTTTGAATATTCAGGAGTGCTCATTGAAAAGAATACAGACACAACGACATCAACAGACGGATCAACAGTCACTGATGTTGGTGGATACAAGGTATTAGGTTATTCTACATCAAAACCGTTCTTCCGTTTCACATATCCAGCCAAGTCAAGTAATTCAAAAAAAATATCAGTCGCAGGATCTGTTTCTGTAGAACAGCACTCTAATTTCCAAGAAACAGTGCAGACAATACCTTATGGATATGTGTTCACTACAATACAGGATGTTGCTGATTTCTTATTTGGTTATGGAAACTACTTAGAATCACTAGGATTTAAATTTAACAAATATTCTAATGAAATTAGAGAGACTCTTAATTGGTCCAACGCTGTAAGAGAATTCTTGTTCTGGACCACACAAAAATGGGCACCTGGTTCGGCTATAACAGTCTCACCGGCGGCAGATGGGTTTGAATTAGACACAAACAACAGTGTGGTTGGCAAATTAAGAAACCTAGCAGGTGATTATTCTTTATTAGATGCAGGCGGAAGAAAGATAGATATCAGAGAAGTAAGCACAAAACGTACAGGAAAAACTTTTGATCTTGACATCAAATCTCAAGATGTTGGATTGTTTAACATATCATTGAACACGGTTCAAAAAGAACATATGTTAATTTTTGATAATTCAACTGTGTTTTCAGATATAATTTATGAACCGTTCACAGGCTTTAGGCAGGCAAGGTTAAAACTTGTAGGATGGAAAACAGCAGGGTGGAATGGCGATTACTACGCACCCGGCTTTGTGTTTGATGCCGCACAGGTTACTTACTGGACAGCAAACAGTGATTACAGAATAGGTGATTCAATCGAATATCAAGGCAAATTTTATGTTGCTAAATCCAATCATAATTCTATGGACAAGTTCGAAAACACGTACTGGACACTGAAAAGAGATAAACCGGCACCACAATTAATTCCAAACTTTGATTACAAGATATCACAGTTCAATGATTTTTATAATTTAGAATCAAGTAATTTTGATGAGTCACAACAGAAACTAGCACAAAAATTAATTGGATACCAATCTAGAGATTATCTAGAAAATCTTTTTGTCAACGATGTTTCGCAATACAAATTTTATCAAGGATACATTAGAGAAAAAGGGACACAGAATGCAATAGATAAAATCCTTAAAGCAAAATACGAAAATTCGGACATCACATTAGATTTATATCCAGAATGGATGATCCGGACTGGTACTTTTGGAAACACAGATGCACGAGAAAATATTCAAATCACTTTAAGTGATAGCGAAGTAAATGCCGATCCACAAAGTATCGAACTTCTAGACAACGCAACAGACACTAAAACATATTCGAGGTCACTGGCAGTCAACAAAGAAGACTTTTATAGAAAACCTGTGGAATACACAGCTAGTACAACATTTGCATTGTTAGATTATACCAAAGAAGGTGTAGACAGAGATAACACACAGGTCTTTAAGACTGCTGGATATCCTCAGTTGGGACAGGTGCAACACACCGGTTTCGATATAGATGATCTTCTAAATCTAGATATTAATTCTATAGATAAAAATGATCTTGTATGGATAGCTAATAAACAAGACAAGGATTGGGACGTTTACAGACTAACAAGTGCTGGAATAAAAATTGCAACGTTATCAACTTCTGAAAATGCAACAAAATTACTAATAGAGTTCACAGGGTCACATGGACTTTCTGCCGGAAACAACACTACTCCTGCCGACTACTTTGCGATTTCAAACAGCGAGGCTACAACACTTAACAGGGTGTTCCAGGTAACAAGCACACCCAACCATAAAACAGTTATAGTCGACTACGAGGACAATGTAAACTTTATACCAACCCTACTTGACGGTTCGACTGCAGACAGTTATGGCAACGTATACAAGTTTGTATCTGTGCGTGTTGCATCCATGGACAATGTAAATGACAGACTAGACTATCATGTCTATCTAGATAAAAATGACTCATTAAGTGTACCTGGAGATAAAATTTTTACAGACGCCGACACTACAGGATTATGGCGAGTATATGAGAAGCAAGATCCATACACAGAATTTAGAACGTTTTCACCAAACGCAAGTTTATCTGACCAAGACTTTGGATACAAAATAGTTGCAAGGAACGACGGAAGATCCGCTGTAATATCAGCACCAGGAAAAGGTCAAGGGGAATTACATTTCTTATTCAGATCAAATCATTCCGCAGGTACACAATATTCTGTGCAATCGACTGTGACAATGACTGACAACAACGATAATACAAGTAGATTAGGTGAGTCTCTGTCAATGAGTACGGATGAAAACTTGGTGGTTGCAGGTGCTCCGTATACAAACACGTTAGGACTTGACGGAAGCACAAGACAACTTGATGCTGGATTGATCAAAACTTTTGTTTGGGATTCTTCGACATTCAAATATGGTGCACTAGGAACAGTCAACCCGCCAACTGATGGATCGTCATCTAATGAAAATCTAAATTTTGGTTGGGCACACAAGATAAGTGAACCGGGTTTGCTTTCAGTCAGAGACACAGCAACCAAATATCTTTTTGTGTCTGCTCCTGGACACGCAAACGACAACGGAAGAGTATACATGTACACATGGGGAATAGGTGCTGACGGAAGTACTTACGACACTTGGACACTTGACTACACACTAGAGGCTCCTTCTGCAGGACAAGGTCACAGATTTGGACACAGACTAGACGCCAATGACAATGGTGATATTCTTGCAGTAAGTTCATTGGCCCCGGGTCAGGCAGGAAAAGTAGAAATTTTTGTAAGGGTAGGGCAAAGCAACGATGACAGCACACAGAACTCATTTACATTAGCACAAACACTCACAGGTACTTCCGGTGATGGTTCAACTTTGAACACGTCATTTGGAGAGTCTATCACAATGAGCAAAGATGGAACTAAATTGTTCGTAGGTGCTCCGGGAGTTGACGGAACAGATACTCCTGACACGGGTGTTGTTTATGTCTACAAATGGAACAGAGATGGTTCTACAAATACATACACACTAGATCAAACAATCAGTGAACCTGATACGCTTTCCGGAGCCAAGTTTGGGTCGTCATTGTCGGTCAATCAGTCTGCAACAAGATTAATTATAGGTGCGGAAAAAGCCGCAAATCCTAGAGAAATGAAATTTGAATCTGGGGAAACAACATTCGACTTACAGGACACTACTATTGTAGATACCAATGCAAGTTCGGGTGCCGTGTACACTGCCACATTGTACAACACGAAATATGTCATAGATGATAGATTAGTGTCGCCTACTGTTTCACCACACGACGATTACGGCAGGGGAGTATGCATGATTGACAACAACGTATTTGTAGGTGCACCTAAGGATGAGGGCAATTCAGGTTTAAGTAATGATGGATCTGTGTATTGTTTAGACTTGACAGAAGAAGATGTGTATGCATGGAAAAATATTGCAACAGAAAAAGCATTTGTAGATATTAGTAAATTAGGACAAGTATTTGATTTCAACAACGGCTCGAAACAAATCAGGGATTACTATGATCTATACGATCCGGTTAAAGGAAGAATACTAGGAATCGCTGACAGAGAAATAAACATTAAATCTCCATGGGATCCAGCTGTATACAATACAGGAGATAAAGCCAACACCGCGACACCTTGGGCAGAAAATCATATAGGTGAAACATGGTGGGACCTTTCAGCTGTGAAATGGTTATGGTACGAACAAGATAGCCAAGAATACAAAGTAAACAACTGGGGTAAAACTTTCCCAGGTTCCAACATCAACATATATGAATGGACGGAATCAAGATTCACGCCAACGGAATGGAATAACTTTTCAGGCACACAAGAAGGTGTGTCGGCTCAAGTCACAGGTGAGGCTTCTGATAATTACACACAAATACAAAGGTATAGTTCTGTATTAGACACTTTTGTAAATTATTATTTCTTCTGGGTAAAAAATAGAGCATCTATCCCGACCAATACAGTTGTACAAAGAAAAAACACAACGGCATTTGTTTCAAGTATTATTGCAAACCCAAGCAAATCTGGTCTCAAATATTATTCTATTACTGACACAGATAAACTGATACTAAATGGAGTAAACGATTTGATCAATAGTGCTATCGTGCTCAACATAGACATAAGAACTAATAATTTTGATGGAGATTCACACACGGTGTGGAAATTAGCACGTGAAAGTGACCCGGATTACAGACCAGGACATCAGATAGAATCACGTTGGTGGGATTCACTAGTGGGCAAAAACATAACCGGTGATTCTGTTCCGGACATAGATTTGCCTTTAAATGAAAAATATGGAAATAGTATAAGACCTCGACAGAGTTGGTATGTTGACAGATATTCTGCACTTAAAGAGTTAGTAGACTACGCCAACACTATTCTTAAAAAGAATCAACTAGTTGGTCAGATACGATTAGGTAATTTAGATTCCAAGGAACCAGAACCAAACACTGTAAGTGGATTGTGGGACGGACAGGTAGACACATACGCAGAGTTAACTTACATAAACACTGCAGATATATCAGGAACACTAAACTATTTGGTCAAAGCAGATGAAACAGCAAACAACTATTGGGCAATATACCAATGGGATGGCACATTATGGAATAGGACAAGAATTCAAACTTATAACACTTCCAATTACTGGAGTTACACTGACTGGTACGGCACTGATCCTGCCATCCATGAAATGTTACACGACGAAAACACACCTATTGATAAACAAGTAACCTTCGAGTACGAACTTGACACATTAGATCTTGCATTAGGAAAACACGTAAAAGTTACCAATGCAGACACCGGTGGTTGGAAACTGTTCATGAAAACTGCAACAGGATGGACAAATGTTGGAACGGAAAATGGCACAGTAAGATTAAGCACAAAATTATATGATTATTCTCAGGACGCTACTGGTTTTGCTTCAGGTGATAACTTTGACGATAATACTTTTGACCAAGAGCCAGTTACAGAAACAAGAAATATATTAACGGCACTGCGTGATGACTTATTCATAGGAGACCTAAAAGTTGAATACAACACTCTATTCTTTACAGGTTTAAGGAAAGTACTAGCGGAACAAATTTATGTTGACTGGATGTTTAAAACAAGTTTTATAAACGCCGTAAACAAAGTTAGACAATTTGACCAAAGAAAGACTTATACAACAGGCACTGATAGCTGGATTGAAAGTTACATTAACGAAGTGAAACCTTTTCATACAAAACTACGTGAGTACAAACTGGGCTACAACGCTCCAGAACAACACGACAGTGTGATCACAGATTTTGACAATCCGCCTTTCTACGATGCTTCTGTGTCCAAGATAAGAAGATTAAATCCGCAGTACGACATTGATAAACTTAAACAATATCCATGGCAATTATGGTACGACTATCATAGAAAACATGTCAAATCAATAACAGTAACACATGGTGGATCTGGATATGTAAGGGTACCGACAGTTACCATCACCGGTGATGACAGTACATCGGCTACTGCTACTGCAACAATACAAAGTGGAGCAGTCACATCTATTACAGTAACAGGAGTAGGCTTTGGATATTCCACAACACCTACTATCTCAATTACAGGGGGACTTGCAGACGGTTCAACGCCAACAGATGTTGCCAAAGCATATGTCAATCTAGACAACGATCTTGTGAGAGATTTCCTTACAACCATAAAATTTGATAGGATATCAAGCACATCTAAAGTGGTTAACTGGACGGCCAGCACAATATACAAGTACGGCGCATTGTTAAGATATAAAAATCAACTTTATAAAGTTACAAATGAATTTACTTCGACAACAGATTTTGACGACAATGTAAACAGTGTTTACAAATATTTTGGTGATGAGTCAGGACTTACAGCCGCAGACAGGATATTAGGTTTCTATACACCAGCATCAGGCATGCCGGGCAATGAATTGTCACAGGTTATGTCAGGTGTTGACTATGGTGGTACTATGGTCACAGGATTGCTGTTTAGTCAAAGTCAAGGGTGGGACAATTCACCATGGTACGACTATCCATGGGACAATTACGGTCTATCAAGAACAGTACCTTTCTTGGCAGATGGTTCTACAAAATCGTACACATTTGACACTGCACCGCAAGTAGGGGAAGTATTCCATGTGTACAGCACGGAAGATGACAGCACACGTAGAAAACTTTCTGATACATTCTCAGGTGATGGTAGCACAAGAACATTCACTCTTAGCACTTCGCCTAACGAAAATGCTTTGATAGAATTTATACCTGCAGATGATGACGGTGTGTTGACACCTACAGACGACAGGACACTTGACTCTATCGTAAAAGGCGGACTGTTTACGAAAGATGGACTTTATGGTTCTGCACTTGGATCAGCACCAAGTGATATAAACGTGGATGGTGATGAGTTCATATCTTCCACAACAAGTCATGCACCAGAAGAGACTGTGCCTGGTCAGATATTTGACACAGTTGATATAAAAGTTTACACTTCTCCTACTTCAGGAGCACCTTTTATTACAGAAAAGATTTACACAGGTGATGCGACAACAACAACGTTCTCACTTGCAGAACATCCAGGAACTGTGGGTTCAGTTACAGTTTCTGTAAATGGTGTAATTAAAAAATTAACAACAGACTATACAGTGGATGTGGGAGCAAAAACAATAACTTTTGGTTCAGCACCAGGCAGTGGTACTGTTATTGCAACAAAAACATTTGCCATATCGGGTAGACAGTTCAAAGCATTAGATCAGTTCACTGGAGATGGGTCAACCACGGTGTATACTACTTCATCAAGGGAAGATTTTAATTTAGATTCAACACTTGCAGAATTGTATGTGACGGTCAACGGCGTGCCTACAACCGCTTTCAATTCAAGTTCAACATCACCAGAATTCGGTGACGGTTCAACAACAAGTTTGGGTAACACTCTTATTATAGATTTCAATTCAGCACCGGCAAGTGGAGCATTTATTCAAATAGCAGGATTCATGAAGAGTCCAAGTAATGCCTCAGGCAGAAATCATATGAGAATGAGGAACGAGGAGATAACCTTTGACGGTTCTACTACACACGTGTTGACACACCCACCGGGAACCATCAGACCACTGACAGGTTTGACACTTATCGAAGTGGATGGAAAAATGTTGAGAGCGCCAGATACCACTTATTACAAAGGTGACGGAAGCACATACACATATGGTGTTGCAACGGGACTATCAGATGATTCAACAGTGGACCCTGCAAAAACTATAAGTTCTGCTAGTCAAGTGGAAGTGCATGTCAATGGAGGGCTGAAAACATTAACAACAGACTACACAGTTGACACTGGAAGTCAAAACATAAATTTCACTTCAGGGAGTGTGCCCAGATCAGACCAGATGGTTAGTATAACCACTTTTGTAGATCATCATTTCAGTATTGACGCTAGTAACAGATTGGTCTTAAACTTGACTCAAATTGCGGCAGATGGATACACATTGAATGTCAATGACAAGATGGCAGTAACTACTTTCAACAATGCTGTTGGTATGAGTTTAAGAAGAGAAGTTTTAGAAGGAAGACCAGACGGAGTATATAAAACTTACTTTACACCAACAAACTCAACTTACATGTACGTCTGGCTAAATGGAGAAAGTCTAATTCAAAATAATGACTTTACACTTACTGGAGGAAACACAATTACAGTGATTGGAAAAACAATGACGTCATCAGACAGGCTTGATATCTTATACTTTGCGTCGCCAACAATAGCAAACGCTGTTGGGTACAGAATTTTTAAAGATATGATGAACAGAACTTTCTATAAGAGAATTAGTAAGACACACACGACTGAATTAACACTAACACTGGCCACAGACGCCACTACTATAACTGTGGCAGATGGAACGAAACTTGCTGACCCTCAGTCAATAATAGGATTAGATGGATCAACTATCAGCACTATAATACCAGGAGTGGTGTTTATAGACAAAGAAAGAATTGAATATTTTACCAAGACAGGAAACACGTTGGGACAACTACAACGTGGCACACTTGGTACAGGAATTAAGGGGCATGGATCAGGCACTGAAGTGGTAGATGTGTCTGGTACTCAAACCATCCCTTATGTGGACACCGTGTACACCAACACTTTTATAAGTGACGGAAGCACTGCGTCGTTCACAATATCACAAACCCCATCCTCTGCTACTGAGTTAGACATATTCATTGGTGGCCAACGATTGTTGCTCACTAGCGAGGATGGATCAACTATCAACTATTCTGTGGACGGAAGCAATGTAGTCACATTAACCAGTGTACCGCCTATTTCCATGCAGATTAAAATATTACACAAGAGAGGACAGGTATGGACAACAGCGGCAGATGGTAATCCTGCTGATGGTAAAGGTTTACAAGGCTCGATCACTGCACAGTCTAAATTCATTGCGGACGAACCGACAAACTCACCTGAATAAATACACTAGATGACACATGACAATAAACCACAAGAATCAAAAGAAGAGAATCAAACGCCACAAGATCACACAGGGGTGATGATGCAGGGACATATCAAGATATTTGATCCCGAAACGGGCGAAGTAATTGTAGACAAAAGGAATGCTATTCACTATGAAAACATGTCTCAGGCCATGGCAAGTTCACTGGGAAATAAAACAAACGGATTTATTCATGAGATGGCATTTGGAAACGGTGGGACCAGTGTTGATCCAACAGGTATCATAACTTATCTTACTCCCAACACAACAGGAACTAATTCAACGCTTTACAATCAAACTTACTACAAAGTAATAGATGATAACTCTACTGCAAACAAAGATACATCACGAAACAAGATGGAAGTGAGACACATCACAGGAAACAAGTACACTGATATAGTATGCACTTGCACACTGGATTACGGTGAGCCAACAGGACAGGAATCTTTTGACAATACAACAAATTTCAATGGTGATTTTGTTTTTGATGAGTTGGGATTGAAATCCTATGAGGGTTCAGAAAACGGCGCGACAAATAAATTATTGACACACGTTGTATTCCATCCAGTACAGAAATCACTGAATAGACTTATACAGATCGACTACACATTGAGAATACAAAGTTTAACAACATTTACAGAAACTAGTTCAACTGCACTGTCAACTTCTAACACAGTAAGTGGAACAACATCAGGTGGTAACACAGGATACTAATAAATGGCATATACAGTAAACAAGAGTAACAGTTCGGCTTCTCCCAATCAGTACATTGTGCAGGATGGTGTGGTCAACGCACAAACGGATTTAAGTTTCATAGGTAAGGGCTACGCAGGTTATGGAGAGCTAGTAGCAGAAAACTTTTTACACCTTTTAGAAAATTTCGCTGGAACGAGTGCTCCAACAAAACCTATTCAAGGACAACTTTATTATGATTCAACTGGCAACAGATTAAAGGTATACACAGGAACAGCGTTTGTCCCGGCCGGTGGTAACGTTCCTTATCAGTCAACACAACCGACTGCGATACAACAGGGTGATCTTTGGATAGATTCAGACACAGGACAATTATATTATTATGATGGTTCACAGAGTGTTTTAGTAGGTCCACCTGCTTCGACAGGATCTCTAAATGGTTTCATATTTGAGTCAGTAACAGATTCAACAACTGCCAGCCAGCCAATTACAAAATGGTATAGTGATGGAACACTTATAGCAATTATTTCAGACACAGAATTCACTCCTCAGACAACCATTGCAGGATTTGCCACAGTCAAAAAAGGAATTACACTTACTACATCACCTAGTGGAATTAAGTTTCAAGGTACTGCCACGGACGCAGACGCACTTGGTGGAATATCAGCGTCATCATTTCTAAGATCAGATGCCAATGACACAACAACAGGCACACTGGGTATAGTAAACGATTCTGGTATGACAGTCGGTGCAGACAATGACTTGTCAATCACAGTAGACGGAACAGGAATTAATTTAGCAAACACAGTTCAGAATACGGACATAACCTTCAAAGTAAACGACGGTGGTGCTACTTCAACTGTTATGACCATTGATGGCACGGAATCCAGGATTGGTATAGGCACTATAACTCCTAGTACAAAATTAGATGTGTCTGGTACTGTAAATGCAACAGCATTCACAGGTCCAATAACAGGTGCTGTCACAACATCAGGAATACAATTAACACAAAATGGTACAGTGATCTTTGAAGGATCTGCAGACGACGGCTTCGAGACAACACTGACTGTGGCAAACCCAACAGCAGACAGAACAATTACCATACCAAACGTAACAGGAACAGTCATAACAACAGGTGACTCGGGTACAGTTACAGCCGCGATGATGGCAACACCAACGTCTCTACAAATTTTAAGCAGTACAGGATCGGTATTAAAGACCATCAACGGCGCAGGAGCGTAGATTTATGGTTGATATTTTTGTCAGCGTAGTATATTATTGTACGCAAACAAGGATTACAAATGACTGTTAGAGTACCACTAGTATACAATGGATCACAACTTCAGCAAATGAAGACAAGTGATCTCAATAATATCTATGGTTTAGCAGTATATTACTACTCATTAGATCCATCAAGGGTATTGGCTGTTTCAGGTTCAGGCGGTAATATTACATCCATCGATGACACGAGATTACAGGCAGGTGCGTCATCAACGGCGTCAGGTAGCTTTCCAAATGAAGCCACAACAGCAGAACCAAGTACTGTAACAGTTTCATATCAGAGAATAACACAATCAGCCGAGACATCCAACATTACAACGTCAGACTCAGGTAAAACTTATCCTGTATTTTGGACCGGCACAAAGATACAGGCGATGACCGAAACTGACTTCGTGGACACCTTTATTCTACCAGCGATAAATCTTCTATCCGGAGGTACAACAACATCGGATCAGGCCGGCACTTACTTTATTTCCACCTCTGACAGTGTTACAGGTGCGACATTAGTATCATCAACACCGGTGTTCACTGACACTAGGGCAGATACATCGGCCTACACAGCGGACGGTATTGGTGAAACCGTTGATCAACCAACAACAATAAACAATTATTACTTGCACATCATTGATGGTGTGCTAGGTACATTCAATCCTCCACTTCAGATAGATTCAAATAACGATCTAAAACAATATTCCACAGCGGCAATTGGTGCGTTATTCCAGGAATACATAAGACATCATGTAGTAAATTCATCTGCAGGCTATGAAGTCAAGTACAACATAGATGGTAGTTTAGGAACATTGAGAGGTTCGGCAATGGTAGACACTAGGTTGTCTGGAGGAGACGGTAATTACCAAACAAGATTCGTAAGTGCGGGTGATTATAGAGCACAGGAGTTTCCAGACGGAACACCAGCCACAATAGCCACTTATTCTTTCAAGATTGAGAAATCATAGGTGTTGACTTATGGTGCCCAGTGCCATATAATATAACGAAAAGGACATTACAATGGCAATTTTTACAGGAAAGATACTTGAGGCGTATTACTCTAATGCCGATAACACAACGGTTGAAGTAATCTACAAAGATGGCAAAAGAGCAATTAACCACTATCTTCCGGTAGATATGTCTCATCCAGACTTTAAGGATTTGATTGCTGAATATCCAGCATCCAAAATAGCGGATTCAACAGTAGCGAGAAATAGAGAAGCGTACAAACAGCTCAATAGAGTTGTAGAAGCAAAAGTAAAACAAAAACTTGAAGATAAACCTATGCAGAATTTTGATTCTGTAACGGAATTTATAATCAATTATGATCCAAAGAAACAGGCGGAGCAATTATTTTCTCTCAAGTTGAAAATATTTGAGAAAGATCAGGTCAAAGATTACAACGACAATGATGTTAAGGCTAAGATCAGACAAGCAAAGACACCATTAGATGTGTTGTTGGCCTATAAGGAAATAATCACTAGCAATAGATAAAATGTTATCGGTATATTGTGTAAACTGGGGAACGAAATACCCAAGGGATTTTACAACAAGTCTAAAAGAATCAATAGAAAAGCATCTAACCATACCTCATAAATTTTATTGTTACACAGATAATCCCATTGAGGATTATGATGTGCAGGTGAAATATCCTTACCTTAGAGGAGTGTGGCATAAACTGGCTCTTCTAGAAAACACAGGTGAAAGTTTGTTCTTTGATCAGGACATCAAAATAAACAGCAACATAGATTTTCTTTGTGAAGACTTTGATAAATTTTCTGTAATTGATAGTACCCCATGGAAACCAAAAAATATACCACTTTTAGAATTTAGAATGACACAGAACACGTTGGTAAACAGCAGTGTCATGCGTTGGAGCAATCATGCACACATATTTGAGAAATTCCAAAAGCATAGAGACATGTATCTTAGACTATACGCTGGTATAGATAGGTACATCTATAACGAAAAAGTGGAATATCACCCAATTAGCACTGACAAGATAACAAGTTGGTATCAAAAGATTGATGATAGTGCGATAGTGCTGTATAATGGCAAGTACAAATGACATATGATCAAAAGACTATAAATGCATACAAGGACATACAGAGAATTGCCAAGCATTTCCCAGGAAGATTGCTTGACGCTTTCTCTTGCTTCAGTCAAAATCAGTTTGATTGCAAAACATGGTTGATAGATTGTCTTAATCAGTATCCGTACCATTTCAAAAATAAAACTAAAGATAGTATCGATATTGCTATCCTAGGAGGATGGTATGGATTGATGGCAAAATTACTCTCAACAAATTTTATACTAAAGCCAATCAATAATATTCACTCATTTGATTTCGATCCAATCGCAAAAAAAATTGGAAAAACACTTTTCCCAGAAGTTACATTTATCGAAAAAGATGTCACGGAACTAGATCTCAACGACAAGCATTTTAGCATAGTGATTAATACAAGTTGCGAACACATAGATCAAAAACTGCTTTACAAATCTATAGACACGGCGCCAGAAAAAACTTTATTTGTTTTACAAAGCAACAACTACAAAGATCTTCAACAACATATAAATTGTGTTGAAAATCTTGAACAATTTACAAAACAATACGAAAGTAGATTAGAAAACATTCGTCCATTTGAGCTTCAAAAAGAAAAGTACACAAGATTTATGATAATGGGGGTCAAAAAATGACACAACTACAAAAACTAATGGAGTTTAGGGAGAATATACATCATTTCAAAACGCAAGACCCTGGCAGAGATAAAATAGAAAAGATTTTAAAAGATGCACATTCATTGGTCCCAACAAAAAATAATCTTTGGGCCTACAATATAGATGTTTATGGTCCACAACACAATAAAGAAAAAGAAATTGTGGCTATGCAAACAGTAACCGGATACGATAAACGCAATTTTGCACCAGGAGGACAGGATTACGGAAACATTGACAAACTCAAAGAGATCTATAAAAAATGGAAAGAAGGCAGAGAGACACTACGTGATGATCCAACGGTAGAAAATAGGAAACTGAGAGCCAAGTACCAGGGTTTTTCTTTTAACGAACAGGTCACAGCACCTTATCTTTTAGTGTATTATCAAGTGCCTGGCTTTCCAACAGAAAAACAAATGTCAAAAAATTACAAAAGACTTATGATTGACTACAAAGATAACGAGCAATGGATGATATCTGCATCAATGCACGGTTATGGCACAACACTTCTTGCCGCGGAACAAGGCCTACACGCAAGTTTTTGCAAATGTTACTATCATGACATTGAGAATTTTACTAACATTCTTTCTCCTCTAAGGCACGGGTACAAGAACGTCGCATTTCTTTTGGGCATAGGATACAAAGATGCGGAACTACCGTATTATAAAAATCGCAATGTTCCAGAATATGATGAAATAGTCACATGGAGGTAAAATGTTATGGAAAACTTTGAACAATTTAAAAAACTTTGGCTAGAACAAACAGATTCGATTAAACCAACAAAAAAATTGAAGCATCTTGTGTTTATTGTGATGTATCCGGACTCGATAAGATGGAACAGCATAGTTGAAAAGCAAGTGCAGATGACAGTTTTACAAACATCAGGTGGTATAACAGGATCTGGTACCGGCCATGTACAAAAACTTTGTCATCAAAGCGAATTGCAGAGTGTTTTAGAATCTTGTGATGAGCATTCACATGCAATGATATGTATGTCCGGTATGATATTCGACATGACTGCACAGGTTTCACCGATAACGAGATTCTATGATTGGGCAAAGACAGGAGAGTATTGTAAAGGACACATACTATCAAGATTAAATTTTACACAACTCAACGGCCAACACATGCAATTAAATTTACAAAAATGGAGAGAACTTGGCAAACCCTCAATATGGGAAGTATGGAAGAAGTTCAAAAGGTCAAAAGAAAACATACATGATGATTACACACCCTCTTGGGTGAAGCCACATAACAGGCCTGAAATAAAAAATTTCACTCCTGTAGAACGTAAAGCAAAAGCATGGTCATATCTACACTTAAGAAAGAAGAAAGCACATCAGCGGAAATTATGGTTGAACATAAAAGGATTACCCGACGGGTGGATAGATAGTATTAACATAGACACCAGGGACAACTACACCAAAATACTAATGAAAAGAATGAAATCGCGTTTCTATTCAGAGAATACTGAGTTGATAGGTAAACTCCCAGAACAAAAATTTGATCTAATATTCACTCCTACCGCAGGGTACAGTGGTGAGATATTTGCTGACAGATTAGATTTTTGGGGAGAAATAATTTTCTATGATTATTGTAATGAAAATATTCATATAAAACAAAATATAGTTGGGATGAGCATGAGCATGGATGATATAAAAAAGTATAGTAAAGTATCCAAACATCCGATTGTTTTTAACAACCATGGATTCCTACAAAATCACTATCCTGATTATGATCCAAAAAAGTTTAAGAAAGAATATGGCGACAGGACCGCATTAAGACTTTTACAGTATAAAATGCACAACAAACACAAAGTTACCTATTGGTTGATGGACCTTATTAAAACATTGAGAGCCAAAGGGAGATCGAAAAATTACAATGATCTCGTCAAGAAAATAAAAGGCAAACACGTTTTTTTTGATGTAAGTAATATATTCAGCTATCATGTATCACATGCAGGATATACTTTACAAGAATTAGTGGACGCTTTAGAAGATTTTAAACAACTGTTGAAAAGACACACTACCAGTTTTTATATAAAAGGCACTGCACCGGCTAAACAGGAGATACAATGAAAATATTCGCAGTAAGGATAGGGGACAGGTATGGTCCAGAATACGAAAGTTACCTAGAGGCAAAACTGCCCGAATATGATTTTCACTGGATACGCAAACCAATACAAGATGATATATTGATGCAATGGAATAAGATGGCGGTCATGAACATGGATATAGATGAACCAGTAGTTGTGATGGACATTGACATGTTATTAGTAAATGATTATAAAAAAATATTTGACTATCCGATCAAACGTGGAGAGTTTCTTTCAATACCTGGATGGTGGAGAGACACTGAACGAGAAGGTTACAGTCTTAACGGCGGATTTTTCAAATACTACCCAACTGACTGCAAGTACATATACGAAAAATTTATGAAAGACCATTTGAAATGGCAAAGACATTACATTGAAAATGGTGTTACTAAAGGCCCAATTAATGGCGAGCAATATTTTGTTGAGGACTCGGTTAAGGAAAGACTAAAGTTAAAATTAATACCTACGAGCTGGGTGACACGTTGGTGTAGTGACGAAATAGTAATTTATGGACAAGACATGAAAGAATGGCAAATTAAAACTACAATGAAATATCAAAGGCTTACAAATAACGATTATGTGTATCTTGGAGGTGAATTTCATCCAGACATAAAATTAGTGCATTTTACTCACCATGCAAATAAACCGCACGACTGGGAGGGCTATAAATATTTCATATGATAATATTATACGGATATATGATTTATTGGGTGTTAGCGGCAATAGGAATCACTTACGGATACCATAGGTACTTTGCTCATAAGAACTACACAACCAATAAATTTAATGAAATACTTCTTTTATACATAGGCCTTCTATGTGGGGGCAGAAGTGCCTTAACATGGGCAGGTGTACATAGGATACATCACGCACACGCTGACACAGAAAAGGATCCCCACAGTCCTAAAAATTATCCTTGGTATGTTGTACTATTCAGTTTATGGAAAGTTAAACAAATACCGAGAAAATATATACATGATTTAATTAAAAATCCAAGGGTAATGTTCTTCCATAGATACGGTAAATTTATTTTTGCCGCTCACTGGATAATCACACCATTGCTTTTTGGCGTAAATGCAGTTATAATTAACCTAATGTTGTTTATTCTTTCATATGTGGGTTTTGGTATACTGAACTTTTACGGACATGATGCCAAAGGTCCTGCAAACAATTTATTAATTAATTTGGTTGCACCGTTTGAAGGGAACCATAAGGATCATCATGATTACGCAAGAATTTAACAGATCCAGTAATGTTGAGTATGTTGAGATGGGGTTCGATGTGCCCGTCAAACAACTGCTTACAGAATACGAATTGATCAAAGACCGATTAGTGGAACATAGACCAGAAGATGGACACAAAGATTGGTGTGCAGTAACACTTTATGGATTTGACTCTGACAAGACAAACAGCCATTGGGAATACGATAGAAGGAAAAAAAGACCGCAGGTAACAGATGTGGGCGAACGCTGTCCGCGGACAATAGAATGGGTTAAAAGTTTACCTTACGCAAGGATAGATGACATAAGATTCCTTGTTATCAAACCAAAAGGATTTATTACAAAACACATAGATGTGCCTGACAGGAATTGGCTTGAGCCACTAAACATATGTTTGAGTTATCCACAGGGCAATAAGTTTGTGCTCAATGATAAAGAAGTCAATTATGTGCCAGGCATGCCGTTGGTGTTAAACATACACTACGAACACTATGTTGAGAACAATTCAGATGAGGAGAGAGTGCATCTACTGGTGCATGGCAAAAAGAAAAAGGAGTTTTGGGATCATGTTGAAACCTTTAGACAGCCATAAACCTGCAACCTCTTCAACTTTTTTGCCACATGAACGGCCAGAGGTGTTAAGAAAATTAAACGAGATAGAATTCAGTGAATCGGATAGATTATCTGACAATTACAAGGACTTAGATTGGTTCGGATTTGAAGCAATAAGTATCTATGAAAGAGACGATAATATAATTGGCTTTTCTAGTATAATACATCGTCCTGAATACTTTGCAAAAAAAGAATGCAGAATACTTAACAGGTACTATGAATCTGAAGAAATGCGTAGAACATCTAAAATTATTGGTGATGATCATGTTTGTGAAATGATAATGCAACAACTAGATATTGCAAAAAAAATAGGATTCGAAAAAGCATTCATAAGCAGATGTAGATCTCCTAGGCACTTGAAAAAATTTATGGAAAACGTTAGTACACGAACAGGAACAAAATGGCACATGGAAGATGAAAAGATTGCTGTATGCAATCCAAATTTTGACGAGTGCTGGCAATACAAGGCATCGACAGACTTATGTTAAAGAGAGATCAGTTACCTGCATTCAAAAAATTACCCTACACATTTGATGTGGAACGCATTAATGAGATAGTAAGGCAGATGCCTATACAGGAAGATGATCTCAAGGTCAAAGAAGGATACGGAGCTCTTGTTGGTGGAAAGACCGCAAAATTACAAAAAGCATTTGGATTGAAATTTACCAGTATAGAAGACGCATACGAATTTCTACAAAATAATGATGTTGCTGAATCTGAATTGAGTAAAGGACTAGGTGGAAAGAGAATGGCTTGGGATTACAGGAATTATGTGAAGCCTTATGAGAACTACATTATAAAAGATAAAACAGGAAAGTACGAGGTCAACGGATCTCCATACAAACAGATAGCACTAACAGAATACAATGCAGATATGGAGGATCGTGTGTATGACAAGAAAATTCCTAAACGTAGATTAGATGAAAGACACTACAACAAAGTTAAGGATTGGGTAAAAGGCACGTACATAGAGGAAGTGCTTAACAGTTTCAAAGCAGAACACACACGGGCCAGGATTGCTGTAATGGATCCGGGTGCATACATTGGTGATCACATAGACTACAACACAGACTACTCTGTAAGGTATCACATACCTTTAACCACAAATGATGATTGTGGTTTCCATGTTATAGATAGAAATGGAATCAAGCATGAACAAAAAATGCTTCCTGGAGAATGTTGGTTTCTAAATCAGGGATTGAAACACAGTGCTTGGAACAAAGGTTCAACGACTAGGGCACACATTATAATATCATTCCTTACACAGGAGGATTTAAATGTCTAGTGTTGCAACACATTTGGGAAGGACAAAAACAAATAATTTTAGCGGTATTGATGTTCCAGTTCTAGATAAATTTTGTATTGGCAAACGTGTTTTGGATATAGGGTGCGCCAATGGTGATGTTGTAAAATATTTAATTAGTAAAGGCACGGAGGCGTATGGCATAGACGGAGATACCGAAGCTGTGAACCTATATGCAGACGACAGTGTTAAACAGAGTTTGTTTTGCCATGACTACACATTAGGACCATCAAATTTTAAAAAAGAAATTGATGTTGTAGTCTCAACTGATTTTTGTGAACACATTGACGAACGATTCATTGACAATTACATGCCCGATTTTACGTTAGGTAAGATGATAATACTGCATACTCCTCCGGAGGGCACACCCGGGCATCATCATGTCAACACACAAGACAGAGAGTATTGGATACTATTGTTCGCACAGTATGGTTTGATGCTTGACAAAAAATTAACAGCAGATGTAAGGGAAATTTCTGATTATTACAATCCGGAGGACATGGATTATTTCTATAAACATCCTAACATACTTCCAAAATTTAACTATTTGGTGTTCAAAAAAAAATGAAAAAAATAATCACACACGGACACTGTTCTGCAAGATACAAATGGCCCACATGGCCAGATTTTTTACATCTATACGAACAAGATAAAACTGTGTCTATGAAACAATATATCGATCTAGGAAAGCCTGGAATCAGCAACGAAAACATAGCAAGAGATATAGTCAAATCAGTATGCAAGTTAAAGGACATAGACCATGTCTATGTGATGTGGGGAGCACCGCACAGACATGATATAATGATAGATTCGAAACAAGAAATTGCAAATACCAAGGAAACATGGTCGATGTGGGATCATGATTTTGAATGGACAGTGACATACAATAAAGATTCACACAAGGAGCAAAGTATCAAAATAGATAGTATTAAAACTTTGGAAAATATATTGTACACACAGTTATTTTTAAATAAACACAACATTGATTACACCATGATGATTTATGATTCACGTACCTTGCCGTCAATCGATACAAGGCCACACATTGCAATTTCTAAACAAATTGATTGGAACAAATTCAAACTATACAAAGATAGTTCTGGCCTACGTGATTTTGCAGAAGATCTATATCCTGAACATTTTCATGAGAAAAATAATACGTCAGACACTCACCTCCATCCGTTGCCTTACGCACATTACAAATGGGTAAAGGATATTATGTTTAAGAGCGATATTGAGGTTCCTATGCCAATGTTCGGCGAATTAAAAAATTGGAAAAGCAATGAACAGAAAAAGAATGACTGGATGTCTGATGCCAAAGTAGTGCATCAGTGGGAGAACATAGATGCCTAATTATATTGAAACAGACTACAAAACAGATCCTGCTTTTTTCCGTAGTTACATAAAACCAGATCTTTGGGAAGACAGCAATGCACTCTACAAGGAGTACATGAGTTGGGAGAATAACAAATTTTTCGTACAGGTAATAAAACAATTTGATAAACCTTTATTGAGGCAAATCAAAAACATATGGAATTACATGGGCATACGGCCAAAAGAATGGCGATGTAATTTTTTCAAAGTGTTGCCCGGCGGCAATCTTCCATTGCATAAAGATACCATGAGCAAGATATCTGTTGTGATACCTCTGACTAAAATGACAGGTAAACTGTATTTTGATGACGGCACAGAAGTTTTATACCATAACATGACCATAATAAACACTCAGGTGCCACATGGCGTTAGGCCTCCGACCGAGGAGAGAATAGTTTTCCACATGGGAATACATGATACATATTTTGAGGAGGTTAAAATTGGACACAATTCATAACAGTAAAGAAACACTGTGGGAAGGCATATTTCCAGAAGAGTCTACATACCAGATTGAGAATTTCCTCAGCCAAGAAGAAGTAAAATTTATAATAGATTGGTACTACAAAAAGAAACCAGAGAAAGGGTTTTATTTACAGAATAAACAATTACAATTTGTTGGGATGAATTCTCACACTATGATAGGTGAAACGCAGGGCACCAAAGAAGTCTGCGAAATAGTATTTCCAAGAATAAAGAAATACTTTGGAGAATATAAACTGTATGATGAATTACATAATGATGTGAATCCTCATAGTGCTGATTTTATGTGTGAGCAAACAAGAATTTTTGGACCACATACAGATGCAATTACACACATACCTGGATGGCTTACACAAAAAGATATAATATTACCTCTTTGGATAGAAAATGATGCAGAGACTTACACATACGCAATGGACCAACGTTGCTACATGCGGGGGACACATTTTAGAAAAGGAGCAGTAGAGAAAGCGACTAATGTATATTCAAATGTATTACGTGACAGTTATAATGTACCGGGAATAAAATATCTAAACGGCAACGAAATAGATCATGATTTTTTAGAAAAACACATAGGACCACGTTTCCTAAAGTCATATTTTGAAGGCCTCACTGTTGAAAGCACTCAGGAGAACATTCCAGGGAACGCAATCATAAAGGATTCTTCTGTCATACACGGACCATCAAATTATAATTTGCACGGAGCAAGTAAGAAATTAAACATATCAATACGAATGTTTAAGGAAGTAAAAGATTGGAGACCAAACACAGTATTCAGCAATATTAATTTTGAGGCCTGCAATGCAAGGACATACTATAATGATCAGAACACTGAAGTTACCAAAAATTAACCTGCCGGATGATTTCTATCATGTAGAATATCCAGGATTTAGGTCAACAAAAAAGTCCGGTTATTATTCGTATCACGTGAAGAAAAAAATTAAAGAAAAAGTTAAGGCTTTATTTCCTGCAAATTTTTTTAATGACGATGTTAAGATAATGGCTCAAATTATGGATTCCGGTGTCGATGGAGTTGTGCATAAAGATGTCAGCAGAGTGTATGCAATAAATTATATGTTGAATACTGGTGGTAAGGATGCACATCTAGGATTGTATAACGAAGAAAAAGAATTGATAGATACTTACAAACAAGTTCCTGGAGAATGGTGCCTGCTTGATACAAAAAAATACCATGCCATAAGAGAAGTAATTTCCAAAAGAATATCTCTTACAATACAATTTTTTAGAATTAACAAAGAGCAACAGGAGTGGATAAATGCCCAATTACAAAACAGATAGGCCTTTTACACAAGAAGAGTTGAAAAAAATGGACATTATTCATGATCCTAATACAAAATTCTTTAAGGATCAGTATGATGACTCTTATGTCGTAGAAAACTTTATCAACGGTGTTGAGTGTGCCAGTTTACAGTATTGGTTCAATGAAAATTTTGATAAGATAGGATACAATATTAATGGACACGTGTTGCACATTACCTTTCCTATGTTGGTCCCTGCAATCTCAAACATTGTCCGGCCAAAAATTTATGAACATTTTGGTAACGATGTAATATTTTACAGCGACGTGGCACAAGATGATCCAATGAGTGTGGGAGATCAGTTTTTCAAATCAGTGAAACCATACGGACTGCACACAGACGCTGTAACCCATTTAACTGGATACAGACCATACAAGGATATAATAATTCCTATTGAGTTACCCAATATAGATGAAACAGATTACATAACTTTCAATCAGCGTTACAGAGGAAGGGCTACCCACTTCATGAGAGGCAGGGACATCGGAAGTTTTGCCAACTATGCCAATGTGATAAGGCATCAATCTTACGAGGAATATGGTGTAGAAAAAATAGATTACAGTAGGAAAGATCATGAGGTACTAAAAAAGATAATGCCAGAACACATACCGATGAGCATATACGAAGGCCTGACCATAGAAAAAATATTGCCGTGGAAGCCGAGATGTGCTATAATACATGATGCAAGTGTATTACATGCCCCCGGCGATTATAGAAAACAAAATAGTGGCTTTAAAATTGGATTAACATTACATCTAATGAAGAGGGACGAATCGTACAGCAATAGGTTGGAGGGGTACGACACCCCTTTTAGTAGATACACACGTCCTTTAATAAAATTATGATCAAACACAATACGAGAAGTTACTTCGAACAATATACATCATTCGAAGACAAAAAAGTTTTAGATTATGGTTGTGGATCAGGAAGTTTTTTACACTATAAACCACATGACAACTATACCGGAGTAGATGTTAGAGCAGATTGCATAAATGAAAATAAGAAGAAATGGCCACAACATTCTTGGATTCACTGCGACGCATTCAACACAATGTACAACATAAACGGTACCGATAAATTAAAATTAACATCTACATATGATATATGTATTTCTTATTCCGTACTAACACACATGAGACTTGATGATATTGTGCAAACGGTCAGTACGCTTAAAAAACACTGTAACAATCTCTATCTGTCATATTATTCAAACAAAGATAAGTTTGCCTATGAAACAATATGCGATTTCCGTAACATACCTAAAAGTCAATGGGAAGACATAAACAACAACCTAATGTTTTATTTGGAATTTGGCAATTTGCTTTGGACATTTTTTGATGATGATTACATAGCACAGAAATTGAAAGCGAGATCATGTAGGACATCATTTGGAAATGATGATTACTTAGGAATACAGAGATGTCTCGTAATATAGCGTCAAATTGCTGGTTGTAAAGCATTTAATAAAAGCATAAATATCCGTACATGGCATACAAAATTAACAACACATTCGGTACCCTACTAGTCACACTAGCAGATGGCACAATCGACACTGCTACAACGGACCTTACACTATTTGGTAAAGGGTATGCTGGGTTTGGCGAGAAACTTAATGAAAACTTTGTAAAGGTTCTAGAGAATTTCAATAACACTTCAGCACCAGCAAACAAGATCACAGGCCAGTTATGGTACGATCAGACCAATAAGCAATTGAACGTATACACAGGATCAAAATTTAAACCTGTTGGATCAACTACTAACTCAACAACTTCACCAACAAATGCGGTGCAGGGAGATATGTGGTTTGATACAACCAATACCCAATTGTACGTTTACACAGGCACGGCATGGTCACTAATTGGACCAACAACCATTGCAGGTTCGGGAGTGACACAAATTTTACCAGAAACAGTTTTAGACAACTCCGGCGTAAACAGATCAATATTGAAATTGGTGACACAAGACGTTGTGGTTGGGGTTATTTCTAATCTAGCATTCACACCCAGTAGCTCAGAAACAAATGCAGTGGCACTCGTTGCCGCAGGTTTCTCAGCAGTAGCACAAGGTATCCAATTATCAAGCTCAGTATCCTCAGTAAAATTCAGAGGTACTTCAACAGACTCTGATGCATTAGGCGGTGCCGCGGCATCTACTTTCTTGAAATCAGACGGCAATGATACAACATCCGGATCTTTGGCAATCCAAAACGATACTGGTCTTAAAATTGGTGCAGGTAACGACATAACAATGTCAATGTCTGGTGACAACTTTACTATTGCAAACGTGACATCAGATGGAGATATAGCATTCACAGTAAAAGATGGTGGTGTAACAACTACTGTGTTGACAATGGATGGTGCAACGGCCAATGTGACGATAGCAAAAGATTTAAGAATTTCTGGAAACTTGACAATTGACGGCGACACAGTCACAAGCAATACTTCTACTTTGACTGTTGAAGACAATATTATAGAATTAAACAGAAATATATCATCAAACTCGGGAATGCCTAGTTATTCAGGACTTAAAATAAACAGAGGTAATGCTTCGACTGTGACGGAACAGGATTTGTTCTGGGTGTGGGATGAAACATTCGCTGATGATGGAACAACAATATTTGGAAATGCAGGCGGTGCCTGGACAGCATTCAAATCTACTGATGCTGGTGGTACAGAAATGTCAGCACCAACACTGGTTGATCTGAGGGCAAACGTAGTTCATGCAACTTCAACATCGGCCCAATATGCTGACTTGGCAGAAAGATACGAAGCAGACTCACCAATTGCTGTTGGTGAAGTAGTGATACTAGGCGGTACAGCAGAGATTACGAAATGCATGGATGCACTGTCCAATGCTGTGTTCGGAGTGATATCTGATTCACCAGCATTTTTAATGAATGCACAGGCAGGCAACAACGACACACACCCAATGGTGGCCCTAAAAGGACGTGTCATGGTTAAACTGCAAGGCTCAGGGCAAGCGGGGGATCGTGTTGTTTCAGCAGGAAATGGTGAAGCAAGGGTGGCCACGCTAGATGAATGCACAGCCTTTAACACGCTAGGCAGATTAATTAAGCATAAATATAACGAAGAAACAGCACTCACAGAGTGCGTGATAGGAGTAAAATAGTAATATGGCATACGCGGCAGGCGATACAATTGATGCGGAATACAACACATTCGCAAACAGTTCAAGTTCACCTCATGGATACAACCACTTTGCGGGTACAGGATCAGGGGTCTACGGTCTTGGACAAACACATCTACCAGTAGTATCGGAATCTAGTGAATCTACAATTTTAGCGTCAACATGGAATAACCTATTGACAGCAATGGACAACATTGCCAATCACACAAATGATACAATGACGGCAAGGACAGCGGTTGCGGCAGGCGACACAATCAAAATTAAAGCGGCAGTTGAAACAGACTTGGCAACATTGGCGGCATCAGTTGCAGGCGGTTGCGTGAATGCAACAGCATTAACAGAAAGTTCTGAGTTACAGAGTCAGACATCATCTACAAGATGGACAGGATCACACACAGTGGAACTTTCAGTAACTTTTTCATCTGGAGATAATCTAAGACACTTCTTCAACGCAGGTGGAAAGATCAGAATACAACTTACAAGAAACGGAAATGGCGGTGGTTCAGCAACATCAAAAGATAGTTCAGTTGATGAATTAATAACTGCGATGGGTAACTTCGACATAGGTTCAGCGGTATCAACAAGATCAGGATCTGGTGAAACACTTTCAACAGATGGCTTTGCTAATGGAGTTTCAGACTTTGGAACAGGCTACACAACAATATTCCTTTTGACACAGGCGAACGGAACATACACATCAATGACACTGAAAGGTGAGGGTAAAGTTGACAACGGAACATACGGAACAGACAAAATAGTTACTATCAAGATGACACTGACTGATGCAGACTCAGGAGACAGTGAATTCACAAGTGGTAACACATCAAGTGTTGACCAGTATGCAAACTTCATTGGACAGACTGACTTTGCAATGCACACAATGAACCCTACAACAGCACAGGGTCTAGCAAGTGTGGCGGCAATCGCAAGTAGCGCCGCGGTAAGCAACACAACAGCATAATAAATTTTTCCAGGTATTGATTATACCAATAATTAACTGTATAATACAGTTATGGATATTGGCAATCTTAAGAAACAATCAGATCTCAACTTCAAGGTTTCACAGACCAAGAAGAATGCATTAGAGAAAATGCGATCGAGGCAATTAATGGCCTTCAATGAGAGACTATTTCGTGCAGACGCCAACACCATAAATCTAGTGAGCACACTTAAACAACGTAGTCAAGATTTTTACGTGTTGGATGTCAATGACAACCCTTGTCATATCAAAGACCCTGAAGTTTTCTTAAACAAATTAATTGAAAGAAATCAGGAGACGTTAAACGCATATCAACAGTTACACCAAGATCTTGCAAACAAAAGGATCTAATGACCACAGGTGTACTGATGTACTGTTTTGACACCCCCGAGGTGAACTATCACAAGTTGGCCGAGCGTTGTGTACACCAGATACGCAAACATCTCAGATTAGAAATCACCATTGTTACTAATCTAGAAACTTTCAAGAAATTTGAACCTATGGGAATGATCAATTACAAACTAGTTGAAAACACGACTTCCAACACCAGACCATACAGGGGTAAAAGTGTTGCTTGGTACAACAAAGAAAGAAGTTGTGCGTTTGTTCATTCTCCCTATGATACAACAATACTAATGGACTGCGATTATTTTGTTTTCTCACCAATGCTTTTAGAACTGTGCAACACAGAATTTGATTTTATGTTACACAACAAAGTAAATGATATCACAGGGGAGGACATGATACAAGGCACAGACGAGGGCACTTTACCTTTGGTGTGGGCAACAGTCACTTTGTTTCGTAAAAATAAAAATGCAAATTTTATATTTGACATGATCAAACACGTGCAAGAATTTTATCCTTATTATAGAAACTTATACAGGATAAGGTATCCTAATTACAGGAATGATTACGCTTTCGCGATAGCACTTCATCAACTTAAACTGGGTGATTTTATTCCTGCACCTATGAATATGTTGGCGGACAACGTAGATATCATAGACAGTGACAGTGATGGCGTGGTGTACAAGTACGGAGATACTGTAAATTTTACATCAGGACAGGATGTTCATATTTTAGAAAAGGAGTGGTGTGATGTCTAAAGGATACATGTGGTTCGCATTGAACAACACAACAACAGATTACATAGATATAAGCAGGGCACTTGCAAAGAGTATTAAGAAACTTAACAAGCACAATGAAGTCTGCATAGTGACCAATGCACCCGTACAGGATAAACTTTTTGATCACGTAAGAGTATTGAAACAAGATGCAAGTGTAAATGAGGAATGGAAACTGAGTAACGAATACAAGGCTTTCAGATTGTCTCCTTTTAAGCACACAATTAAGTTAGAAGCAGACATGGTTTTTACACAAAACACAGATTGGTGGTGGAATTATCTATGTCAACAAGATCAAGTTTTCTCATATAATTGTAGGAACTATCGAGATCAACTAGTAACGCAAAGTTATTACAGGAAGATGTTCACAAGGAACCAACTGCCTGATGTATACAATGGATTGCATTACTTTAGAAGAAGCGTAAAAGCAAAACAGTTTTACGAGCTATGTGAAACAATTACAAAAAATTGGAACACGGTCAGACAGAAAATACTTATAAACTGCCATGACGAGCAACCTACCACCGATGTAGTGTATGCATTGGCAAATAAAATACAAGATCCTTTGCAGTTAGGCAAAATTGATTATGAATGGTTTAAGTTTATGCATAATAAACATCACATCAACAAAGTAAGCACAGCATTTGAGAATGACAATTATCTTTACCCTATGAAAGTACATGACAGGTTGTACATAGGCGGTCATATACAGGACAGGGTAGTGCATTACCACAACAAAAATATAGTAGGAGAATTAGATGCCAGGGTTTTTTGAAGCACTTGCTAAATTGGAGGCCACGAAACCAAAGGTTCACACTGTCACAATACAAGGTCAGAGTATAGTTGTAACACTTGAGAAGAAATTGGAAGTTCAACAACATGGAGAAGATGCTTATATATGGAAAGGTCAAAATGAGTTTATTCTCAAACCAAAAACAAAAACACACAGAAAGTTTCCGATTTTGAAACAGAGTGATCGTGGTTATGTTTTCAATCAGCATGATCCATACTGGGTCGAAGATACAAAAGAAAAGGGATACACATGGCAGATACAATCAGAGTAAGTGATTTAGACTTTGTGTACATCAGTTACACTGAACCTAACAAAGAAGAGAATTGGGCTGACCTCAAGAACAAGGTGCCATGGGCAAAACGTGTGGACGGCGTAAAAGGATTTGATTCAGCACACAAGGCCGCGGCGGAAACAGCAGAAACAGATTTCTTCATAAGCGTGGATGGGGACAACATTATAGACGAAAATTTTCTACTGCAGACTCTAGATTGGGGGAAAACAAATATGAAATCAGTCCACAGGTGGAGAGCAAAAAACAACATCAACGGATTGGTTTATGGCAACGGTGGACTTGTAGGATGGAACAAACAGACTTGCCTCAGCATGAAGACCCATGAGAACGCAGAGAGCGAAGAAAACGAGATGGATTTCTGTTGGGGAGTGCCACATGAAAATTTACACAACTGTTACTCACAGACTGTGATCAACAGCACACCACAGCAGGCCTTTATTGCAGGCTTCAGAGAAGGTGTCAAGATGTGTACAGACAAGGGCAAACCGATTTCACCAGATCAATTCAACAAGATATGGCCTACCAACTTACGTATTTTGACTACGTGGTGCACCGTCGGTGCTGATATTGAGAACGGCAAGTTTGCAATGTTGGGTGCGAGGATGGGAAGTTTCTACACAGTGGTGGACCATAAAAACTATGATTTCGATGTCAGTGATCTTAATGGCATGGCGGACTACTTCCATTCAACCGTGCAACCGGCCAACATAGACAGGGAGTTGGAAATGTGGGGCAACAGCCTGAGACAGCAGTTGGATATGCCTATTGCAGACTATGATGAAGCAGACAGCAGGTTCTATCGTTTTGTTATGCCGTCACACATCAACAAAGGAGTTCAAGACCGTGAGCACTAGTGATTACAAAGCGGATGCACTTAAAGCCAAGGACAGACTGGAGCAGGTATCTCCGACTATGTGCCTGGCCAAGTGGAACCAAACATCATTGCACCTGCCCACAGGACTTACAAATTCGTGCTATCACCCACCACTGCACAAGATAGATGCAGAGGCAGTCAAGAACAATCCTGCCGCACTGCACAATACCGCAGAGAAACTAGATCAAAGATTTAAAATGCTACAAGGTGAACGTCCTGATGGATGTTCATACTGCTGGAAACTGGAGGACACCGGTGAGATGAGTGACAGACACTACCGTTCCGGTGAACCATGGGCCATGCAGGACTTCGAGCAGATTAGACAGAATCCAATGACAACAAGTTGGACACCGAGATACGTGGAGGTAAACTTTAACAACGCTTGTAATTTCAAGTGTAGTTACTGCTCTCCACAGTTCTCAACAACGTGGGGCAAGGAGATTGACAGGTATGGCCAATATCCCACATCTCCTCCCCACAATGCACCAGAACACTTCCAAGGTCGTAGGAGGCCCATACCCAACAGGGAGGATAATCCATATGTGACTGCATTCTGGAAATGGTGGCCCACACTGTACAAGAATTTAAAACACTTCCGTATGACCGGTGGTGAACCCATGATGGATGTGAACACATACAAAGTGTTCCAGTACATCATAGATCATCCAAAAGATGACCTGCATTTGAATGTGACTAGCAACATGTGTCCGCCAGATAAGAAACTGAAGGAGAAATATTTCAACATGGCACAGGAGATATGTATGCAGGAGAAAGTGGAACACATGATGCAGTTCGTTAGTGTGGATGCATTTGGCAAACGTGCGGAGTACATTCGTGATGGATTGGACTTCAACTACATGATGGACAACGTGGAGGAGTTCTTGGATCGCATACCTTCACGCAATTCAATTACGTTCATATGCACATACAACAATCTCAGTATAACAAGCATGGACAAGCTGTTGGAGAAGATACTGGATCTCAGAGCAAAGTACAGCACCACATATCAGAGGGTGTGGTTCGATGTGCCACTGCTGAGACAACCCGCATGGCAACAGATAACGATGCTACCAGAGGCGTACCAGAGCATACATGAGGACAACATAAAGTACATGCAGAACAACTCCGGAGAGGAAAAAGGGCTACACATATTCAAGGACTTCGAAATTCAAAAAATGCAACGCAATCTTGCATACTGGAAAGAAAACGCGGACGCAAGTACGCAAAACAAAAAAAACTTCTACGCATTTTTTAACGAACACGATAGAAGAAGACAAACAAACTTATTGAACACCTTCCCTGAGATGGAAGAATTTTGGATGGAGTGTAAAAACGCATGAATGATCTAGAATACAAAAAACAAATACTGGATCCAAAGAGTGCAAGTTTTTGCGGAGCCAAATGGTACAATGCTACCATATGGTTGGGTAGTGGTATGACCACAAGTTGTCATCACCCACTTCCGCATAAGATAGATCTAGAAGCAATAAAAACAAATCCAAGTGCAATACACAACACCGTACAGAAGAAAGCAGAACGTAAACAAATGCAGTGCGGAGATAGACCCAAAGGTTGTGAGTACTGTTGGAAGATAGAAGATATTAACAGAGACAATATTAGTGATAGGGTTTACAAATCAAAGATATTTACAAATGAAGCATTAGACTATGCACACAAAACTGATGCTGACACAGATGTAAATCTTAAAACATTAGAAATAGCATTTGATAGGACTTGTAACTTTGCTTGTACATACTGTAATCCTGCGTTCAGTTCTACATGGGCAAACAACATCAAGAGGCTAGGACCATACACAGGCATGGAAACAGATGGACGTAACCACTTCACTCACAGTCATGAAAGTGCAGAGCCATACAAAAAAGATGAAACAAATCCTTACGTTGAAGCATTCTACAAATGGTGGGAAACAGACCTACACAAGAGCCTAGATGAATTAAGAATAACAGGTGGAGAACCTATGATGTCACCTAACTTGTGGAGACTACTAGATTGGATAGAGACACAGGGAGACAAAATGAATCCAGATATGCGTATTGCAATCAACTCTAACCTAGGAGCAAAGCAAAGTATTATTGACAGATTCAAAACAAAACTTAAAGGATTTAAAAACTTTCATTTGTATACCAGCATGGAAGCAACACAACAACAGGCGGAATACATCAGAGACGGATTAGACTACGGCGAATGGTTCTCAAATTTCTTACACATGATGGTTGATAAAGTTCCATCGGAGATTCACAATATGTGTACCATAAATGCATTGTGTTTGGAGTCACTACCTGAACTGTTAGAGAAGATAATATGGTTCAAGAGTGCAAGTAAAGTGTATGGACCAAAAATCAACTTCACATTGAACATATTAAGATTTCCGAGCTTCCAATCACCTCTTGTACTACCCGACGACCTAAGAAATAAATTTAAACTGGACTTGGTAAAGTTTTTAAATAGTAATGAACAGCATTTAGAACACATGGAAATAAATCAAACACAAAGGCTTATTGACTACCTAGATGTTGTTAAAACACCACACGCAGGGGCGGCCGAGCAGAGTAAACTACAAAAAGACTTTAAAGCATTTTACAGTCAATACGACAAACGATCAGGAAAAGACTTTGAAAAGACTTTCCCAATAATAGGAGAATGGTACCGTGGCATATGAGTAC
>Ga0209535_1000139_pt1 | contig 46324 bp, 59 predicted proteins | sample LinPmetageLP28_FD_184041 | JGI IMG/M metagenome (GOLD analysis project Ga0209535, IMG submission 184041) | Marine viral communities from the Pacific Ocean - LP-28 (SPAdes) (version 2) | ecosystem: Environmental > Aquatic > Marine > Oceanic | place: Pacific Ocean | collected 2009-08-22 | reverse complement strand
AACCATTATTAACACTACAACCAAGATGACTTCTATATCCAGCTGAATTGACATGACCAAAAGTAATATTATTACCATTGCTAATTGCACTTATCTTTGCATTACTTTGAGTTGCTGAACTTCCCATCTGTAAAGTACCCAAGGTATTTATTCTCATAACTTCGACACCTTGCTTTTTAAATATTGTGTGCCTATTAGCAACAGTATCAATGTTTAGTCCTTCTGAGTCAGCAGTTATTCTTCCATAATTTGCATCAGATGAATTATTAAAGTTTAATTGATTTCCTGATGCTATTAATACATTACCTTCTACTTCCAACTTTGCACTTGGTGATTCAGTTCCTATACCGACAAAACCATTAGATTTTTGTATAGTCATTACATTGGTAGAAGTTCCATAAGAGTAGAATTGTAATTTATCAGATGCACTTCTATATCTTAATTGCATATCAGAAGAATTAAAATCTATACCTGCATCTCCACTATCATTTACTAATCTAACAACACCATCTCCATTGACTTGCAAAGTTCTACCAGGTGATGCAGTTCCTATACCCACTCGTGAATTACTATCTACTACTAAAGTATTGCTACCTGCTCCGTCTTCAATACTAAATGGTGTATTACCATCTGCATAAAGTTCAAATCTATTATTAGAAATACTATAACCAAGATTTGCTCTTGTTGTACTTCCTTCATTAAAATATATTCTTGGATTAGAATCGTCAGATTGTATTCTAAGTACTGCATTACCTGAAGATCTTGAAATTTTGAATTGTCCAGCACTATAAGTTAATTCTGATTCACCGCTAATAGTTGTGCTACCACTTGCAGTTAGCACGTTGTTATTGGTCATTCCAGAAACGCTTGTGATCGTACCACCACCAATAGCAGTTAAACTAGTAGCTGCAGTAGAACCATCACCAACATACAATTTATTGTTGCCAGAATCAAAAATTAATTCACCTGCTGCAGGTGTACCTGCATTAGAGAGGTTGGTACCTCTTTTTATTTGAATTTTATTAGCCATTTATTTCCTAAAAAGTACCGCAATCTATTGCGTAATTTGTAATAGTATTTAAAGCACTACTGCTTACACCTTCTAAATTAGCCTGCAATTTTGCTGTTGAACCAACATTTGCTCCTGCAGTAATAGCTCCAGGAGTTGCTGAAGGTTCAGTTCCTAATCCACCAAAAAATATCCATTTATCTTTACTTGCATCTCTAAATAATCCAGTATATCTAAATTCATCAACACCAGAGTTAGAATCTGTATCGTAAGAAGTATATATACCAACATCTCTTGTATCTTCTATAGATGCGTTACCATCTGCTGCTTTATTTAATTCGATAAAAGTATCTTCTACTTCTAAAGTTGCTACATTTAATGTAGTAGTAGCTCCTTCTACAACAAGATTACCATTTACTGTTAAATCTGCTGCAACGGTAATACTATCAGCTAATTTATCTCCATTAATTTGATTGTCTCCAATATGTATTGTGTCAATAGAACCGTGTGCGTAGTGTTCGCTATTAATTACATCATCTCCAATTAAATCAGCAGTAATAGCGTTAGCTGCTATTTTTGCCGTAGTAACTGCACCTGGTCTAATTTTATCCGTAGTTACCGCACCAGTACTACTACTACTTGAGCTCTGTAAATTACCAGCAACTATTTGTTGTATTCCAAAATGCTCGGTATCTAAAGCTCCCGCTGCAATATGTTCACTATCTACAGCATTATCAGCTATTTTTGTTCCGTCAATAGCATCTCCAGCTATTTGATTACTATCAACACCACCTGCTTTTACCCTTAAAGCATCGCTATTAATTTCTATAGTAGAATCGTCTACTCCTACAGACAATGTAGCACCAGAAACTCCTAATCCAGAACCACCCATAAGTGTAGCTAATCTGCTAATTGCAGATTTTCTATTAGTACCAGCAGCTCCATCATCTACTATAATTGTATCTGTTGCAACTAACCCAGCTCCTATATCTTGTGCGTTATCTATATCCAATGATTGAATTTCTATTTTATTAGGTGCTGTAATTTTATTTAATTTACCATCAGAAATACTACCTGCTAATTGTGCGTTTGTAACCCCATGGATTACCGTCATAATGTCAGTTGTGTTTCCAGAATTATTACCATAGTATAATCTGTTATCTGCAAAATTAATTGCTAATTCTCCAGATACTATAGCTGCTATACCCCCTGCTCCTGGAACTCTGCTTGCTACATTAGACCTTTTGATTTGTATTTTATTTGCCATTAAAACTGTCCCCCGTTAATGTCTTCGTTTTGCAAAAGAATATCTGCGTCTTTTACACTTATTGTTGTTTGTCCACCAGATTCAGATGTAGAAATTCCTGTTCCTGCTACAATATCTGATGAAAAATTATCTGCGTTTGTTATAGTAACATCAGCACTTCCATTGTCTATTTTTAGTTTATTGTCATCATAAAAAACTAATTTTTTATATACATCTTTAATCTTATTTGGTCCTGTTAATGTTCCACCCATTATGTTGTCACTCCTATATCATTATATGTTGGTTCACTTACTACTCCTACATCACTATAACTAGCATCAGATGGTACTGATATATTGGAAAAAGTAGCTGAACTAACTGATATGTTAGTAAAAGTTCTATCTGTAGGTATTGCAACATTAGATAATGAAACATCTACTGGTATATTTACATCTGCAAAATTACCATCAGTGTTATCATTAAAGTGTTGTATTAAAGAACTAAACGATACATTAATATCACTTAATGCAGCTAAACCAAAGTTTCCTTTTTTCCAAGTATTAGCCATTATTTAATTTTTGATAGATCTATGTTCATAGTTATAGATTTATTTTTTACGTTAGTTCTATCTGGCATAAACATGCTTTGTTTTTTTGCCTTCTTAGCTGCTTTTTTCCCCTCTTTGGTATAAGGGTATTTTACTCCTTGTACTATTGGCATATCGTCCTCCTTAGAAACTATGCTGTTTGATTGTAGTAGCTCCAGAAACTCTGCCTCTACTTTTAAATGTTTTTGCTTCTTTAATTCCTCTTTCAAATTTATTTTCAAAATACATAGCTTGACCTAAACCGTCTTGAGTTTGCTCGTAGCCTAGCTGAATAGCTTTGTCTACTAAATATTGATGAAACTGTGTAGGCAATTCACTTTGTTCTGTCATTGCACTAGCACCTGCATCTAAAGTATTAAAATGATCTGCTTTCTTATGATAAAACAAAGTAACCACTCTAGCATCAGATGGAGATGCAAAATGATTTTTTACTTCATTCATAGGGTCGTGCAAAGAAATACCAATAGAATCTCTTTCTATCCACCATACCCATTGTTTTGTAGTTCTGTCGTATATTGTATTATAATTTGGCATATCAACACTTCCACTTTCTTAAAGATTTATTAATTCTTGAATTAGGATCATTTTGTTTTTTAGCTCCAGTAAGTTTTTTCTTCATACCTCTCATACGTGCACAGAAAGAATTCTTTCTTTTTCCACCTTCTGGTTGAGGAGCTTTTAAATTTCCCCCAGTTTTTTTATTATAAGAATCTCTACCTTTTTGGTTTAATCCTCCACTAGGGCTCTTACCTTCTTTTCTTTGCCACGCTGCTGACTTAGCCATTATTTTTTACCTTTCTTTACAATCTTTTTAATTTTTCCATTATGAGTTCTAGCAAATTTATGTTTCTTAGTTTCTCTAATTAAAGTTCCACTATAACGTTTACCTCCCCACATCCAACTTACTTTAGCCATTATGTTAAGTCCCTATATTCTGGTCTGCCCATCAACCTGTTTATACTTAATGTATTACCATCGTCGTCTACAATATCTACGCTTTTAATTTCTAAAATACTCTCTTTTAACCCATAATATCTTTGATCTGCAACAGTACTAAACTGTGTTGCTTCATCTAGTAATAAAGTTCTTGAACAAAACTCATCAGAAGCCTGGTTAAGTAAATGAACAATTTCATTACTTCCTAAATCTGGATGATGTTTTCTAACTAACTCTATCATCTGCTGGAGTTTCATAATCTTTCCCTTCTGTTTGCGGTTGCATTATATATAAACTTAAAAAAGAACCTAATTCTTGATCTACTTTTTTATATTGCTCTAAATACCATTGGTAATCAGTCATTTGTGCATTTACTTGAATACCATAAGACTCCACTCTTCCCATGTAATCTTGTATTTCTTGTGCTTCACTTTCACTTACTGTTCTAGCTGCTTCAATTTTTTGAGTTAAATCTGTAGTGTATATAGACAATTCTTTATTGTATTCATTTAATTCGTTTTCTATATCTGCTGCATATTGTTGTAACAACTGTTGTTGTTTCCCTAGTGCTACTTGTGCCATTTCTGGATCTTCGTCTGCTATAAAATCATCTACACCAAAATCTGTTTCTGTTCCAGATGTTGTGTCAGTTGCAGATAATGTACCATAATTTGTAGTTATAGTAGGTTTATTGTAACTTGGTGCTGTAGTTAAATCAGCCAATGTAGTATCATTTAATGTTACTGGTGTTGGTATAACGGGTAAAGATACATTAGCTATCATTAATCTTAATAATTCTCTTGATGCATAAAGTATAACACCTCTTTCTAATTCATCTGGAAAATTTGTAATGGATGTATCATCAAGTCCTACTGAAGTATCTGATATTATATTATAAACTATAGCAGGTTGTGCGTCAGATGGAGTAGGTATAACATTTAAAGTATTATTACTTACATACCATTTAGGGTCTAGCTTACTTGTATAGTATAAACTATTTACATCTGTATAATCAGGCACCTTAGCTAATGATACTTGTAATGCTTCTCTATGACGAGTTGCATCTGATCTAGTTACATTAACTACCTTTAATACAGAATCGAGTGGTAATGTAGTAGGATTAGAGTCTAAAGTAGTTGCTGTTGTAAGTCTATCAGCCATATCTTCATTTATCATAACATACTTAGTTACAAATTTAACTCCTTCTGCTAAATACAAAGGAGCTTGAGATGTGTAACTAATTGGACTATCTATATCACCAACTATTGCTTCTATCTGTGTTTTAAAAGCCATTATCTTCTATCTGCTTTTCTTTGTGCTCTTTTACCTCTACGCTTAGATATTCTATTAACAATAAATCCTCCACCAACAGTAGTTTTGATAGGATTGTTTTTAATAGTTGTACCGATTTTATCAATACTTCCAGTTAAAAGTTTGTCAGTATCTTTACGTCCTTTAGTTTTCATTGCTTTTTTAAATGCTGCTGTAGCTGCAGTTCTTGCTGGCTTTGATGCAGTATAAACATCTTTAGCTATTTTACCAGCTCTTGCTGCTGTTGCTAAAAATGCTGCTATTGGTAATCCCATAATATTCTCCTTCTTAAATGGGGGAGTATATTTCAACTCCCCCGATTAACTTAACTAAATTGCAATACAGTATGTGTTTCTGGTAAAGAAATTTCTAGACCTGCTTCTGTAAGAACCATGTCTTTTCTTCCGTCAACGTTTCTGTTTTGTACATTAGTAATGATTTGAGTATCACGTGATACACCGTTACCCATTAAAGGACGGTATGCTACGTTATTCAAATCAATCATGATCGCTGTATTTTCGTGAATACCTCTAAATAGCGGTTCCATAACAAAGTTAAGGTTACCGTAAATAGTTGATACTCTTGTTACAGCATGACCAAAGCTACCTTGAACATTTTGTACGTCTAATCCGTAAGGGTTAGAACCACCTGATGTAGTAGCTGTATGACCTAAGGCCATTGTATTACCTAAGAATGAAGAACCACCAAGTTTATTCAACCATGATAGTACTTTTCTTGAAGCTAATACTAGTTTCTCACCACTGTTTCCAGATTCAGGTGAGAATACGTCTTCCATAGAATCAATAAAGTGATCGTATGTTGCTGAAGCGTAAGCAAATGTTTTAATTTTACCATAAGCTTCAGTGTAAGGTACGATACCCCATGTTCTACGTATTGGACCAGTTGCTCCACTGACATTCGAATCTGTTCCTATACCAAATAGCATTGCATGTTCAAGATCCATCTTATGTTCCATAAGTTTTTCTTGATATACACGCATGTATTCGTTAGAAATTCCACGATATCTAGTAGCTAGAGCTGTACCAGAGAATAGAGGTACTGATGTCTTAAAGATTTGACAGTATCCTTCTCTGTTATAGAACTCGTCACTCCAACCATCTGGGTCAGTTCCACCTTCAGCAAATGCTGAACCTACAACTTGACCTTTAACGTTGTCATCGAAACGTAGCTTAGAATTAGCAGCAGGTGTTTGAAAACCTGATGTTGCTGCATCTGCTCCGTCTGCAGTTCTAGTTGCCTTAAGTTTTAGCTTAAGGAAAGTAGCTGCTGTAATTTTAGCTTTAGCAGCATCTACTGCGTCAGCTGTGTCGATCTTGTAATATGCGATTGCTGGTACGTCACTTCCGTCTGATCCGTCAGCGTCGTATTCACATTCTATTGCAACAATTTGCCCAGAAAGTAAGAATTCTGGTGCAACATTTACTGCTACCTCTCTACCGAATTTATCATATTCGCAATCTACAAAAAAGTCATCTGCATTTATAATAGCATAAGCGTCAGAGCTATAAGCTCCTACTTCTTTTGCTGCTTGTAATTGGAAATTACGTCTTTGCCATTGATGTCTTTGCTCTAAAAACTTAAAGACAGGATCGTCTGTAGGTTTTTTAGCAACGTTTGATAAATAGGTGAAGAAAGGTGATTGTTGAGGAGCTAATTCCGCTACTCTCTCACCGAAGTTGAATATTCGTCTATCCACGTCGATGGAGGTACCGTTAACAGCTTCTCCTGGGTTTACACTATATATGTTAGCCATCTTATTTCACTTCTCCTAGTTTAAAATGGATTCTTCTTTTTAAAGTTACTTAACATAGAATCCATCATTTTGTTTTCTGATGTTTTAGATGACTGCACATTGACTCCAGCCTTTACCCCTATAGGTTTAGGAATAGACAGTTTTGACTGTTGCTGCATCATGCTTGATTGCTTACGAATAGCCTCATCATTAATGTGAGTAATTGTTTGATTACCACTTTCAGGTTGAGTATTTATTTTATGTAATTTAACCAAGTTGTCTAAAGACATTGATTCAGGTGATGTCATTTTTACTAAGAAGTCATTAGCTGAATCTTGATCGTATCCATAATTACGTTGTAGGTCAGACACTAACTGAGCTTCTTGAGCTTGTTTTTTTGTCTGTGCTTCCATTGTACGTAAAGATGATATACGCTGTTCTTCTAATGACGTAGTATATTCTGCCATATTTTCCATATATTCACTTTGTGTTGCTAAGTATTTAGCACTACTACTATCTGGGTCGGCTAATGCCTCAGAATGACTAAACTCAACAGGCCTTACAGGTTTAACAGGTCTTGCGACAACTGTTTCCTCTTTAGCTCCAACTGTGTTGGCTTCAGCAGATACTGGTGATTTAACGGCTTGAATCAAATCTGAAACTTGCCCTTTCAATTCATCTATCTCTGCTTGTTTTTTATCTGTTTGGCTTTGCCAGTATTGAAACTGGCTATTGTCTTCTTTTGGATCAACAGATCGTTGTTCTTCTAAAGGTTTATTTTCTACTGGAACATCAGGTTGTTCACTTTTAAAAGCAAACTCTGATGAGTTGTCTCCAAATATTTCATTGAAAATATCTTCTTCTGGTATCTCAGGTGTTGCAGTCATAACCTCTTCTACCTGTGGTTGTTCAACATTTGTTGTCTGTGTATCTTCACTCATTTTAATCTCCTATTCCTAACTCTCTTCCTCGGGGGTTTCAGCTCGCATTTGCATAGCCTTAGCCTCCTCAGCAGAGTTTATTAGATTGTTTTCAACGTCGGCAAGTCTATTTTGATACATTGTAGTTGCCGCATCAGCTCTGTTTCGCACTTTGTCTAATCCAGAGCTAAACTTTTCTACTTCTAAACGTTTCTTAGCATGAATTTCTTCACGTGAAGCAGTTTGTAGGTCTCCTTTGACCTTCTTTAATTCTTCTTCCATAGCCATCATTTGTTGTTGCATTTGTTTCATTTGACCAGCACGTTCTAATACACCTTCTACGTCTACTAGTTCTGACTTCTTCAATACTTCAACTTGATCAATTAATCCTGCTTGGTACATTTCTTGGTAAGTAGCTAATAACGCCATTCTATTTGTAGGTAATGTAGACCCAGCAATAACTCTTATATCGTATTTACCTACACCTATGTCATTAAATTTAACTACAGAACCATTATCCATTTCTTTGTAAAAATTAAATCTTTCTTCTTTTTCTAGTCCATTAGGTTGAACTAATCTAATTACTTTTTCTTCAGTATAAAGTTGTTGTATTAAAGGTATTGCAACTTTTGCTACTTGATTTAAAAAGTTTTCTACATCATCTCTTCTTGCTTTAATACGTCTTTGACCAAATTCGTCAACAACTAATGTTCCTCTATATGTAGATGGTGCATTTGCAGTACTTCCTTGCATTAACTCAAAAATACCAAAGCCATATTCTAAGTCATACTTAGCATCAGCTTCGTTTTTATATAATTCGTTGGGAAGAGGTACTGGACCTGCCACAATAGGTGCACCTAATTCGGCATCAAACTCAATAACACTGGTCCCTGCTCTTCCCCATTCTTCTTCTATCATACGAATATCTGCTGAACCTCTAGGTATCAACAGTTTTACATTAGTACTAGTAGAAGCATGTGCGATAATTAATGATCTAATTTTATTAATATATTCTTGTAAAGGTCTAAATAAACGTACATCTGACTCTGGATATGGATTTCTGTGATGTATATTCATTAATGGTATAATTGGATACTCTTCAGTTGGCAGCACACGCTCATATAAAAGATTATCTCCTACAGATACATGCATAGCTACACAACATTTTTCTATTTTATTAGAGTTAATTTTTTCCAATCCTATTAATTCTTCTACGGTTGTAGGAATTATTGTAGTGGTACTACCTGGTATTGAATCTTCGTCTTCCATTCCAGGTACCATAAGAGGATCTTGAGGAACAACAGTTCCATCTTCTTGTATGTCTGGTTCTGGTAATTCAAAATGAAAAGTAGGTCCAATAGATTTTAAAGTATTAAACATTTCTTGTACAGCAGTATCGTCTGATATAATAACTTCTTCACCAGTAATTTTACGCAATCTTATGTAATACTTATTAATATATTGTTCGTATTCATTTTCTGAAAATAAAAACTCTTCAAAAGAAAAAGGTTCAAATACATTGTAGTACATATGCATTTCTTTTGTATATCTTTCAATAAACTTTCTTTTCGTATGATATACATTGTCGTCATCACCTTTAAATATTTGTCCTTCTGTTGCTGCTAAATCAGTAGTAGGATAATCTTCGTTATCTGATTGATGGGATGATGAATCTTGTATAATATCCATAAAATCAGGGTATAATGTCATTGCTTGTTCATCAGTTAAATGTTTTGCAACCATTATATGTGCAGCGTCTCTTGCGTAAATATCTTTTGAATTAGGGTCAATATAAACATCTAAAGGATTTATAGATTTCATATAAACTTCACCTTTACCCATATCTGCTTGAGGATCTTGATAACAATTAATTACTCCCATACCTCCAACATAATAGTCATCAATACATTTTTTTAATTCTTCGTTACCAGTAGATTGCTCCCATATCCAAGAAAACAAATCAGAAAATACTTTAGCTGTTTTATTATCCGAGTCTTCTCTAGCAGTAGACCTAAATTGAGGTGAGTTGTATGTAAGTAAAGACTTTGCTGTTTCTACGATAGGGTGAATACGATTTACTACTATAGGTGCTTGACCACGAGACTCTAAAACATCTTTTTCTTCGTTAGTCCACTGAGCACCAGCTCTAAACTCTATTGCTTCTTGAAACTTAACTGCCCAAAGTTCACGTGATGATGAATATTCTCTAAGTAATTCTTGAGACAGTTCTACTTCTTCGTGAATAGATCCGTCATTTTTTTGTACGCTACCAGGGTTGTAACCATAAACATCTATAAGGTCATTATAATTTTGACTTCTTGACTTTTTTTTCTTGTTCTGTATATTTTTTGGCATTAAGTTCTACATACCCTTCTGGTATTTTAGTGTTTAATAAATCAGATAATTCCTTTTTAAAATTACCTAAGGACATCATATATTTAACTAAATCTATTTGCATACAAATACTATCCCGAAATTACGTAAATTTATTTGACAATGTCAAGCATTATTTACCCTATTTTCCAGTTTCTGGGTTTTATTTCATAATGATCTTCATAATCTAGGTCCATATCGGCACCTTCGTGCGTAGGTTTATAACAATTTTTGTTAGCATAGAAGAATCCATCAAGTAAATCGTCATGTTTTCCACGTGGATATAAAAGCAATTCATCTAAAAGAGGTTGCATAGATTTTCTTATATAAACAAATCCTTGTGCAAACAATGGTTGTAAACTTTCTAATCTATAAGACTTAGATGTTCTAGGGTTTTCTTTTATTTCAAGACCAGGTATAAACAATCCTTCATCTGCTGATCGTTCTTTAATGTATTGACGTAACATTTCCTGGTATCCTACAGACTCAATACGTGTCTTAGCACTTCTATATCTAACAAAGTTATCTATAATAGACTCTGCTAAGTCTAATGGTGTTGCTCTTTTTCTATAGTAAGGAATAACAAACCTATTACCATCATAGTCAATAGCTAAATTAAATATAACACTAAAGTCTGCTCCTCTCTTGGTACTAGATGCAGGGTCGACTCCTGTAAATATGTTTACAGGTCTAATCTCTTCTACTTCCTCACCATTAAGGTTCGTCAGGATGAGATTCGACAACCCTTGTTCATCCGTTTCTATATATCCGTCATAGTATTTTATATGTTCTGCTCTAAATAAATTTTCTTCATCACCTACAATTTGACATAAATACTCTCTATAGAATACGGATATACGGTTAATACTCTCTAATTCTTTTTTCTTTTGTACCAGTTTTTCTATAGGCCATACATCTGGCCACAAGGATATACCTTCTTCTATGTTAGGAGAAAATGTAAGGTTAGTCCATCCTGTCATATCTTTCAATGTCTCAACGAGACACCGTTCATGTTGAGGAGTACCAATAACACATATTCTACCTTTTAAAGGATCTAACGAGGGAACACCAGATTGTAGCAACCAACGGAGATTTTGCTCCATTGCCTCTGCTGTTTTAGTATTTACCTCATCTTCTGGGTCATCTAATATAATGAGGGTAGGTCGTTGATTTCCGTGCTTGATACCACGTATCTGTTGTCCTGTACCCTTACATATAATAACGGAACCGTCTTTTAGCTCTATCTCTGCATTCGACCACTTACGTGCAGATTGCATACCCCAATAACCAAAAAAGTGTCTAAACTCCTGAGAATAATCTAATACATCTTTAATTGTACCTAGTAACTTAGTAGCGTGTCCCTGTGTTCTAGATACAAGTACTATTACCTTAGGACCTTTGTCAAACATTAAATGAAACAAGGGGTACACGCCAGCCACAATAGAAGACTTGGCGTGTCCACGAGGTGCGATGATATTCAATTGTGTCACATCTGGATCTAATAACTTGTTAGTTATATCGTAATGAAACCTTGGAGACTGAGAACTAAACATGTTGGGCATTACCATACGCCCAAATAACAACATATCTTGTTGCATCTTAAGTAATAGCTTGTTTTTATCCACGTATTACCTTTACTTTGATTTTCATATCTTTAGCTACTTCTTTCATAGTTTCTATGAATATAGCTAAAGCATCCTTATCTAGAGATTTTATTTCAACTTGCTTCTTCATCTATTTCTTGTATTTTTGTAGCTTTAAGCTTTTTACGTTGTTTTTCATAATTATCCTGTATTTGATGCGTCATATCAATTTCTAAGGTATCTGTAACTTGTTTTGTTTTTGGTGCCATATCTAAAAACACAGACAATTCTTTAGCAGCACGTATCATATCAGCACTGTTTTCTTTTGTCATAGCTACTTCTATAGCATTTTTCATAGTATCTAACACAAAACCTTCGTCGATTCCTTTTTCTGTAAGTATTTCTTGTAATTTTTCTTCAATCATCTTTTTTGCCTCTTTAGTTTTCAGTAATCTTTTTGCAGCTATAGCAGGGTTTTTTTGGTCAGGCCTGTATATTGACCCTATTTTATCAAGATCGGGGCTTATACCTGCCATTTTGTACGTTAAATACATATCTACTGCAAGCTGTGCCCTACCAGTTCTAGCTTCTAATTCATTATATGACTTCGTAGACACTGATGAGAAGTTATTTGACTTGTAATGTGGCTCAAATTCTAATTTTCTTTTAGCACCAAGCCACTGACGGCCATATGGATACACCATTTCAGTATTAGTAGCGTAGTCATTACGGCCAACACACTCAGAAACATAGTTATCATCACTAATGCCAAACTCCCCAGGATTACATTCTTGCCAATATTTATATAATATACCCAATTCATCGGCTTCTATATCTGTATATACAAGATAATCCTTAGGAATGTAGTCATTTTTCTTTAGTTTCTTCGTTATCTTTATCATCTTCTGGTTCTTTATAATTTTTTTCTAAAAATTTTACAAAATCTTCTTTGTCACCTTTCATCTTAACATATTCATCTAGGGCCCTATCGCCGTTGAAAACATGCATCCTCAGCTGTTCTAGCTGAAACATAAGGTTCCCTACATCTCTAAGAACATGCTTTAGGGTAGGTTTCTTTTTCTTTGGTATTGCCATATTAATCCTCGTTACGTGTTATTAATGTATTTTGCTCTGATATACCTTTAGCTATCTCTAATACGTCTATATAGGCATCATTGACTATCTTTTGCATATGTGCAAGGTCTATCTTGTTAATAGTAAGCCTAAGCCTCTTTCTGTATACTCCAGTCAATAAACCTTCTACTGATGTAAAATAATCTTTTTGTTTCATAGTTAGTAAGCTATTTAACGTAGTAGGCTTACCATCTTTAGTAGTTTTATTCTTAGCACATACAATTAAATTATATTTGTCTTTAGTTATTACTACTCTGTACTTTCCCTGAATTTTATCAAATAAAATATTTTCTTTTAAACTCTGCATTAACGTTAATCCTTTACGTAATTAATTATCTTAAATAATTAATGTATTATACTAACGTTACTATTAACGTTAATACCATACACTCTAATCTAAATCCCTATCATCTTCTTTTAAAATATCAAGCTCTAACGCTTCTTTCGTAACGTTAATCTCTATCTCAGCAATCATCATTTCTTTTAATTTCTGTACTGCAGGAGACTTAGCATCTACTGGAACCTTCTCCCATTCTGATCCGTTCCACTTTTCCAGATACTCAGCTTCTGCAATTTTTTTTAAAATATCTTTAGGTAACTTAGTCATGGTATAATTTAGGGTCGATATTTAAAAAATGCAAGTAGAATGTGCGTAAGAGATATATATACACACTACCCACCTCTATTATTCATTCAATCAACGGAATTTCGTTGAAAACAAATTTACGAAATTCGTTGACTTGACTGAATAATGAGGTAGGTAGGTGCAACTCTTTGGTGCAACCTTCGGTTGTTACCATAAATGAAGTTAAATAATAAAAAGGAAACTAAAATGAATAAATTAATGCAAATGATTAAGAATGTCCCTGAAATGCAAGGACAGGATATGTGGTATAAACGCCTTGGCGGGGACAATAAATTGAGCGTCCGTGTCGATAATAGCACTTTGTTGCAACCTTTGGACGTAATATTTATCTATGAGGACGCAAATGAGGACGCCTTGACTGAATTTACCCAGATATTAACTAGATTTGGTATGAAGTCTAAGAGTAGTGGTGTCACAGAGAAAGGACGCACCTTTCATAGAATTACACTATGTGCACTATCTAGTTAATATGCATTTAAGGGACTTGTAGTAGGTAAGTCCTAATCGGCTATATGTCGGTTAGGATTTACTTATATTAATACCATACAATAAAAAAGTGTAACAACAACGAAAGAGGTTAAACATGGCATACTATATACCACGCTATCGTGACGAACAAGCTCAAATGATAGTAAATATTTTTAATAACAACGGCTATACTAAAACTATAGCACAAGTGTTACAGCAATACAGTAGTAAAACATCAAGGATCAACTTTATAAGCGGTTATCGTAACGGTTATATAACACTAACAGAAAAGAGGAAAACATGAGTAAATTTATGATTGACGAAGGAATAGGGCAAGACCCTAAGGAATATTTGAAATACCTAGTAGAGTTAAATAAGGACAACCCTTTAGCAATTAAAGAACTAGTAGAGTTTGCAGCAGAGGTATGTGCTAAAGAGGATATATCAAATAATAAAGACGACGTTGTAATATTAGTAGATACACGCTTCGAAAGAAAGTGTATTAGAATATCAATTAGATCATAGCAATGTTGTCAGTGGCGGTTAGGTAATACCTCACCTAATCGTCACAAAGGTTTTATAATACAACTAACACAGTAAAAAAGGGAGAGTACAAATGTATAAATATAACAGTAAATATTATGTTAAAAGAACTGTTACAGTAACTAAAAAGAAAGAAGTTCATCCATGGACTTGTATGTCATGTAAAGAAATAACATACGCAATAACACCACAAATGCCTTTTGATTTCTTATGTTGTCTATATCCAAATACGATTGGTGGATATTCTGCAAAGATAAAAAATCCAATGTTTATGCTTGAATTACAATTTTACAGCAAAGAAGATATATTAGGAGCAAGAGGGTTAAGTCCTAAAAGAAAATTGTTTTATAACAAGAAACAACTGGAGTGTAAAAATGGCTAGAAAGAAAAGATGGGGTTTTGATGATTATGCAGACATGATATTTGGTTGCAGACGCAAAAGAATAACAGATAAGCGTGCAATACCAAAGATAATAGAGCAAGAAGTAAAAACAGGCGTATGGAATGGTGGCACTACGAACAAAAAGAAGAAAAAATCATGAATTTACACGATATAATGCATGACACAGATCATTTCCAAGATAATTGGGATAATAGACATGATTATTTGTATCCATGGACTATTACATCTGAACAAGCAAGTAAATATAATGCTATAGTGCCTATCAAAAACATAATTAAAGTATATCCATTCAGAGGATCAACATATGGATATAAACAAGAAGCGTTATTCTTAAGCTTTAATGATGTGTATACTTGTTATAACGATTACACAAGAATACATAGCGATGAGTTGATAAAAATAATAAATAGGAAGAAAAAGAACCAGTCTCTTATACTTAAAAAGAGTAAGAGATACTTTTATGCCTATTTGGAGGGAAAGTAAATGGATGACAATAGTAATATTCGTCTCAGTCGCCGTAGTCGTAACTTGGCTACTGATGATGCTAAACGACTTATAAGGTTACAAAAAAAGAGGAAAAACAAAAGACTTGAAGACAAAGCAATAGACGATTATTGCGATCAATTGTCTTCACATCGTTAGTTGTTATCTTCCTTTGATAACAAGAGTAGGGCATACAATCGTCGTGTATGCCTTGCTTATAACTGGAGAAACATATGTTTTATGATATAGATCAGGATATAGTTTATTATGCTTGCTTAACGCATTTGGAATTGCTATGTTTATTAGTAATAGTAATAATACTATATGAAATAGTTAAAAGATTAATTAAAAAAATATACTTGGAGGTGAAGAACAATGGACGATGAATACAGTGATAAAGATATTAATTCAATGATATTATATTTAAGACTTAATAACTTAGCACAAATACAATACATAGACGTAGAAAGCAAAGATAAACCTACATTCTATGATTACATGTCTAATAGGCATTTTAAAAGAAATCAAGTTACTGAAACATCAGTAGCTAATGGATGGAAAAGAGGATGGAAAACATGATTATTAAATATGATAAAAATAACAACCCTAAATTAGTCCCTGAAACTAAAATAGTGCATAATGATGCATGGCGTAAAGCTATGGCAATAGAGTTTAAAGAAAAATATGGTGCATGGTGGATATTTCAAGGAGTTCCGTTAAAAAATAGTAAAAAAACATGGATTGAACAATTCAGAAAGAAGGTTACATTACATGATCAGTAACAATAACTACATATTAAATGAGATTAAAAACAGTATGTACATGAGTGGTGAAGCGTTAGAAGCAGATAAGATAGTTACATGGAGTGATATAGGTTCTTATATGACTAAAATGCTAAATCAAATAGAAAAAAGACTAAAAGTTGGTGCAAAGAAATATGGTGAACAAGTTCCTATATTTAAAGCAGATAACTTAGATAGAAATAATTTAAGTGAAGCAATAGAAGAAATACAAGATAGTTTAGTATATTGCACAGCACTTAAAATACAGACATCAGAATTACGACATTATGCTAAAAATAATAGTGTCAAAGAAAATTATGTTAATGAATATACTCTTAACATAACAAGTGCGATCAATTACTTACAGTATTCTTATTTCTTGTTAAAGAAAGCAGAATCGATAAAAGATCATATTAATATTAATAATACAATTTCCGAGGAGGAAACAACATGAGTAACACGGATACAACAACAACAATTAGATTAATGTGGAATACATCTGCTTTTGTAGATACATCATTACCATCTAATGTTACTACCATTGCACATCTTAGAGAACATTTAGGTAATGTGCCAACAACTGCAACAATGAATTACAATGGTGTAGAATGGTTAGACGAGAGCAAAGTCTTAGAAGACGGTGCTACACTTGCTATTGTAGCAAGAAATAAAACTGGTGGATAATCAGTTAACTTAAACCTTGAAGGGTAACAACAAATCTCTACATTATTCATAAGTAATAATAGATAGCTCACTGTAGATCGATAGTTACCCTTCATTCTCAACTGAAGGAAAGATAATGAAAATAGAAATAGAAAATAGAGAACCTAATTACAAGGAAGTATCAGACACAATACGATTAGGGCCTCAAAAAGAAATACTTGATGACTTAGATGTAATCAATAATAGGTGGATGGTTACTAATTGGTGTTACGGCAACAGATCAGAGTTAAAACCATTAGAACCATTGCATGTTACTAAGACATTTAGATGGGGTTCTGGTTACAAACAAAAAATATTAGATTGTATAGATACTAGATTTCATCAATACAATAAACCTACTGGTAGTATACAAACACTATTTAGTAGAGCTAACAATGCTGAATGGTATAAAAAGCAATTCACAGAAAAAGTATTAGATCTAGATGAAAAGCTCAAAAGATTGAGAGCTAATAACATAGGATTTGATAGCAATGAAGATGTGTTTAAAGATGCATATCAAAGCTTCTTAAAACATTTAGACACACAAAAAAATATAGCCGAAACAGTGTCTAGTTATGGTGATATTAGTATAGAAATTGATATGTACAGAATACCTCAAGATCATATTGATGAATTACGAATAAATGGTAGAGATCTAACACCAGCTGAAATAGATTGTATCAAATACGAACAAACTTATGTTTATCAAAAATACACATGGAATAAACCAGTAATGAGTTTTGTTGATCGTAATGATGAAATAGTATACAACTATGAAATACCAGAACCAATACACATGACATTCTACTTTAAAGTTTCTGAAGTTATTAACAAAATGATATATTGCAACAACGATATCAAAAAAGTAACATCTTCAAACTTAAGTAGTAGTAGTAATGTTCATAACAGATATCAAAATAGCCTCAGTCACAGAGCTGGACTACGAAGTTGTAGTATATGGGGTGCTGGTGCAGGTTATGAAGGTATACATGAAGCTCATAGCGATCCATTAGGCATACAATCAGGTTATAGTAGTAGTTACACTATTAAAGCATATCCTTATATTGGAATAAGAGAATATGTAATGCCTAGTGCTGTTGGTAGATATGTTGATTTTGAAGAAAAACATTGGAGAAATGTTTGTCACGGTGACATAACTAGTGAATTTAATACATCTTTTCTACAAATGGATGTATACGGTGTATTGTCATTGTTTAATGCGTGGAATGTTTGGCACACAACAAGATCTAATCCATTGCAAGGCATTAACTATATGTTTTTAGAAAAACGACCAGAAATGGCCAAAGTATGGGAACAAATAGGCTTCAATAGTAATGATGCACATAGAAGGTTATCTATTATGTATCAATGTTACTTAGGTTATTGGGATGTGGATTTAACAATAAAAGATAATTATCTAAGTTTAATTGGTATGGATAATTTAGAAGATAAAATAGTGCAATACTTAGAAAATAAATATCGTAATATATATGATGAAGAATATACTTCTATGTGGTTAGATATGTATGATGTTGGTGCAGTTGATTGGTATGAACAATTTTTAGCAGAACATCTAATTAATGCTAGGTTTGCAATGATGACACATTCTAGTTCGTATAACTGTTTAGAATACAATAATGTTGCAAAAGAAGCTGATACTATGGCTTTTATAGAATGGATAAGCACAAAAGAAACATTAGATTATGTTGATGCAGATGATGCAGATGAATTACCTACATTTGGTAACGGATGGCATAATGATGAAGTTAATTTTGATAACTTAAATGACAGTGATACAGCAATAAGTACAGATGAAGTAGAAGAAGTAATTGACAGCATCATAGAAGATAATCAAAGTCAATTGGAACGAGAAATGGCAATGTGGGTACAAGCTAATACAAGGAGGAATAATAATGGCTAATTTCTACATGAGTAATAAAGACTGGAATACATTACAAAATTACGCAAGATATGCTTATGATGAGCATACTTCAGAAATTGGTGGATTCCTTATAGCAGAACAAGATAAAGATAATAAATGGAAAATGCATAAACCAGTAATACTAAAACAAGAAATAAGTGGTGGTAATACTGTGTTAGATAAAAGTGCATTAGCTGAATATTATGTTAAAACTGCTATGAAAATGAAAGATAAACCATTTCAGTTTGTATGGTGGCATAGCCATCACACAATGGAAGTGTTTTGGTCTGGAACAGACTTAACAGCAATAGACGAATTTAGTAGTGGTCCAATGTCTATATCTTTAGTTATTAACTTAAAACAAGAATACAAGTTAAGAGTTAATTTGTGGCATCCTTACAAAATGCATGAAGATGTAGAAATGGATATTATTAATAAGCCTAAAGCTAAAGTAGTACCTAAGTCAATTAGAGATAATGTAGATAATTTGTGTGATAAACCTTCACAGTTTGTTTATCCAAAGCAAGTAAATTTATCTAAACATACTCACAAACAGTTAAGTGTGTGGCAAAATCAAGCACCATTAGATTTAGAAATGGTGCAAGTTGAGTCTAAAGTAGATAATATATTGATGGATTACTTAACAAATCTAGATTATCAAGAATATCAAATGTCAGTTAATAAACTCAATTACGAATTAAAACAACGTAAAAGTGAATTAAGATGTGGTTTAGTTAAAGATCCAGAACATGAAAAGTTCTTGTTTGGTGCTATGGCTCAATTTCATTCAGACGATTGGATTTACAGAAAAGGGACTAAATGGTCTTTTGAAGATAAATGCATAGAAAATGATATAGATAGTGAAGATACAGAACCAATATATGGAGGATACGACAATGTTGGAACAACGTTATAGTTCAATAGTGAGTAACTTCAACGAATATACATATCACATACTAGGTTGCGGTGCTATAGGTAGTGCCGCAGCTACTCAAATAGTTAGAATGGGTGGCAATAACTTATATTTATATGATATGGATAGAGTAAGTGAAGAAAATCTTGGTGTGTCGCAATTTAGGATTTCTGATTTAGAACAATCTAAAACAAAAGCCCTAAGAACAATATGCCAGACAATAAGTGCAGATATAACCATTGGATGCGTAGATGGTTTATTTGAGCATTACATACCACACGGTAATGACATTATAATCTTAGGTTTTGATTCTATGGAGTCAAGACTTGATGCAGTCAAGAATATAATGAAGCAACAGAAACCATTGTATCTTATAGATGGTAGAATGGGTGCAGAACATTATCAACAGTATGTGTTTACTAATCCAACACTAGGACAATACCTAAAAACATGGTATTCGGATGAAGATGGAAGTAGTGAACCATGTAATGCAAAAGCAACATCATATTGTAGTAATATGAGTGGTAGTTTTATAGCAAATTCCATAAGGAAATTGATTACAGAACAGCCGTACAACAAGGAATTGTCGTTTCATTTTCCTACAATGATGCTAGAGACTAAGTAATTAGTTCTTGATTTAGAGCCCGTTAGTAGTTATATTAATGGGCTTTAAAATTAAATATTAACTTAAATAGGAGAAATTAAAATGGGATTCGATGTATCAAAATATACATTCGTCAAAGATCGTCTAGTAGAATATAGAAATACATTTGAAGGATGTTCAATAAAGACTGAATTAATATCTGTGAGTAATATCGTAGATTCAAAAACAGGTGATATGTGTAATGAGTATGTAATACAAGCTACAATAACACCAAATCCATTACAAGAACCAGAGATTTGTTTTACTGGATTAGCAGCAGAACGAGACAATGGTACTTTCATTAACAAAACTTCAGCAATGGAAAATTGTGAAACATCAGCAGTAGGTCGTGCATTAGCATTTGCAGGATTTGGTGGTGATATGGCGTTTGCAAGTGCAGAAGAAGTAGTTAATGCACAATTAAATCAAAAAACATCAGCAGTAACAGTAGATTTGCTGAGTGTTTTAGATAGAATGTTCAATTTAGCTAAAATACATATGCCAGATGATCATATAAGCACACATATTGAAAGACGTGGTGCTGATTATTACGATACTAAAATAAAATGGTCTAAAGCAATGGAACATTTTATGGGTGTAATTAAAATTGAGCAAGAAATTGCACAAAAAGCCAAAAATAAACCTAAAACTGTAAAAAAGGAGAAAAAATAATGGCGATTACGGGAACAAAAGTTGCTAATTCTAGCAATGATAAAAACTATTTCATTAATAAATGTAAAATTAGTGAAGTAACACAACAAGACTCACAATACAATGATACTACTTTAAAAGTAACATTGACTGATGAAAGAAATGGCTACAGCTATACATGTTTTATCAATCAAAACTTTGAAAAAGATGTAAATGGTATTGTAACAGATCTGAAATTTCCAGATGATGTAAATACATTGTATTTAGCAGCTGGTAAAGATCTGAATGTATCTGATGTAGGTGAAATTAATGTAGATGCTTTAAATGATGCACAAGTTGCATGTTTAAGCTATGAATCTACTGGTAAATACAAAAGAGCAATCTGGAGTACTATGTCAAGTTGGGATAATGTAGAGGACTTAGAATCTAAGTTTAAAGCACAAGTAGAAAAAGGTTATCCTAAAAACTACAAAAAAGATACTGTACAAGTTGGCGGTAAATCAGTAGCTGTTGAAGACTTACCGTTTTAATGACAGCTAAAAAAATAGTTCTTTATTGGATACAAAACCAAATGAAGAACAGATCTAAAGTCTTCTATAGTTACGATTTTGAAACACAAATAGGTAATTATGGAAGACTTGCTCATCAGAAAGTACATACGCCAAGTACATATTCTAGAGCATTTAGAACAATCCGTTCAAGTAACGATTTAGCTAGGATGGGAATTAAACTAATAGAAATTAAAGACGTGAAAGGAAAAGCAAAGGGATGGAAAATAGAGAAGCTATCGTAGAAATAGTAGAAGGTTCTATCAGTAATAGAAATTTTACTGGTAACATAAATATCTACAATGATATGGTGCAAAAAAATGCATTTAAGAAAGAAATGTATCGTTCTTATTACCATTTTGATGAATCATTTACCGAGCACGTAGATAAAGAAAAGTCTGTAAAAGGATTTAACGGATTAGTTTATTTAAATTACATACATTTAGACATTGATAAAGGTGACATAGACGACAAATCATTTAATCCTTATGTTATGAATTGTTTATCTGAAATATTAGATAAAGGAGTTATGGCAGAAGATATTAACATATGGTTTAGTGGTAGTGGTTATCATATCAAAATAAAAAATGTATTTGGTTTGCAACCAAGTAAAGAATTACATACAAAATTAAAATTTACATTAGAAAAACATTTTAGTTTTGGTGATTCTATATATGATAAAACAAGAATAATACGTAGTGAATGGGCTTTAAATACCAAAACAGGTTTATATAAAGTTTTTATTCCTATTAATTTATTGCAAGATTATTCATATAGTGATATTAAAAAGTTTGCTAACAGTAAAACAGCATACACTAAATGGTCAAAGAAGTATCCAGGGTTTTATGATAACATGTTTAAACCTGAAGATATACAGTTTGATCCATATTTACAATCAATGGTAGTTGCTTCACCAACAATAGCTGCTGTCACTAATGGTGATAGTAGAAAAGGTGATGTATCTAATGTAGTATCGTGTATGCAACACATATTTAATGAAGGGCCAATAAAAGGTTCTCGTAATATGAAGTTAATGCGTATGGCAAGCTCGTACAAACGTTCTGGTGTTCCATATTTAGTAGCTTTAAACGGCTTACTAACGTGGAGTGACGGAACATTACCAGAAAATGAAGTCATAAGATCTGTAAACAATACATATGAAGGAAATTATGTATACAGTTGCAAAGATCATATTATGGCTGAGTACTGTGATCCTAAGTGTATCTACTTTAAAAATAAAGACTATGTATTAGAAATTAATAGTATTGATGAATTAGAAAAGAATCTTCGTGAATATATAAGTGAAGATTTAACTAAACGTTCAATAGATGTAGGTGCTTTGTTTAATACACACAAATATACATTTAAACCAGGTGAACTAATTGTTTTCTCTGGCGACACAGGTATGGGTAAATCAGCATTTGTACAATACTTAGTAACAAAGGCATTGAAAGAAGTACTGTATCTATCTTTAGAAATGAAAGAAGAATTAACTTTCAGACGCTTTGGTCAAATGGCTATAGGTAAAAGTCAAGATTGGATTAATAATGAATATAAAACTAATCCAGACTTTACACTTAAAGACAAATTAGGGCACGTTAAACTAATGACTATAGCACCAAGAATAGATTCAGTAAAGAAAATCGTTGCAGAATATCAACCAAATGTATTAGTAGTAGATACTGCTGATGAAGTGCAAGTAGACTTTAATAGAGGTGAAATAGAAAAACAAAATATGGTTATTGATGGGCTAAAACAAATAGCACAGAAAAACAATATAATCATTATTGCTATATCACATTTAAATAAAGCTAGTGCAGCTAGTAATGTAGTTGCATTGCATTCATTAAAAGGTTCGTCTAATCTAGTACAGAAAGCTGACAAAGTGTTAGTTATTAAAGGTGAAAGATCAGAGAAAGTAAGACAAGTCGTTTCTGAGAAATCAAGAGACGAAGATAGGTTTGAAATGACTGTATTCTTTAACACAGATGACTTTACTTTTCAGCAATTAAATGAAAGTAGTTTAATATGATTAAATTTAATAGACGCTATAACAAAGAGCTAGAAAGAACAATGTATTCTATAACTTTGTTGTGGTTATTTAAAGTAACAATAGGCGTTTCTTGGTTTATTGCTAACTCTATCACACTTTACTTTGATATAGGTAAGTTATCTTTACAATTTACTATGGCATGGTTTAAAGATAGAAAATCAATCTTGTGGTCAACAGGTGAAAAAGTTGACGCATAGAAATAAAATACGTGGTAACAATCTTGAAAGAGAATGTGTTAACATTGCTAAAGAGGAAGGGCTCTCTGCTGAGAGGGCCTACGCCTCCAATGGTAAAGCATTAGGTAAGTCTGAACAAGTTGATTGTTTAGTAGAAGGATACGCAGTCCAAGCTAAAATGAAAAAGAAGATTGCACAATGGTTATATCCTAAGCATCATGCAGATGATGTAGACTTAGTAGTTACACGTATGGATCGCAAAGAAGCGTTAGCAGTAATACCATATACAGAATGGATAAGATTAATTAAAATAGAAAAGGAAATGAAAAATGGTAAACATAAACCTTAGTTCAAAAGAAGTAGAATTATTAGTCTCTATATCAAAGAAAATTATAATTGCACTTGATGAAAGAGATGAAAACAAAAGAGATCAAGATAAAGATTATGCATTAGATAATATGACTAATGATGCAAATCATGATAAAGTGTTAAGAAGATCGGAAGATCAAGGAGATAGTTATGGCTAAGAAGAAAGACAATTATTTAGATTTCTATAATCCAGCAGAATTAATGATTGTTAAAGCTGCATTACTTAATTATAGAAAAGCACCTTTTGTTGGTGAAACAGAAAAAGAAATGATTGAAGAAATACTTAAAAGAATTAATCAAGATAATTAGATAATTATCCCCCCTATAAATCAACATGCTTTAAAAGGAAGCAAGTGGTGAAAATCCACCTAACCCTTAAAAGCAAATACACTTGGTTGGCACTGATGTATATGATATATTAACAAAAGGGGGGATAATAAAGGAGAAATATGAAATGTACAATTTGTACTAATGGAGTACCAGCATCTGAACCGATAGAGACAGGTGATCCAGGACATTACATTGCTTTATGCACTGGATGTAAAGATTGGGGAGAGTTTGAAAGTGAAGAAGAAATCGAAGAAGAATCTAAATAAGTTCATTAGAAAGGCTGTATGTAGTTTCCTGTGCAGCCTTTCGCAAAACATTGCATTATAATAGCCTTATATGGCTATAAAAAAATTTTTAGATACTAATACACCATAAAACAGCTTAACACGCACACAGACATCATATTACTCCTCATCTGCACTTTCTATGTTTTCATCACTAATTTTTTCATTTCTTCTAGCATATTGTCCAAATTTATGCAATGGAACACCAAACATCCACTCACCTACCATTTCAGGTGTTTCTGCAGTACGCAATAGATCTCTTGTTACTCTTCCAAAAGGTGCCCAAGTCCATGAAGTATATTTTGCAAAGTTTTCAAAGTCTCCATTTATAGAACCAACAACTATTGGAACTACAAACCTGGATACTGGTGGTGAAATTATTTGTAAAGGATTTAATAAAGGGTGACCATAAGTATTGTAAAACGCACGTTCTCTTTCTTTTGAATCACCGTACATTAATTGTGCAAAATCCATACTCCAATTCATAGGAGGTGATAAAGCGTATTCAAATATACTTGCAGCAAATGTTGTAGCCATAACAGAAGCAAACAGATCAGCACTTAACTGTCTTTCAAATCTTTTACTAGCTTCAAACTCTTTATTACCATCTACTAATTGTGCTTCTCTTATAACATCTGCACGTCTTCTTATGCTATTCCATGAATACGGATGGAATCTTGTCATAATTCTACCAACAGCAGTGTTAGCAAAGTTAGGTCTATTGGTAGCGTGATATATAAATTGTGATGCAGATACACCTTTTTTAGCATATTCTAATAAAAATGCTTCTGATACTTCTGTATTACCATTAGTGTCTGTAAACAATTCTTTAGCTTTTAAATAATGTGCAATAGCAGATTGCATACGTAGATAATATTCAGAATGTTTCATAAAAAACGAACCTGCTTCTACAACTTTTTTATTTATATTAAAACTCTTAGAAGCTTCAGCCAAAGTTAGTTCTCTAAATTCTTTTCTAGCTAATCTATTATTTTTATTAATATTAGGATCAGCAGTGTGTACTGAATTACGTATATTAAAATTATATATTTTCTTAGCAACGTGATTAGAAAAATTTCTCCATTGTGTATCACCAGGAGGTTTAAACATAATTAGCTCATCTCTAATATTGTTTTCTACAAAACCTCTTAACTCAAAATATTCGTAAACATCACCTTTGTTTTCAATACTATGAGGTTCCCATTGTTTTGTTTTAGCATTAAATCGTTCATATTTTATACCTCTGAAATGATCATTAACAAGTTTTTCACCTTTCATAGATTCAAAGAAATGTTTAAAACCAACATCAGTTATGGTATTAGTAGTACCACCATAAGCATTAGCTACAGCTGATTTAGGGTGTGCCAACAATGCCATCATTTCAAATTTACCTTCAAGATCGGAGAACCAATGTGCTCTTCTAACCCACGCTCTATGCCTACCTTGTGGGTCCTTATCTATGTCTGGCATTTTTTCTAAGAATGGTATTTTATTATTGACATCAGTACCAAATAAATCATTTACAGTTTTATCTAATTTTAATCCTAAGTTACCAACAGTTTCATCACTATAAAAAGATCTAAAAGAATTTTTAATATTTGTTTTATCTACGTTTTTATCTTTTAATGCTTCAATACGTATATCAGTTTCTGCGTCTTCTATTCTTTCTTTTATTTCTTTTTTCATTTTATTTGTAAAAGATTGTTTAGTTCTTAATACATAATTTTTAGCTTCTTTCTTTTCATCATCTGTAATCTTATCTGTTTGTACAGGAATGTCTTTAGCTAATGTTTTTAATCTCTCTTTTAATGCTCTGTCATATTTCTTTTTAACTTCTTTTTCTATAGAAGCTACCTCTTCTCTACGTAATGTAGTCTGCTGTATAAAATCTTTCATAAGTTTTCGTTCTACTGGATTAGGTCTAGCTTTTTGGTAAAATGAATTATCAAATCCTGTTTGAGCCCACTTAACTAACAAGCTTTGATCCTTTTTAGTTATACCATGTAAGTCTATATTACGAGTAGTAGGGTATCCCATATATCCACGAACTATATCTATCATTTTTAAATGCCAAGCTTCAGCTTCAGCTTTACCAATTTGTTTATTAAACCTAGTATTCTCTCTAAAACTTAATAAATTTACTCTTGTTTGTAATGCAGCTATACCTTGAGTTACACCCGAAGATAAATTCGATAAGTATCTCAAAGGTACTGTATCATTTATAACATAGTTACCAACTGGAATGGTTGGTCTTCTTCTTGTAAACGTAGGTTTATAAGCACCAGGTTTATCTAAGCCTAATTGTCTTGTAGATAAACTAGACAAAGCTTCTTGTACTTGTTCGTGATAAACTTCTGTATCTGCACCTGGATTTTTTATTAATTTTTGAACCATATTAGTAATCAATTCCATTCTAGCATCTTTTAAAGTTATGAGTTTGTCTTCAAGTCTTTGATGCAAATATCTATCTTCACCTTGAAAATCTTTAGTTACTAATTTATTTATACGTTTAATTTCATTAGGTATATGCACCTCTTTTACATATCTAGTACCAGCTTTAGTGTCTTGTTGACCCATAAGAGACCAATATCTATTAGAAAATAGTTCACCGTTAATTTCTCTAGTACCGATCATACCAGTTGCTATTTGATTTATATATTGTTGATTCATACTTCTAATTGATTCTTCTAAACCTTTAGCGTCATTTTTGCTAGCTTTAAATAGTTTTTTACTTTTACTTAAAGCATTCCAATCTATTTCAAAATTATTTCCTTTACTTACAATAAACTGTTCTTTTCCAGGTATTTCTTTTTCTTTTAAAAACGATATTACTCTTTCATATATATCTAACTGTCTATGCATAAACGTTAAATCATCTTCATGAAATTGTCTTTCTATAACACGTTCACCTGTTTGCAATTCTTTTGTACGCATATTATATTCATGAACAATACGTATTTTATTTATATCCACTAAACCGTGACTGTCTAAAAATAATTGACTTAACTTATATTCAAAATGTTTAGGGTGAGACTTATCACTCCAAGGATGTGGTTGTTTTAAACCTTTAATAGATTTAAACAATAAAGAACGCACTTGATTTTGTAATCCCATATTGCTACTCTCTCTATGTCCAGCAACGTTTAAAGTACCAGGGTTCTTTAATATGAATTGACGTATTAAAGATATGTTTTCTTTATTTAATTTAGCATTATTTAATACCAATAAAGGTTTACTATTAGCAATTTTAGGATTAGCATTGTATATACCTGGTGTTGTATCCCCCGCTTTCCAAGCTCCAGTTTGTGCAAATCCTATAGTTTTATCTGTTCCAGGACTATCTTGCAATCTAAATGCAATAGTAGCATCCGATCTTCTAATATTCTTTTTTGTTCTAGATTGATAACTGGAGTTACTATCTATTTGTATGTTATATTTTCTAACTAAAGCCGACTGTTGAGCATCTGTTATACCATCTGCTAACTCAGATCTAAATATACCACTTTTTCCTTTTTTAGGCTTAGGTGCTAATCCATTAAACTCTATACCCAATTGTCTAGCTGCTTCTAATCCACCAACATCTGCACCTGATTGTGCTCCTGATATAATTTTTTGTACTATATTTTCTCCTCCACCAAAAAATGCTTCATAATCTAAATTAGATTTAATTAAATTTTGATTTAATACTTCTGATAAATTTTGATAATTACTACGTATTATATCATTTAATGCTTTAGTAAATAAAGGTTTGTATAACTCTTCTTTAATAGTTTCTACCATATCACGCTTAGTCATTTTTCTTGTATCTTTGCCCGACCTTGGTTTTATAATAAATATACCACCATCTGGTATTTCATTAAATTCAGATTGTGCTATTTCCAATCTATCTAATAACTCTTTTTTAGTTACTTCATGTTCTACATCTCTAGGTGTAGTTTTACCGTCATATTTACCAGTAGAATCAATACCTAATTGACGTTCCATAGCTGCAAGACCAAATAGTTTTTCTTTATGTTTAACAAATAATGCTTCATCTGTAGGCCTAATCGTATCTAATAAACCATTCCAATAATTATCATAAGCTTTTTTTAGTGCATTACCAGCATCATTCATTTTTCCTACTGTTTCACCTAAAAATTCTATAGTACTAGAAGGTACTCTAGCTCCATACTCTTTAAACTTGCCCGAATCTTTGTCTACAATTTGTACTCTTTCTACTTTAAATACTTTTTCATACTTACTCCAAAACTTATTTAACTCAGTAGGAAACATCATGTCAGTCATCATATCTGGTGGTAATACATTATTGTCTGGATCTAACCCCTTATCTTTCCACTCTTTTAACAACTTTCTATGTGAAGCTATTCTTTGCGACCATTCTTTATGAGTACCTATATATCTGTTCTCTATTATATTATTAAGTATTTTTATTCTATCGTAGTCCGCATCTTCTAAGGATTGTTTTGCAACTATATCTAATCTTTGCATAACACCAGTATACATTTCAGTAATTTGCAATGCTAATTCATTATGACCTCGAGACAATATTTTGTTAACATTTTCACCGAATCTATTTGCTTCAAATATTACGTCTTCATTTGTTATGTTTAATTTTTTAACTTCTTTTTCTAAATTTTTAATAGATTTAGGTAAGTTTACTGTAATATTTTCTATTGTTTCCCAGTCTATTAAACTTTCTTTAATAAATCTACCAGTTTGTTCAATATGACTCGATACTACTTCACCTGGTGCAGTATCTTTTTCTAAGCCTACTCTCATATAAGGTTCTACTAAATTATTTAATTCCATTTCTTGTATTGTAGAATCTTTAGCATTAGTAAGTTCAAGATATTTTTGGTAAAATTCATTCATCTCAACCCTTACTTCTTTAGATATAGATGAAGAACGTTGCATATTGTTAGCACCTCTATTTACTAATCCCTCTGCAGCCCATTCCATTGAACCTAAAATTTCTTTTTGTTTTTCATAATTTTGTTTATCTTTACCGTTTTTAAAATTACCGTTCTTATCTCTTTTATCTAAAGCTTGTCGTACTTTTTCTCCCTGTCTTACATAAGCAACATATCTATTATGTACACTTACTTTAAGATCTTTTTTCTTTCCAGAATAACTTTTAGCTACATCCATACCAGAATAATTTAAATCTAAATAAGGGAAAGCAATGTGCCAATAGTCATATAAATTTTCTATATCTTTTGATAATTTATTCAATAAACTTTTATCTAAGTTACCAGATTTGTTTTTAAAAAATAGAGAAACTTCTTGTTTTAAATATTCTTTTGATAAAAGAACTTGTTCATTGTAACTCATTCTTTCACTATCAATATTGTAATTTTTAGCTATTTTAGTTTTATGTATAAACCCTTGTTTTTGTGCATAAGCTATATGTGCTATTTCTCTTGCAAACAATTTTAAATCTTTAGCATTTAGACCTAAGTTATTAGCAGTATGATTAGATACAAATTCATTTGTTTTAAGTATAGATTTTAACACACCTACTACATTCAATTTATTGTAAAGAAAGTGTGGATGATTGTATATGTTTTCTTTTTCTGCTGCAGTTAATAATCTATTTGCATTAAACATATCTACTGTATCTCTTATGCCAAAAAACTGTCCTATAGGATCGTCCATTATAGCTTTTATAGCTTTTTGATTCAAATTAAATATGTTTTCTTTGTCATATCCAGCAAATGGATCTATTTCTAATTTCATATCTTTTAAAAATTCAGCTGTAATTTTTTTATAACTAGTAGCATCTCCATATAAATCTAACATTTCTTTTGATACATCTGCATAACTTTTGTTTTCTGGAAGTATACCTTTCATAGAAGCAGTATGGTATTCACGTATAGTACTTAATACATCTTTACTTGATTCCCCAAAGAAGGCATCTAAGTCTTTATATATTTTAGTCTCTGTTTGTTTTGCTGGCCATAAATATCTAGCATCTGCTGCATCTATATAGGCGTTAGATACTGAAGCATTTCTTATTAAAAAGTTTTGAAAAAACTCCGTTATAGATTTTCTACCTTCCTTAGTTTGGTATTTAGGATTTTTTTGTGCTAATAAATCTATTATAGTTTTAGCATGTGCATGCATATTGTGTATTATACCTATAGTATCTTTACCAAAAGCCATATTACCAGCTGCTTCTAATCTAGTATTTAAATCTAAATGTTCTAATACTTTTTTTGTATCACTTTTATTATCAGCATCATATTTAGCACCAGCTTCTCTTTCATTTATTTTCTGATCTTTAAGGTCTAATGGTTTGCCTGAATCTTTTTGCCCTACTTGCATTTCACTACGTACGTGCTCTTGTTTATATCCTTCTACTATATTTTTAGGCATACCAAAAGATACGTGTGCAGAGTCAATATCTTTATCAGCACCACCCATATATCTGTCGTTATTTTCTGCTGTAATTAAAGATGTACCTCTTTTAGTTTTTACACCTTGCCCCCTTACAAACCCTACAAATTTTAAAGCTCTTACATTACCAGATGTCATAACTGGAGAACGATTAATCAATGCATACTGTGCATCTTTCCATGCTTTCTTTTTTGCATTAGTCCAGCTTCTATAATTACTAGGACTATCTATTAAACCTCTGTAATCAGCCCACCATTCTCCTAAACTATATTCCTTACCTTGTACTTTAACATAAAATAAGTTTTCTGCACCTTCAGTTAACATAAATTCATCTTTAGCTAAACCTTTTTTAGCAGATGAATACTTTTGTTTTTTACCAGTAATTTTATAATCGTATGGACCTAAAATAGATTTATATGTATATTTTATTTTTGGTTTTGTGAGCCTACCCATTACGTACTGTCTAAATGTTTTCTGAACCCACTCACTATTACCCTTTTGTGCTAATGCAACATGACTGAAATTATTATCTGCAAATACGTCTTTTATCATAGTACTCATAAAATTGCTATTAACATCTTGTTCGTAATCTCTTACTAAAGAACTATCGTCATTTCTAAATAATAATTTTTCTATAATACTTTCTGCTGTTTTAGTTTTAATACTAGAACTGCTCAATATTCTATCTAATATTCTAACGTCAATTTGATCTAATGATACATCATCTCTTAAAGGTTCATTATTTTTTAATTGTTTTTCTATATAATCGTTTTCTTTTTTATCTCCACCTGCATTTTTTCTTATTAAATTTCTCCATCCTTTATGATAAGCTTCACCAACACCACCATCTTTAGGGTTAAACTGTATAGTATTGCTATTTAAAAATACTTCTTGCATAAGATTAACAGTGTGGTCCTCTGGATTTAAAGATGTTCTTTCTCCATCAGCTCCCCTATTAAGTCTTCTATGTACGTCAGTAGGTAATGATTCGTATATATTTAAATTCATATGAAAATCTTTAGTACCTACTTCAAAAGTGTTTAAAGAATAGTCGTAATTTTTAGTTTTTCTACCTGAAGGTAGTTTACCTACAGCATTATTACTTACAGGTACGCCACCATTTGTTTTAGCTGATGTAGAATATATATAAAAATCTAAATTGTTTTTTTCTAAATAAGCTTGATCAATATTGTCAGCTCTTTTGTAAGCAAATTTACCAGTAATATCTCCATGTATTCCGTCTGCACCAGAAAATAAAGTTCCTTTTGCTTGACTTGCTAATTTATCTATCCCCATATTTTTAGCTTGAAAATCAAAACGTTTATTACTTATAACAACTACACCATCTACCCCTGAATCAGCTTCTCCCTTTATAGAAGATTTAGGATCTTTTACTATAATCCCTCTATATTTTTCACCAGCAACATCCTCTATAAATGGTATTTCAGTTTTGTCAACTTGATTTAAATATTTTTGTAATTTATTAACACCTACAGTACCATTGTTAATTTCAGCGTTTACATAATTTATTACTGTACTTCTATTAAGTAAATATTCTTTAGTAATTTGATTAGGATTTTTAATCATGTTCAAAGAAATTAGTCTGTAAATATAAGTACCTACAATATTATCTGCTTGTAATTTAATTTTTGTAGGATCAATTAATTTTCCTTTCTTATCTTTTGTACTAACAAATTCTGCTATTTGCAATCTGTCTTGTTTAGATAAAAAGTTTGGATTTTCTGTACGTTTTCTTGTTCCTTTGTCATAGGTAAATTTAGTTCTTGCCCATGGAAAACTTCTAATATCTAATTTACCAGTATCTGATATACCACCAAATATAAATTTACTATCTGTATTTAAATCGGTTTCTATTAATTGAAATTTTTCTGCATTAATTTTTACTTCCCCAGTAAAAGGGTCTTTACTTAAAGGACTAATAAAAACTCTTTTTACAACTGGTTTCTTTTCACCTTTTTGATTTACAATATTTTTAGTCTGCATAACTTCTAAATAATCTATGCTAGACATTTCAAAATCAGGTATATTTTTAAAACCTTTTTTAAATACTTCATTTAAATTCTTTTGTAATCTATTTCCACTTGTTTGTATATTTATTGGTGCACCGCTTGGATTCTCAGCAGGCAAATCATCTAGTATAGGTAACGACTTAGATACTTTACCGTCCTTGTCTATAAGTCTAAGTATAGATACGTTTTTCTTCGCAGAAAACTCTCTTAAAGTATGTGCAAGCTGTCTTATTTTTTTTAATTCTGCATCCTTAGGAATGACTCTTTTAGCGATATTTGAATCTGATGCTACTAAATCTTGAAAACTTTTAACAAAATCATCTACTTGTTTTTTTTCATTCCCAGGGTTTCTCTTTAAAGAATCTTTCCATATAGTATCAACACCTTTTTGTATGTTATCAATAGAATAGTCTCTTGCTTTTTTTCTTTTTAAAGTTTTATATATTCTTTTAGTAAAAAAAGATAGTCTGTCTACAGGAAAATCTACTTCATTGGTTGCAGTAATTTCAGCACGTAATGCTAATTGATCTGTAAGTTTTACTAGATTAATAAACTTTGTTTTACTATAAGCGTCAGTTTCTGGGGGAGGCGTATAATCTACATCTAACTTTCTATTGTAAGCTTCATTTACTTTTTCCATAACAGCAAACATACCTTCTTCTACTTTGGTATTATCCATTATGTCTCTTACTTGTTTTTCATTTACTACGCCATCTTGTAATGCTTTACTCAATACTTTTTGAAACTCTAACTTAGCTAAAGGGAATGTTCCTATAATTTTTTCTTGTTCTTTGTATATAGCATCAACATGTCTACGCATATACGCTTTATAGCTTTCTGTTTCATTTTGATACCACTCTTGACGATACAACCAACCTTTCATACTTTTTTCTGTTTGTTTGCTTCTTGGTATAGCTCGAGATCTATCTAAAATATCTTTATTAGCTCTATTTTCAAAGCCAGGTTTACCGTTTACGGAAAAGAATATACCCATTAGTGTTTCATATATAACCTCTTCTGGTGGTAAATCATTCATTATAGATGTTCCTAAACCATATCCAGCACCAGATGTAGACTTTAACATAGTGTTTACTACGGCTTCTCTTTCTAATGTAGTAGAGTAAGATAAGTTTCTAGCTGTGCTTCTAACCATACCTTCTCCTATAGCACGAACAGATTTACTACCACTGTTAAGTAAGGTAGATATGTTTGCATACTGACCAATACTACCGAATATACCACCAGCTAATCCACCATGCATACCTGCCATCATTGTTTGATGAAAACCTTCTGTGTTTCTTGTAGCAAAAGGATGTTGCGAGTAAGCCATTAACAAGCCAACATGTACAGATTCATTAATTATGTTACCTACTTTTTCTCTACTAAATCTATTTCTTAATACTCCTTTAGTAAAAAACTGCATTAAATCTTCTTGGTTTTTACCTAAGAAACTTAACCCTAATTCTTGAGTTTTATCTGCAAGTCTACCAGGTATAGATTTTAAATCATATATAGGTTTTTGTGTTAAGGGGTTAAACCCTGTTTGTTTACCTAAACTAAATAACACTTTACCTTCACTATCTACTCTCGTAGTTTTTTCAGCTATTTTACTTAGGTATTCTTGAACTTTAGATTGTTTTTTACTAGCAGACTTAGATACTTCATTAAGATTATCTGCTAACTTTCTAAGTTGTTTGTCTCCAGTTTTTTTAGCTTGAGCTTTTAAGTTTGCAGATACTACTTTAGACGCACCACTTAACATACCTATACCACCCATAACAACTCCAGGAGCTAATCCTACAAGGTGTGCTACATTATTAAATATTTTTTCTGTACCTGTATCAGGTTCATCAGCAAATCCAAACGTAGTAAATCCTTCTATAAATCCAGATATAGTTTGCTTAATAAGACCATCAGAGGCCTCTTCTTTTGCAAACGGTACATTTAAATCTGTTAATCTTTGCTCTAAATATTTAACATCGTCTACAGATAAACCCGAATGAGATCTATCGTATATACGTTTTAATTGTAGTGCATAAGAAGACTGATTTATAGCACCTTCTTGCAACTTAGTATTAAGCTGGTTTATTAAAGGATTTGTAATCATATTACTCTGCTAACCTATTACGTGTAGCTTGTAAATTTCTAATAACTGCACCATAATAATCTGCATCGTCTTCAAATCCTTCTGATTCAGCAAAATCCATTAAACTAGCAGCTACTTCTATAGCAGAATCTGCATCGCTAATAGCTTCTTGTGCAGTAAACGAGTTAGGATTTACAGCCTTATCTTGTAAAGCACCTGGTACTTGTAAATGATACATAGCTAGTAATCCAGCAAATTGTTCTCTTGCTGCAGTAGCAGAAGGTCTTTCTCCTCCGAATATTCTAGTCTGAGGCATACTTGTTTCTTCAAACTCTAAATCACTTAGACCAATTAAAGAGCTATATCCAGCTTTTTCCATATCTAACATGGCTTGTTGTTGCATTTGCCCATAAGCTATCTCTGCTTGTTGTGTAAGTATTTGCTGTTGGAATACGTGTCTTACTGCTGCCATATCAGATTCATTTGTATAGTCCATTCCTTTTAATTCTTTTGTTTGGTCAAAAGATTTATCCATAGCATCCATTTGCAAATAATGTGTCATGTATGCCATGTCTTGATTAATACCCTTCTGGAATTCTAATTCATCTTTATTCAAGTCACTACCAAGAATCATTTTTTCCATATCATCTTTAGTTCCTTCTTGCATTTTTAACAAGTTATTTTGATGTTCTAATATAGATAATTCTTGATCCATTTTACCACTTGCTTTTATTTTTTCCAAATCATATTTAAATGCTGTTTTTTGCATATCTTTTTGGGAATCTATCCCAGTTTCTTGCATATCTTTATCAGCTTGAATTTGAGTTCCTTGCATATCTTTTTTAATAGTTCCTTCTTGCTGTATTAAATCTGATTGAACATCTCCTCTTTCGGTAATTAAATTAGATTCTACATCTCCTCTTTCACCAATCTGTCTAGATTCTATGTCCCCACTCAATGTTATTTTTGATTCATCGCCTTTTTGTGCTTCTTTAAGTTCTTTGATTCTTAAATCACTTTGCATCATTAACTCTTGCTTCCAATTAGGTTGTCTCATTACTGATATTAAACCACCTACTGAATCACTTGCTCTACTTAAAGAATCTAAAAAAGTTTCACTATATGTATTAGCCATTATACTGCTCCTCCTACGCTACCACTATTGTTAAATTGTGCACCCATACTAGGTATGCTATACCCTCTATTCGCAGCATTTCTTTCTAAATTTAATAAACCAACTTGTACGTCTTTTAATTCATCCGTGTATTGTTGATTTAAATTATAAAATGATCTATCTGCTCCTGCTCTATTCTGTTGCATTTCATTAGAAAAAGATTGTGACAACATATTACTTTGAGATTCTGCACCACCAGAATAAGACATGTTAGTTGAACCTACTATATTATCCATTTCGTTTCTTTGTTGTTGATATCCTAAAATAGAACTAGATTGTCCTAAAGCAAATTGATTTCTAGCCATTCCAGCTCTTTCTCTGTATTCTTGTCTTATTCCACTTACACTATTAATTAAAGAAGTTTGTGCTGTTAACGCATGTTTTTTTTCTCTAGCTCTTTGTTTTTGCATTTCAGATCTTTTTTTATCCATTCCTATTTTACCTAAAATAGCACCACCCACTGCCATTGCAATTTGATAACTCATACTTTTTCCTCCATTATTTTTCTAGCTATAATAGAAGGACTGTAAGGGTTTACTTCAAATCCTGAATTAATAGCTCTTAACCATGTCATTCCTTTTAAATTCATACCTGTTATTAACTCTGCTTCTTTCTTAGCTTCATCTACTACACTAGGTTTCTTTGGTGCTCCATATAATTCACCTGGTTGACCAGTACCTTTTAGCATAGGGTCTTGTTCTATTCCCTGTTCTTCCATAGCTTTTTCCTGTGCAAATGTAGAGTCAACTGTTGTAGGAGTGTTAGCTAATTCTCCTGGTTGACCTGTTCCTGCTAACATTGGATCACCTGACATTTCAGGTGTTGGTAGCATTAAATCTTTTCCTTTTTTCTTTTTATCTTGAGCCATTATTAATCTCCTTTAATAATTCAATAGTTTTTATAAAATCTTTTACTCTAACAGGAGTTTGCTCTATCCAACTAGAAGGTTCTTTATCTGGTGGATTTTTATACAATACCTCTTGTATAGCTTCGTCGTATTCTCTATGTGCTAAATGCTTCCATGTTTTAGGAAACTTTCTGCTCCAACTAGCACCTAATTGATAATTAACAGATACTAAACCTATTATAACATCATCATTGTCAGTAGAAAATACTTTAGCATCTCTTCTTCCAGCTTTTAATGCTGTAGCTACATCTTCTTCAAACCATTTAGTAATAACATTATTTGGTACTAAACATTTAACAGGGTATTTTTCTTTTTCTTCTTTAGTTAAAAGATGTCCAATTCCACAAGTAGCTTTCCCCAAAGTATCTAGATAAACACTTTGTTTAAATCCTTCACGATCTTTTAAGTGTTCAAATAGTTTTTCTTTAAATTTCTTTTTACCTAAACTTTTTAATCTATCTGGTATTAAGCCCCACATTAATTTGTGCTCTCTTCTGTTTTAAATGATTTAGCAAAATTTAATAGATTTTCTCCAGTACCAAATTTGTTAGTTTGAAAATCACCAAACCAAGAACTAACATTTAACCAATTTTGTTTACCTTTTGATTTATTATCTGTAATCACTACATTTTTTCCATCAGTAGTTACTTCGGCTAAATTTACCCCTTCTAAATAAGTACTTACCAGTTTAGCTCTATCCATATTTTCTATTTCTAATGGAGATGTACTTCTCATAAACTCTTTAAATTCTTTTCTCCCACTTTTTCTCCAAGCTTTTTTAGCATCTTTCATAGTAGAACCAGGATTTTTGGTTGTGTAATCTGCCATATAACCAGCTTTACCCGCACTCCTATTTTTAAACATTTGCCTAGCTTCATCTATACCTGTACCTATTTGATATCCCGTGGTAGCACCAGTTGCCATTGCTCCAATATCATTAATAGCACGTAAAGTACTATCGTTTTCCAATCTTTTTTGAGTTTCTCTTTCCTCTACAGACACATTTCTATCATATTGTGCCATTATAACATCTATCATTTTTGCCATTACGCTTTCTCCAATTCGGTTTTAAACCATTCTGATTCTATTTTGTAATATAAATATTTTTTACCATCAGCTTCTTTTACTAATTTTTTATCACCAGTTACTCCGTCTATAGCTTTAGGTTTTTCTAGTGCTAATTCTGTTTGTGTATTAGCTTTATTATCTAAATCGTTTATTTTTGTAGTAGGTGTTTGTAATGCACCTGCACCTGTTTTTCTATTTTGACCACTATATGATTCAGAATATAAGTTATCACTAAACTTTTTTTTATTACCTGGTAATGCTTTTGCCATTATTTTATTGTCTTTACTCTATGTATTATTTGCATATCATTTACTTCAAAATCTTCTTGATCTGTAGAACCACTTAATTCTAATCCAAAAGTTTTTACTTTTTTAAAAGAGCTAGTAATACTTCTTATTTTAAACTTAGCAACTCTATTAGTAGTATCATTATTTCCTGATAATGTACCTAATGTAACACTATTAAATGCAGAGCCATCGTTGTTTACTGCTACATCTGTAAATCCTTTTACGGTTATATCTTCACCGTTTTTATAATTAATATATACTGTAGTAATAGTTTTATCTCTACTAGGATCTCCAAAATCAAACGCTTTAGTTTTTAACAATACGGAAGTATTATTTCCATCTTTTAAAGAAGGTTCTGGATTCCAATATTTTAATTCTATATCATTGCCATATTTCTGAAACCACACTAATTTTCCATCATTAGTATTAATAAGGTTAGATACATTCCCATCACCGCCTTTTAAGTGGCTATATGCCCATCCTAACGTCTTTAAATCAATTTCTAGTATTCCACCACTAGGATTGCTATTAAAGCCGTTTAAAGCTGGATTTGTAATAATCAGTGTTTGTTTGTTTGGTATGTATCCAATTTGTGCATCATTACTATAATACTGAGTACTCCAATCTTTAAATCTTTTTTGTCCATTTGAACCTATTAACAAGTCTCTTAGTTGTTCTCCATCATACAAAAAAGCTCCGTATTTATTAAACCAAGCTACAAATCCTTCTGCTTTTACTACGTGATTTTCTTGTTCACATCCTTTATATTTTAAACTAGCTTCTAATTGTTCTATATCTCTACTACAATTAATAATGAACAAACTATTTTTTTTAAATTGCAATAATTTATTACCAACAGACTCTAATCTTATAATTTCATCTCCGTCATTTATTTCTACATCTAACCTTTTATTAAAATCAAATGTATCAAATTTGTTTACTTCGGATTTTAACACAGTATCATCTGCTGTAATTAAATTGTTATCTGCATCGTAGTAAGTTATATTACCTACGTAAGCTCTTCTGTTTAATATAGTAGATGTTTTGTAGCTAGTACCAGGTCTACCTATAGGATTAATACCTTTAGCTTCTCCAAACGGCTCTGTCGTATCAAGATTGTCTTGTAAATGACCTAATACTCTTTGAGTTGCATCTCCTCCAGCTACAAAAGATGCTTGTGTATAAAATTGTTGTGCATTAGCTGCGTTATTACCATCGTTTTGTACAACTTGAAAACTTCCACTAGCACTTAAAGGCTTGAATCCATCCTTACCAGCCAATCTATATCCTTTTTTTATATCTATTTCCATAAATAAATATTTTATTCCTACTGATCCATCGTCTTCTAAAGCCCAATATATTTTATAGCCAGTTAATCTATCGTTATTAGGAAATCTTCCAGTTAAAGCATAGTATAATTTTCTTTTTCTATCTCCAGTAATTGCACTTAATGACGGTTGAGCTATATCTCCAACATGATAAAGATTAGATTCTTGATTATCATAAATTAAAGATACCCACATAGAGTATTTTTTACCATCAGCTATATCATATATTGTAATACCTTCAGTATCATCAGCAGCACTAGTGCTCGGATTACACCACATATATAAAGCCATAGGTCCATAACCACTACTCCAATCAGAATAACTACCACTCAAACCAGTTACAAAATTTCCTAATCTTTCTGCTGTAGTTCCATCTGGTGTAATACTTGCATCATTTATAGTGTAAGAAGCAATATTTCGATTAAATAAAAACTCTGATTGAAAAGCTGGTGCTGCTACAATTGGAACTAATGTTTCATGTGGATTACCATATCCATCTGGACCACCAGAACCTAAAGATGGAGTAACTTTAATTGGTGCTATAAAAGAATTTGCTACTTTAAAACCATCTACAGATTTTACTATATGAGCATTAGCATCTGCATCTCCATAATTTTTTGTATACTTTAAATATCCATACCATTTAGGTTGGTTTTGTGGAGTACTAGCTACAGTATAACTATGAGGAGAAACTCTTACATTACCATTTACAGCATAGTAATTTACTTTAGAAGAAGCTGTTCCATAATCTATTTCAGAGCCAGATTCATATGCACCATCTGTTTTGTCAAATACTTTTACTTTATGATTAGTAACATCATTAATTAATAAAAGCTCTGTATTAGATAAAGCTCCATCATTTGGATCTCTATCACTATTAAAATGAAACAACCCATTACCATGATTTAGTGTTGTCGTAAACTTTTCTTCATTAGCTGATTGTACGTGTGGCAAATCAACAACAGCACCAGATATTTTTAATTTACCTGGAGTTTCTATACTAAACCCTTTCAATGATTGAAATTCAAAATCATCTAAATCTCTTGGATTAGTATTATTATTTAATCCTCCACTAAAATTATTTACGTTTAGAATTTCTTTTGGCACTGTTTCTTCCTTTTGTTGTCTTAGTGTTTTTTAGCCTTCTATCATTGTTCATATCAGAACCATTCCATGGATTGCCTTTTAACTTGTCAGTTGTCATTATTTTACTCATTACCGTCTATTACCTCTCCCCATAAGGATGTTACGCCGTCTTTAATTTCTACTATTTCTATTTTAAATTCCCCATTGTCAAACCAATCAACTATTGCAAAAGCATGTGCCCAGTTATGTAATCTACCTTTTAACCATTTATTACTTTCGTGAGACATATCTTTTAAACATCCAATAGACCATGCTCCAATAGTTCCATTTAATTTTGTTAATGTATGTCTTTGTACGTCATGTACGTGTCCATACATTACATTCTCTCCATAAGTTTCAAGATGTTTTTTAGCATGATACGTAGTAGCAAAGGCACCATGAAAGAAAGTGAGATTATCAATTTGTATAGGTAAATTATATTCACTATAACTATATCCTCTTTCTTTTATTTTACACGCCTTAAAAAACGAATAGTCAACAAGATAGGGATACTTAGCAACAAAATTATCCAACCAGAGATCGTGGTTACCTTGTAATAAATGTTTTTCTTTACATCCAACTTCTTCAAGCACTTCATCCCAAACATCTAATCCTTCATTAACTAATCTTATATCTTCATCTACTATTGGTAATACATACTCTAAAGGTGGTAATTTTTTATCTTTATATTTCCATGCAGATACTGATTCCCACTCTCCAACATCACCTAAATTTACAAACACATCAGGTTTAATCTTTTTTACTGCTTTAATAACGCAATTAACTGCAGCCTTATCCTCTAAAGGATAGTGCTGGTCGGGTATAATAATACCACGTTTCTTTATTTCCACAAGTTTCTCCTAGTTTGATTTTTTTACTTTTTCAAACGAACGCATTCCCCCGAGACCTAGCATCCCAAGAAGTACTGTTGTTAGTGTGCCCATGTCAAACACAGGCAACACTATTTCAACACCACGAGCATATAGCACGAAAGTAAGTAATGGTTGTAGAATAAAGTGATACGCCAATGCTATTGAGCAAACCCAGCCAGTAAATGGCCTCCAGCCTGCTACAAATATTGATGTATGACCCGCTTCTACTTTGTTAACTTCAAGTTGAGCTTTATTAATTTCTGCAATTAATTCAGCTTTCTCTTGTTTGTCTAAAGTGAATTTATCAACATTGCTTGACACTTTGTCGATAAGTGTACCTATTAAATTTAAACTAGGCATCTTTATCACATTGTGCATCACAGTCTTCCAGGGCTTGTAAGTATCCTGTTTTTTCTGTTAGCATTGTTTTTACTTCATTTAAGCGACCTTGTTGTTCCTGAATTGATTTTACCAACTCATTATGTTGCTCTACTAATGTTTCCATTTCTTTCATAGCAACTTCTTTTAGATCTACTTTTTTTTCTTTAGCCATGTGGGCTCTCCTATTTTGGTTATTAATATTTCTTTTTACTTGCTGTACGTTTTTTACGTCTAGCAGCTGCGTTAGCTTTCATTCTTCTACCAGCATTAGTCAACTTAGTTTTTAAACCTTTACCTGCTTTATTGCTGTACGAAGCACCACGTTTAGTAGTCATCTTTTTATCTGTGTTATATTTTCTACCATTCCAAGTAAAACTTTGTTTTCCACCTTTCATAGCTGCTGCTCTAGCTGCTGCATATGTTTTTCTAAAACTTTTAGCAGATTTAGATTTTTTTGCATGCACTGGATAGTTTCCACCCTTAGTTTTAACTACGCTTTTAATCCTAGTTCCCTTTTTGCCTGTTACTGATCTACGGTCTTTGACTTTTTTTACTAACTTTTTAATCAAACCACCTGGTTTTCTTGCTGGCATTACGCTCTCCTTATCCCTGTCCTCGGGATCGTTTTTTATAGTACTTATTGCTTATTTTAGTACCATATTTTGTGTTGTTTGACATACCTTGTCTTGTTTTTTTACAAGTTTTTTTAAATTTTACTTGACTATTAAAAACTTTTTTCATTAACGTTAATATAGTTATATATATATAATATTACAAGCTAAATAATTAACGTTATTGTTTAATCTCTTTTTTAATTTTATTAAAAACTTCTGTTTCATTAAATCTCATGCTAATACCTGGTTCGTATCTCATTACTTCTGTTCCATTTTTAAATATAATTATAGTAGGTACTACTTTTATATTCCATTCTTTTTGTATAACAGCTCCAATAGTTTTATTACCTAAATCTATTTCACCTATATAACAAAGTTGTGCTAATTTTTCTACTCCAACTCTATTAGCATAATTCCAAGATGCATTTACTTGTACAACTGCACATTCTTGTAATTTAACTAATTGTATTTCTTCAAAAGTATCTAAACTAACTGACTGTGAATGCAATGGCGATAGTAATAATACTGCACCAAATAAGCCACAAAGTAATTTGTAGTATTTCTTCATAATTAAACACCTTTATTTATTGTTCATGTTAAGAAGAGTTTCATTAATACTTCTTGTATCTTCTTTAACAGAATCTACTTTCTCTTCAAGTTTCTCTACTTTTTCTTCTGTATTCATAATTGAATCACGAACCATTTGATCCTTAAGATCATACTCCATACGTGATACTTCTGGTTCTGGTAGCTTCTTAGCAAGCTCTATATCTGCTTGTAAGGTGTACCACATACCAACTACTAAAGCTATAGTTACTGCTATACTAACAGCAGTTTCCAAACTTAATGTAAATTTACTATCTTTACTCAACTCTGCCACTTTATCCCCCTATGTTTTATGGAAAACCTCCACCACTGTCATCAAAATTATTTTGAACTAACCCTGGTGTTGTTTCTCCGTCTGCGACTATTTTAATTGTTCTATTACTTGTTTCATGTAACGAGCTATGTTGTACGTATTTAAACCTACAATATAGAGTACCGCTACCGTTAATGGTAACATTAGCAAATTGCCCAGTACTACCAGTAACAAGTCTATATGTAGCACTATTATTTGGAAATCCTGAGGTAGATGTTGCTACAGTTAATCCACCTCTTACTACTCCACTATTTGTTGTATAATATATGTCTATTGCATCATTAGTAAACCCTGTAAATGTAATACTTCTATTATAATAGTTTGTACCACCTGGATTAGACCCAATGCTTTGTTGACCAGCACTCCAAGTACCATAAGAAGTATTAGTTAAGTCATGGTCATAACTATAAAACTCAGACATTGCATGGGGAGCAGAACCATCTGGTCTGTTTGCCGATGCATTCTCAGTATTTATAGTTGCAACAGTTCCATCTGACAATCCTGTTAAAGATGTATTAGGAGGTGAATTATCTCCTTCAATTTCAACATGTATATCATTAATACTTATTTGCCCTGATGCTGCTAGTGCCATTTATTACTCAGCGTCTCTTATTGCTTTGTATGCTACAATGTCTGCTTCTAATTCAACTACTAATGCTTCAGCTTTTGTTAACTCTGATTCTGCTTGTGAAATTGCATCATCAACTGGTTTTACATCAACATAGTCTACTACTGTAACATTGTTACCTGCTGCATTCTGCATTACTCTGGTGTGTTTAATTTCAACTTGCTTTCCCATAGTAGCTGCTGCTTCTGCTGCTTTTTCTGCTATTACTTTTGCCATTTTATTCTCCTAGTTTAGTTTTAAGTTCATCTATTTGAACTTGTTGTTCTTGTATTGCTGTTATTAATACTGAAGTAAGTTTAGCATAGTCTACTGTTTTGTGAGTATCCTCACTATTTAATGTATCTACTTCTACAACTACTTCTGGTATAATTTTTTCTATCTCTTGTGCTATAACACCAATATCATGTTGTCCGTTTCTTTTATCTATCCAGTCAAATGATACTGCTCTCATATCTAGCACATCTTTTAATCCATAATTTAAATCTTCTACATTTTCTTTAAGCCTTTCGTCTGATGCAATAGTAGATGAATATGCTACTACATCTCCATCAAATAATGCATTACCACTAGCGTCTACTCTCATACAAACATCTGTCATAGGTGCTGTTGCTGAATTATCTACAGCTCCAGTAGTTAAATTATCTCTACCCCAAAATAAATAATTATCACTATTTAATAACATTCCGTGAGTAGTGGTAGTATTACCACTTGCTTTTAAATATACATAATCACCAAGATTAGTTCCATAACCATTGTGTATAACATCGTGTGTTGTAGCATTACTCCAACTACTTACATATCTTCTTAACGTAACTCCACTACTTGCTATTTGTAAATAACCTCCAGCCTCAATAGAACCTGATGTTACTATATCGTGTGATGCTGGTGTTGTAGTATCATCTTCTCCAAATCCTACTCTAATTTTATTAGCTACTGTTAATAGTCCATCATTAGTTAAAGACATTGCTCCTTGTGCGTTTGAGTGACCATTATCTCCCCACCACCAACCTCTACCTGCGTCTGTGTTCATTTGGAAAGTCATAGCATAGCTACTTAAACCTCCGTAAGTAAATGTAGCATCCATACCTATTGCATAGTAGCTACTATTCCAAACTCTGTATTTATCTCTTGACCCACCATTGTTATGAACAATTTTAGTTGCAGTATTATTACTTAAATCTATACCATTTCCATTTATTCTAAATCTTTCCGTTCCATCAGCTATGAAACGTGTTTGATTATCTTCTAAGGAAATCATATCTGAAGTATTTACTCTTCTAATTTCTAAATTATTACTTCCCTGACTTGTTAATATAGCTTTACCAGTATCCCAAGTTAAGGTACCAAAATTAGCTGCTGAACCCCATTTAATTTGACCATCATAAGTCATTGTAATTCTTGTAGCACCTTGATTTTGGAAATAATAACCACCAGTAGCATGAGTAGAATTAAATTTCATAAAACCACCAGTATCAGAATAAAATCCTACTCTATTGTTCCAGCTATTGCCTGAATATAAACTATAAAAACCATTGTTTTCTCCAGCACTATAACCACCATCTACTAATAATGATACTTGTCCATTATTTGGATGATCACGCTGTATTGATAGTTCTCCACCATTTATTGTTAATCCTTTATATCTACTACCAGCAAAGTTTGCTCCATTCCAACTTCCACTATTTAATATTGCATTACCTAAGTAAGCATCTCCAATAGCTG
>Ga0209535_1000137_pt1 | contig 46332 bp, 77 predicted proteins | sample LinPmetageLP28_FD_184041 | JGI IMG/M metagenome (GOLD analysis project Ga0209535, IMG submission 184041) | Marine viral communities from the Pacific Ocean - LP-28 (SPAdes) (version 2) | ecosystem: Environmental > Aquatic > Marine > Oceanic | place: Pacific Ocean | collected 2009-08-22 | reverse complement strand
CAGCTATTGCTGTAACTGTAGCAACATTTGAAACAGCAAAAAGAACACCGAAAGCATTCAATTATGGTTTACGTGGTAATGGTGGGGAACATGAATGAGACTTATTAATGATGCAAGCGATCCCGAATTAATTGGCGTGATTACTGATATTGAAGATGTTAAGTCAACAAATAAGATTGTTAATAATCTCAATCGTGATCTGATAGACAGTGGTTTCAATCAATACCAATATCAGACGGTATGTGAAGGTAATAAGATCTATGTTAAACGTAAGGAGGTACACTAACCACCTTTTTTTTATTATAAATAGCAGAAAGTTATAACCAAAGAGACAGCGCGTGCTTAGATTCAAAACCTTTCTGCTGGAAGCTAAAATGAAGAACCCTTTTAATCCGCTTAAACTAACTGATTTACGCAAGGATGAAAATAGGGTTCGGACATTTATTCGGAAGATAAAAGAAAAGGAACCGTTTGCGACAGTAAGCAAAGGGGATGTTACTATTGCCATGAACCAATATGATGAAGTTATGATGTTTATGAATGCTGATGGAAAGTTTCCAAAGGCTGGTACTAATATGATGGTACAGACATCTAAGGGAAAAATGAAGATTCCTGGGGACTTTTTAAAGACAGGTGACTTTGGTGGACGTGGTGCTGGTTCTGGTACTAATGCTGAAACTTTAGCAATGAACGCTTTTAATGAACATCTAAACAAGATCCTTCAGCGTGAAGGTGTACCTCAGATCGAGTTAAAGATAAATGGCAGGTCAGTAATGTGTGCTGCTATGGTAAAGACAGAGGGTAAGTTCCAAGGATATGAACCTAAATCTGATATGACAATTGTTGATGTCAAAGGCAATTTGACTGCATTTATATCTCATAAAGCAGGTCGGACAGCAAAAGATTACCAGCAGTATGGTGGGTTATCTAATAAAGCTCTACCTCAAAAATATCATAACAATAAAGACGTTAAGAAATTTATGAAAGATATTATATCGCTGAGACCTAATGGTCTTACAAGCGGTGACAGCTTTTATAGACCGTTGAAAGATAAACAATTGACTGGTATGATGATGTATGGTCCATTGTATGGTGGCCAGCCAAGTATTCATAATGTTGATGAGTTTCATTTAGGAAATATGACTTTGAAAGGTCGTGGCGAAGGTCCTTATACAATTCAATCAACTCACAAGGGTGTTAATGGTGATATGCCCACAGGTCAATTTCAGGCTGTCCTCTTCGTTAGATATCAAGCAAGACGAGGTGATGCAAAAGCTGCAGGTGAAGTAGTTGTAAATGCAAGAGTTGGTGTATTTCCAATTGCTAAGATTTCCGGAACAACAAAGAAGATTTAGAGATGAGCTTTTCAGAATTTATAACCGAGCAAAAAAATACTCACATGACTCACATAGAAGATAAAGTCATCTATGGAGGAGTTAAGGGTACACGCGAGGCAATCTTGGCTCTAAGAGAATTAAGAGATATGTTAAAAGGAGAGCATAATGGATCTGTTAGCGTTAAATGGGACGGAGCTCCTGCCATATTTGCTGGGATTGATCCTCGTGATAATGTTTTCTTCGTAGCTAAAAAAGGTATCTTTAATAAGAATCCTAAAGTATACAAATCCAATGCTGATGTTGATGCAGACGCTTCTGGTGATCTTGCAGCAAAGTTAAAACTTGCTTTAAAATATCTACCTGCATTAGGTATTAAAGGTGTCATTCAAGGAGACTTCCTTTATGGTCCAGGCGATGTTAAAAGCAAAAAGATTAAGGGAGAAACTTATATTACGTTTCATCCCAATACAATTGTGTATGCACTTCCAGCAAATGCACCAGGCGCTAAAGATGTAAAATCATCGAAGATAGGAATAGTTTGGCATACAACTTATACTGGTCGGTCTTTTGAAACCATGCGCGCAAGTTATGGAGTAAATGTTAAACAGCTAAAGAAATCTAGAAATGTGTGGTCGCAGGACGCAATGCTCAGAGACTTGACTAATGCTACTATGACTAAAAAGGATACTGAAATTGTTAACGAGCATCTTTCAAAAGCTGGTTTCATATTTAACAAGATTGCTGGGTCGACCCTCAAACAACTTGAGTCAAACGAAGAGCTCCCTCGCCTCGTTGAACAATTCAACAACAAGTATGTTAGAAAAGGTCAGGTTGTCGGAGACTCAGGCAAGCATGTCTCAATGCTCATCAGGTGGATACGACTTAGATACGCAAAGGAGATATCCAAGCGTAAGTCGGACAGAGGGAAGGCTACACAGCAGCAGAAACTAGATAAAATTTTAACATTCTTTTCTGAAGAGAATAAAATGTCTTTAAAATATCTGTTTGACTTGCAAAAAGTGATAGTTTTGGCAAAATTAAAACTTATAAATACACTCAATAAACTAAGTAATATTAATACTTTTGTTAAAACACGTAATGGATACAAGGTAACCGGCGAAGAAGGTTACGTTGCAATTGATAAACTTGGCGGTGATGCGGTGAAAATAGTTGATCGTATGGAATTTTCATACAATAACTTTTCACCTAATATATTAAAGGGATGGGATAAACCAGGAAGATAATATGGCAATAAGATTTAAAGACTTTACACCAGTCGACTATAAACAAACAGGTGTTGATCAGGAAATTCTAAACGCTAAGAAGCGGAAGATGGAAGCTGCAGGTTGTGATTGTGGTCCTGATTGTACATGCGAAGGAAACTGTGGACCAGATTGTGATTGCGGGCCCGACTGTGGCACTAAAACTGAAGCACTTACAATGACACAGAGACGCGCTAAGTCCAGACAAATGAAGAAGTTTAGGGCTCGGCTTATGGTCGGACGGAAAAAGGCTCGAATGAAAGTTGCGAGCGCTCCAGTTCTAGCGCGACGAGCTCGTAAAGCCGCACGAAATGCAATTGCCAAAAAAATGACTAAAGGTATCGCAAAGGCAGATCTCACTCCCGCGAGAAAAATGGAAATAGAAAAGCGCCTAGATAAGATGGGCGGCAGAGTTTCCAGACTTGCCAAAAAATTAACACCAAAGTTGCGTCAGGCAGAACTAGGTAAAAAGCGCGGGTAAACTATGATTAACAGATTCAGTCAGTTTCTTGTTGAAGAGGAAAAGACAGTTTATTTTACCTTTGGTAGAATGAACCCTCCTACTATTGGCCATGGAAAGGTACTAGACACACTTGCTGTAAAAGCAGGCCGTAATCCGTATCGTGTACATGTTTCTCAAACACAAGATAAAACAAAAAATCCACTACAATATAAGTCAAAGGTCAAGCATCTTAGAAAGATGTTCCCCAAGCATGCTCGTTCAGTATTAACTAATATTAAGATTAAAACAGCTCTCGATGCGGCTGTTGCTTTATATGACGAAGGTTTTAAGACCATAGCAATGGTAACAGGATCAGATAGAATCAGAGAATTTGACGTTCTTTTAAATAAGTATAACGGAAAAAAGTCTCGACATGGGTTTTACAACTTTAGTAAGATTACTGTTATTTCAGCTGGGCAAAGAGATCCAGACTCAGAAGGTGTTGAAGGTATGTCCGCGTCTAAGCAAAGAGACAATGCCAAAGGCAATGACTTTACAGCTTTTGCTCAGGGCCTACCTAAAGCATTATCCAATCCAGATGCAAAAAGATTGTTTAACGATGTCCGCAAAGGCTTAGGTCTTAAAGAAGCAAAAGAATTTAAAAACCATATTCAACTAGAGTCAGTATCTGATACAAGAGAAGCGTTTGTTAAAGGTAGATTGTTTAACTTAGATGAACAAGTTATTATTAAGAAAACTGATGAAGTAGGCACTATTACATTTCTTGGATCTAACTATGTTATTGTTGAAACTCCAGAGCGTAAAACGCGTCAGTGGTTAGATGCAATAGAAAAGATTGAAGAATATGCAAATCTACCCGACGATGGAACTCCTCAATCAACAGCCAAAGCAAAATCAATCACACCAGGTCAAATGAAAGAATATGGTGGTCCAAAGATCTCACGTAAAGATTATTTGAAGCAAAAGCCCATGGGTGAAGGTGATGGATTATGGCACAATATACGTAAGCGTAGGGCAGCTGGCAAACCTAAGTTGAAGCCAGGTGACAAGAACTATCCTAAAACTTTAGACATTGAAGCAATTGATCACATGCAAAACGCTAAGGGTAAAATAGACAAAGAAAAGACACGTGATGCTATCAAGCATGATCGACTAATAGATCGTGCCCGTTTAGCTCGAGCAAGACAAAAAAATAGAGCGACGACAGGAGAGCCTAGCAAATGAAAAAAGAAGACGTAGGATCTAGTGATCCAGCATCAATGTCATCTTCCCAGCTTTCCAACATTGCTAGGAATCAAAATCACCCTTTGCATACTCATGCAGCATCAGAACTTAAACGCAGATCGATAAAAAGGCAGAACGAGTCCATGGATAATTTCGAACCTCACATGATGTATGACCCCAAGACGGGTAAAGGAAAATTGGCTCGAGTTGAGGCTGATCATTTACGTATGAAGAAAATGGGCTGGTCACATGATAAACCTCAAGCGAATGAAGGCAATGGTGACGACATGGCTAAAAACTCATTCAGGGATATGTATAAAAGACGTATGGATAAGAAGTTTGGTCCTGGTGGAAGTTATCACAAAGGTGCCGATGCAATTAGAACTATGATGGCTAAAGATCAAGCCAAACGATCAGCTGCTGCAGCTAAAAAACCAGTTACAGAGATATCAGTGGGCAAGGCAATTGACTATGCCAAAAAAGCTGTCGATAATAGAGACCAAGCGGGTCGTGATGTTAAGCATGGAATAGATACAAAAGACTTTCCCAAAGCTCATAAAGCTCTCAACACACTACGTAAGCGCTCTAGGGGTTCTAACATGTACACTGACAAAATGCTGGGTCGCAAAGGTTCTGTCAAGCCTACTGCTGAAAGTGTTGAGGAAGTGGCAAGTTTACGTCAAAGAAAACTTGCTGCTAGAATTGCAGGTCCGCAAGCCAAGTATAAGAAACCAATACAGATTGGTATGAATTTCACATCCAAGGATGATTACAAAAAGCCAAAGCCTGGTGATGAGAAAAAGGCAGCTGACCGGATTAAATCCAATCGGCTAGAAGCAATGTCACCTACTACTAAGCAGGTAAAACAAGGAATTGGAATTGCTAAAGATAAAAGATATGCTGGTGGTAATATGACTGGTGCATCTAAAGTAATGAACAAGATTCATCCTGGTCTTGATAAGCACCCTGCAGTATCAAAAGAATTGCGCAAGCAGAACGAGGCTAACGAAGTTAACGAATTATCAAAGTCGACACTTGGCAACTATATTAAAACAGCATCTAATGATGCAAGTGACCACGCGCAAGACCAAGGTAAACATTATGCTAACAAAGCCTACACAAAAGGTACTAATAGCGCTATGAAAGTAGATAAGCGTAGAGATGGTATCCGAGTTGCCACAAACAAATTGGTTGGTACTAAAAACGAGGCTAACGCAGCTACTGAAGTTACTATACCAGATGGCCAGACAGCGATGACGAAACCAGGTCCTGTTAAGAGCAAGGACATGGAAAAACTAGCAAAGGTTATGGCGATGCTAGGGAGAGAAAAGAAGAAGTGATAAAGTTTAAGGCTTTCATACAAGAAGATATGTCAGGAATGTCCGTAGGGTCAGGTCACAAGAGATCTGTAGCTCAAGGTGCAGGCATGACAAAGAAGGGTGTGGCAGCATATAGGAGACGTAATCCAGGTAGTAAACTTAGTACCGCAGTTACAGCAGCTCCTAGTACACTTAAACCAGGTACTAAAGCGCATGGCAGACGTAAGGCATTCTGTTCCAGATCACAAAGTTGGTCTAGTGAACGGGGCAAAGCTGCTCGAGCTAGATGGAATTGTTAGACGATATGGAACAGACTCTGCAACCAGTAATTAAAATGGCAAATAAAATGAGCACAAATGTAAGACTAGACCGTATCGAAGATAAATTAGATTTATTAGCTGAAGCAATGGTTGCTATGGCTCGTACAGAAGAAAAATTAATAGGACTAAAAGAAGATCATGACAGATCTTTTGAAAGAATGAACAAATTTTCTAGCAAACTAGATGTCATTGAACTGCAGGTAAGAGATAACGCATCTACTGTAGGATTAATAAATAAACTATTCTGGGTAGCCATAGCAGCTATCATAGGATCAATCGCAGCTCAACTTTGGATGTAAGGAGATACACATGAGCGAATGGATCAAAAAGTTGGCTGGAGCATATTCTGAAGTCAATGAAAACACAAAGGCACAATTAGCCAAAACACTAGCTAAATCAGCAGCTAGCTCAGAAAAAGGTAAGGCCGCGGTCACGCTGCCTAAAGCACCATTTGACATTCCTAAGAAAGAAGCTACCGAAGGTATGTCTTCAAAAGAAAAAATGGCAAAAGGCTTGTACAACGGTAAGATGGATCCTGTTGACAAGGATGAGCTTAAAGGTAAACATGCAGACCGCGATGATAAAGATATTGACAACGATGGTGATGCAGATAAGTCAGATGAGTATTTACATAAGAAGCGGAAAGCAATTTCTAAAAATATGAAAAAAGAAGGTGACGAGGAGATAGTGATGAACCCTAAAAAAGAAAAGAAAACTAATTCTGCTGATACAGCAGCCGAATCTACTATACCTGCAGTATATGCACGTATAATGGAAGCTCGTGGTGCTGCAGATAAAGATGGTAAACATTATAAAAGTGCAGCAGACGGAGAAGAAATGGATTCAAAAGATTCTCCTGGTGCAAAGCAAATGAGAAAAGATCATGAGCCAGAAATTAAAGATAATCCTGAAGAGGAAGATCAAATGGCAAAAGCTGTGGCTGCTGTCCCAGCAATGAAGGCTCGCAAAGGTGATAACGCTGCAGGCGATAAGAAAATCATTCCTTCTGCGACACCAGCAAAGGGTTAAATTATGGCCGCGAAGAAAAAAGTGCAAGAGGGTCTAAGAGTCACAGAAGTTGAAGATGAAGCTGCAAAGATTGTATCCATAGTCAATGGAGTTATAGTAGAGCGTGAACTGGACTTAACCGATAGCCCTCGACTAATGATGCCTATTGAAGGTGAAGATGATGAGGAACCTGAGAAAAACTTTAATCCTATAACGGGTGCTAGAGTTAAAAAACTAGAAGAAGGATAATAATATGGCAATTAAACCTCCAGGGTGGTGTGAACATGCAGTACCAGTAGCAAATCAAGGATGGGTAGACCCTGTTACTGATGAGTGTTACATATCATCAAGATTTACGCAAGAACAAATTGACGATTTTTATGGTGTCCCTGCTGCAAAAGAGTTAAAGAAAAAACCTCTTGAGACTATTAAGTCAATGCTCAAACCAGATCCAATGATGCATACACATGATAATGGTATGGAACATTCGCATGAAGGTGGAGATGTAGATCATACACATGGCGAAGATCTTGATTCAATGTCAAAAAATGAGCTAGAGTTGTTGGGTCGTGAGCATGGTGTTGAATTAGATCGTCGGAAAACTAAAAAATCATTAGTTCAAACTATGAAAGGTATCTTGTCTAAATAGAGTATAAAGACTTTATGGATGACTAATGCTAATATTTGAAAACCTCGATGATAAAAACTTTTTGTTGTATGCAGCTAAGTGCTACTACAAACCAAATATAATAGACGCTCAAGAATTTTATGATGATCTAAAAAGATTCATGTACCTTAAGCGTCTATTCAACCGTTATGATAAGACTGGTGAACTATCCGAAAGATTAATTCTAAATCATTTGATAGTAGTCTTTAATGTGTTTGATATAGATCCATCTTTAAAGATGTTAGAGTATCAGATAGAAGGAAGATATTGGCATGTACTAAAACCGTTTCTAATATACTTGAAACACATTCGTAATGATCAATACACCGATATAGGCATGGACAAGGAAGTAATAGGTAGGTTAAGGAAAATATAATGAGTATTATTAAACGCGCTGGCGACCTAGTCTATACGTTTAGATTCTTACGACTACTTACTACTGCTTTTGAGGACACAGAAGCATTCAAGTTGGGTATAATAGACAAAGACGGAAAAAGAGATAAGAAATTTACTTTAAACACCTCAGAAAACCGATCAAAGTACAAAGATTATTATACACCATTCCACAGATTAGTTTTTAACATTAAAAAGATTATGGCCAAAGCACCTGGTGGTGGAAGCAAACTTGCATCCTATGCGACTGCTTTATATTTACTCAAAGAGAAATTTGGAATCTCAGACCAAAAAATAAATCAATGTCTAGAGGCTCATGGCCTTGATCAACTTGATTTTCTTAGTGAGTCAAGCGGCTGGTTTGTATTAGAAGATGGACGATTATCTCCTGGTGTATACAAAGTACTGAATGATAAAGTGCTAAACGATACAATAGATGAAATAGTTAATAAAAGAGACAACATTAGAGTAAGTAATGAATGTTTGCCTGTTGGAGATATGTTTGGTATAAACATCTATGAAGTTAAGCATGTAAGAACAAATAAAAATATATATGTTTCAATTGGTGAGTTGTCAAGATGAGCAAAACATCTGATCTTATAAACAAGAGTCATTCTAAAAGAGGTGCACCAGGCACTCTTAAACGTAAGGTCAAAGGAAAGATGACTATTGCGAAGGCTCATGAATTAAAGAATAGACGAGGAGCTACTACTATGGATAAGAAGCAAGCCAACTTTTTTATAAACATGCAAAAAGAAGAAGCAATGACAGCAGCCGATGCTGGTATTCCACATGATACTAAGAATATGGGTCCTAGTAGACTTCCTACAAATATCTTCAGAAGGAAAATGGGAATTCCTATTAATGTCACAGATCGACGTCGTAAAAAAACTAAGAGTCCTGTACTGCTAAAACAATTTAGAAAGTACTATGATGGCTAAAATATATTTATTTTTAATAGTGATAGGTATATTAGGTGGTGTGGGATACACAGCAAAGAATTATTATGAATGGTCACAAGAAACTATAACTACGTTACGAGAAAATAATGTAAAGTTAAAGACTGCAGCAGAAACTCTGCAGAACACAGTAAATCAACTTGCTGCTGACCAAGAGAAGAATGAACAACTAAATAAAGATTTAACAAAGAGATTACAAAAATCGCAAGAGCACCTTGATAAAATAAGAGGGGTGTTTGCTAAAATTGATTTGACCATGGAGGCATTAACAGATGCACAAGGCCTTGAAGACCGAGTCAACAACGCAGTTGGCAAACTCATTGATAGAATTGAAGCTGAAACTACCCCTCCTTCTAGCATCAACACTACTCCTAGTGGCGTGCTCGAGGGCTCCGGAACCGGAAGTAGTAGTAACAACTGAGTATCTAGAACAGAACATTCCTATTCAGGAACGTCCTAAGGTGGTCAAGTTTCCACCTGTTGATTGGTTTGTTATCACAGAAGATAACATAGAAGAAAAAATTAATGAAATTAATTTACAGACAGGCAATGTTGTTATGTTTGTCACTACTCCCAAAGGGTATAAAAATCTAGCTATAGGAATAGCAGATCTTAGACGATATGTAAAAGACCAACAAGCAATTATTGCTTACTACGAAGAAGCCCTAGATAAATCCCCAGAGATTGAACTCCCAACTGAATGATCAGGAATCTATTATGTCTATTAGTAAACTAAGTTTTAAAGAAAGATCACTATTATTTGCAAACCTAGCTAGTATTGCATACAACAACAAAAAAACAGCAACAAGTAAAGCTAAAAAATTAGGTTTTAGTTCAACAGAATTTTATAACTTAGCTGGAGCTCAGGCATATCGTTTTGCTAATAAAGATGATGTTGTAATTGCCTGCCGTGGGACTGAACCAACAGAGTTTAATGATATCAGTGCAGATCTAAAAGCATTACCAGTAGTAGCTGAGACTGTTAGTAGAGTTCATAGAGGGTTCAAAGCTGAGGTTGATGAGTTATGGCCTAGAATACTTAAAGATCTTAACACTAAAGCAACCATAAAAAAAGACTTATGGTTCTGTGGCCACTCGTTAGGAGCAGCAATGGCTACTATAATGTCCAGCCGTTGTCATTTATATCCTGACATCCAACCAGTAGAAGAATTATATACATATGGATCTCCTCGTGTAGGTTGGAGAAAGTATATTAAAAGTCTAGGTGTAGTTCATCACAGATGGAAAAACAATAACGATATTGTTACTACAGTTCCTCTACGTTTGATGGGATATGTTCATCACGGAACACAGCATTATATAAATGCATATGGTACGTATATTACTTTAACCAAATGGCAAAGGGTTAAAGATAAGTTGAATGGTATGTGGATGGGTTTGAAAAAAGGTAAAGTTGACAACTTTAGTGATCATTCTATGACCGAATATATTAAACACATTAGTAATATCTAAACCTCAAAATAAAAAAAATAAAAAAATAAATTCTTGGTTTTATGGCGTTTACCAAGAATTGTAAATCCTATATAATGCTATCAACTACAGATACAATCATATATCTATTGCATCCGGTAATAGATTTCCATACATATACTCAGAGGTAATTATAATGCTAAAAGCTATTCCCAACAAACAAGACATTGATCTAAGAGGGCTAATGTCAGATACTAAATTCTACGAAAGTTATTCACGTTGGGACGAAGCAAAAGGGCAGTATGAGACATGGGATGAATCAGTCGCTCGTGTTATGAATATGCATCGTGATTATTATAAGGACAAAATGACTCCGGAGCTTGCTCAACTTATAGATGAGGCTGAGTCATTATATAAGTTAAGATATGCTTTGGGTGCGCAACGCGCATTACAGTTTGGTGGAGAGCAACTACGTAAACACCAGATGAGAATGTATAACTGCACTTCCACATATGCTGATAGACCAAGGTTCTTTTCAGAGTTGTTCTACGTACTTCTCTGCGGCGCTGGGGCGGGGTTCTCAGTGCAATATCACCATGTCGACAAACTACCAGATGTTGCAGAACGTAAGAAGCAAGCAAAGGGGTGGGTTGTCGAGGATTCGGTAGAAGGTTGGGCTGACTCTTTAGGAGCACTACTATCTTCTTACTTTGTTGGTGGTGGACAGTTCCCTGAGATGGAAGGACGTAAGGTCTATTTTGATTTAAATCAAGTGCGTCCTAAAGGTTCTATGATTAATGGTGGATTCAAAGCTCCAGGTCCGGAACCATTGCGTAGAGCATTAGATAAAATAGAGCATCTTATTCAGTCAAGAGTTCTAAAAGGAGAAACACGTCTACGTCCAATAGATGTATATGATATAGCAATGCATGCATCGGATGCAGTCCTTGCAGGTGGTGTCCGTCGAAGTGCAACTATATGTCTCTTCTCTCCTGACGATCAGGACATGCTTGTTGCCAAAACAGGTAATTGGTTTGTTGATAATCCTCAGCGTGGACGATCCAACAACTCTGCTGTCATTGTTCGAGATGAGATCACAAGAGACCAGTTTAAAACTATTATGGGATCAATTAAAGAATTTGGTGAGCCAGGATTTTACTTTGTCGAGGATAGAGATTTTACAACTAATCCTTGTGTCGAGATTGGTATGTATCCACAAATAAAAGGAAAGTCGGGTTGGCAGGGATGCAACTTAACAGAGATCAACGGTGGTAAATGTACGTCTCCAGAAGAGTTCTACAAAGCATGTAGAGCTGGAGCAATTCTAGGAACACTACAAGCTGGATATACAGACTTTAAATATTTAGATAAAACAACTAAGAAAATCTTTGAAAGAGAAGCACTCTTAGGAGTTTCCATCACAGGATGGATGAATAACCCAGATGTATTGTTTGATGTTAATATTCAAAAAGAAGGTGCAGAAATTGTAAAACAGATTAACAAAACTGTAGCAGGTCTTATTGGGATCAATGCAGCAGCTAGAACCACGTGTGTTAAGCCATCTGGTAACGCTTCTGTATTACTTCAAACAGCTAGTGGTATTCATGCTGAGCATTCTGCTCGATATCTACGTCACATACAACTTAATAAAGATACAGAAGTGGCAAAGTTAATAGTTGATTCTAATCCTTATATGGCAGAAGACTCTGTATGGTCAGCCAACGGTACAGATTATTGTATTGGCTTCCCAGTAATTGCTCCTGAAAAGTCACTGTTCCGTGAGGAGCTATATGGCCGAGAGCTATTAGAGAAAGTTAGTATAGTTCAAAACAACTGGGTTGAGTTTGGTACAAATGAAGAACTATGTGCTGCTCCCAACATTCGTCACAATGTATCTAATACAGTTACAGTGCTACCACATATGTGGTCTGAAGTAGAAGATTACGTTTTTAATAATAGACATTCATTTGCTGGTATTTCATTCTTAGCAGGAATGGGAGATAAAGATTTTGCTCAAGCTCCAATGACCGAAGTACTGACAGAAGATCAAATTGTAGACAAATATGGCAAAGCCGCTTTGTTTGCATCAGGTCTTATAGTTGACACTCGTAAGTCAGGTTTCAGAGATCTATGGGATGCAGCAATGCAAGCTCAGACACCACCAGAATATCGTGGTGAGATGTCAGACCTTAATGCAGAATGGATTCGTAGATTTAAGAAATTTGCTGACAACTATTTTATGGGAGATCTAAAAGAGACAGAGTATTGTCTCAAAGATGTGTTCTTACTACACAAGTGGGAAAAGATCCAACAGAATATGGCTCCCATAGACTTTGTAACACAATTGTCTCAAAAGGAGTTTACAGACATTGATACAATGGGTGCAATTGCCTGTCAAGGTGGTGCCTGTGAGATTACTTTCTAATTTAGGGTAATTATTGCATATATACTGTGCATATAAGGAGGAACACTATTGGAAGAAGAATATTGGGCAGAGTGTATTGCCTGTGATATAGAAACACAGGTACTGGTTATCGACACTGACGAAGAACCACAATACTGTCCAATGTGTGGAAGTCCAATGAAGTTTGAAGTCCTAGAAGACGACGAATAAAAAAGGTAATAAATAACCTCATATAACAGTGAGGTTATTTTTTTATGTGGGTATACAATGATCAACAGTTTGATAAAACGCCAGAAGAATACCAGGGTTTTGTCTATATGATAACTGATCTCATTAATAGTAAAAAGTATATTGGTAAAAAATTCTTTTGGAAACCAAAGACGTTACCAGTGACTAAAGCACGCAAGAGACGTGTTAAAACGCGTGTAGAAAGTGATTGGCGGTCATACTATGGTTCTTCCACAGAGGTTAAACTTCTTGTAGAGAAACACGGCGAAGAATCGTTCACAAGAGAAATCCTAACATTATGTAAGACAAAAGGTGAATGTTCATACTATGAAGCAAAACTTCAATTTCAATATGACGTTCTATTAAGCAATGAATTCTACAACGAATTTATAGGTTGTAAGATACACAGCAAACATTTAAGGAGTTAATATGAAAGTGAGTACTACATTGAGCATGCAGCTATGCAAAGCAGCACGTATGCACGCAGAGGGTGAACTAGAACGAGCTAAGACAAACATCTTAGTGTATATGAATAATGCAGTCGGTATTGGCGAGCACAGTGATGTTGTTGAAGCAATTCAATGTGAATTGGATACAATGGCAGCCGCTAGCGACAGAATAGAAATGTTGGAGAAACATTTTGAAAATACAACTAACTGAATCGGCTGAAAAATATTTAGCAGTCGCAGGACAGCCATCCGTTAGCTTAGCTGTTAAAGGTGGTGGCTGTGCAGGGTTCCAATATGAATGGGGCCAAACAGATAAAGAACCTACTGTAGGTAATCTATGGATTGATCCATTAGCTGAAATGTTTATACTGGGATGCACAATAGATTATGTACAAGAGCTTGGTGGATCGTATCTAAAAATAATTAACCCTAATGCAACAGCCAATTGTGGTTGTGGAGAAAGTTTTGGTGTGTAGTGATTGAATTGTTTCAAGAAGGTGACTTTATAAGCCACGCTGGTAATAAATTGCCATGGAAAATAGAATGTGATGCTATAACTATTGAAGGTTGGACAGCACTAGCTCGTATGATTATGGAGTATCAGACTGAACCTTTTTATAAGGCGAGAGGTATTCCACGTGGTGGAGTTCCTTTAGAATTGGCTCTTAACAAATATGCTAGTGGAAACAAAGAACACAAGGTATTAGTTTGTGATGATGTTTATACGACAGGAGCCAGTTTCAGAGAGTATTGTAATTCTCCAGATACCATGTGGGCATACAAATGGGTTATATTTGCACGAAAACCTATACCTGTGTTGGATGGAGTTAGAGCGTTATTCACAATGCCTGAATCTCAATGAGAATAGATCAGGATCAGAAGCTAGACTTTAAAGATGTATTAATTCGTCCTAAAAGATCTACACTAAAAAGTCGTAGTCAAGTTAAGCTAGAACGCACCTTTAAATTCCGTAATAGTAAATTGGAATATGTGGGTATACCCATTATGGCCGCTAACATGGATGGTGTAGGTACTTTTGCAATGGCAGAAATATTGGCCGACCAAAGCATCTTCACATGTCTTGTTAAAACATACACAGTAGAAGAACTAGTAACTTTCTTTTCAATATCTCGTGATCATACTGCAATGAGCATGGGTACAAGTGATACTGATTATGATAAGTTAGTTGCAGTCAAAGATTTAGTGGGTGGACATTTGAAATATGTGTGCATGGATATTGCTAATGGATATTCAGAACACTTTGTAGATCAAGTTAGAAAAGTACGTAAAGCATTTCCATATGTAGTAATCATAGCTGGGAACGTAGTCACAGGTGAAATGACAGAGGAACTACTTCTTGCTGGAGCCGATATTGTTAAAGTGGGTATTGGCCCTGGCAGTGTTTGTACTACTCGTATTCAAACTGGTGTGGGGTATCCTCAACTATCCGCAGTGATAGAGTGCTCGGATGCTGCTCATGGACTAGGAGGGCACATCATTGCTGATGGTGGGTGCACTTGTCCTGGAGATGTAGCTAAGGCATTTGCTGGTGGCGCAGATTACGTTATGCTTGGAGGAATGTTAGCTGGACATGATGAAGGTGGTGGTGAAATTATTACTAAAACTTATGAATTAAATGAACTTTTAGATGAAGGTGATGGGTATTATGCACCCATTTATGATAAAAAACAGTTTGTGCAGTTTTATGGAATGAGTTCAGACGCAGCAAATGTAAAACATTTTGGTGGTCTAAAGGACTACCGTAGTTCAGAAGGACGAGAAGTACTTGTTCCATATCGTGGAGACGTAAAATTAACAATCCAAGATTTACTTGGTGGGATCCGAAGTACTTGCACATATGCAGGAGCCATGAAGTTGAAGCAACTTAGTAAGTGCACAACTTTTATAAAATGTACACAACAGTTTAATTCTGTATATGCTGTTGACAAATAAAATAATTGATGTATAATCTAAGTACCCCCTGAGCGGGGCTGCAAAGGACTTTTAAATGATATTAATTGATTATAATGCAATTGCCATTAGTAATGTAGTGACACAAAAATTAGATGTGCAAGAAGATATGGTACGTCATATGATTCTTAACTCTATGCGTATGTACAGATCAAAGTTTAGTGGAAAATATGGCGAATTGGTTATTTGTACAGATGGTATGAAAAACTGGCGGTACGATGCTTATCCTCATTATAAGTTTAAACGAAAAGCAAGCCGAAAGTCTTCTGGTTTAGATTGGGAAGAACTTTTTCGTCTTACTAATATGGTTCTTAATGAAATAGAAGATAACTTTCCCTATAGAGTCGTACGTCAAAATGATTGCGAGGCTGATGATATAATAGCTGTATTGTGCGAAGAGACACAAGAATTTGGTAAGAACGAACCTGTGTTAATTGTGTCGTCAGATAAAGACTTTGTACAACTTCAAAAGTATGATAACATTAATCAATACTCTCCTATGAAGAAGAAGTTTATAAAAGAAGAAACTCCTCGACGACAGCTAATGGAGTTGATTTTAAAAGGTGATCAGGCGGATGGAATTCCTAATGTATTATCTGGTGACCTATGTTTTGTTGAAGGAATACGGCAATCTCCTTTAAGAAAAAATATTCTTGATGAGCTAATAAACGATCCCAAAGCGCATGGAGAAGAGATATATCGTAACTATCTTCGCAATAAAAAGTTAATAGATTTATCTGAGACACCTCAATCTGCCAAAAAAGAAATTATATATAAGTACGACAATCAAGATAAGGTTGGCAATAAAAAGAAAGTATTGAACTTTCTTGTGCAAAAGAGATGCCGTAGATTATTAGAAGACATATCAGACTTTATAGAATGAGAGAATTACATGGTTAATAAAAGAGAATACAGATCCTTCGAGATATTGGATTCAGTTGCTGCAGCAAAGACTAAAGCAGAAAAAATTAAAATTCTTCAAACGCATAACAATCATTGGGCTACGAAAGATATTCTTCGTGGAACTTTTGATGAAGCAGTTAAATGGTTACTTCCAACTGGCGCTGTTCCGTATGAGCCAGCACCAGATATTTCTCATCCTTCTGAATGGGTGAGACATAATAAACAACTTCAGTATTTTGTTGAAGGTGGACCAGGCGCTCAGATGATGACAGTCAAAAGAGAGAAGATGTTTTTAGACATTATTGAGACTGTACATCCACGCGATGCAGAACTCATTGTTGGCATGATTAATAAAAAAATGCCAGTTAAAGGAATCACAAAAAATTTAGTAAAGGAGGCATATCCAGACTTAATTCTCAAGTAAAATTTCACAGGAGATAATATGAGTAAAATCCAAGTTGATAGACTAAAAAACGATTTGTTAGAGTTGAACAATTATATAGAAAGGGTTAAAATGAAGAACAATAAGGACCTAATATCTAAATTAAACCGCAAACGCGATTATCTAAAATCAACGTTGGAAGTAGCTTCATAGCTGGAAAGCCAGACTAACATGCCCACATATACAATGAAAAATATAGAGTCAGGTGAAGAAAGAGAAATGGTGCTTTCACTCGCTGAACGAGAAGATATTCTTGCCACTGGCGAGTGGAAGCAATTATTATCTACTGCAAAGTTTATTACCGCGAGAGGAGATATAGCTCGGAGACAAGCTGGAAATGAATGGAATAACTTATTACAAAAGACTCATAAAAATGCTGGAAGGCACAGTAAGATTCAAACATAATGAAACGCCAAAAGACTGTTAATAATTCAATGTCGGTAAGATTGGACGATCTTCTTCAATTTGACCCACTAACAAAAAATCAAGAACTAACTTATAAAGCATGGGATGATAGAGACAATTTAGTACTAACAGGATCAGCTGGTACAGGTAAAACATTCATGGCTTTGTATCTTGCACTTGAGGATATTCTAGATAAAGAAACCACTCACGACCAGCTAGTTATTCTCAGATCTATGGTCCCCACAAGAGATATGGGATTTTTACCAGGAACAAAAGCAGAAAAAGAAGAAGCGTTTACTACACCTTACCAAACTATATGTAACGAGTTGTTTGGTGATCGAGCATCATATAATAAGATGACAACAGCAGGTCAAATTAAATTTGAGTCAACATCTTTCATACGAGGTACAACATTTGACAACACTATTATAGTCGTAGATGAAATGCAAAATTTAAACTTTCATGAGTTAGACTCTGTTATAACTCGAGTAGGCCGTGATAGTAAAATTATATTCTGTGGCGATTATAAGCAATCAGATTTTAAGTATGCTGATGAAAAAAATGGTATTGTAAAGTTCTTACAGATTGTTGAACAGCTAAAGAACTTTACTGTAATTAATTTTGGATGGGAAGATATTGTCCGATCTGATTTTGTAAGAGATTATATAATGACAAAAGAAATGCTAGGATATTAGGAAGGCACATGACAAAATTTTCAAGGCACGATCCCCGCAATAAAAAAGAAGGCAATAACAAAGCTAAATCTTTGGCAAAAGATCTTCGTATACGAGAAGTATCGGCCGATGATGTCAAGCAACAGTTGAATGAAGTGATGTATGATGATGAATACGACAAAGAAGAATTTAACAACCAACCCCTCCAAGGTTAGTAATGTAAATCATGTTCATATATTTAAAGTAGAAGATCATGAAAAACACAAGCCTTTACTATTAGAATCTATACATCAATATAGTGTAGCTCAAAATCTCGATATCTCAGCCACTGGGAGAGGGGGGTTTCTGACCGACTTTTATGTTGATCATGATAAAGGTGATCCAAAGGCTCGTTATAAGCATATAATAGATGATATATTAGATCCCTACTATACTGAGCTTGAAGAAACATATGGTATTAAACTTATACAAGATAAAGGAGGAATGTGGTTCCAACAATATACATTTGGGTCAGACTTTGGTTGGCACACTCATAATGGTCACCTGGCCATGGTATATTACATAGAGCTACCTGATCCCACTGAAGCTACTGAGTTTTTAAACTACAGTCATTTTAATTTAGTCGAAGGGGATGTTATATTCTTTCCTCCAATGCTAATGCACAGATCTCCACCCATTAAGAAGAACACTAGAAAAACTGTTGTCTCCAAAAACTTACATTTTACTGCAGATAGGGATTTAGTGAAATTATATGGCCTCGAACATTTTAAACATTGACGATCACTACCTTCATTTTCCTAAAGAGGGTTGGGGATGGACAGACTTAAACAATAAAGACTTGATTGAAGGTTTTCAACGAGTTAATGAAATAGTGCGTCCTAAGAATGTTATTGAAATTGGTATGTTTGCTGGCCACGCTACACTATTAATGTTTCATGTGTTTAATGAAATTCAATCAATTACAAGTTATGATCCTATCAAGGTTGCCCAGACCAATCACAGACAAATAAAAAAATATTATAATCATATATATTATCCTGATGTAATATGGGATAATGAATCTCGTCATAAAGACATTGATTTAATATTTGTTGATGGGAATCATATTGACGAAGCCCCAGTAAAGGATTTAAAATCGTGTATAAAAATACGACCAAGATATATTCTTGTTGACAATATTGAACAGCCGTCTGTAAGAGGAGCAACTAAACGGCATTTTAAATTATGGGATACCCGATTTGAACCTGAATACTTTTTTTACACTAATATTAAATATGCAAAATCTGTCAAAGCTAATTTAAAATCTCCAGGCATTATGGGACTATTTAAAATGGAAGGTAATTATGATAACAATGAAGATATATGGAACAACGAAGCAGGGCAAGGATATGCCTGGGAAGCAATTGCCGACCCCGAAGCAGAACCAGCGGATATCACATGACATTATTTGAAGCATTATCTAAACGATATCAATATGAACAACTAGTATCTCACCGCAAGTCATATGATTTACCTAACTACTTGAGTGATATAGACAGTTTAAAATACTTCATAAATAGTGGATATAAGAACAATCGCTTCCGTAAAAACTTTAATGAAGCTATGACATTAGCAAAAGAGATATTACATCATTATGAGCAGTCTGTGGCATCATTGGGTAGGCAACTGGAAAGATAATCACGGTTTAGATACTATACGTTGGAAGACAACTGTAGGTATTGGCGATACAATGTATGGTATGAACATTGCTCATATGAGAGCTTTTGTTAATCAAAAACCTACTACATTCCAGCTCCATTTCTTTCATAATAAAAATTATAAGTACCATTACGAAGATCCAGAAACGGTCTTTCAGCGTTATGAGTATGTTAAAAAGCGTTACATGTGGTCTGATATGGTCAACATAGAAGTTGTATTAGACAGTCATGACATGGAGTTATACAAAGAGTTCTATCAAGGAATCCATAGAATAAAGCAGTCAGAAATGTACCGCTATTGGGCTTTTGATACTACAATTGATACAACCCCTGTTAATAGAAAAATATGTCTCTGGAGGCCTACAACTAACCTAAGACAACAGATAGGCAATGATAAACACATCCTACTTGATTGGGAATGGCAAAGACTTATAGATAGATTAACAGACTTTGGTTGGGATATTGTAGAAGTAGATTATAGAACTCCTGTTAGAGAGGTGTTGTATCATATACGAACATGCGAGGTTTGTTTATCTTATGAGGGTATGTGGCACTATATTTCTAAGAATCTTTTCAAGCCTCATATAGTTATTGGCACCTCTAATATATCAACGTGGCATACTCCTGCTGCAGTAGTAACTAGAGATGGTTTTTATATAGATAGAGATCTAAAGAAGTTTGAATACATGGTAGAGCAAGCAACAGAAAGAGCATATAATTACAAAGACACATTCTTTAAGTTTGTGAATGGATGGTAAATGGAAGTCGATCGCGCAGTAATTGAAATTAATGGTGGTTGTAATTACACATGCCAAATGTGTCCGCAAACTACTCCAGAAGGTAAGACTGGGGCTAGGGGTAAGAACTGGACTGGTAAAATGCCTTTGGATGAATTCAAAGGCTATGTTAATCAACTAGTTGATAAAGGCCTAGGTGTTGTTAATTTAGACGGCTCAGGTGAAGCTACAATAGTAAAAAACTTACCTGAATATATTAAAGTTGTCACGGATGCAGGTGCACAATCTGTAATCTTTTCGAATGGATATAAAATGAGTGGCACCTTTATGGAAGAATGTGTCGATGCAGGATTAGGATTCTTTCGTTTTTCTATTGTAGGATATGATTACGATACGTACAGCAAATGGATGAATAGCAAAAACTTTTATAGAACTATAAGCAATCTACATGAGATGAAACGGTATGTAACTAAATCTAAATCAAAATGTATAGTAGCTACATATCATTTAATCCTTGATAATGATAGCATTGACTTTGAGGTTGAGCAATATAAACGTATAGTACAATCCGCTAATGTCCAAACAGAGATTTGGAAGATGCATAATTGGAGTGGAGTGTATGATCCAGTATATGATAGAGAAGGTTCAAAAAAAACTTGTGGTAGGCCTTTTAGTCCTGATATTGTTATCAGGGCTGGTGGCCTTGATGGCAACACTGGAGCTATACATCCGTGCTGTCAGGTGCTTGGAAGAGATGATGAAGCTGTGTTAGGACACGGATCAACTAATTCATTAGAAGAGATATGGAATGGTGATAAATACAATAAACTACGTGATGATCATACAACAGGCAATTATCCAGATTATTGCCAAAGTTGTGATTTTTTAATTGACGATCCAGAGGTTATGGTGTATACTAATCATGGACGAACCAACAATAAGATGTATGGAACAAAATTTAGCTTGGAAGATTACAGATGAGTTTAGAATCATTTTATGCCCCTAAAGACACAAAGATATTTGTATTGTATGAGGCGACGACAGCAGAGAGAATGACAGACTCTGCAAGGCTCGTTCAAACTGTTCAATCATTTGAACAATATGGATACAAGTGCACTCTCCAACCATTTCCTAGCACTGATCAAATTATAAACAATTCATATGAAAGTATAGGAGTAAAGAAGCTACCGCTATATGAGAGAGCTTTGAATACTTTTAAGATGAAAGAGTGGTATGGATTTTTTAGCATAGCAAAAAAAGCTAGAATATTAGATCGACAGTATATTATATCTTTTGCTGGTAATCAATTAGTAGATGATATGAGATCACTTCCTCGTCCAATGCTCGATGGTTATTATGCTGATTTAAAAACTTCTTACAGGTTTCCATCAGATCCTACTAACCTGACAACCCGTAAAAATTATCTTATGGATCCAATTGGGGCAATTGAGATGTTAAAAGAAGTTAAAGTGTCAGATCCAATTAGAGTTTCTATCCATGATTATATGATAGCATATCACAATTGTGATACTTTAGAAGTAAATATGGACTTGCGGTCTGTGGAGGGCTATGAAAAGTAATATTCCAATATATATGATTAATATGCAGGACCATCCCATTTCGCTAATGTACACAAGAGAATGCCGACCGTCTTGGGGAGACTATAGTCTAAAACCATTTGACGCTGTCACGCCTAAAGATTTAGCATACAAATCTAAACTTGATTTCCACCCAATGAAAACAGTGGGAAAGAAACGACCGTTTACAGCTACAGAAAAAGCAGTGTGGTATAGTCATTTTGAATTGTGGTGTAAATGTGTACATAGAGGCCCACTCATAGTTATTGAACATGATTCAAAATTGATCAAACCGCTACCTGATCTGTCAAAAGAAGGGTATAAGTTTTTGTCTTTTATCAACAGAGATTATGGAGAAACAGGAATACATATGGCACCTGGATCTGGATATTATATAACTCCTCCTATTGCAGAGAGACTAGTTGCAAAAGCTGTTGCCCGTCCTATTCGTATGAATAGTGACGGTCACCTTTGTGAAATTTTAAACTATAACAGACAAAAGAAAATGAATGACTTTCACTATATTGAACAGATTAATTTTGATGGTCTAAATACTATTGACCATGTCACTCCCAACCGTAAATTTATAGGTCTAGATTATGAAGACATTGATATACCAAGTATACACGGGCAAGCGTAAAAATATTTACGACTTCTGTATTGCATCAGTAAAAGCATATGCAGATAGAATAGGCGCCGATCATATTGTTCAAAGAAGTCCAATTCTTATGATCAAGCCAGACGTTTTTCAAACAAATAGATCAAATGAATCATACGGTAAGTATGGTGGGTTCCTTCCTATCTATGAGAAGGAAAACGCATTTGGATACTTTGACCAATATGATAAAATTGGTTTAATTGATGGTGACATCTACATTAGAGAAACAGCTCCTAATCTATTTGACGAGATAGATCATGACATTGACTTTGCAGGTGTTATTGAAAGGGAAATGCCACTTGGTGAACGATACCAACAAAAGATAACTAACTACTCTCGAATGCAATATGCATCTCTTAAACACATTGATTGGAAATGGAATAATCTTGGGGCAGAGTTCTTTAACATGGGTATGATGTTAATGAATAAATCTATGGGCAAGTATCTTAATGGTGAAACTCCAGCGCAATTCCTAAGACGGCCAAGGTTCAAACCATTCATTGATGGTATGGGTCCTTGGAAGTGGTCAACAGATCAGACACTTCTCAATACTTGGATACGTGAAGAGAAGATGAGACTGAAACATCTTGACTGGAAATGGAATGGGTTGTATAATGCAGTACCTAATGATAAACTTAAAGAAGCTCATTTTATACATTTCTTTCATAAAACTGTTTTACCGCAAGAAGGAGAGAATATTGCTGAATTAGCTAAGTTGGTAGGTATAAGGGATATGAGATGAAACTGTTAGAGATAGCAGCTGGTGCCAAACGAGGACTAAACTGGGATGCTGTAAGAGATGTTGCTGATCCTGCAAAGGGTGTTGAGAAGTGTGATTTAACAAAACTTCCAATGAAGGGTGTTTGGGAAGACACATACAATGGAGTGTATAGTGAACATTTTATTGAACACCTAACTAAAGATCAGGGAATTAACTTCTTTAATGAGATGATGAGAATTATGAAACCAGGTGGAGTTATCCGTTCCATCTGGCCTCCAATGGAGTTTGTCGAATGGCTGCGTCAAGACAACGACTTAACTGAACATTCATGGGTTCAACATTATTACCAATTTTATGTTGTTAAGCATAAGTTTGCTCCTGCAGGAAGCGAGTTTATGAGAATCCAAGATCAATGTGCAGAAGGGATAATGTATCAGAATGGTGAACATAAGCACATATGGAACAAAAAAGAATTGATTGACACCCTCAAAGATTTAGGGTATACTAATGTAAGAGAGTGCAAATATCAACAAAGCGGGTTGCCAGCGTTTAGTAACATAGACACTCCTGGCAATATAAGAGCATTTCATTCAGCTGTAGTAGAGGCAACTAAACCATGGTAAAGAACTTAATATATCAATACTGGTTAGGAACACCAGGAGACGCTGTTAAATACGGTGTAGAAAACATGAGAACTTATGCAGAGCGTATTGGAGCTGAGTATCAGTTTAAAACTAACCCAAGATGGGCCCAAGAGTATACTGACATTCCACAATACTACAATGCATTTGAACCTATCTGGGGCAAGCGATTTGAAGAGTATGATAATATCTTATTTGCAGACACAGACGTATTTGCTGTAGAAGGATTACAAGAAAGTATATTTGATCAAGATGTAGCGGACATTGGAATATGTAGAGAACTACATAAGGAAATCACTAGAGGTAAAGGAGAGGGGATGTTTAATAAAAAGACTGACACTCTCTGGAGCAATTATATATTGAGAAAATATAATAAACGCATGCCAGTAAACGATAATGGTGATATGAAGGTATTCAACACTGGGGTAGTTTTGTACACACCTGAAGGTAGAGAAAAAGCTCGAAAAGGCTTTGATGCATTTAATGAATATGTCACTTATATTAGAGGAACGTCATTACCTAAATTCTATACTATTGATCAAAACTATCTACATGCTATGATGTTTGTTGCGAATATGGATATTACAGAAATGGATCATGGATGGAATACTCAAATTCATTATGCTGGCAATGCAGATAAGACACCAAGGCCTGTGTTTGATGGTAGAGATGATAGAGACGCAAAGTTGTGTCATGTTCAGCTAAGAAACGCTGATAATCATGATGGTCATTGGCATTACACTATCGTTAACAGACCACAATCAGAGTGGCAGCTTCCTTAATGTTTAATGCCTATATTATAACAACCATCAACACATTTGGTACTGATAAAGTAATAAGTCTTACTAATAGATGTGTAGAATCTTGTAGAAAGCATAACATTACTCCAAAGCTCTTTGATGCTATTACACCTTATACTTTAGAAAAGTATTATCCAGGCTGGCCTGTTAGAGAAGACTATAGAGAAAGACTTCTTGGCAATTATCGAAAAAAAGCTGGCCAAGAGCCTACTAAAGAGATTGAGAATAGAATGATAGTTATGCAGCAATGTATGACGATGTCTCATTATATGGTAAGACAAAAGATTATTAAAGATGGCCACACCAGTATTGTTCTTGAACATGATGCAATAGTAAACAGGAACCTTGATCTGGGTCAACCATATGCTTCAAAGGTTGTTAATTTGTGCATGAGAGAACAATCTACTCATGGGTATACTTGTAACCCAGACAGTGCATTTAAATATAATGATATATATGAACGAATAGGGTTTGCTGGACATGATAATATGAACAGATATATCAATTCTGAACAAGAAATAAAAATAACACCATATCATCAACGACTGCCCGTAGTAGGTGGAAATGCTTTACATGAGAGTCAATGGGACACTCATCGTGGTGCAATAAAAACTAAACTAGAATTTGTACCAACATCAACAGCTGGTGTACAATTTGATAGCGTATAACCGGAGTTCTCAAATGCGAGTATATGAATACAAAGACTATGACGATTATGTTCAAGCCCAAACTGAAACAAATAAAGCTAAAGTTGACTGGGTATATGTTGTTAGAAGGATAATAAAAAGAATATGTGAATATAAAACAATGCCTGGGTTTATAATATGTCACGGGACAAGAAGCGGTGCAGAGCAGGCGTATTTTAAAGAAATCTATGAACATGCATATGTAATAGGAACTGAAATTAGTGAAACAGCTGTTGGGATTAAAGATACTGTCCACCATGATTTCACAATTCCAAAAAAAGAATGGATTGGCAAGGCTGATATAGTTTATTCTAATTCATTTGACCATACTATTGATCCAGTAAAAACTATGGCCACATGGAAAGATCAACTTAACCCTAATGGTAGACTATTCATTGAATATGCAGAGAGTCAAAGTAGAGGTCATTATGAGGACCCACTTGAAGCTACAAATAGAGAAATTAATGATCTAATTAAAAGTTCAGGAATGATTGTAGAAGACATTTGGTACAATAGTCTTAAACATGGAGGAATAATGTTTGTGGCTAGGTTAGCAAAATGAAGAAAATATTAATAACAGGCCTTGCAGGCTTTATAGGATTTCACACAGCCATAAAATTCAAAAAAGATGGTTGGGAAGTATATGGTTTTGATAACTTTAATGACTATTATGATCCCGAACTAAAAGAAAACAGAGCAAAGCATCTTGATCGCGAACATGGTATAATTGTTGAAAACTATGACTTGCGCGATGCTGATGCTATGCAACACTACATCGATTATATTAGACCAGATCTGGTATTACATTTAGCTGCTATGGCTGGTGTTAGATATTCAATGGACCATGCAGATGAATATATAGATAACAATATTACAGGTACTATGAACCTTATTAGAGCTTGTGAAGACGCTGATATACAGAATGTTTTATTTGCTTCTACCAGTTGTGTAATGCATGGAAATCCGTTACCATGGGCACCAGATGAGAAGCTAGGACCTCAGTTAAGCCCATATGGATACTCAAAGCAAACAACAGAAGATATGTTTAACATATCTAAAATTAAGAATGCAGTATGTTTAAGATTCTTTACAGTGTATGGACCTTGGGGTCGACCAGATATGGCATTGTTTGATTTTACTAAAAACATTCTAGCTGATAAAGCTATAGATGTGTTTAATAATGGAGATATGAAACGTGACTTTACTTATGTTGATGATATTGTTCAAGGGATATCAATAGTATCACAGAATATGTCAGAGCGAGAAACATATTGTATAGGTAATGGTAAGCAAGTAAATCTAATGGATTTCATTTCAGAGATTGAAAAGAATTTAGATAAGACCGCAGAAAAGATTTATAAACCTCATCATCCTGCAGATGCTTTAGAGACTTGGTCTGATACAACTAAGATAGAGAAGTTGGGATATAAATCAACAACACCTATTGATCAAGGAGTCAAAAACTTCATTCAATGGTATAGAAACTACTTTGGAAAAAATTATGATTAACTCAGAACTAGGTCACGTAAAATCTGTAGAAGAATTTAACAAAGATATTATAAGACAGCAAGAAGAAGAGCATGGCGAAAACTATTGTGATATTCATCATGGCATTAAGAAGTATATGAAAGAGTGTAACTCCTATCTTGAGTTGGGCACCCACCAAGGTGGGACAGCATCTACTGCACTGTTATGTAATCCTAAAGAAGTTCAGCTTGTAGATATTGATACTTCAAGATACAAATTGTTTTTACAACCACTTGCAGAACAATATGCTATCGACAACAATATTACACTACGTGTTCTTGAAGAAAGCTCAATTGCAATTAAATCAACAAAAAAAGCAGATATGCTAGTAATTGACTCGTATCATCACCCTATGCACCTAATTCAAGAGCTGCGTCTGCATCAAAGCAATATAAATAGATACATTATTGCTCATGACACAAGCGTGTTACACGGTAAGAAAGACAGTCGATTATATGATTGTATGCAAAACTTTTGCTTAGATTATCCGTGGAAGATTATTGAACGTAATGTTGAAAACGTGGGCTATACAGTTATGCAAAAGCAAAAGTAGGATATACTCATGAAGGACGAAAATATTCAAGAGGCAATTTTTAATTCTAGTTGGAATACCAGACAGCAGGATGTGGTGGATGAACAAATGACAAGTTTCTATCCAGCAATAATTATTGCTGATCATAATAATCCAAAGTCAATGATAGGTGCTCGACAAGTAATAGACTCTATCATATCAACTGATAGCGAGCTTACTCCATCTATTCTACCAGCAACCGTGCCAGCGACACTAGATTATTGGTTACGTAATTCTCGGATGGGATTTGGTATGGATCGTTCTTGGTGGAGATATCCTCCAGCTGGTGAAGTACGAAGAGATCTTAAATCTGGACTAACACTTACTGGATACCAAGCTAAAGATCAATTGAAAGTATTTTCAGCTGCTATCTCACACTATCGAGCGTGGGAACAATTGTCTCTTTTTGATGGTGGATTTGTATTTGAACATGACGCAGTAATTACAAAGAAGATTAGTACTAATGGAATGGAACTTGCGACTAGAGGAATAGTAGGATTAAATGATCCTAGAGGATCAACAAGAAAATCTATGTTGTATCACCAACGGACGGTCCTTGAGGATGGACCCTTTGGTTCTGTAAAAACAAAACATGATTATGGTGGCTATGCATATAGAATAGGTTCTGTGCCATGGGTGGATGATGATAAAACAGTCCCACAAGGGTTAGCTGGTAATTCAGCTTATTTCATCTCAGGAAAATCATGTAGAAAAATGTTGGGTTTAGTAGAAGAACATGGTGTGTGGCCCAATGATGCTTTGATGTGTCGACAGTTAATTAAATGCAATCAAGTATTTCCTTACATGACAAAACTGCAAAGAATTGAGTCTACAACTACAGGATAATTATGAAAAACTTTGTTATTACGATCCGTGAGAATGAAAAGTCTGTTGCATCAGCAACTAAGTGTATTGAGTCAGGTGCACGGTATGGCATGGACATTGATTACTATGAAGCTACTACTCCCAACAATTCAGATGTAAGACTTCTACTTGAAGAGTACGGTATCCCAGAAACTGGGTTCAACGAAGTATATTCTCGTCTTGATAATTGCATTGCTGCGTTTCTATCACATCTTTCTCTGTGGCAAATGTCAGCTGAGACTAATGAAGAAGTGACTATCTTTGAACATGATGCTATTATTATGGAGCCTATACCTAATGTAGAACACAATGGATGTATTTCATTTGGAAAACCGTCTTATGGTAAGTTTAATACTCCTCTTGGGTTAGGTCGCAATAAGTTAGTATCCAAGCAATATTTTCCTGGGGCACATGCATATAGAGTAAGACCTAATGCTGCAAAGATATTAGTAGAAACTGCTAAAACTGAAGCTAGGCCAACCGACGTATATCTGCACAACGACCGCTTTCCTTTTTTAGAAGAATATTATCCCTGGCCAGTTGAAGTTAGAGAGTGGTTCAGTACTATTCAAAAAGAGCAAGGGTGCTTGGCCAAGCATATGTTTAATCATACATACAAGTTAGAAAAAGTCTAATGATGAAAAAATTGTTTATAACTGGGTTTGATCAATCCAGCAGTTGGATGTATGATTGGTTTATGGAAAACTTTCTAAAGCATTCCAAACTTCCAATTCATGTATATGATTTTGATAAGTTTCAAGCTCCTATTAAGGATCAAAGGAATTGGTTTAAAAAACCTTTTGCTATGCTTAATGCGGCAACTAAAGCAGAAAAAGTTTGTTGGATCGACATCGATTGTCATGTCAAAGCTAGCCCTGATAAGATATTTAACTTTACTAGTAAGAACCAGCTTACTATGGCTGAAGACAGACCTTGGACTACTCGCAGGGGACAAAAATGGCATAATTCTGGAGTAGTCGCTTTTCAAGGTGAACCTCGTATCTTGCAAGAATGGGCATTTAAAATTACCTTAAATGAAACTGAAACTGGAGATCAAGAAGTATTACATTCTATGATGACAGACGACCTTAAAAGATTGACCTATATAACAGACCTTCCCAGAGAATATAATACCCTTCGTATTGATCTCTTAGATAGTACAGCTCCTAAAGATATAAAGATAATGCATTGGACTGGTGGAAAAGGTAAAGAAGTAATTAGAGGTATGATCAATGGGTAGAGTAGCGCATGTTATTGGTAATGGGGATCAGGCTGGTTTATATAAACCTGCTAAAGGAATAAAGATTGTTTGTAATGTTCCTCCGTTTCATGTCGAGAATTGTTATGCTTCATGTATAGTCGATTTTAAAATGTCTGCTGCACTAACAGAAGGTAGTGTTCAAATTCCATACGATTGGGTGATGGGGTTCCGACCTAAAGTATGGTATGAGCAAAACAATGGCAATTTTAAAATGCGGTTTGGTCATAAGATAAAAGAATTCTATACCGACCTTCCTTCTTACACTAAGCTATTTGACAATGATAGCGTTGGCAACATGTACACTAATTTCAATTGTGGGCATATGGCAGCGCATTACACAGCAAACAGGTGTAAAGCAGAAGAAATCCATTTATATGGTTTTGATTCTTTATTTGATATGAACCTTCGTAGCTATACAGATTTTGTTCTTAACTCTGACCGCGGTGCAACAAATAATGTACGATTGAATGATCGTTGGAGACCTATATGGACTGGGATCTTCAACGAGTTTAAAGATACAAAATTTGTACTTCATCATAACCATGGTGATTTAAAAGTCCCAGCTGGAGAAAATGTAGAAACTTTTGTACATTAACTGTTGACTTCTGTTTCACATTGTGCTATAAAGTATAGGACAAGTGGAGGATAGAATGTTAGTAGAGTTTGAAGGTAAATTTTCTAAAACTAAAACAGACGCAATATTTAATGCAATTGCATATGGTACGCAGAAATTGTTCCCACACGAAGATGGTGTTTTTATAAATATAGAAGCAATCAGGAAGCAAGGAGTGTGTGGTGATTGTATGTTTGAAGACGACAAAGACTTTACTATACGTCTGAACAAGTCTCTTTCCCTTAAAGATTTAATCATAACAGTACTGCACGAACTTGTGCATGTTAAGCAATACCTTGAGTGTATGATCATGGACACAGAAAGTGCCTATGACGACCGCTGGCAGGAAATAGAAGCCCATGCTCTAGAGAAAGAATTAGCGGAGGGGTTCTATGCCCAAGCGTAAACTAAACGAACTGTTTGATAAGGAATGTCTTGAAGTTGTCGATGACAACATTAACATGACAGTTCCATGGTATATTATGGCAGCATATGCATATTATGTTGACGACAAGCCTTTATTAGAAGATAATACATTTGACCGATTAGCAAAAAAGTTATTGAGTAGTTGGGATAATGTTGAGCATTTTCACAAGTCGTTTCTAAATAAAGATATGTTAGAAGCTGGTACATACTTAGGAGATTACCCAACACGTGTGAAAGATGCAGTGGGAGCATTGAGAGGTAAACATGGTTGACTCAGATGACCCATGCGATGATATAACTGGTCAAAACCTACATCGTTGGCTACCAAAAATAAAAAGGATAATTGAATGACCACTAAAGAACTTACTAAAGAACTAGCAAAACTAGGTCTAGAATATTATGTCAAGTGTTCTCGTAAGAATCTTGTTACAGTAAGATTCTGGGTGGAAGAAGAACTAGAAGAAGTACAAGGAGCAATTAAATGATGAAAACTATTGTATTATCAATACTAGCAATTACAATACCTTTTGCAGCAAGTGCTGCTGATGAAGTGACTCGGGTTAAGATATATGATCATAGTAAGTTCATTAATCAATCGACACCTGTTACGGAACGCAGATGTAATAATGTTGACGTTCCAGTGTATCAAACAGTAACGCGTCAAGGTGACGCGGCTGGTGGAGCATTGTTAGGAATGCTGCTAGGTGGTCTAAGTGGCAAAGCTATATCTGGTAATGATAACGGTGCAGCAGCTGGAGCTGTTATTGGTGGATTGATTGGAGCCGATAAAGGATCCCAAGCAAAAACTGAGCAACGTATTATTGGATATACAACGGAACGACAATGTAGAGATGTTAATGTTTACTCTACTACTTCTGTTGAAGTCTATAGCCATTCTACTATTAGATTCTACCTAAATGGTGAAAGATATCTGGTAGACTTCATTAAGAAATAACTTTTGTAATAAATACTTGGTGTAGCTTAGTATGGTAAAGCGCCTGGTTTGGGACCAGGAGACCGTAGGTTCAAATCCTACCACCAAGACCAATGGAAGGAAACCAAATGGAAATTTTTTTACTGTGGCTGCTACCTTTGATTGCAGTGGACGCAGAAATAGATAAAGTCCAGTCTCAAGCTGAAGCTGAAAGATATGCTATAGAAGCGTATGTTACAAATGTTGAGACAGATTTGCTCGAGCAACTAGAAACTCAGGATGATATAAACGAGCTCTTTGTAGAATCTGTAGAAGATGTTCAGTCTGATGCAGCAAAAATGGAAGAAACTATAAAGCGGCTAGAATCCATTATACGTATAATGGTACCAAGGCTTGAACAAAGTATAGCAAGAACTGCTCAGTTGGAAAAAGACATGTTGCGCTTACAAGGCTTTGTAGCAGCAGACATTGCTCGCTCTAAAACAGTCGATGCGCAGATTATTAAGCAGCTTGAGTTTATGCAAAAGGAATGGTCTATTGTAGTGGAAACACCAGCTAATAATGATTAAAGTATATGATAATGTAGTTGATTATGATACCAATTTAATGTTTCGTGACATAATACTAGAAGATTCTAGAGAAAATGGCCGAAGCGGTTGGGATGGACCAGACGATCCTACTGACAGTATTACTTGTGAATTTGATAATCCATTACCTCCAGAGTTTAATCTGTTTAACAACATATTGTTTGAACGTGAGCCACAGCTTGCAAAAATGAAAAACTATTGTAACCACGCACACATATATCCTCCTCTGAACGCAATTGCTCCAAACTGGCATACAGATACTCCGACAGACCAGAAGGCTGGAGAAAACAAATCATATACGTGTTTGTTTTATTTTAATCCTACTACTGAATATAATGACTTGGGCTCAACAGACTTTTTAGTTAATGAAGAAATCAGAGGTATTTTCCCTAAGCCAGGCAGGCTTATAATTTTTGATGGCACCATTTTACACAGAGCAAACAGCTTGAGAAATATAGATAGAGTAGTCTTAGCTATAAAGTTTTTTGATGAATAAGTTACATGAAGAATTAGCAACGCTCCCACAATATCAAAAGGCAAGAGATCATTTTGCCAGCCTTGAAACTATTCCCGAAGATAAATATCTACAAATACATGCTAAGCCAATCCAAAGATTAGGACTGTCCATTGATTTGGATTTATACAATGCCCAAGTACGTAAGGTTGAAGATCAGTTTCAACCATGGGGAAACAATCCAGATAAAGGCAACCGCTTTGGGTTAGCACTAACAAAGCCCACTTTTGATTCAGTCGAACGAAGATATTATCCCGATCCAGGAAATTGGCCATTAGATATCTGGACACATGAACATCCATATCTACCTTTAATAGATTGTGACTTAACAGTACCCACCAGATATATGGATTACTTCACAAGCATACACCCTGTATATGATATTTTTAAAGAACATATTTGCAGGACAAATATAACTCTTTGGAATAAAGGAGGCCAATTTTATCCTCATATTGATGGAAAAACATCTTGGGCAACTAGTTATAGATTATGGATAAGTAATAAGACAGGTCAAGCACATGAGCTGCTAATTGGTGGTAGAGATAATGAGGACAGTTTAGTGAACTTTTCAGATAATTTAATTCCAGGAGAATTATACTTGTTAGACACAACTCGCGTTCATCATGGTATAGCGAACGAAGACTTTGTTAGCTCAATGTTAATGTCTGTGTTGCCATCAGCAACTAGTATTATAGAGGATATGCTTATTGATCAGTAGACAGGCCATTCCTATCCAGTTTAATATGTCATTAGATGTAAAAGGATATTACAAGTTTATAAAGGACTATGACAAATGGATTCATAGCTCTAAACAACTTGTAAAAGGTCTGCCTGGTAAACCATGTGTTGTATCAGGAATTACAGATGCATTCAATCAACTGTATGGAATATACAATAAGATAGGAGTGTTTGATGGAGAGTATGGTTACCACGATCTGGTTCTAGGGGATAGAGTAACTAGAGACTTGGACGAAGCTGACTGCATTGTAATTAGTCACCCGTTCTCTGCTGATGGTAATAGCTCTGAAGCACTATTGCATGCAGCAGACGCTTACAATAAACCTATCTTTGTCGATTGCGCGTTCTTTGGCATATGTGATAATATCTCCTTTGACTTTACAGCATTTGAGAATGTGCATAGTGTGTGCTTTAGTTTATCAAAGTGTATGGGAACAGGGCTCCACAGAGTAGGATTATTATACAGCAAGGATAATTTTCCAGCTAAGATTTATGATGAGTGGATGTACCCTTTGATGTCTCAAGTGCTGCAGCATCAAAAGTTTTGTTTGATAAACGAGATATCTCCTGATGATATGTTTGCAAGATATAGAGAAAAGCAATTACAGATATGTACAGAACTCGAAGTTAAACCTTCTGACACTGTAATATTTGGGTATGATTACTCTGATAAGTACAAAGAGTATCAACGTGGACCGGTTAATCGACTGTGCTTATCAGCTTTGTTAAACTCCCAGGTGAAGGATGTGTTAAATGATATGGACAGAATGGGACAAGTTAACTGAAGTCATTGTAGGAAGAGTATATGATCCCGATCAATTTGCCAATGAAGCTGTTAATACTGAATGGATGGATAATGAGTTCATCGATGGCTTTAGCAGAATCTTGCAAGAGACAAATGAGGATTTAGACAACCTCTCACGCATACTACAATTTCAGTCCATAAAAGTTCATAGACCCAAGAGGCTTGACTATAAGCAAGAAACAACAAGGATGTTAGATACATTCCTTCCATTCCCTGCTGTGTGTCCTCGTGACCTCCAGTTTGCATATGGTAATAATATCTTATCAACAGTGGGATCAGAAGTTGATCGATTCAATGAAAGTGATTTCTTTACTCAAATATTAACTCAGAAATTTCGTGAAGGCAGAAACTTATTAAGCATGCCCCAGCCTCTTTTATCTAATGAGGAAAAAAGTTACTCAAACCTTGAAGGACAGATTTTATATCACTCTGCTAACCTTCTTAAAATTGGTGACGCTATTCTATACAGCGTTCCATATGGTGATGGTAGACCTGGTAAAGGCACATATGCAGGCCTCGATTGGATTAAACGTAATATAGGATATGATGTTGAGTGGGTAGAATTCCAACGCTCTGGACATGCAGATGGAGGCATGTGTTTAATTAAGCCTGGTCTGCTAATGGTCAAGGATCGCACTCTGATTCCTTCTCAGTTATCTGATTGGGATGTCATCGAGATAGAACGCAAACCTCTTTCAGAGTACTTTAACACGATCACAGAAAGAGGTTGGTATAAAGATAAGGTATCCAATTGGCTTAATCATTGGATGGGTAAAGTTGAAGAAACAATATTTGATATAAATGGATTGTCAATAGATAGTGAAACATTAATGACAAATGGGTATGATAGAGTTATGGCTGCAAAACTAAAAGAGTTTAGAGTTGAGTTAGTACCGTTTGATTTCCGGCACAGATACTTTTGGGATTCTGGCTTACATTGCGTTACACTAGATTTATCTAGGGAAGGATCAAATGAAAGGTACATTAATGTTTGAAGATGTTCTGGGTAGAGTAGCCAATACGAGTTATTACATGGCTCGTAATCGCATACAGCCAATGAGTTTTATGGAGAGTTTTAAGACTAGTCAAATTATATGTAAAAAATGGTTAGTACAAGAGATATTGAACACAAGAATGACCTGGGACAAAGTTCTGGTTTTAGGAAGCTGGAACTCAGTTTTATTATATGAGCTCTTTGCAGAGTATGGAAATGTAACATCTTTTGATTTTGTAGATAATGATGTCTCATGTCATGAAGACAGAAATCTGTATTTTGAAGTGAATAACCTCACAAAAAATTACAATTCAATTATTATGGATGCAACGCAATTTTCTGACCATGCATCTTATGATCTAATTATTAATACGAGTTGTGAACACATGGCTAATATTCCAGCTGTATATGGACCCACATATGCATTACAATCAAATAACTATATTGATGTACCCGAGCATATCAATTGTGTTGATTCAGCTCGAGCATTATCCAATGCAAATAATATTACACACAGACTATATGAAGGTAAGAAAAATAGGGGACATTACGTACGATATATGACTATTGGCTATTTTGTTTAGCTCTTTCGACAAAGTCGTCATATAAATCATGGACATCGACTAGCTTAAATAAATCGCCATCTTTTTTTAATCTATCTGCTGTTGTCCTGCCACCATGTTGAACAAGTGTTCCTAATTTAGGATCAATAACTGATTTAACAGGTGCATCTGGTCCCATCCACCTGGCGTGTGGTTTTGCATATCTGCTTTGCTCACCTCTATTGAAATATCCCAATATATTATCAACTAAAGACATTGGCCCTGCAACATTGTTTTTAGAACAATGACTAATTAAAACTTTGCAAAAGTTAGGATGATACATAACAGCTTCCATAGAATGCTGTCCATAAAATTGACAATTCAAGTGTGGATTATATTCAATATTTGCAGGCTTAACACAGAAGGCATCATGTTCAAGAACAAGTATAGGCGTGTTTTCTTTAGCGCATTTGAACCATAAGTTATACTGGCTGTAAAAACATGCCTTTTCTGTATCTGTTAACTCTGCACCATTGGCACGTTTTCCAAATCTTAATCCGGATTGTTCGTGCAATGTCTTAGGAGTGACTGCTGAGTAATATTTTAAATCAAAACCCTCCCATGACGGTGCGCAATGACTAGCATATGCTTTAGATAGAGGACTATCATCAACGAATATCATTATTGTTTTAAAGTTCATTTTTTTTCCTGGAATGTTAAATTAGCTGTTGACTTATCTATTTATATGTGGGACAAAGGGGCATAGGAAATGAAAAGGATAGAAAATGAGCTACATTATTGATCAATTTAATAAAGGTGAAGTTAAGTGGGTAGATGGTGCTTGTGGATGGATCGTTGATAATGAGTTTCGGCCTCTTATGGCAGATGCATTGGCCGAGCTTTTTAAAGCTGGTAAAATTGAATCAATCGATGTTAGCATAACAAATGATGCTCGCGCAGTGGCCACTATGAAAGTCATAGAGGCATATAAAAAATCCCAAGCTCAGCGGTCACCTGATCAGATTGCAGAAGAGCGTGCAATGGCTCGGGCCGCTTTTGGTCTTGATGCTGACCTTGTAGATGTATTTACAGGGGAGAGATTCTAATGGGTACTTTTGTAGCGACTGCATTATTCTTTTGTGCCCTAGCATTAGCTTCATGGGTATGTGAAACTTTTTTAGATTAAATTGAAATTAACTGTTGACCTTTGTTTAAAAAGGTGTGATACTAAGGTTAACAAAAGGGAATACATTATGAGTTGGACATTAAGCGCAACACACAGCACTAGAAATTGGGACAATCCTGATTGGCCAAGCGACAATTTGGTTGGAAATGCTATGACTGTTGATACTTGGGCTGAAGCAGAGTCTTGGTGGGAGTGCTGGTCTTTGGCTAGGAATGTTAATAGAACTGTTAGTACATTGACTGATAATAGTACTAATACTGTTGTTAGAGTATCGTTGGATTAAGGAAAATATATTATGCGAATAAAAGAAGCAATGAGCATCTTGAAAAAAGAAACAAAAAGTGGAACTCGAGGTTCTACTATAAAAGAAGTAGTCGCAGCCTTGGATAAAGAGACTGCGGATTTCCGTTCTCACACGCGTCCTGGAGTAACTATAAAAGTACTTCAAGCGTACGAAGAGTATAAAATGAACCAGGGTTATTATTGGAAGGGTACTGATCATGATACCTGGGCTGTTATAACCGATCCTGATCATCCTAATTTTAGAGAAGAAGCTATGGAAGATCTTCTTGCAGATGTATTAATGGCTTGGGAATCGTCTAATGCCTGATACGTTTGAATATGATGGTACTGTATATGACGTTACCTTTGGTGTAGAAAATGAAATGGTCCGTCACGGAGGTCCTTTTGACCGCGGATCTGCAGACAGCTATTATCGTCGTATGCTAGATCCCCACTATTTTGTTAGTGGGACTAATCGGTCTGAGCGTGTGGGACATAACCGTATGACCCAAGCGCAGATTAAAGAATATCATGCTGGGCATGAATATAATGAAGTGGTCAATCAAGACTGGAAGGATTGGGGTTGATATATAAAAACGAAAAATATGGTGAGGATAGACATTACTCGCTATGTAATGATGGAATGGGTTTTTGGACTCTTCGTGAATTTGTTAATAAATGTAAAAAAACATCGTTGACATTAGAGACAGAAGAGAAGATACTATTTGTGAAACGTCTGAAGGAGAATGGTTGGTATGAATATATTCGCAGCTGAATTGGCAAAAGAAGTAACTAAATTCCGTAAAGCTGAAGAGCGTAAGGAAATTGCATTTGCTCTAAAACAGAGACGGCAGCAAGATGCTTTCATGAAAAAGCAGGCTCGTCAGGCTCGCGTTAAGCGCGAAGACAAATCTATGCTTCGCAAGGAAGAATTTTATTGGAGCGACGCTCCTAAGTATGCCCAGCAATATTATGGTGAGGTGTATCATGAAACTACTCGTCATGATAATGAGTGGGGGGATTATTAATGTTAGATAACAATTTGAAAGGGAATGTCATGATGTATGATATTACAACTAAGTCTCGTGATGAGATGATTGCTGAATTGCAGAAACGGGAATGTGAAGTTTTGTTTCGTAAGATTAATGGAGACGAGCGGCGTATGACCTGCACTCTTCAAGAATCTGTTTTGCCTACTACAACTCCCAATCCAGAAAAGAAGCCTCGGCCAGTCAATGAAGCAAACATTGTTGCATGGGATGTCAAGGCAAATGGCTTTCGCTCGTTTCGTGTAGAAAATGTTGTGTCTTTTTCCTAGTATAAATATCAATGATTAATTAAGGAGATTAAGTGTTGGACTATTCTCAATTTTTTACTAAGTTTTTATTTCAAGGAGGACAGATAGATCCTACCATCATTAGCTGGCTTATTATTTTAGGAGCTTCGGCTTGCGCATTTATGGTTGGCCGGAATTTGGGTATTCTATCTCGTGAAGATATTGCTGAAACTACTATTCAATATCTTATCGATAATAATTTTCTAAGAGCTAAAAAAGTAGACGGTAAATGGGAAATTCTTGACCTGGATGAAAAGTAATGTCCAAGGCCTTACACTATAGTGTTATAGGAGTATGTGAAAACGTATTAGAACAAGATGAAATTGACTACGTTAAAAAACTTTTGAAAGAACAACGAGAGTTTAAACCATTCGAGGATTCATTAATGGTCGCGACATGGCAGGTCGAGGTGTTGTTAACAGATCCTATTATGCTCAATATTACTGGTAAGATTAAACAAGCGACTGAAAAAGTGATGGGTGTAAAACTTAGCAATAAAGGTGATGATTTCAGAGGTGATATTATCGAGTATCGCAAAGGATCTTGTGCCAAAGGTCATTATGATAATATGCCTGGTCGTATGGGCAAACAAGTTAAAGAACAAATTACTGTTGTTACCATGATTGATTTAAGTGATGACCTTGTTGGAGGTGATGCATGGTTTGCCAAAAACAAAAACACCTCTGCTACTCATAAAATGATTCCTGGACCATTTGGAACTGGAGATATGCTAATGTATGGATATGATACATTTCACGGAGTTTCAGAGTTAATAGCAGGAAGAAGAGTTGTTTTGATATCTTGGTTTTCAAAAATAAATTAAAAAAGTACGATTAGCTGTTGACCTTTGTTTAAAAAGGTGAGATAATAATTTATATTATGATGGAGGTTTGAATGGCACGTAAGAAATTAACACCAGACGAGATGGCAGCTAAGGTTGCTAAGATGAAAGCTACTAAGGCTGCTAACAAAGCAAAGGCTTTAGAGACACTAGGATTGTCTAAGTATAATCGTACTCCAATGAAGACTCGCAAGAAGCGGATCATGACTGAAGAACAAAAAGCAGCTGCATCAGAGCGGCTTGCAAAAGCTCGAGAAGCTAAAGGACCTTCTCAGTTATTGACTGTTCATGAATCGCTTAGAAATATTCCTGATACTGATCCTTTTGCTCCTGCACGAGTTCGTGGGTGGATTAAGAATCAGTCAATGATGTTAAAGTCTATGAGATCTATGAAAGACTCTAAGGATGCTAAAGAGCGTGCAGCTTATATTGATACTGAGTGTTACTTAGCTAATCTGCAGGCGTACCTACGTACTGGCACTTATTTAGATCATCGTTGGGGATCTGAGAAGCAACATAAAGCAAAAATGAAATGTGTTGCCATGGCATACTATCCAGATGGTACGCCTAAACGAACAGTGGGTACTTGGTATCCTGACATTGGAACTTATACTAAAGAAATGGAATATGACGATAATGGACACAGACCAGCTGCTAACAAAAACAAAGTTCACAAAGCTAGTTGAAGAAACAGTTAAGGAACATCGGTCAAACTATATGGATGCTATTATACATATCTGTAGTGACATCGACATTGATCTCGAGGATGTTAGGAGATTCATTTCTCCTGTCATCAAGGAAAAAATAGAGGCAGAAGCTATGACGCTAAATTACCTGCCTAGACAAAACACTCTACCGGTAGGTTAACATGACAGGCATTATTCCACCCAAATTATTTGTAAAAAGATCTGATGTTCCAATTCAATCGTTAATGGATATGGACTTTGCTCCATCAAGAGAAACACCAGCTCTTGTATATAAAGAAGGGCACCCAGATAAACCCCACGATGATAGAAAAACAACACTTAAAATGGATATTAAGCCTCAGGAATATCCTGAGGTCTGTAAGGCCTTATTGAATATTATTTCTATATGGGATAAAGCTCTTGATCCTGCTGACTTTGTTGTATCTGAATTTAACTATCTCAAGTATGGAGTAGGTGATCTATTTAAAAAGCATAAAGATAGATTACCAGATAATTCTGGCAGTCTAAAACCTCGCCTATTTTCTACATCAACTATTATAAAAGTCTCTGATGACTTGAAGGGTGGGGAGTTTCGCATATGGCCTGAAGACGAGTCAACTACAATTGAATGTAACTTAGATGTTGGTGACACAATATTCTTTTCTTCGCAGACTATGCACGAAGTAAATACAGTATATTCAGGAAACAGGGAAGTTCTTGTTGCCTGGATTACGCATAAATAGTATACTATACGAACATACAAACATACAATATATATTTTAAACAAGGAGACTTAAATGTCATTCGCAGCACTAAAAAATAACCGTACAGATCTTTCTAAACTGGTTGCACAAGCACAAGAAACATCTGGCAGTAACACTAAACGGCAATCAGACGATCCTCGCTTTTGGCAGCCTACTCGAGACAAAGCTGGTAACGGTTATGCCGTCATTCGCTTTCTTCCTGGTGATGCAGAAGCATCTACTCCATGGGTACGGTACTGGGATCATGCATTCAAAGGACCAACAGGTCAGTGGTATATTGAGAAGTCATTGACTTCTATTGGCCAGCAGGATCCTCTATCAGAGTTAAATAGTAAGATGTGGAACTCTGGTAATGAATCAGATAAGGGCATTGTACGTCAGCGTAAACGTAACCTACGTTATGTTGCCAACGTGTTAATTGTATCTGATCCATCCGCACCAGAGAACGAAGGTCAAGTTAAACTATATCGTTTTGGTAAGAAGATCTTTGATAAGATAATGGACAGCATGCAGCCTCAGTTTCCTGATGAGAAGCCTGTTAATCCATTTGATATGTGGGAAGGTGCAGACTTTACTGTTAAGATTCGTAAGGTCGAAGGCTATCCTAACTATGATGCATCTACATTCAAAGCACCAGCTGCAATTGGTGAAGATACATTCATGGAAGACCTTTATGGTAAGCAACATGAGATGATTGAGTTTACTGAACCTAAGAACTATAAGAGTTATGATGAGCTCAAGTCTCGCTTAGCTATGGTTTTGGGTGAGCAAGCTCCTCGTACTCAGAAGCAAGAAGCAGCATTAGAACTGGATGATGAGATTCCTCAATTTCCATCTGCACCTGCTCCAGAAGCGGCTGCATCAGCACCAGCAGCTAAGGTTAGTACCGCAGAGTCCAAGATGGACGATGATGATACTATGCAATACTTTGCTAAGTTAGCAGCAGAAGACTAAATTAAAAGGTCAGTTGGGCGTTAGCATATAAGTTATTGCCCAACTGCATACTATGCTTTTGTAGATAGTGATAGTCTAATGTCGAGCCCATTCCCCCACCAGATCTCCTACCTGCTACTGCAGAAGAACTGGTTGTTGTGCTATTGTTTCCAAGTTGACCTATAATAATATTATTATTTCCACCACCTGTTTTGTTTAAAGACATCAGATCGTTTTCTAGTCTTGTCTTGATACTACTCTGAAGCGCGCTTTCTTGAAAGCCACCAGCTACTTTACTATAAACTGAATAAAAGTCATCAGGGTTAGTAAGATCCCGATCTTTCCTTTCAGCAAGTAACACCATAGCCGCTCTCATTTGGTCAAAGCGAACATCACTGTTTGATTCACCCTTTGTATTTTCAAATGCTGCTTGACCACCCAAACGTGCAGATGCCATAACATTTCGGATGGTAGGACTTAATTTAGTAACTACTTCTTGATTATCATAAGCCTGCGAATAAGCTAATCCTGCTTTACCAGAATTTATTACTGCTAAACGTCTTGCGAATCGCTCAGATTCTTTTACTGCTTCAGCCATGGCAGATGTATCGCCTGTCGCGCGAGCGGCTTGAAATTTTGTGTTAGCTTCTGCAAGTGCGTCAACAAGATCTTGTTCAGTTTCTTGTCTACGCTTATTCATCCAGTCTATTAGTGCTTTGCCGGCATACCCTACCAGTGCTGCTATCCCTAGTACTATTGCACCCTTTGGACCCAAGAACATAAGTCCAGCAGCTGCTATTGCTGCAGAGCCAGAAATAGCTTCTCCCATTTGTTCACTTCCAGTTAGTCCACCTATATAATTTCCTAATGCATCACCAGCAAATCCAAGTATAGCTGCTAACCCCAATTTCCCAATAAAGCTCTTTCTAATAGCGGGGCCCTTAGTGTCTCCTTTACCAAAGAACGCTCCTTGAACAGCCGTGGCAATTAATTTCTTTGAGAATAGCGCTGCTAATCCTACCCCTAATCCTGCTACTAACTTAGACGCATCAAACTCTTTACCAAACATTTCCCAAGTAGCGTTTTCTCCAAGTATCTTATCTAATGTAGGACTTATCCACTTATCGACATACTTGGCTCCAAAGAATGCAGCAAGTGCTGGAAAGAATAATCTTCCGATACCTTTACCAATGATTCCTCCTATAGTTGCTCCACCTAGTAGGCCAGCACCACCACCAAAGCCTCTTAGCATATCGCCTATACTAGCAATACCTGTACCTTGTGCAATACCTTGCTTAAAACCTTTGGCAGGCTCTTGACGTGCTTTAGCTTTGGCATTAGACTTTTCACGACGAAGTTCTTCCTTATCACCCTTATTGGATTCTTCTTTTTTGCGACGTTTCTGATCTTCGGACAGCAATGCTTTAATACTATCTTTAACATCAACTAATGTATTGTTCTGTAGTTGTAACTCGATTACAACTTGGTTTAATGATGTGGTAGCCATATCTTACCCTTGCATTTGGTTCTTTGCGTTTTGTTCTCGTTCGTCTTTTAGTTGTTGTAATAACATCTCTAAATAAATCTCCCTTTCCCATGGTATCATATTTTCAATATTGTCTAATGAGTACTGATGGTTTTGCATCAATTGATAATTAGTTTGATAGTAGTTCATTAAACTTTCATGTGAAAGGGCCATTAAAAAAAATCTTGTATTCCTTGTAGTGTAATTGTATTCTCATGTTTACAAGAAGAACATGTGAAGTTAATATCATGTTCTAATCGAGGTATATTATTCACAAATTTCATAATATCATCTAATTGTTGAGTATTCAATCCTTCTAAGAAATTTTCTATTTCGTCTCTGGTCTCATCATTAAACCTTATAATATCTTCTTCTGTTCTTAATTCATCAAGGCACATTATTATCATTTCAAAAATAGAGTCTGTTAATGTTTCTTCCTCATCAGGATTTGGTTGTAATAGTATTGCCGAGTATTGAGGATACTTCATTATCAATGTAAACTTATCACTAAGTTGTATGCTTTTATTTACACCAGCAATTTCTATTTTAACTTCATCTAAATTTACTACTACAGTCGTTTCCTCTTCACACGCTGAACAAGATAAATTTACTTTTGTTGTTTCTCCTGCACTCCTTGCTCGTATTTGAGTAAAGATATATTCAATATCAAAAGTAGTTAATGATTCAGATTTTATCTTATCAGTTACGCACGACTCAATAGTATTCACTATTGCTTTTAATATCTGTTTTTCATCTTGCGATTCTAACGCTATTAACAAAACTTTTTGTTCTTTTACTAAGAACGGTCTGTATGAAATTGTCTTTCCTGTTGATGGTATTACAAGTTCATAATTTGGATGTTCATTCAGTTTAGGCAAAGCCATTTTATAATCCTTTAAAATATATTATTCACAAATCCTACCAATGTGTTTCTAATTTGAGATATAAATGCATCTTTTATATTAGTTGGTGATAGTACAAATGGGGTCTCCCAGTTTGTATAAGAAAGTTGAATGTTTAGCTCTACGATGCCATCGAGCTCATTGTTTAATTGAACAGCAGTCATTGAGGATGGAAATGCATCGATCAGCTTACATTTATATACTACTAAATCATCAATCTGATCACCTAGGTTAAAAAACTGTTGAATTATATCAAAATCACTTAATCTTGGTAATAAAGAATTGTCAAATTCTTCTGTAAATCTATCTGGTAGTCTAACTACTTTTTGGAATTGCTCAATCTCAATGTCCCGAGCATACTCACTCTGATATCCTACTTCTTTTGTTTGTTGGTTAACTGCAAGGTTCTGCCATGTTTCAAAATACTCTTTGATTCCGTAATTATTCATTACATGAAAAGTTACACTAATGTCATTAACAGAATAACCATATGGGACTTTTTCTAGTTGTAAACCAATGCGTCTCTCATTTGTCATTATTTGCCGGCCTGGTAACTGAACATCCTTACATAGAATATTTACTTCTTCTGAACTTGCACCTGCTAAAGATGGAAACTTAATCCTAAACAGATTAGTTCTAGCGACACCACCTTTGGCACTTACTAAACTTTTAAATTGATCTATTGATGAGACCATTATATCATCCTTCTGGAATCAGCATAGACTTTTGACTTGCCTGCTTTTGCAAAGTCTGCTGTTGGTAAGAACGCTGCAATTTCCCATTCAGTTGCAGGAACTCTTGCAAACCGGCTTCTTACATTTGAACTTAGATAGTGTTTAACACATGGCTTGAACCACTTATACTTTGCAGCACTGGATAACATTCTATATGATAAATTAAAACTTGTGCTAGCATCATACTTTTTATTATTAGTTATATCCATTAAAGAATCCAATAGTTTTGCTCTTAACATAGGAGCAATGTAATGTAAGTTTAATCCTAAGAACCCACCATCAGCAGGTCCAATAACAATAATTAGTGGGAAGCGATCATAATATGGTAGAGTGTCTTTTAGTTTTGGATCATAGAAAAACATATACATTGAACCTACAATCTCTCTGTTTGATAGCTCAATAGGTTCTTCCTTCATTATTTCGTTTCTGTTTACACGTCTAATCTGTTGTGCCTTACGACGAAACCATTCCCTGGACTCACGGGTCCTTGGAGTAATTCCTGCTTTGAATGCTTCTAATTCTAATTTATCAAATATGTTAGCCATGAATCTATTTATCTACGTTTTTTAACTTTAAATGGCTTAATTGGCTTAAACTTTTTGATTGGCTTGGGAAGTATCCCTAATGCTGCTAAATGGTTCTCTGTCCAAATTTCAAATCCCCAGCCTCTGTCAGAAGCATATTCATAGGCTGCTGACCATTTATTCATATTCTTTACATATGTCATTCCCTCAGTAAGATAACGCTTACTCTTCTTACCATTGAAAGCTGGTGGCTTTGTTTCTTTTTCAGGCTTGATTTCCACAAGTATCGTTTTGCCACTATTGTATGTGATCTTCAAATCCATAAAGTATCTGTGATATTTTTTATCGACCTCATACAAGTAAGGTATTACAACTTCTTCACTAACCCAGGATTTTATGTTATCAGAATCATCACACCATTTAAAAGCATTACGTTCCCAAAGAGATCTAAACACTACTTTGTCTGGATCACCTTTATACTTGCTTCTGTTTTTGACTTTGTATCGTCCAGAATATGCCATAACAACCTTATAAATAGATTTAAGTTATTTGTATTTATTAGGATAAGATATGGCCAACTACAATACTGCAATACAACAATTCCAGAATGATTTCTCATCTAACTCAGTCAATGCTAGTAGATTTGGAAATGGTTCCCGAACTATATTAAAATATCCTTTAAATAATCAACAAGATTATGGAGGAACAATTACTTTCAAAGCGTTGGAGCGTGAACCTCTATCTCTGGGATCAAAAGCCCTTGAGTTGTTAAAGCCAGAGTTTAATGCACTTGCAGAAGGTACTGCTGTTCGAGATAACGCATTCTTTGATGGTGCTCCTGTAGCTGTAACCAGAAGACCCTCTGCA
>Ga0209535_1000136_pt1 | contig 46620 bp, 64 predicted proteins | sample LinPmetageLP28_FD_184041 | JGI IMG/M metagenome (GOLD analysis project Ga0209535, IMG submission 184041) | Marine viral communities from the Pacific Ocean - LP-28 (SPAdes) (version 2) | ecosystem: Environmental > Aquatic > Marine > Oceanic | place: Pacific Ocean | collected 2009-08-22 | reverse complement strand
GCTTAATCTGGACAATGTGTCGTTCCGATAATGGCTCAACTGTTCAAGAGTTAATGAATGCAACTGGCACTAGTGCAATAAATGTAAGAGCGCGTATTTCTGAAATGAGAGCGCGATTTGGTGATGATGTGGTTGTTACACATTCTCAACAAGCAAACGGTGCAAGCTATGGTGATGGTGACACTCACACCAGATATCAGATAAGAGAGACAGTTCAAACAAGTGCATCATCTATCAGATTATTACCAGAAAACAGAATAGGATTAGACAGTTTATTTTCTGGATTAGATGATAATCTATTTGAATTTCTGCAAGAAAGAATAGATGCGCTTTCATAGCGCATCTTACATTCACGACATAGGCGGGTTATCCCCGCCTATTTTTTTCTCTAAGGTACCCTATGCCACATTGTGAAAAACCAATATGGATCGGGGCGGTATAGTATACCCCCCTGAAGATAGGGGGTTGACGGGAGGCGCGGGTTGCGCCCTGTTTCCCACAAACAATACAACAACTATTGACAGACTACGCAACATGCTTCATATTACATTTAGTCTAATCAACATGGAGGGTATTATGACGACATACAAGTTAACGATGGGCGAGGACTATATGTTTTCGGCTCGTGATGAGGGTGAATTCAGAGATAGGTTGCGTGAATACAATCCATTTCTAACGAGGGGCGATGAATTGAAGGATTTTTCGCGTACTATGTGCAACTGGAGTGGCAAGGGCATTGTTTTCAGTGATTTTGAGGGTTTTATAACGACTGCTGAGAGTGCTGGTTGCATGGAGGTGTGTAGTGGGCAAGGTAATTAACTACAAAGAGGCGTTAAAATCGAAGTGGGGACCAGAGGAAATCAAGGCTGCTCGTGCTAGGGCGAACTTAACTTTGAAGGAATTATCTGATCAGTTAGGTATATCGCTTAGAATGTTGCAATATTACGAGGCTGGGAAGACACCTGTATCGAAAGCATTAGAAGATTCGATAAGGAGCATTGTAAATTGGGAGCAGGACAATCAGGGTTATCCAGATATAGATTTAGATGCTATAGGTACCCTGACGGGTTTTGATATTGAGCGTATAAACAGGTTGATACAGGGTATAACCCGTTATTTGGAGGAGCATGAGTTTGAGCATGACAGGGGTTATTACAAGATTTTGTATCAATCCAAGCAAGAATTGTCTCTTCTGTTGTCAAAATTTGATTTATAGCATATTATTGATTTCATCTAATTAGATGAGGCAAAATATGGCACAGAATTACATGATGGGGGCTGGAATGGTTCCTCCTACAGCCCCCACACCACCATCTCAGTTAAGTTTTAAGAGCGATCCTAATCAGAGGATGCAATTTAAGAGTTTTATGCAGGGTTTATCGGCTCCGCAGGCTCCTATGGCACCACCTATGGCACCTCCGATGATGCCTATGCCTCAGATTCCTGTTCCGATGCAGAATATTGATGTATTTTCACAGCCTGTTCAGCGTATGGCTAACGGTGGGGCTGCTGCTTTTTCAGGCAGGGATGCGGTTGCAAGACGGGCGGCAGGAGAGGCGGCTGCTAAAAGAATTTTTTCCAAGCCCAAGCGCGAAAAAGATGACGATAAGAAAGATAGCGCTCGTAGAACTGTAAAAATAACACCTCAACAGGAAGAGGCCGCTAGGTCAGAGCTTACTCGAAGGATTATTGAGAATGCTGGAGGAGAGGGTACCGCTAGGTACAATGATGTTTTTGATACAATTAATCGTTTTACACCCAGACAAAGCAATAGAGGCACTTCTTTAAGTGAGCAAATAGCTAGTCTAAGAAATGTAAGGGGCAGGAGCCCTGTAGATTCTCAGGGTATAGGTTTTGAGGATGATATTCCTTCTGAAAGGTCTATGCTTGGGATAGACCCTAGACAATCAGGTTTAGGCAGCACTTTGAGTGAGCAGATAGCTGCTTTAAGCGGTGATGAATCACCTACTGTTTCTGAGATTGAGGGCATAGGATTTGAGGACGTTCCTGATGATGAAACTTTCTTACCTATTACCGCAACGCCACAAGAGGTTAATTTATTAGCTGATAGCTTCTTGACTAAGTTGCCTTTTGGCATTGGCAGTTATATTGCTGACAATCAAATGGATCAATTAGGTACATTTATGAACATACCTGGTTCTCAATACGATTATGAGCTTGGCAAGGGCGTTGCCCCTGCTGGTCAGTTTGGTTCTTTAAGTTTAAGTCCTAGTGGCGTTGTGACGTATTCAGGACCTCGTGATGCGAATTACACGGGTCCCTTTGCGAATTTAGTAAACCCGCCACCAAAGCAGGATAGGGACGTTAATCCTTGTCCCCCTGGTTATACATTGGTTAATGGCGCCTGTATGCCGATTAGTCAGCCTATAGCGCAAGCTACGCCTGCAACGCCTGCTCCTAATGTAATATCTAACATACCTGTTACCACAGCGGCTCCTAGCCCTGTTGTTCAGTCTACAGCACCTCCTGTGCAGTTGGGTATGCCATTGGGTCAGCCAAGTCCTATTCAGCCTATGAGTCAGTTTTTAACGAATATTCCTAATTCTTTAAATTTAGCTGCTAACAACTTTTTGAGTGCATTAAGCTCTTGACATGAATGAGTCGTTTAACATTGATTTAGATTATCTTACGGAGGAAGAACGTGGGATGCTCTCGAAGTACATTGAGAGTTATTCTTTAGTCAGTGAGCGAGAAGAGAAGCAAGGCACGTTTTTATCTTTTGTAAATCATGTTTGGCCTACATTTATAGAGGGCAAGCATCATAGGATATATGCTGAGAAGTTAGAGAAGGTTGCGAAGGGAGAGATAAAGCGTTTAATAATTAACATGCCGCCTCGACATACGAAGTCTGAGTTTGCGAGTTTTTTATTTCCTTCTTGGTTAATGGGCAAAACGCCTAACAAGAAAATTATTCAAGCGACACACACGGCTGAGTTGGCTGTTGGTTTTGGTCGTAAAGTAAAGAATTTGATTGACAGTGATATTTACAGGGATGTTTTTCCTGATGTTAAGTTAGCTGTTGATGCGAAGGCTTCAGGTCGCTGGAGTACGAGTGAGGGCGGTGAGTATTACGCGGTTGGTGTAGGCGGTGCATTAGCTGGTCGTGGTGCTGATTTATGTATTATTGACGATCCTGTGTCTGAGCAGGATGCGTTATCACCTACCGCGTTGGATAATATTTACGAATGGTACACATCTGGTCCAAGACAGAGGCTCCAGCCTGGAGGGTCGATAATTATAGTTATGACGAGGTGGAGTATACGGGATCTGACTGCGAAGGTACTTCAGAAGCAGGCAGAGGGCGGGGCGGATCAGTGGGACATAGTGGAGTTTCCTGCGATATTCCCCGATACCGACAACGTATTGTGGCCCGAATATTGGGCAAAAGAAGAACTTGAGGCTGTTAAGGCTTCTATACCTGTAGGCAAGTGGAATGCACAGTATCTTCAGAATCCGACTGCTGAAGAGGGTGCGATTGTTAAGCGAGAGTGGTGGAATGTTTGGGATAGTGGTAGCCCACCTATGTGTTCATATATCATACAGTCGTATGATACTGCGTTTAGCAAGTCTGAGCGCGCTGATTATTCTGCTATTACTACTTGGGGTATATTTGAGCCTGTAGAGGGTGATGGGGAGGCTATTATTCTCCTCGATGCCCAGCGTGGTCGCTGGGATTTTCCTGAATTAAAAGAAGTTGCCAAAGATTTATATAATGAGTTTGAGCCTGACATGGTGCTTATAGAGCAGAAGGCTAGTGGTATGCCTTTGACGCAGGAGTTAAGGCGCATGGACATACCTGTAACGCCATTTACGCCTAGTCGAGGCGCTGATAAATTTACTCGCATGAATGCCTGTGCGCCAGTGTTTGAATCTGGTATGGTATGGAGGCCAGACATGAATTTTGCTGAAGAGGTTGTAGAGGAGTGTGCTGCGTTTCCGAATGGAGAACATGATGACTTGGCAGATTCGATGACTCAGGCTATACTACGTTTTAGGCAAGGTGGTTTTATTTCGACTCCCACCGATTATGAAGATGAAGATTTAGTGCGTTATAATCGCAGGAAGGAATATTACTAATGGCTGAAAAGAAAGTTGTAAATCAAAAGGGTCCTAAACCTAGACCTGTAGCTGTATTTGCTACAAAAGCTCCTAAGAAGTCTCCAATCAGTAGACCTAAATCTGGTATGATGAATGAAAGTATGGGTCGTATGATTGATCCTAATACTGAGATTTCTGATGAGGAAGCTGCTAGGTTACTTAGAATGGCTAGAATGGCTAAAAGAGGCAAGAACTATGCAGAAGGTGGTGAAGTAAACCGTGATTTAGGAGGTTTTATTCTTGATTCGTATTTAGGTGGTGTTCGTCAGAAAGATTTAAGACCTCAGAAGATAGGTTCTCCTCCAGCTAAGAAATCATCATCTGGTGCGACAATGCCTGGTCGTGGCGGTAAGTTTAAAGGAACAAAATAATGGCTGAAAGATCTGCATATTTAAACATGATGCTTGAAATGGAAAGACTTGCCAGAGAGATGGAAGGTAATCCAGATAGACAACAAATGATGAGAAACTTTTTTATTGACCCTGATGCTCAACGTGCATCTGACCGTGCTGCTAGAAGAAAGAGCTACTTTGGTGCTAAAGCTAGAGGCATGAAAGATGGTGGTGTTGTTCGAGGTGCGGGTGCTGCTACGTCAGGCACCAAGTTTAAAGGAGTATTCTAATGAGCAATGAATTCAATGAGGCTTTATTAGAGCAGTTATTTGAAGAAGCATTAGAAATGGGCATGACAGATGATGCCGCCGCTAAGTTTGCTCGTAAGCGTTCTGAGGAAATGCCAGAGCCTGATTACAAGGCTAAAGGTGGTGTTATTAAGATGAAGAAGGGTGGCAAAGCTTTCCCTGATTTAACTGGCGATGGGAAAGTCACCAAAAAGGATATATTGCGTGGCAGAGGTGTTTCTGGTTTTAAGTATGGTGGTGTTGCCTCTAATGTTTCTCGTGGCGGTGGTGCTGCTTTGCGTGGCACTAAATTCACAGGAGTAAAGTAATTGCGCTCTGACAAAGAAATCAGAATAATGGCTCAAAGGAACATTACTAATCTTACTAATGCTGAGTTTGATAGGCATTTAGTTATGGAAAGTGAAAAAGCGATGAAATCCAAGTCTCCTATGGGCAGAGGGTTTGGAGTAGCAACAAGAGGTAGTAAGTTTAAAGGAACATTTTAACGACTATTCATCGAATGTGGGAAATATTGGTTATATTATTTGATGAAGTCTAAGTGGTTGGGTCATTTTGTATCATTGATAAGGTGAATTGCCCTTCGGCTTTATCAGCGCTCAGTAACCCTCACTTTGAGGCGCAATTCAATTTGACCCAACACCAATTAAGGGATTAAGGGGAACATAAAATGGCAGTAGAAAAAATACTTGGTGCAGGAGGGGATATTCCTATAGAAGCCATTGAGGAGATAGGAATAAGTGAGGAAGTTATTCCTGTTGACGCTAATATTCTTCAGTTTGAAGATGGTAGTGCTTTAATTGGTGGAGAAGAGGAAGAGCTATCTGTTCAGCTTCAAGACTTGCCTTATGATGCTAATTTAGCTGATTACATAGATGATGCAGAACTCGCTGTTATTTCCAGTGATTTAGTTGGTAGTATCGATGATGATTTTTCTTCTAGAAAAGAATGGGAAGATACTTACAAAAGAGGCATTGACCTTCTGGGGATGAAATATGAAGACCGTTCCCAGCCATTTGAGGGCGCCACAGGCGTTGTTCATCCATTATTGGCAGAAAGTGTAACACAGTTTCAGGCGCAAGCTTACAGGGAGCTTTTACCAGCAGGAGGGCCTGTTAGAACACAGATTATTGGTGCAGAGAATTCAGAGGTTGTAAAGCAGGCTGAACGCATCAAGAATTACATGAATTATCAAATAACATATGAGATGGAAGAGTATGATCCTGAATTAGATCAGATGTTGTTTTATCTTCCTATTATTGGCTCTACATTTAAAAAAGTTTATTTTGACCCATTATTACAGCGACCTGTTTCTAAGTTTGTTCATGCTGAAGATTTAGTTGTTCCATATACAGCAACTGATTTATTTAGCTGTTCTCGTGTTACGCACGTTGTAAAGATGAATAAGAATGAGATATTAAAGCTTCAGGTTTCTGGTTTTTATTCAGACGTTGATCTGCCGGGGGGCGGTTATGGTGCAGAGGACTACAGTGAGGTTCAGGAATCTATTAATGAGGTTGATGGTATACAGCCTTCAGGCTCCAATGAAGATGTTGTTTTGTATGAAGTTCACACAGATTTAGACCTTACTGGCTTTGAAGATTTGGATATGGAAGGTGAGCCTACAGGAATTAAACTTCCGTACATTGTTACCTTGATTGAGAAAAGTGGCAAAGTTTTGTCTGTTCGTAGAAACTACGACATAGAAAAGCCTTTGCAGAAAAAACAGTATTTTGTGCATTACAAATTTCTTCCAGGGTTAGGCTTCTACGGTTTTGGCTTAACTCACATGATTGGAAATTTAGCACAAGGAGCTACGAGTCTTTTAAGACAGTTGATAGACGCTGGAACTCTATCAAACCTCCCTGCTGGCTTTAAGGCTCGTGGCGCTCGTATTCGTGATGAGAATGAACCATTGAATCCTGGTGAATTTAGAGACATTGATGTGGCTGGTATGGATATACGTCAGGCTCTTATGGCATTGCCGTTTAAAGAGCCTTCACAGACGCTGTATTCGCTTCTAGGTACTTTAGTTGACTCTGGACGCAGATTTGCTTCTATGGCTGATATGAAAGTCGCTGAGATGGGTGGAGATACACCTGTTGGCACGACTATGGCTATTATGGAGCGTGGCACTAAAGTTATGAGTGCTATTCACAAGCGTTTACATTACTCACAGAAGCAAGAGTTTAAGCTTCTTGCTGGTTTGTTTGCTCGATTCACTCCTCCTTCATATATGTATGAGGTTCCAGGCGCCCCTCCAGAAATAAAAGCTACCGATTTTGATGGTAGGATTGATGTTATACCTGTATCAGACCCGAACATATTTTCTATGTCTCAGAGAATTGCATTGGCTCAGACTCAGTTGCAGTTAGTTCAAAGCAACCCTGAAATACATGGGGGCCAACAAGGTTTGTATCAGGCATATAGAAAAATGTACGAAGCTTTAGGAGTAACAAATGTCGATTCAATACTTCCTGTCCCGTCTGAACCAGTTCCTGTTAACCCTGCAAAAGAAAATCAGGAAGCTATGCGAGGAAAGTCTTTACAGGTATTTGCAGATCAGAACCATAAAGCGCACATTGAGGCGCACTTGGCAATTATTGCAACACCAGTGGCGCAAGCTAATGCGGCAATTGTAATGACACTACAAGGTCATATTCAAGAGCATATTGGATTTATGGCAGAGCAAATGGCTCAAGATGAAGTTATGGAAGGCATGGATCAAATGCAGGCTCAAATGATAGCCACAAATCCTGATTTGCAAGCTCAAGTGGCAAATCAAGTTTCTTCCCGTGCTGCTGAATTAATTGGTGAATTAACTGAACAATATGCACAAGCTGTATCTCCTCCACCAGAACAAGACCCTCTTGTGTCCATTAGACAACAAGAGCTTGCTTTACGCGGTGCTGATATTCAAAGAAAAGCTGAAGAGTTTGAGCGTTCACAAGAGTTTGACAAAGAAAAAGAACGCAATGATAAATTACTTGCTCAACAGCGTTTAGATTTACAAGATGAGGCTCTTTCTGATAAAACTAGAGTTGCAGAAGAGCGAATTCAAACGCAGAGGGATATTGCTGCGGCAAACATAAGGAGTAGAGGATGAGTGCAAGTTCAATAAATCGACAAGTAGCCGCTGATATGAAGGCTAAAAAGCTGGAGAGAAGAGATGCCATTGAAAAAAGGAACAAGCCAGAAGACAGTAAGCTCGAACATCAGCAAATTAATGTCGGAGGGTTATCCGCAGAGACAAGCAATAGCGATATCCCTGTCGTCAGCGAAAAAACCGAAGCCAAGCCAAAAGCCAAAAAGAAAGCTTCAAGCAAAAAAAAGACAAGTGCAAAAAAAACGTGATGGCGGAGTGATAACGAAGTTTTCACGAATATCTAAACCACAAAGATTTGAGGGAATCTTTTAGTTACTTGAAATGAAGGGCTTTTTACCAAGGGGTTGGTAATGATTGATCCTATTTCAAGTATGGCACTCGCCTCATCCGCTTTCGCGACTTTAAAAAAAGGAGTGAGTATAGGCAGAGATCTTCATTCGATGGGGAAAAGTTTGTCTACTTGGATGTCTGCGGTATCTGATATTGACCGCGCCCATCACGAGGCTAAGAATCCTCCTATATTTAAAAAGCTGTTTTCTGGTAAATCTGTAGAGCAAGAAGCGATGGAATTGTTCACTCAAAAAAAACAGCTTGAGAACCAAAGAGATGAGCTTCGTAAATTAATTAGTTCTATGTGTGGGCCTTCTGCTTGGCAAGAACTGATTAAGATGGAACGTGACATAAGACAGCAACGCAAAGAAACTATTTATAAACAGCGTGAAGCTCGTAAGCATTTAGTAGAAGCTATAGCAATAATATTTTTGGTTATTGTTCTTGTAGGGTTTGCAATTGGTTTGCTATGGATTTATGTGAATAGGGGATCGTTTTGATACAAAAAAAATTAGAAAAAGGTTCAGAATATAATAAATATGATCTAGATGGGGATGGCATTGTGGATGATGATGAGTTAGCCGCAGCAGAAAAACTACATGAGATAGAAGCTGCCGAAAAACATGAAGCAGCAGAGCTTCGCAAAATGACAGCGCAAAGACGTATGGCTACTGCTGTTTTAGTATTTATGGCTCTTTATACATTGCTAATGTTTGCTCCATTTATTCCAGACTCTCGAATAAAATTATTAACAGATTTATCTAACTTGCTTTACATAACAGGAGGTACTATTGTAGGAGCATATATGGGTGTATCTGCTTGGATGTCTAAAAAATAATGTTTGAGCATTTATTTCTGTTGTTTGTTTTTACAGGATTAGAGCCTAATAAAAAGTTAGAAAGCCAAGATATGTATTTTAGAAACCTACATGAATGTACCTATTTTGCTAGGGAATTGCATAAACAAGGCGAGACAATCACTGCATATTGCCTGCCAAAATATGTAAACATTGAAGCTGTAAAGGTATATTGATATGTTACAAGCATTGATAGGCCCAGTATCAGGGCTTTTAGATAAATTTATTGAAGATAAAGACCAGAAGAACGCACTTGCCCATGAAATCGCAACCCTTGCAGAAAAACAAGCCCACGAAGCGCAACTCGCACAAGTCGAAGTCAACAAAGCAGAAGCTCAACACAGGTCAATATTTGTTGCTGGATGGCGCCCCTTTACAGGATGGGTCACTGCGTTCGCGCTTGCGTATCACTTTTGCCTTATGCCACTTATTCTTTTCGCAACTGCGATTGCTGGTATTGAAATACCTGAACTACCTAGCTTCGACATGGAAACTTTAACAACTATTCTGCTTGGAATGTTAGGTCTTGGTGGTATGCGTAGCTTTGAAAAGTTTAAAGGTTTAACAAAATAATGGATGCAGTAGCATTAACTGAACATATGCTAAAGAACATACGCGAGAAGAAGAGTGATTATTCTCAGATGCTTGCTGATGGTGCGGTAGAGGATTATTCAAACTACCGATTTATAGTAGGGCAAATACGCGGCTTGCAATATTGTGAAGATGAATTAACTGCCGCGATGAAAGGTGTCATAGAGGGATGACAAAGAAACTATTCGTGCCAGATAGAGTGGCTACGGCAAAGCTTCCTAAATCTATTGAAAAAGGATTTGAAGCTGAAGAAGATAAAAACTCCAAAAATCCAGAGGAATTTGACGGTTCTGTTATAGATAGACTGCCTCAACCAGTAGGTTACAGGCTTCTCGTTATTCCTTATTACATGAAATCCAAGACAAAAGGTGGTGTTTATATACCTGACGCTACTCGTGATCGTGAAAGCTTTGCTACAGTAGCGGCTTATGTTGTTCGGCTTGGCCCAGACGCATACAAAGACATTGATAAGTTTCCTTCAGGAGCTTGGTGTGGTGAGAAATCATGGGTGCTTATGGGTAGATATGCTGGCAACAGGTTCAAAGTGGATGGTCTTGAGGTTAGGCTCATAAATGACGATAATATTATCGGAACTATCCTTGACCCCGCAGATATATCTTATGTATAAATAATTAGGAGATTTTTATGGAAAATACTGAAAATCAAAATGCAGTAGAAGAAGAAATGACAACTGTTTCTTTAGAAGAGCCAGAAGTTAACACTTCAGATACTTCTGAAGAGTTGCAAACCAGAACAAATGTTCAGGATAATTCTGATGAATCTGATGAATCCGATCAAGAGTTAGATAATTACAATAGCTCTGTTCAAAAAAGAATTAATCAATTAACCGCTAAAAGAAAACAAGCTATTGAAGAGGCGGAGGCAGCCTATCAATACGCTAAACAAAAAGAAGCTGAAAATGAGCAATTAAGAAAAAAATATGATGAGTTAAATACTGGTTATGTTGGCGAATATGGAACTCGCATTGAATCTCAAACAGCAGAAGCAAAGAGACTTGCAAAAGAAGCTTTTGACTTAGGTGATACGGATAAATTTTCTGAAGCTCAAGAGTTAATAGCTCGTTTAGCAATTGAAAAAGAGCGTTTAAGAATACAAAAGGCTAGAGTAGAAGAGCAAGAAGTTTCTGTGGAGCCCAAAGCCCCCGATGCTCAACCTCAGAAAGCTCAACGTCCTCTTGATCCTAAACTTGTTAGTTGGATGGACAAAAATACTTGGTTTAACCAAGATAGAATTATGACAATGGCGGCTCAAGAAATCCACAGACAACTTGTTGCGGATGAGGGATTTGATCCGACAAGTGATGATTATTATAAAGAAATTGATAGGCGTATGAGAGTGGAAATGCCTAATAAGTTTCAGGAGAAACGGAATATAGCCCAATCTGTAGCTCCTGCGTCTAACGGACGGTCTGTTAAATCTGGGCGGAAAAAAGCGGTAGAACTCACTCCTGGAGAGGTGGCTTTTGCTAATAAAATGAAAATACCGCTTGAGCGTTTTGCTTTAGAAAAAGCTAAAATTGAACAAAGGAGTGCATAATGTCTGATCGTACAAATAGGGATTCGCAAACCCGTGAAAAAAAAGCGAGAGTAACTGATTGGGTGCCGCCTTCTGCGTTAGAGGCTCCTGAAGCCCCTGTTGGATATAAACATCGATGGATACGCGAGTCCGTCATGGAATTTGATGACAGAAACAATATTCATAAAAAAAGACGTGAAGGATGGGAGCTTGTAAAAGCTGAAGATCACCCAGAATTTGACGCTCCTGTTTTAGATGAAGGTAAAAACGCTGGCGTGATTGGCGTAGGTGGTCTTGTTTTAGCAAGAATACCTGAAGAAATTGTGGAACAACGTAATTCTCATTATCGTAATGTTACTGCTAATCAAATGGATGCTGTTGATAGGGATTGGATGCGTGAATCAAATTCAGCTATGCCTAAACTACAGCCTCAGAGAAGCAGTTCAGTCAGTTTTGGATCTAATAATAAATCCAAAAGTTAATTTTTTGTTTTTAGGAGAACGAAATGTCAAATAAAGATGCGTCTTTTGGTTTAAAGCCATTACGCTCTGGTAGTGGCTCAGACTTCGTAGGAATGCAAAATAAATACCGTATCGCAAGTAGCGCTACTACTCCGATTTTCCAAGGTGACTTGGTGGCTGCTTTAACAGCAGGAACAATCGGTCGTATAGCCGCTGGTGGTAGTGGTTTTGTTTTAGGTGTATTCAACGGATGCCGTTACACAGACCCAACAACGAAAAAGGAAACTTTTTCAAATTCATATCCAGGTTCAATTGCAGCTTCTGATATCGAGTGTTTTGTTATCGATTCACCACATGCTGTTTTTGAAGTTCAAGCCGATGCAGCATTTCCTGTAGCCGACTTGTTTGGAAACTTCGACATTGTAGATCAAAGCCCAGTAGGAGATACTAATTCTGGTACTGCTCGTCTAGAGCTAGATGTCACAACTGGTGCAACAACTGCTACATTGCCATTGAAAGCAATCGATATTTCTCAAGACCCTGAGAATAGTGATGTTTCCTCTGCCAATACTAATGTTGTTGTTATGATCAACAATCACCTGTTCAGTGCTGGCACTGCTGGCTTGGCATAAGGAGACTGATTAATGGCTATTTCAAGAGCGCAACTCGTAAAAGAGTTGGAACCAGGTCTTAATGCCCTTTTTGGTATGGAGTATGATCGTTACGACAACGAACATGCGGAAATCTTCGACACTGAATCTTCAGACCGTGCGTTTGAAGAAGAGGTAATGCTCGTTGGTTTTGGAAATGCCCAAACAAAGGCAGAAGGTGCTGGAGTAAACTTCGACAATGCTTCTGAAGCTTACACTGCAAGGTATACGCATGAGACAGTAACTCTTGCATTTGCTTTGACAGAAGAGGCTATGGAAGATAATCTGTATGATCGTCTAGGCGCACGTTACACACGGGCTCTAGCGCGTTCAATGGCTCATACAAAGCAAGTTAAAGCTGCATCTGTTCTTAACAGTGCCTTTGACGCAAACTTTGCAGGCGGTGATGGTAAGGAGCTTTGTGCAACAGATCACCCACTAGCAGGCGGAGGAACTTTCCGTAATGAGCCTTCAGTTGCGGCAGATTTAAATGAGACTTCATTAGAAAATGCGTTAATTGATATTTCTACATTTGTTGATGAAAGAAATATGATTATCGCTCTTCGTGGTATGAAGCTTATTGTTCCACCACAACTTCAGTTTGTAGCTGATCGTTTGCTTGAATCCACACTTCGTACTGGTTCAGCAGACAATGATGTTAACGCTATCAAAAATATGGGTATGCTTCCAGAGGGTTATACAATTAACCACTTCTTGACAGACCCTGATGCGTTTTTCCTCAAAACTGATACTCCAAATGGATTTAAACATTTTGAGCGTATTCCAATGTCAACAGGCATGGAAGCTGATTTTGATTCAGGTAACATGCGCTTTAAAGCTCGTGAGCGTTACAGCTTTGGATACTCAGATCCTCGTGCAGTGTTTGGTTCACCAGGCGCATAAGGATAAAAACTTTTCTTCTTTAAAGGGCGGCTTCACAGTCGCCTTTTTTTGTTGTATAGTCAGTAAACCCTTGACTGCAATTTTGCAGACATTAGCCAAGACAAGGAGATTTAAATGGCTACGACAACTTTTAACGGTCCAGTCCGTTCCGAAAACGGATTTCAAATGGTTTCAAAGAATGCCACAACAGGTACAATAACTGTTACTAGTGGTAACAAAATGGCAAATGAAGCCGTAGGCGGTGCTGGTATTGAAGGAACCGCTGCAGTTTATGTCACTCAAGTTAATCGTCTTAAAAGTGATGTTACAACAAATGTTAATATCGTAAAGACCACTATTATGATTGACCTTACTGGTCTTAAAGATGGTGGTACTGCTGGTGATATTATCGGTAAAGATGGCGCAGGCGTTGCCTATATTGCCAAAGTCACTACAGCAAATCAAGGTGTGGTGTTTGGTGTAACTATGCAGTGTGTGGAAGCTCCTGCTGGTGGTGCAGCAGATATTGACTTATTCTCAGCTACTGAAGGTACTGGAGTCAATGACACAGGAATAGGTGCTTTAACAGAAACCTCTATTATTAATGGAGGAACACAAGCAGCAGGAACTCTTACTGCTGGTGGTGATATTGCAGCAGATCAGTTTTTGTATCTTGTAAGTCAAGGCACAGGTGACGCAACATATACTGCTGGTCGTTTTTTAATTGAAATCACTGGTTACGATGTTGCTACTTAATTGAAAGATAGGAGAGTCTAATGGCTGGTCCAGTAAAATCCTTTAACTTTGATCAAGGTGCAACACCAGCAATTGTTGGGCCTGCTCGATCTCGTATACGTCAGGTTGTTATGTTTGGCGCGGCTGCTGGTGCATTTACTATAAAAGATGGTAGTGCTTCAGGAGATGTTTTGCTTCAGCAAAGTTTTGCTGCGGGGAATCATGTTTTGAATATTCCTGATGATGGCATTATTGCTTTTAGTGGTTGTTTTGTTGCTGCTTTATCAGGTTCAGGTAATAAACTTACAATTTTCCTATCATAAGGAATTTTTATGGCTCGTAAACAAGACAAACAGCCGCCAAAAACCAAAAAATATTTCCGTTCCACAAAAAGTGGGGCGGGGATGACGAAAGCTGGTGTTGCTAAATACAGGAAAGATAATCCTGGTTCTAAATTAAAAACAGCAGTAACAGGAAAAGTTAAAAAAGGTAGTAAAGATGCTAAAAGGCGTAAGTCTTTCTGCGCTCGTTCTGCTGGTCAAATGAAGAAATTTCCTAAAGCCGCTAAAGACCCGAATAGCCGTTTAAGACAAGCAAGGAAAAGATGGAAATGTTAAATGGAATATCTATTGCGTTCGTTACTGTCGTATTAACCTCTGTTATAGGTTTGCTTGCGTGGATCGCAACATCTGTAGTAGATTTAAAAACAGATACGGCTGTTATAGCTGTTAAAGTAAATGAAAATCATAAAATGATAACAACTCTGTGGGAAGATTATGTAGATAGGAGTGGAAATGGCAATCTCGCGTGGCTCAATGAGGCAACAGATATCGAATCCTCCTCAAAAGAAAAAATTTATTAAGAAAAAAAAGAAGAAAAAAAATGGCTAAAGATGCATGTTATAGAAAAGTAAAGGCTAGATACAAAGTTTTCCCTTCCGCTTATGCATCAGGTGCTATCGCCAAGTGTAGAAAAGTTGGCGCTTCAAATTGGGGTAATAAGTCTAAAGCTAAGAAAATGAAAGATGGTGGGCCTGCGTTGCCTGCCAAAAGACCTTCTAAAAACTCTAATGTAGCTCGTGGCTGTGGTCTTGTGATGGAAGACAGGCGCAAGGTTACAAAGTTTACATGAGCAAAGAATGGCAGTACGAAAAACAAAAAAAGGTTTGGCTCTTAAAAGATGGTTCAAAGAAGATTGGAAGGACGTATCAACGGGGAAGGCGTGTGGGCGTGGCAAAAGTGAAAAACGGGGTACTCCATATTGTCGCCCCTCCAAGCGGGTTAGCTCTAAAACACCAAAAACAGCAAGCGAACTTAGTGTATCCGAAAAAAGAAGCAGAATAGCGCAGAAAAAAAAGCTTGGACAACCAGCGGGTAAACCAAGAAGAGTGCAGGCTGTTAAAAGGAAAAAAAGGTCTTCTTAATGTTTCCTGATTTAGAAGAAAAAATTAAATCAGATTTAAGGAATTGGTCTAAATATGCTTTAGAAATTCCTAACGAACACTATAATAATTTACCTCCTTGCCCATACGCAAAAGCGGCTTGGATGAATGAAAAAATAGCTTTTGAATTTAACTATATAGACGGTGAAGATTTAATATATTCATGCATAAACAATTGGAAAGATGACAAAGAAGTATTGATATTAATTGACTTCTTCCCAATGGATTTAGATGAATTGGATATTTTTTTAGATGATTTAAATCAAGATATAAGTCAAGGAAAGTATAATACAAAAGATATGTATCTCATGGGCTTTCATCCAGAAGATGAAAGTAATGAGTTATTAGATGAAAGTCTTGATATGGAAGAAGATTTAAGCCCTCCTTATGCTATGATTTTTTTCCAAAGATTAAGTAAGTTGCAAGAAGCTTCAGATTCCCTTAGAATAAAAGGGTATTACAATGTATGCGAAGATTATTATGATGCTGGATCTTTGTATGAACGTAGAAAATCTATTTATAGGAGATTAAAAAATGGTAATGAAAAAAGCTAAGAAGATGATGCGTGGCGGTGTTGCTAAGAAAAAAGCTAAGAAAATGATGCGTGGTGGGAATGTTTCTCCTAGAAAAGCTATGGCTATGGGAATGATGGATGGCGGCAAAGTAAAGAAAGCCAAGAAAATGATGCGTGGCGGTAAAGCTAAAAAATAATGACTGTATCAGGTTCAACTAATTTTGAACTCGATGTATCTGATTACATTGAGGAGGCTTTTGAGCGTTGTGGTTTAGAGGTTCGTACTGGTTATGACTTAAAAACTGCTAAAAGATCGTTGAACCTTTTATTTGCTGATTGGGCTAATAGAGGGCTTAATCAATGGACCATTACTCAAAGAACACAAACTGTAACGCAAGGTGACGCAGATATTACTTTGGGTGCAGATGTTATTGATGTTTTGTCTATGGTTGTTCGTAGGGACAGCACAGACATTAGCATGGAGCGTGTTAGTAGAGATGAATATCTTTCTATACCTAACAAATCCACTCAAGCCAGACCTACTCAATTTTTTATAGACAGACAAATAACACCAGTTTTAAAAATATGGCCTGCTCCTGAAAATAACACAGATATTTTAGTCTATGATGCTTTAACAAGAATTGATGACGCTGATACATTTACAAATACTGTTGAAGTGCCTTTTAGATTTTATCCCTGTCTTGCTGCTGGTCTTGCATATTATTTAGCAATTAAAAAGTCTCCAGATAGAATACAACTTCTAAAAGCTATTTATGATGAAGAGTTTGAAAGAGCAATGACAGAAGACAGAGATAGAGCTTCATTTAATGTATCTCCTAATCTTAGGTACTACAGGGTTTCTTAATGAGTAATTTTGCATCTGGTAAATATGCTTATGGTATTTCAGATCGCTCTGGGTTTAGATATCGATTAAAAGATATGAGAAAAGAATGGAACGGTTCTTTAGTTGGATTTGATGAATTTGAATCAAAACATCCACAGCTTGAACCATTGAGATACAGAACAGACCCAGAAGCTTTAAAAAATCCTAGACCAGATACAAATGATGACAATGATTCTTTTGTTGTTTATACAAATACAGGTCTGGGAATAATAGGCACTGAGCTAGAAACTTTTAAATTAACTGGTTCTGTAGGAACAGTCACAGTGAGTACGACATGAGCTTTACATTTACAACTTTAAAACAGGCTATTCAAGATTGGACAGAAAATGACGAAACAACTTTCGTTAGTAATCTTAATATCTTTATTAAAAACACAGAAGAACGTATTTTAAAACTTGTTGATTTAGATTTTTTTAGAAAGAACGTGTCTGGCTCAACTTCAAGTAGTAATCGTTTTTTAGCTACACCTACTGATTATCTAGCATCTTTTTCATTATCTGTTACAAATGGTAGTAATAAAGAGTTTTTACTGCTGAAGGATGTTAATTTTATACAAGAGTTTAATCCTAACTCTTCAACTACTGGAACACCAAGATATTATGCGCCTTTTGATGTAAGTAATTTTATTTTGGCTCCAACTCCAGATGCAAACTATGCTTCTGAGCTACATTATTATTATCGGCCTCAATCAATTACTGCTACTAGCGATGGAACTTCTTGGCTTGGCACAAATGCGCCAGATACGTTGCTTTACGGATGTTTGGTTGAAGCATATACTTTTATGAAAGGTGAGGCTGACTTATTACAACTTTATCAAGCCAGGTTTAACGAAGCTATATCTCGTTTAAAGAACTACGGTGAGGGCGTAGAAAACAGTGACGCATACAGGGAGGGTCTTGTTCGCGTTCAAAAAACATAAGAGGGGCAACATGAAAAAATTAAAAGGTAAAAACATAGCGATTGTCGCATTAGGCGGATCGTTTTCAGAATACGTTTTATCAAGAATAAACTCTGTAAAATATGATGAAGTATGGGGCATTAATAGTATTGGTGCTATATTTCATGTAGACAAAACATTTATGATGGATCCTGCAAGTAGATTCTTAGATGATGTAAAGGCTGGTTTGCAAACAGGTGTTGGCAGAGAATTTTTATTAAAAACACCTAATAAAGGGCCTATATATTCTTGTGCATTAGATGAACGTGTTCCCGAAATTATTGAATATCCTTTAGCAGAAGTTGTTAAAAAAGTAGAAGCTTGTTATTTCAACAATACAGTAGCATATGCTGTTGCTTTTGCTATTGCAGCCGAAGTAGGCAAAATTAATTTATTTGGAATAGATTTTTCATACAAAAAAAATATACACCACGCAGAGGCTGGTAGAGCTTGTGTAGAGTTTTGGTGTGCTATAGCTACAAAAAATGGCATACCTGTTCAAGTCGCAAGATCTTCTTCACTGCTAGACACTAATGTTCCTGACAATGAAAAACTTTATGGATATCACAGGTTAGAAAACCCTTTAGTTCAAACTTTTTCTGAGGGGAATTTAATGATAGCAAAGCAAAGTGAGATGACTGCTCCAGAACCAATTGATACCCAAGAAAAAGACGCTGTATTAATTGGAAGACACGACATTCCAAATGTAAGTTATATTGAAGAAAACAAGCCCAAAAGAGGCCGACCTAGAAAGGTTACAAAATGATTAGTGTAGAGACAGGAGTAACTGTTCAATCTGTAAACGTAATGACCTCAGACGAAGGGGGTCTAAGCACAGAACAGCTTACTGAGTTAGCTATGGATAAGGTTATAAATGTTGCAGATAGCGCACCGCCTGCTATAAAGGATCAGGCAGAAGCTTTTCGCAGTTCTATAGAGAATGTGCTAAGATACTATATAGAATTGGCAAGACGAGAAGAACGTGCTACAATCGCTCATAGGATGGCGAAAGCTGGACAAAAGGAAATGGCTGATCTTGTTAGGAGAATATAAATGGCTATAGCTCAAGCAATGTGTACTTCTTTTAAGAAGGAACTTTTAGAAGGTGTGCATAATTTCAAAAACTCTGGTGGAGGCACCTTTAAACTGGCTTTATACGCAGAGGGAAGTGGTGGTAAAAGTTCTACAACCGCAACATTAGGTGCAACATCAACTGTATTTGTTACAACAGGTGAAGTTGCTTCAAGTGGTACTTACACCACTGGGGGCGGCTCTTTAACTAGAGTAGACCCAACGACTTCTGGTACAACTGGATTTACTGATTTTGCAGATTTAAGTTTTACAACAGCAACAATTACAGCAATGGGTGCTTTAATATATAATTCATCTGCTTCTAATAAAGCTGTTGCAGTTTTAGACTTTACATCAAATAAAACGTCTACTTCGGGTACTTTCACAATTCAGTTTCCAACAGCAAACGCTTCTAACGCTATTATTCGCATTGCGTAGGTGATGTAATGGCTCTAGTTATTGCGGATAGAGTTAAAGAAACTACGATCACAACAGGTACGGGAACTTATACGTTAGCTGGAGCAGAAAACGGTTTTGAAAGTTTTGCTTCAATCGGTAATAGTAACACCACCTATTATGCTTGTGTTTTGGGCTCTAATTTTGAAGTTGGTATAGGCACCTACACCTCTTCAGGAACTACATTAGCAAGAACCACAATACTACAGTCTAGCAACTCTGATAATGCTGTTGATTGGCCTTCTGGCACTAAAGTTATTTTTTGCACTCAGCCAGCAGAGAAGGCAGTTTATCTTGATGCCAGTGGTAACATAGAAGCATTTAACGCGAGTAACCTTACAGCTATAAATGCTTCAAATCTAAGTAGTGGCACTGTGCCTAACGCTAGGCTTGATGCACAGTTACAAGATGTCGCTGGTCTAGCTGTAACCAACGGAAACTTTATAGTAGGGGACGGAAGCAATTTTGTAGCAGAGTCTGATTCTACAGCTAGAACGTCTTTAGGTCTAGGTACCGCTTCTGTACTAGATACAGGCATATCCAACACTAACATTCCAAAATTTACTAGTGGTGTAGCAGATGATGATTTTCTAAGGGTAGACGGCACGGCTATAGAGGGTAGATCAGCTAGTCAAGTGTTGTCGGACATTGGCGGTCAAGCCTCATTAACTTTTGGAATATCTAATACTAACGCAGTTAAGATAGACAGCACGTCTGTAGCAGACGATGAATATGCCAGATTTACTGCAAGTGGTCTTGAAAGTAGAAGTACCTCTGAAGTTCTGTCCGATATAGGAGGGCAAGCAAGCCTTACTTTTGGTATATCAAATACTAACGCAGTTAAAGTAGATAGCACTTCTGTAGCTGATGACGAGTACGCTAGGTTCACATCTAGTGGTTTAGAAAGCAGAAGCACTTCTGAAGTTCTGTCGGACATTGGCGGTCAAGCAAGCCTTACTTTTGGCATTAGTAACACTAATGCAGTTAAGATAGACAGCACTTCTGTGGCTGATGATGAATACGCACGATTTACATCTAATGGTCTAGAGAGCAGAAGCACTTCTGAGGTTCTGTCTGACATAGGAGCAATCACAGCTAGTAGTACAGATACACTTACAAACAAAACAATAAATGCTTCGCAACTTTCTGGAACGGTAGCTAATGCAAGATTAGATGCACAACTACAGGACGTTGCTGGTCTTGCTGTAACTAATGGTGGTTTTATTGTAGGGGATGGTTCAAACTTTGTTTTAGAGACAGGTGCTACTGCGAGAACATCGTTAGATTTAGGAACTGCCTCAACTTTAGACACAGGCATATCTAATACGAATGTGCCTAAGTTTACATCTGGCGTGGCTGATAATGACTTTCTCCGTGTTGACGGCACTGCTATTGAGGGCCGTTCTGCTAGTGAAGTGCTATCTGATATAGGAGGCCAAGCTTCTTTAACCTTCGGCATTAGCAACACAAATGCAGTTAAAGTAGACAGCACTTCAGTTGCAGATGACGAGTATGCTCGTTTTACAGCTAATGGTTTAGAAAGTAGAAGCACCTCCGAAGTCTTGTCTGATATTGGTGGCATATCTGCTAGTTCTACGAGTACACTTACAAATAAAACACTTACCACTCCTGTTATCAATGGCTTTAGTGGCACTGGTGATGGTTCAATCACAGGCGACCTCACCCTCACCTCAACAGATGCTGGCTCTGGTTCGGACCCTACACTTATCCTTTACAGAAACAGCTCTAGTCCTGCCACCAACGACCTTATAGGAGACATTGTTTTTCAAGGAAGAAATAACAATTCACAAGATGTTGAGTATGCAACTTTTCAAACTAGAGCAAATGACATTACTGATGGGAGTGAGGATGGAAATTTATTCTTCAAAGTAATGAGTGATGGGAGTTTAAGCGATAGACTTGCGGTTAAGGGTGCAAACCCAACTTTATTTAGTGGACAAAATGTTGAAATACATAAAGACATTGATTTTGTTTTAAAGACAGCAAATAGTGCTGGCACTACCATTGCCACCGCTGGTACTTCAACAGACCGCACCATAACATTACCTGATGCGACAGGAACCGTCCAGCTTACTGATGGCAGTGGAGCAAGTCTAACTTCGTTAAATGCGTCTCAGTTAAGTAGTGGCACTGTACCTAACGCTAGGCTAGATGCACAACTACAAGATGTGGCTGGATTAGCTGTTACAAACAGTGGATTTATTGTAGGCGATGGGTCTAACTTTGTTCTAGAAAGTGGTGCAACTGTACGAACATCGTTAGGTCTAGGCACTGCCGCAGTATTAGACACAGGTATATCAAATACGAATATACCAAAGTTTACCTCTGGTGTAGCAGATGATGATTTCTTGCGTGTGAATGGCACATCTATTGAAGGACGTTCTGCCTCTGAAGTGGTATCTGATTTAGGCTTGGGTAATTTAGATTTTGGTTTAGTAACAGGTTCTGTAACAGGAACTGAAGATTATGGATCGGTTGCATAATGGCTACACAAGTACAATTTAGAAGAGGTACAACATCTCAAACAAGTTCTTTTACTGGAGCTGTTGGGGAAGTTACAGTAGATTCTGATAAAGACACCGTTGTTGTTCACGATGGTTCGCAAGCAGGAGGGTTTGCGGTAGCAAATTTAAAAACTGCTCAAGAGTTTACAGCAACACAGAACTTTAATGCTACCACCCTATCTGATGGTTCAACGGTTGCTTGGGATGCAAGTGCTAATCAAGTTACGAGTGTAACGCTTGGGGGTAATAGAACATTAGGTGCGGCTTCTAACCAAATAGATGGCGGTGTTTATGTTATATCAGTTATACAAGACGGCACAGGTTCTAGAACACTTGCTTTTAATAGTAATTACAAGTTTGTCGGTGGTGCTGCTCCAACAGTAAGCACAAGTGCTAATGCTAGGGATGTTTTAGTTTTTGTAAGCAACGGCACAAATATGTTTGAAATTGGTCGAGCAATAGGAGTTGCTTAATGAGTAGTCTACTTGGAATAGCGGCTGGTGGTCCTTCAGGTTTTTATGGTTTTGATTTAACAAACTCATTAAGGTTTGATGATGGCACTAGCACTGATTTAACTAGAACTCCATCTAGCACAGGAGATGAACAAAAATTTACAATATCATTTTGGGTTAAACGTAGTACAATATCTTCAAGACAGGTGCTATTTTCAACAATTAATAGCGCAGGAAACGATTCTGATTTTTTAGAGTTCAAAAGTGATGACACGTTAAGAGCAACTGGCAATAATGGAAGTGCCTCACTTCAATATCAACTTATAACATCGGCACTTTTTAGAGATGCTTCTGCTTGGTACAATATTGTTTTGGCTTACGACACTACACAATCAACAGCGTCTGATCGTATAAAATTGTATGTTAATGGTACGCAAATAACTGATCTTAGCACTTCTACATATCCTCCTCAAAATTATAATACTAGAACAAACACACAAGTTGATCACAGAATTGGAAGTTTACAGCCTGCAATTTCAACTGTTTATTTTGATGGTTATATAGCAGAGTTTAATCTTATTGATGGTCAACAATTAAGCCCTACTAGTTTTGGAGAAACTAAATCGGGTGTCTGGATAGCTAAAGATACAAGTGGTTTAACATTTGGAACAAATGGATTTAGGCTTCAGTTTAAAGAAACTGGCACAGGAACAGCTTCTTCATCTACTATTGGTGCAGATACAAGTGGTAATAATAATCATTTTACTTCAGCTAACTTAATAGCGGCTGATGTAGTTTCAGATAGTCCTACGTTAAATTATGCTACTATGAATCCTTTAGATGGTCCTACTTTTTCTAGTGCTTTTGGTAATTTGCGAGTCAATGGTAGTTCAAGTTCAGCAGGAAGCATAGGGTCTACATTTTTCCCAACAACAGGTAAATGGTACGTTGAAATGGTTGCTGAAGATATGGGCAACGGAATGTCGGTTGGTATCAAGAGTGATAATGAAGGTACTTTTTGGAAGCCAACTAGAGGTAAAAGTGTAATTTACCAATCTGATGGTAATAAGATTATTGATGGTGGGAGTGCTAGTAGCTATGGTGCTACTTATACTGTTGGAGATATAATAAGTCTTAAAATAAATTTAGACGATGGCGAGATAGAGTTTTTAAAAAACAATGCTTCACAAGGTAACGCATCAACCGCTTTAACTTCTGGTGTTGCTTTTGGCGTTTTCTTCCTAGATACGTCTTCAGCAAATAATGCTAGGTCGCAATTTAATTTTGGACAAGATAGTTCATTCCATAATACTGTAACCTCTGGTTCAGCTAACGCTTCAGACGCAAATGGTCATGGTAACTTTTATTATTCTGTTCCATCTGGCTACCTTGCATTAAACTCATCTAATCTACCAGAGCCTGACATCACACCGCTAAACGATGACCCTCCAGAAAATTATTTTAATACGGTGCTTTATAGTGGTGATGACTCAACTAGCAAAGCAATTACAGGAGTAGGATTTTCTCCAGATTGGGTTTGGATAAAAGCGAGGAATAGTTCTAGTTTAAGTAACGGTCTTTTAGATACCGTCAGGGGCGTAAATAAAAGTTTATTTAGTGATGCTACCAATTCGGAAAATACTGGTGTAGTTTTACCTAGTTTTGATAGTGACGGATTTACTGTTTCTGATAGTGGTGGCAACTGGACAAACGAAGGTTCTACTAATTTTGCATCTTGGAACTGGCTTGCAGGAACAGCATTTAGTAATGATGCTTCAGCCACAGGTGTTGGGTCAATAGATAGTGAAGGGCAAGTGAACACAGAAGCAGGATTTTCTATTATTAAATACACAGGTACAAATTCTTCCTCTGAAACTATTGCTCATGGATTAGGTAAAGTGCCTGACATGATTATTGTAAAACAAAGAGATTCAAGTTCAAACTTTTGGTGCGTTTATCACAGCGAGAATACGTCTGCCCCAGAAACAGAATTATTGCGATTAAACACAACAAATGGAACGCTTGATGGAAGTGTTTACTGGAACGACACCGCGCCAACGTCTTCGATATTTACTGTTGGCACATCATCTGCGGTAAATGCTAGTGGTAACTACATAGCCTACCTTTTTAACGGAGTAGAAGGCTACAGTAGGTTTGGCAGTTACACAGGAAATGGAAGCACTGATGGTGTGTTTGTGTTCACAGGTTTCCGTCCTGCTTTTCTTATTGTAAAACAAACGGATGCTTCCAACAGATGGATTCTATTTGATAATAAAAGAGGTGATATAAATCCTCTTGAAGAAAAGTTAGAATTAAACCCCGATGATACAAGCGCAGAAAGTTCAAGTGGTACAGATTGTTTTGATTTTGTATCTAATGGGTTTAAATTGAGAAGAAGTGGTGATGTATATAATGGTTCTGGACATGACTACATCTACATGGCATTTGCTGAGATGCCTTTTAAATACGCGAATGCAAGATAGGAGATAAACAATGCCTTGGAAATTAGGTACAAAAACAATTAATCCGGGAAGAAGTTGGACTGATGCTAATGGCAATCAATATCCTACGAACTGGTTAGCTCTTACCACAGATGCAGAAAAGAAGGCTGTAGGTCTTACATGGGAAGCTGATCCTACACCTTATAATAGCACGTTCTATTCGTCAGCTAGTACTCCTAGAGATTTAGCCGAGTTAAAAACAGAGTGGACAGCTAACACAAAGAATACAGCGGGGTTATTATTATTGCCTACAGATTGGTATGTAGTACGCAAGGCAGAGGATAGCACAACCGCTATCCCAACAAATGTAGCAACTTATCGTGCGGCTGTTAGAACAGCTTCAGGTACGATAGAAACAGCAATTACCAATGCGGCTGACCACGCTGCTTTTATGGCACTATGGAATGTTCCTGTAGATAGTGATGGCAATCCTACTGGTAACGCACCAATACATAACTGGCCTGATCCATTGGATTAATTAGATGTTTTCAACCCTAGCCTTTTCTGAAGGCCCTTTTTGTGATACAGGGTTTGAGAGTCAAGACACTGCTTTTAGTGTCTCAAAAGTCACGGGTACATCTGCTCTTGGCACTAATACAGATGTAATAGGTACATCTGTATTAACTTTGTCTACTGTTTCTGGAACAGGAGCAGTTGGTTCACCTACTTTTGAATGTAGTGCTAATGTCTCTGTTACAAGTCAAGGCATAACTTCTACTCTAGGAAGTGTTGAAGTTGTTGGAGACGCTGTATCAGGTGTAAGCGGTCAAGCCACAACAACTGGTTTAGGAGAAGAATCTGTTGTTGGTACAGCAAATTTATCTGTATCAGGTGTAAGTGCCACAACTTCAGTAGGCTCCGTAATTATAGAATCAGGATATTCTGTATCAGGTGTAAGTGCTACAGGAAGTATTAATGACGCCAGTGTAATAGGAAATGCAGTTTTTGCAGTTAGTGGTATTAGTGGCACAGGAACATTAGGATCCAACACTGTTGTCTCTGGTTCATCCGCTGTTTCTGTTTCTGGTAACACTACAACAGGTAGCATTGGTAACACTACTGAAACAGGGTTCGCCTTTTTTGCCGTTACAGGAGTAAACGGCACATCTGAAATAGGTGCAGTTACAGCACTTGCGGATGCAACCGTATCACCCTCTGGTGTAGCTGGAACCACGGCTCTTGGAGATGTGTCTGTTTTACTTTCTATAACAATTAATCCTGCTGGAGTTTCTGCTGCCTCTGCTTTAAATGATGTAACTTTAATAGGATCCTCTTTGTTCTCACCAACAGGGGTTGAAGCAACTTCCTCTTTAGGGTCAGTTACTATCGATTTAAGACAAATTGTAGCTGTTACAGGCGTAGAGGCTTCTTCTGGTGTTGGCAATGTTGTAATAGGTTCTGCCGCCATAGCTGCTGTTACAGGATTGTCAATTCAAGCAAATGTTGGTATTGTAGCAATATGGGGAGACATTATTCCCGACCAGACCCCAAATTGGTTAGAAATAAATGTTTCTCAGTCTCCGTCTTGGAGTGCTGTATCTGCTTCTCAGTCTCCAAGTTGGTCAAATACAACTGTAAGTCAAAGTCCTTCTTGGAGTGAAGAAGAGCCGTCACAGAACCCTAACTGGACAGAGGAAGCCGCATAATGGCAAGTACATATACAACAAATAGCGGCATAGAAAAGCCAGCCACAGGTGAACAAGCGGGTACTTGGGGTGCTACCACAAACACAAACTTTGATATTATAGACCGTTCTTTAAATGGCGTTGGTACCATAAGCTTATCAGGAACAACACATACTTTGTCTACGACTGACGGCACTTTGTCTGACGGTATGTTTAGAGTTTTAAACATACTTGGTAGCCCTAGCGGGACTAATACAATAACAATATCCCCAAATACCGCAGATAAACTATATTTTGTATATAATGGTTCTGGTCAAACTGTTATTTTTTCACAAGGGGTGGGCTCTAATGTAAGCGTCCCTAATGGTGCCTCTAAGATAATTTATGCAGATGGAGCAGGGGCTGGTGCAGCCGTTGTTGATTTTACAAACCTATTATCAATAGGTTTATCTGGAACAGCCGTAACTTCTACTGCCGCAGAGTTAAATATACTAGATGGTGTTACTTCGTCTACAGCAGAGTTAAACATATTAGATGGTGTAACATCCACAGCAGCCGAACTTAATTATGTTGATACCACCGCAGGAACGGTTGCCGCCTCTAAAGCAGTTGTTGTAGATAGCAATAAAGATACTAGCGGTATACGCAACTTAACAATTACAGGAACCCTTAATAGTCAAACGCCTGCTCTATTAGCAACAGCGCAAGAGTTTACTAAAACGCAGAATTTTAATGAAACCACTTTAACAGATGCAAGCACAATATCTTGGGACGTTAGTTCTAATCAAGTTGCAAAAGTTACATTAGCTAATAACAGAACACTGGGACAAGCTACTAATCAAGTGGCAGGGGCTGTTTATGTTTTAACTATTATACAAGATGGAACGGGTGGTCGTACTTTAAATTACGATAGTGTGTACAAATTTAATGGCAGTATACCCACAGTAAATGCTACGGCTAACAATAGAAGTATATTAGTATTTTTAAGCGATGGCACAAATATGTATGAAATTGGTCGTTCTTTAAATCCTAGCACCGCAGGAACACAGTAAATATGCCTTTAACTAAACTACAGTTTAGACCTGGAATAAATAAAGAGATAACTTCTTATTCTAACGAAGGGGGTTGGGTTGATGGCGACAAAATTAGGTTTAGGTTTGGTTTTCCAGAGAAAATAGGGGGTTGGGATAAATACACTACCAGCACTTATCTTGGAACCCCAAGATCGTTACACGCTTGGGTCACTCTAGCTGGAGACAGGTATCTAGCCGTTGGCACAAGCCAAAAATATTATATTGAGTCGGGGGGATCTTTTAACGATATAACACCTGTTAGACTCACGGTCCGACAGCCGTTTGGTGTTACTGGAGTAGCTTCAACTACTGGAATAGGAACAGCAACAATATTTCTTCCAGTGAGCGTAACTACCGAAACAACAGGTGTTTCAGCGACTACTTCTCTAGGACTCGTTTCAGTTTCATTTGGAACAGGAGCCCCATTATTTGGCACTGGTTTTGTTGGAGATGTTAGTTTTGGAGGGGACGTCATCACACAAGAAAATCCAGTTGTTCCAGTAGGAGATTAAATATGGCTGACATATCTTTTTCCGTAACAGGATCCTCTGGTACAAGTGGTTTAGGGACTGTTGTAGCGTCGCAAACTTCTGTAACAGGTTTAATATCTTTTGCTACCACCTCTACTAGCACTACTGTAACAGTATCTCATGCATCACACGGAGCCGTTACAGGAAGTAGTGTTATCTTTTCAAACGTAACCTTTGGGTCAAGCTCCTCATATGATTCTTTAGTAACTCTTTTAACAGGAGAGTTTGTTATAACAGTTCTTGGAATAAATGATTACACAGTTACACTTTCTTCCAATGCGGGGTTTGATTTGGTGGCTTCTGGAACAAGCGATGCAGACTATCTACTTAACAAGGGTAGTGTCTCTCAATTACTTGGAACAGGTTGGGGTGCGGATACTTGGGGCGCAGGAGGTTGGGGTCTAGCCGCTAGTGATGCCATTACGCTTGATGAGGGTCTAAGAATTTGGAAACAGGATAACTTTGGAGAAGATTTAATCTTACTTCCTAAAAATGGGCAATTGTATTACTGGGATAAAACTACTGGTTTAACCGACAGAGCTTTTCCTTTTTTAAGTAGAACGCCTGATGCGCCCACTGCAAACAGAAATGTCTTAGTATCAGATAGAGATAGACACGTTATAGTATTTGGCACAACGCCTATTGGTAGCACTACTTTAGACCCACTTTTAATTCGTTTTAGTAGTCAGGAAGACCCCTTCGATTGGTTCCCTACATCAACAAATACCGCAGGAGATTTAAGAGTTGGATCTGGTTCCGAAATTGTAGCAGCTATTGAAACAAGGCGAGAAATTATAGTTATAACAGATACCAGTGTGCATTCTTTGCAGTTTATTGGCGCACCTTTTACCTTTGGTATTTCTCAGGTTTCTGGAAACATTACAATAAGAAACACTAATGCTGCCATAGCAAACAATGATACAGTTTTTTGGATGGGCGTGGATCGTTTTTACTTATACGATGGGCGCGTTCAACCCATACCTTGCACAGTGAAAGACTATGTGTTTGAGGATTTTGATAGCACCAACAGTGAAAAGGTTGTTGCTGGTCTAAATACTTCTTATGGAGAGGTTATTTGGTTTTACCCGTCTGCTTCAGGAAATACTGGAGAAAACGACAGATATGTAATTTATAACTACGAGGAAAAAGTTTGGTATTATGGCAACTTAGCTAGGTCTGCTTGGTTAGACAGAGGTATATATGAATATCCTTTTGCCGCTACAAATGAATCTGACTCTGTTTCAGCCTCCACCTTATATAGGCATGAGGTTGGTAATAACGCAGACGACTTAGCTTTGACCGCATTCATTGATTCTAGCCCTATAGACATAGCAGATGGAGAACAGTTTGCTTTAATCCGTAGATTTATTCCTGATATTGATTTTTCAAGCTCTACTACGGGTGCAACAAAAGAAGCTACTTATACGTTAAAAGGACAAAGATATCCCGGAACAGGGTTTACAACAAATGATGCTTTTACCGTTAGTAGCACCACTGAACAAAAAAACTCTCGTGTTAGAGGTCGCTCTTTTGGTATTAAAGTTCAAAGTAGTGGTTCTGGCGTTGCTTGGAGACTAGGCTCGAATCGTGTAGATGTTAAAACAGATGGCAGAAGATGAGTAGAGAATTAGTACCACCACAGTTTTCTGTACCGCCCGAAGAGTATGATAGAACGTATTTTGATGATATGGTTCGCAGTTTGTCTCAACTTGTGATACAACTAAATAACCCAGGTGAGTTAAGGGGTACTAAAATAACTCTCACTGACTTACCTATATCTCCTTCTGGACTTGAAACAGGAGCATTGTATAATGATAACGGAACTATTAAGGTAGTGACATGAATTTAGGTGATTTAGTAAAAACAATAGCTCCAGTTGTTGCGGGAGCGTATCTAGGCCCTGTAGGTGGTGCTGTTGCTTCTGGTTTAGGAGCAGTTGCTACTGGCGGAAAACCAAAAGATGCTCTAAGATATGCATTGCTTTCTGGTCTTGGTGGAGTAGGGGCGCAAAAGTTTTTTCCTGCATCAGATCCTGCAACGCAAGCCGTAACAACCGCAGGGTCTTTGATGCGTCAAGGAGCAGACCCCACAATGGCAAATGTTGCCGCTAAAATGGCAAATCAAACAGCAAGACAAGCTGTAGCGGCTCCAGAAGCAAAAACAATTTCAGGAGAACTTCTTTCTTCATTGGGTTTTGCTGGTACAGAAGATGATCCTAATTTATTATTTAAAGTTTTAAACACAGACTTAGGGCAAGGAATTGGTGCTGGATTATTGGCTCAATTGCTATCTGGTTTAGGGGAAGAAGAAGACACAAGGTCAGAATTTGAAAAAAGACCTTTTGGTGCTGGTGGACCAGGTGGACAACTTGGCGGTATAAATTATATGGAAGATGGTGGAGATACATACTTTCCCAGACGCAATGGCGGTATAAGCCCTAGCGAGGGCTCTGGTACGAAAGATGATGTACCAGCTATGCTGATGGCTGGTGAGTTTGTTATGACCCGTGATGCTGTTGAGGGCGCAGGAGATGGGGATATTAATCAAGGCATCAATCGCATGTATAATATGATGGATAAATTTGAGAGGATGGCATAATGGCAATCACTACCGAAGCCCAGAGACTCGCGCCTTTCTTAGAAGGTCTTGAAAAAAGAATACTGCAAACTGCTTTTGGTACGTTTGATGGTTCTACGCAAACAGATCCTGGTTTATTAGACCAGCCACTTCAGCTTCCTGAGTATCAAATAGCAGGGCTTGACCCGTTACAAAATGCTGCTATGCAGCAAGCGCAAGCGCAGTTTGGTGCTTTTCAACCATACTTACAAGCTGGCGCTGAAGGAACACAATTAGGAATTGGCGCGGCACTTTCGGGATTAGGATTTTTAAGACCCGATGCTGCCCAGCAATTTATGAACCCTTATCAATCCAATGTTATTGACGAAATAAATAGACAAGCGGCAATTGGACAGCAAGGAATAGCTCAGAAGGCTATTACTTCTGGCGCATTTGGGGGAAGCAGGGAAGGTATTCAAAGAGCAGAGGCAGAAGGACGTAGACTTGCTACTGTTGGAGAAGCTCAAAGAAAAGGTTATCAAGACGCTGTAGCCGCCGCACAGAGAGCCGCACAGTTATCTGGTGGTTTAGGTCAGGCAATAGGCCAGCAAGCTTCTACATTAGGCGATATAGGCAGATTACAATCTGAATTAGGTAGAGCAGACATACAGTCTCTTACTTCTTTAGGAAGCGCAAGACAGGCTCAGTCACAAGCAGAACTCGATGCACAGAGACAAAACTTAATGCAACAGTATCAAGATCCGTTTACAAGGCTACAGCTTGGAAGTCAGTTGTTAAAAGGAACGCCTAGCGGAAGTCTTTCTTCAACATTCCAATCGGTGACTCAACCTCAAGCGAATCCATTCTTGCAAGGTCTTGGATTTGCTACTTATGGTCAGTCACAATTTGGTGGCCCTACAGCAGCATAAGGATAAGTCATGGCAGATATACTTGATATTTTAAAATCTGGAATAGGTGCTGTACCAAAAGCGTTATCATTAGACTTGTCAGACAAATCAGCTATAGCGGATTTATATGCAGCTCAACCAGATGATAGTAGATTTTACAGAGGATTTAAACAAGGTGCTGAATCTTTGTTGGGAATGCCTTCAACAATTCTAGATTTAAATGATTTAGCTGCTCAAGGAATAAGGCAAGGAACAAGGCAAGCTACCGATTTTTTATTTGGAGAAACTCCTTACACAGAGGAATCTGGAACAGGGTTGGGAAGTTTTATTACTCCAGACGGTGAAACTCGTTTAACTGATGTGGATAGAAATCCTTTAAGAGGTATTAATTTTGGTGACATGGGCATAGGTTTTGAAGATGTGCCTGATAATGTTACTGAACAATTAAATCAATTATCAGATGGTTTAAAAGAACAATCAGAGTCTACTACAACGCAAACAGGTGCATCAAAAAAACAAGACCAAGGAATTGCACCTGATGTAGCTCTTGATAATGTTAGCAGAGGTGATGTGCCTGATGCTCCTCAAGAAGAGCAATTAAGCCCTTTAGAAAAAGCTTTTGAAGATGCAATGTCTGAATATGAAAATATTAATGCAGGAGAAGAAACTCCAAGAAAAACTCTTGCAGAATATAAAAAAGATTTTGCAGATGCTACGGGTGTAGATGTTTCTGGAAAAGTTGATAAGAGTGCAGCATTGCAAGCATTCGGTCTTGCGTTGATGCAGAATCAAGCTGGTAAAGGTTTTAATGTCAGTAAGTTACTAACAAGTCTTGGTGAAGCTGGTGAGAAAGCCTCTCCAAAACTTGAAAAAGCCAGAGAAAGAGCAAGAACAGCACAATTGGCTGCTGGTAAATATGGTCTTGAGCAAGTTGCCGCAGATGATGCTACTGAAATTGCAACTAGAGTAGCTCAGAAAAAAGCTCTTAATGATCTTAATGTTACTAATCTTGATAATAAGTCAAAAGCCATTATAAAACAGGCTGAATTAGACAATAATATGGCGATAGCTAGATTAGACAACAGAACAAAATTAAGAGAAGCTTCAATAGCGGCAAACGAAGCCCCAGATATATATACAGATAAAACTGAACAACAAGCTTTATTTCCAGATGCGCCAGATGCTTTTCAAGTTAGCGCCTATATCGCAGATGGAAATCAATTAGCTAAAGCTAGAGCATCAGGTGGTGAGGTTCCCGTTCAATTAACTCCAGCAAGCTATAAAGCTGTTATTCAAAATTTAAAACAGGAAGAATCAGCTATTAATAAAAGGGCTGAAGAATTTAAAAAATTTGAACAAGATGTTAGTAAGGGAATTACAGTTCAAGATCAAATATCAGCTAGTTTAAAAAGTTTTGGTCGTAATTTTGGTATTGGTCTTGGAGACAAGACTGCCCCAGTTGAGCAAGCAAAATTCTTTTTAGACAGAATCCAGACACAATTTGCACCTCAAATATTGCAAGAGGCTGGAAAAACAATATCAGATGCAGATAGAGAAAGAGTTAAGCGTGTAGCTGGTCAGATTGATTTATTAATAGCAGATGAATCTCAAGTTTTAGCAAAAGTGAGAGAAATTTATAAGCTAGTAGTTGATGCTGAAAGAACTAATTTAGATACAGCATACGGGACTCTTGACGAGATGGGTTATCCCTCTGGTCGTCCAACACAAGATATTGATGAAGAAATGGATGAAGATGCTGAAGCAGAACTAGCTCAATTACGAATTGATCAAGGGGGCTAATATGAACGCTCGTGAAGAGTTAACAATAAGAAGAGCTATAAAATCTGGTTCTCTTAGCCCTAAACAAGAGCTTTCTGCTAGAAGAGCTATAAAAAACAACCCTGATGATGTATCTGATATTATAAGTCAGTTACAGCCAAGAACCGCTGGGAGAGTTGAGCTTGGTGAATTACAACTTGGGTCTTCTGAACAAAAAGGATTTGATACCCGAACAGGTGTTCGTGATGCTAGTTTAAGAGCATCTTTATCGGCTGCAGAAACAAATCCAGAGCAAGAAGCAATCTTACAAAAGTTCGGGTTACAGTCTGAAGATTACCTGAGAGATAACAGAGGTAGACTAGCAGTTACTCCTGAAGGTGGTAAAAAGCTTGGACTAGAGTTATCTGAGAATACCTTAATAGATGAAGAAGGTTTCTCCCGTTATGATTTGGCGGATATAGCTGGTATTGCTCCTGAAGTAATAGGCGGTGTTGGCGGTGCTATTGCTGGTCAGATACTTATTCCTATTCCTGTTTTAGGAGCCGCTATCGGGGCTGGTGTAGGTGCTGGAGGCGGTTCTGCTGTAGAAGAGGGCATCGAGGCATTGGCGGGTGTTTCTAAGCAAACTGCTGGTGAAATAGCAAAAGATGTAGCAACAGAAGCAACAATAGGTTTCTTGGCTGATGCAACTTTAGGAACTTTCGGTTTAGGTTATCGGGCTCTTAGAGGTGGACAAGCAGGAAAGTCATTAACTCCAGAAGAGTTAGAAGCGGCTGGTAAGTCAATTGAGATGGGTATTAAGCCTACACTTACCGCAATTAGGGCGCCTTCTATTGTTGGTCGTCAGCAAGCAATTGTTGAAAAAATATTTGGCACATCTTCCCGACTTAAAAAGAACAATGAAATTATGCAATCTAAGATTGCTCAATTCAGAGATGCGGCAGGAGCCGCTACTGACGAAGAAGCTGGTACAGTTCTTTTGCAATCTTTAGGAAAAGAAAGCACTAGGCTAAATAAGTTAAATAGAGAAGCGCAGACTGCATTAGTAAAACAATTAGATGATTTAGCGCAGGACTTAGGCGCGGCAGCTAAAAAGAATGCTAACCTAGAGCCTGAATTATTAGATTACTTTGGTAATGCAATAAAATCTTTTGATGATAGAATGAGTGCGGTATTTTCACCCATTGATGATGCTTTGGAAAGTACCGTTGGTTCTGCTCAAATAATACCAACTGCCAGTATCAGATCAATAGCTATTAAAGCATCTGACACTTATAGACCAAATTTAGCTGGTAGAACTCCAAGCACTAGAGCGTTACAGAGTGCAATAGATATTTCTAAAACAATAAGACCAGAAACATCATTTAAGTCTCTCTATCAAACCAGAAAAGCTTTAAATGACACTCTTGCTACAGCTACAGGAAGAGGTGAGAGAGATGTAATAAGGCAGATGATTGATGAGTCAGATAAGTTATTAAGAAGCGGAAACATTGAAAGTTATGCTTTAGCATCTGGAAATCAAATATCAGAAGAAGGGCTAAATACTTTAAGGCAAGCATCTAAGTCATTGGACAATGCAAGAGGCGATTACAAATCTGGAGCAGACGCATTTGATAGAATTGAAGATGCTGGTATAATAAAAGATCTTAGAAGAAAAGTCGAAACTGGAGACAGAATAGGCTCTCAAGATATTAAACTAGATAGAATAGTAAAAAATGATAATCCAAGCACTTTAAAAAGTGCGATAGAAGCTGTTTCAGAAGGTGGCGGAACTGCTCGTGATGACTTCAGAGAATTAATTGCAGGACAATGGCTAAGAGATGCTTTGGATAAATCTGGGATAAGTGAGATAAATAACTATAAGCCAGATACATTTAGAGGTGCTGCTTTTGCAAAGTCTATAAAAGATTTAGGCAGAACAGCAGATGTTTTATTTGGAGATTCTGCCCCACAAATAAAAGCTTTAGCTAATTCCATCGAAAAAGCTTCTTTATCTAACATGAGCAAAGAAACAGTTGATAATATTATTAACGCTGGTTTAAGGCCCGTAGATACATTAAAGCAAATAGAAACCACTCAAAATCAATTACAAAACTTTACAAAAAGCAAAGTTCTACGAGACTTAGCTAGAGGGGATATGAATCCTGTTGAAGCATCTGAACTTATATCTAATAAAAGAACAAGCGCTTCGGACATAAAAAAAATTATGAATGCGTTTGATAGTGCAGGGGATGAGGCCGCTAAACAAACGGTTAGAGGCAACTTCATGCAAAATCTTATCGCTGACTTTGGTGATAGCTTAACAACAGACGCGAAAGCTTTAAAAGGATTTGCAAATAGACTTATAGAAGCTGATGAAGGCGGCAAACTAAAAGCTTTGTTCGGGGAAGAAATGGGCAAAGATATGGCAGAGTTTGCTAAAATACTTTCTTTCAACTCAAGAACAGCGGCTGGTGGTGATTTGGTTGCAGCTAATATAGCTGCTAGTCCTTTGCAAAACTTAGGAGCTTTGGTGAAATATAGCTTACTAGGTAGGTTCTTGGCTTCTGCTCCTTATTATGAAACAGTATTAAAACAGTACAAGAAACAAGCTGCTGGAGAAAGCGCACAAGAAAAGGCGAACATTTTAGGAAGAATATTAGCAAGTTCTTTCTCTCAAGTTCCAGCGCAACTCGCTCAATCTGGATTTCAAGAAGGTGAAAGACAAATAAGATACGCAATAGAAAATTCTCAAATTGGACAAGAGTTATCAAATCTATCGCAGCAGATACAACCCCCGAACATAAGTTCGGGTTTGGCCCAGGTTTCCCCCGTACCAGCAGCAGCACCCGCTGGAGGATTGCGGGAAAGAGCTAAAACAGACCCTGGAGTAGCACAAGCATTAGGTATCCAAGGATCAACAGCGGGATTATTGTAATGAACATAGACAAGTTAAGAGAAGAATTAGCTTCTGATGAAGGCTGTAAGTACGAAGTGTATCTTGACCACTTAGGATTACCCACGTTTGGAATAGGGCATTTAATTACTAAAGATGACCCAGAGTACGGTAAGGATGTTGGCTCAGTAATAGAGCAGAGCCGTGTTCAGTCTGCATTTAACTTAGATATCACAGTTACGCTTGAGGATTGTCAGAGGCTCTACAAAGACTTTAATGACCTACCTGAAGAAGTGCAGTTAATTATAGCAAACATGATGTTTAACCTTGGATACCCAAGGCTATCGAAGTTCAAGGGTATGAAGGCTAACGTAGATGCAAGAGATTGGTCAGGTGCAGCCGATGAAATGGTGGACTCAAAGTGGTACACACAAGTAACAAATAGAGCCCGTAGATTAGTAGATCGAATGCGTTCTTGCGATAATGAATAAAATAAACAAGTCCATGTTTACATCTGAAACAGATGTATGGTCTACACCACAAGACTTCTATAATAAAATAAACCTAGAATTTGATTTTGAATTAGATGTATGCGCTTTGCCAAATAACGCAAAGTGTCCTAATTACTTTACTCCAGAACAAGACGGTCTTACACAAGAATGGACGGGAACCTGTTGGTGCAATCCACCTTACGGTAGAGAAATAGGTAAATGGATTAAGAAAGCATCTGAATCAAAAGCTATCGTTGTTTGTTTAGTTCCAGCTAGAACGGACACTGCTTGGTGGCACGACTACGCTATGAAAGCAGATGACATCCGATTTATTAGAGGTAGATTAAAGTTTGGAAACAGCAAAAACAGTGCGCCTTTTCCATCTGCTTTGCTTGTTTTTAGAAAAAATTAAGATACTAAACCAAGGCCACCTTTGCTCTTTTTGTCACCATACTTTTCAATGTGATATTCATCAATAAGCTTTGCTAATTGCTGCCGAATGTTTCGATGTTCGTCTTCTGAAATTTGCTTTATCTTATGATAAGTGTTTATATCTATACCCACAGATTTAAATTGCATAACATACCTCATGGTTAAAAGGACATATAATGCCATATAATAACATACCTTATGGAAGACGCAACAAATTCCGCGCAAAGAAGACAGAGTTTATGGGCATGATGTTTGACTCAAAATGGGAAGCGGAGAGATATGCACAGCTATATAAGCTTTCTCAAGCTGGAGAAATACAAGAATTAGAACGACAAATAAGATTTAATATTGTCGTTAATGATCAAAAGATATGTGCGTATGTAGCAGACTTCACATATTATGAGCGCGATGAAAATGGCGAAAAAAAGTTCGTAGTTGAAGACGCAAAAGGCGTAGAAACCCCAGAGTTTAAGCTAAAAAAGAAACTAATGTTAGCAGCAAATAACATAGATATACGAATTTCTAAAAAAAAGTAGTTGACAGTGTGAAATACATTTCCTATTCTGGTGAAACCAATTACCAATAGGAGGTTCAAATGAACTTAGTGCAAACTGAGTCTCTTTTGTCTTCTGCAACAACAGCCGAACTACAAATGCTTCTTATTGAAGCCAAGGATGAATTGCAGAAAACTCAAGAGAGAATAAAAGCAATAAATAACCAAATCACAACCAGATACCAAGATGCTGCTCAAAAGAAGCTTCATCAACAAGGTAAAGATTTTGGTTCCACAACTTTATATGAGGGCAATCTTAAAATCCAATTTGACTTTAGAAAAAAAGTTGAATGGGATCAGGATAAACTTGTCACCATATTAAACAAATTAGATACAGAAACAGCCAAGCATTACGCGACTGCTAAATACACAATACCAGAGGCGAAATATACTAATGCTCCACCAGAGATAAAAGGTGTGCTTAGTGAGGCTCGTACTGTTCACTTGCAAGGTGTATCAGCAAGTATTGAGGAGAATAGTAATGCTTAAAATTATTAGTGCTGAAGACCGTTTAAAAGAAAAGCGCGGTCATAAAATTGTTGTGTGTGGCAAATCTGGCGTGGGTAAAACTACCCTCGTCAGAACGCTAGATACACAGAAAACTCTGTTCATGGACTTGGAGGCGGGAGATGCCGCGATTGAGGGTGTAGCGGTAGATGTAATTCGCCCAAGAACATGGACAGAGTGTCGTGATTTCGCATGTCTATTAGGTGGTCCTAATCCATCTTTGTCTGATGATATGTGTTACTCACAGGCACACTATGATTTAGTTTGCCAAACATACGGAGATCCTTCTACATTTCTTTCAAAATACGATACTATATTTGTTGATAGCATAACAGTAGCTGGTCGATTATGTTGGCTATATTGTCAAAATTCATCTGACAATAAGTCAGACAGAACAGGCAAAATAGATATTCGTAATGCTTATGGTATGCAAGGAAGAGAGATGATGGGTTGGTTAACTCACTTGCAACACATTCGAGATAAGAATGTAATCTTTGTTGGTATACTTGATACTAAAGTTGATGACTACGGTAGAGAGACATTTGAGTTACAAATAGAAGGCTCTAAAACTGGCAGAGAACTCCCAGGAATTGTTGATGAAGTTATTACGATGGCAGTTATGAACACTGATGAAGGTGCGCCATATCGAGCATTTGTATGTCAAACACTTAACCCTTGGAACTATCCTGCCAAAGATAGGAGTGGTTTACTTGAACTGGTTGAAGAACCTAATCTTGGTAAACTTCTTGAAAAAATGAGTGGTGTTGTGCAAGATAAACCACTCGAATTCGTTAATCCAAATCAAATGACACAAACACAAGCAGAAGGAGTTACAAATGCTTAATTTAAATGAAGTCGTTTTAGAAGAGTCAAACACGTCCAATGATTTACAACCTATTCCAGATGGTACGGTTGTAAGGGCTATTATTAACTTTACTGGTGGCGATGAAGTCATCCAAGAGTTTAGCCAGTTGTCTATGTTTAAAAAATCACAAACAACTAGCGCAATTTATTGCCCTATAGAATTTACAGTCATGGGCGGTGAGTTTGATAAAAGGCGAGTGTGGCACAACTTGTTCGTTCATGGTGATAAGATGGGCAACAATGGCATTCCAGTCGCTCGTGAAATCGGCATGAGAACGCTTAGAAACATGGTTGATAGTGCGTATAACCTTAACCCTAATGATCAGTCAGCAGAGGCGGTAGGTAAGCGTAATATCATGGCTATCGAAGCATTGCAGGGGCAAGAGATTTGTTTTGTTGTTGCAGTCGAAAAAGGAACTAATGGTTATAAAGATAGGAACAAAGTAAAAATTGTTCTGACTCCAAAAGATAATAACTTTATTGGCTCTAACAATGGAACGGTGCCTGTTACTGGTGCTTCAGTTAATGGCACTGTCAATATGAGTGCATTACCACAAAATGTGGCAAATGCAATGCAAGCACAAATGCCAGCCCAACCACAAAACTCTGGTGTTACACCGCAATGGGCTAAGTAACTGAAAACAAAAAACATTTTATCGGCATGGGTTAAGAAAAAAAATGTTTTTAAAAAATGTTAATATGGATTCTATTTCTAGCGGTGCCTATTGGTATTGGTAGAACTCGCTTGGGGAGTGCGAGTGCCGCAAAACTCCCCAACACACACAAGGGAGAAAAAAATGAGCAATGGAAATTTTGATGATTATTATAAACAGCTTGAAGGTTTTAAGATTCATAAATATTTAGGCACGGATGATAATGACACAGGTGGAGATGGGTTCGCTCAATTTCATTTAAAAAAACCAAACTATAAAGACATTATGATTGAAGTATCACGCGACCCAGAGGGTAATGGCGGTGGCTTTTTGTTTATATCGGACGTAAAATAAATGTTAAGGCATGTTGATTTATGTTCTGGCATTGGTGGATTTAGCCTTGGCTTTGAATGGGCAGGATTATCCAAGCCAGTTTTATTTTGCGATATAGAACCTTGGTCGCGTAAGATTTTAAATAAGCACTGGCCTGATGTGCCAATTGCAGAAGACGTAAAGGAGTTAGCCAATGACCCAGCAAGACTTGTTCCAGAATGTGACATATTATCCTGTGGATATCCCTGTCAGCCATTCTCAGTCGCAGGATCTCAAAAAGGAGAAGCGGACCCTAGACACATCTGGCCTTACATCTTTAAAATTATTGCACAAAGACGACCCACTTGGGTCGTTTGCGAAAATGTTTATGGTCACATCAGATTGGGGCTCGACAAAGTGCTTACTGACTTGGAAACCGAAGGCTACACCACAAGGACGTTTATTGTTCCAGCTTGCAGCATCAACGCGCCCCATAAAAGAGATAGAGTCTGGATTTTGGGCTACACCAAACACAATGGATCATCTCCCACAGAGGTCAAAGGAGTCTCTGATAAGACAGGCGAACACGACTCGCAAGGGCAGAACCAAACCAGCGAATTTAAGGGAACAAGTAGACCCAGAAGTAGTGAAGATGTGGCCTACACCCAGAGCAAGCGACATAGAGGGGGGAATCCCACAGGGGATAGAACTCAAGAACGGATCCTTCAGTCGGAAGAATCAGAAGGGCGAGAGATGGGGAGTGAAGCTGAAGGACGCAGTGAGTCATTCAGAGAAGATGTGGCCTACTCCGACAACCAGAGATCACAAAGGCGGATATCAGGGTGGGAGAGTGCGGAATGGGAAGATCAGCAACGATACACTGGACGTAGCAGTCCAATACACGGACAATCAATCAAAGACTGGTGGTCAGTTGAGCCCAATTTTTGTCGAGTGGCTCATGGGGTACCCAATAGGGTGGACCGAATTAAAGGATTAGGCAACGCAATCGTGCCGCAAATCGCAATGCAAATTGGATTAACAATAAAGAAAATGGGAGTTTAATATGGATTCTTTAAATACCGTTAATCTAGTTGGTATAGGTTATTTAGTTTTTTTATTTTTATTTATTTTATATGTATGGAGAAGGTAATGACAATTTATAATCGCTATAGAGATTGGGGAGATCCAGAAAACAAAGCCAGAATAAAAAATGCTAATGATGCTTTGCACGACTTAGCTGATGATGATTCATTCGTTGACGTTAAAATAAAAGAAGACAACACAACTGGAACGATTAGAAGAGAAAATCACTCAAGCAGTGTTTTGTCCAATAATCTATAGTTGATAAAAATAGGTTTTGATTAAAATGGGCAGTTGTGAAGTTAAAGTAAAATTAGAATTTACAGACGAAACAGAAGAAATACTTGGAGGGCAAGTTTTTATAAAAAACCCATTTGATACTGATGATGTGTTTGATGAAATTATGAAACTTATTGATCATTTTAAAAGACTTCATTTAGACATTTGGGAATTTGATAAAGACTTTGAGTCCATATCTGCTCACATCACAATTGGCGAAGATCAAACAATGGTAATGGAATTGTATAAAAGAAATGGCTTTGAAGAGGAAGATTTATGCAGAGTGATAATGCCAGACAATCAGACAATGCATTAAAAGAAGTGGCAAAAATTTTTGAAACAATAGGTTGGGAAAAAAGACTGTGCGATTTAAGCAAAGAACAGGTTCTTGGAACAATAGCTAAAATACAGTCAATGAAGGGCTTAGAAGATGAGTATACAGAACAAGGAGTATTGGAGTTACAACAAGAAGTCGAAGACAAGCTTCGTGACTTCTCCGATGACGACTACATACCATTTTGATCTGATTAAACAAATAGCCGAACATATTGATCAGGGAATTGTTCAGGAAAATAACAAGAGAACTCCCAGAACATATATAGGAGGCTCCTCTCTTGGAAATGATTGCGCTCGTCAAGTCCAATACCGCTATATGCAAACTAAAAAAGATGAGGACTTTCAAGCTAGAACTCTTAGGATATTTGAATTCGGGCATCATATCGAGGATATGATTGCTGGTTATTTAAAGAACGCTGGCTTTGATTTAAGGACACATAGCACCAAAGGCGAACAATTTGGTTTCTCGGTGGCTGATGATCAGATTAAAGGTCATATAGACGGTGTTATATGTGGAGGCCCTGTCAAGATGGACTATCCGTTCTTATGGGAATGCAAATCAGCTAACAGCAAGAAGTTTGGGGAATTTGTTCGTAAAGGCGTTACACAAGCTAACCCAACTTATGCAGCACAATTAGCGCTTTATCAAACATACATGGATTTAATGGACTACCCAGCGCTATTTACCGTTATGAATAAAGATACTTCAGAACTTTATTATGAGTTTGTTCCGTTTAATGCAGAACTAGCGCAAAAAATAAGTGACAGGGGAGTAGAAATAATAAAAGCCACAAGAGCAAATGAAATGCTACCTCGCATTGCAAATGAGTCAGATTATTTTACTTGCAAATTTTGTGACTATCGTAATACTTGTTGGACATAGAAAAAAGACGGCACAGGAGAGAGCCGCCTTTTTTACACACACAACGCATTTAGAAAGGAAAAGATAAATGCATATAAGGACAAATGAAGAAAACCTTACAGGTACAATATAATGCGTATTGCACCCTTTGACAACACTAAATCTAGTGATCCGCGTTATTTAGTGGAACATATTAGCGACAGTGTTCCATCTCATGTTCAGGTACAAACGCTAAAAGATACTTTTCCAAATGGAATCATTCGGGGCAATGTTTTTTACATTGGCTCAATGTATGGTGAACGTGGCGAATCTATGAAAATAGATATTAATCCTAGTAGCCAAAACTTCATGCGCGGTCAGGACTTCAACGGAGGTACTGGTGTCGGGGGTATTGTAAAGATACTCATGGAGGCACGGGGCATGAAGCTGCATGAAATAAAAGATATGTTCGGGTCTTACCTGGAAACAGCGCCAGTAAGAACGCGAACAAATTCATCCAGCACTACGCCTCCTTGGTTACAAAACCCAGTAAACCAGCAGGCACAAGAAAATGTTCGGGTTAAAACTACCATTGATATTAATACTGCTTATACGCAGGAATGGAATTATATTAGCAAAGATGGTGAAATAATATGTTCAGTTAGGCGTTATGATATTGAGGGTAAGAAAGAATTTAGACCATTCCTACCAAACAATACCTATTCCAAAGCACCTGAAGTTAGGCCACTATACAATATACCGAACATATTAGGTGCCAAGCAAGTAATATGGGTAGAAGGTGAGAAGTGTGCTGAAGCTTTAATAAAATCGGGATATGTAGCAACTTGCACGTTGGGAGGCGCTGGTGCATTAACTAGAAACAACTCCCATAAGTATGATTTCACGCCACTCAGGGGAAAAGAAGTTATTTTATGGCCTGATAATGATGAAGCTGGTAAGCGCTTGGCTGAAATTGTTCGGGATATGTGTGTAGATGTTCAAGCTTCTTCAGTAACAATGCTCAAGCCACCATTTGATAAGCCAGAAAAATGGGACTCAGCAGATGCAATAGCCGAACAATTTGATATAAAGGCGTTCATTGATAAAAATTCCCAGTTTAAAACCAGAAGTATTAATCTTCTTGATGATAGCTTACTTATTGACCGTTTCAGTGGGAAAGCACCTGTTCAAGATTTCTTAATAGATAGTACGTTCCCATTGGGCATACCGATTATATTTTCTGCGGCTGGAGATGCTGGTAAAGGCATGATGACTCTGGATCTTGGTATGAAAGTATCTTCTGGTTTTCCTATGCAAAATGCATTTGGCGGTATCGTTAAAGAGCATGGTGACGTTGTTATATTTACCGCAGAGGATGATGAGTCAGAAGTTCACAGACGTATCGAGAGAATGGATCCGTTTGAAAATAGAAGAACATTCAAGCATAAGCTTCATATTGTGCCATTGCCTAATGTAGGCGGTACATTTCCTATACTTAGCGAAATAAATGGCGAGTATATTGTCTCAGACGAATTTAATCGTATCCATGACCAGATGTTACAGATGGAAAACTTAAAATTAGTTGTGTTTGACCCACTTGCGTCTTTTGTTCACGCTGATGTGAATTCTGACCCTGCGGCAGGGGCTGCCTTTACTGGTCTTATGGCTAGGGTCGCAACAGAAACAGGGGCAAGTATTATAGTATGTCACCATATGACTAAATCGGGCGATAAGCCTGTGTCATCACCAGAGCAAGCCCGTAATCTTATTCGGGGTACTTCTGCATTGGTTGATGGTGTGCGCTCGGCATTTGCCCTATGGCAAGTCGAGGAAGGAGAGGCTAAAAAAAGATGTTCTGCTCTCGGCATAGGTTACGTCAGAAACATATGTTTTGATGGTGCTATAGTGAAGTCCAACGGACCAGCAGAAAGAAAAATACGAAAATTTGTTCGGGATTTAGACAGCGGTTTGCTGGTAGATAATACACAAGCACTAGAGGCGGTAGAAACATCTAATGAGCGAGATGTTAAGCTAAACGCTTTGTATAACTGGATTGAGCTATGTGAGCGTAATGGTCGGGCTTTATGTCAAAAGACAGGGGCTGATTCAATCATAGAGCGATTGGACGATGCGAATGCACCAACTACATTACAAAACATCTCTCAGGCAACAATAGATAGATATGTTCGGGAATTAATACAGACAAGGCGTATTGCGAAGTATTCATTCACGGCAACAGGAGGCAGTAAATGGCTTGGAACCACACAAGGCGTAATGTCTAATGGCGAATATCAAGCGGTTACTGCAAGAGACAACGCATAAAGGAGAAAAAAATGGATAAATTTAAAACAACAATGGGCGTAAAATGGAAGAATGAAATTGTTCCTGAATTTGATAGTGACGGCAGACCAGATTTATTGGGATGGGACGAGGCTATGCATAATGACGTACCTGAGTTTGAGAAGTGGGCTACATTTTATGATGAAGAAGCGGCTGATGCTTGCAGACCAGTATTAAAAGAAATGCAAGAACAAAAAGCTAAAGATTATGATCCTAGCGATCCTGATTATGATCACGACTACCCACCAGAATTTGAAGAAAGATTAACAGTAAAAAATAAAAAAGATAATCCAGATTGGAAATGGTTTTATGAGGAGTTTCTTCAGGTGGATGGATTTTCTCCAGAAGAATATGGATGGGTAAATATGTTAGATGCTTATGATAAGCCATACCCAGAAATTGTAACGGATGGAATAACACATCTTGATTGGGACTATGTTTTATCTACTGCACCATCCATTGAGAATTTTAAAATAATGGTAAAGGGTCACATACAGCTAATGACAGAATTGACTTTCACGAACTGTGAGCCTTTGATGTTACAGGATTTTTTTGAAGAAGTAGAACAGGTTTATGAATTGTATAGAGATACATACGATGAAACGTGGGCAATGTATCATAATGAAGATGATCACGGCAGAGGCAAAGGCAGGAATTAATACATATTTTTTTATCCTAATGCGTCAACTTTTTATAAAGCTAGGTTATAGTTATTTATACCTTGAGGTATAATACAATTGAAACATAACATTGAAAGGGCAAAGAAATGTTAAAAGTATTAGTAAGAGAAACAGAATATCAATTTGATGATGACTCAACAGGAGATTCGCCTGATGATAATAGTATCATATCAAATTTTACGAGAAGAAAAATAACTCAAAACATTAGCCGTTGGAGACTTGTTCCTGAACGAAATCCAGAAGATAAATATTGGGTTTCTTACAGAAAAGTTATTAAAGATAACATATTTCATAAAAATGATTTAATGGTGTTGGCTCAATTTCTTCAAGAAATGTATTTAAAAGCTTTAGCAAATCGTGATGAGGCCATAAAAGAAATACGATCTTGGTCACATTATGATGATGATTGTGAAGGTATGTTTATTCATCCTAAAAAAAGCGAAAAACTTTTATTAGAAGTAAACAAAGAACAGCATAATGATATGATGCACGACTTAGAAGCTCTAGGTATGGCTTATGCTACAATTAGGTAATGATGCTTAACATTATCGCTAAATACGCTCACGAAAGCGATGATACACCACATGGCTATACAAGAAGACTATTGTATGGTCATCATGGTGCTAAAGGATATGTAGTCGATTATAAGGAGGTCGTAATGGACGAAAAAGACTATGAGGGCAAGCCTAGATATTATTTTCTAGATAAAGCAGAGGAATATATCGGAGGGCCTAGAAATAAACAATATGGTGATGCTAGAGAAAACTTCTATAGAATATCTCAGATCCTAAACGCTATATTAGAAGACAAATTAAAGTCACGGTTAACAGAAGAAGATGTTGCTCAGATATCCATCGGGATTAAGTTAGCGCGGTTAAGACACACACCAGACCATGAAGACTCATGGATTGATATAGCTGGTTATGCGGCTCTTGGAGGAGAAGTCTCTTGCGAAGAATAAAGCACGGGACAGAAGATTTAAGAGAATTTAAAACCGAACAATTTAGTATGTTTCAAAAGCCGCAGGAAAATCAGCTGCACAAAGAGAAGAAATGTTCGGATTGTAACAGTAAAGAGGCTTGGTTCTCTATGGATTCAGGAAAAACATGGCAATGTAAAGGGCATAAAAAATGGTAACTAAAGAAACAGAAAAAATAGATGCAGTTGAATTATATTTATTAGAAAGAAGAAAAATAAAATTA
>Ga0209535_1000135_pt1 | contig 46635 bp, 61 predicted proteins | sample LinPmetageLP28_FD_184041 | JGI IMG/M metagenome (GOLD analysis project Ga0209535, IMG submission 184041) | Marine viral communities from the Pacific Ocean - LP-28 (SPAdes) (version 2) | ecosystem: Environmental > Aquatic > Marine > Oceanic | place: Pacific Ocean | collected 2009-08-22 | reverse complement strand
CAAGAATTACCTGTTGGCATACTGGCAGGGCCTTGACCACCCCAATCAATATCCATATCTCCTTCATTACTTGTGCCTACATATCCGTTTGAGCCATCAAGTATATTATCGGAGTTTTGATTAGTAACAGTTACTTCCGTATTAGTAACAGTAGTTACAGTGGTTGTAACAATTTCTGTGCCTAGATCTTCTTCAGTAATGTCAATTTGTGTATCTTCCGTGGTGGTTACACCAGGAGTACAGAGTCCTTCAGTATCGGGTAGGCAGTCTGCTTTAGAATAAGAGGAGGCCAGTAGTAAGAATAAACATAGCTTTAAAAAGAGCAATCTGGTTAGCATCACTAAACTCCTTTGTTTCATCTTTTTTTACTTGTAAATAATCATCTCTATAAGGAGATCCTTCTGGAATTTTTTCAGGATTTTCTTCCCAATAGGAAGCGGCTTCAGCCCCGATGAGACCGTCAACTGGGCACGGGGTCCCGGCATTTTTCATACTCGTCCAGACACGATGGTCCTGACACAACAAACTCACTGCTGCCACTTTCATCCCGTAGGAATATAATGCACGACTTGTGCGAACACGCTCACAAAATTCGTCTGTGATGACGTAACCTGTAGCTACACCTAAAATATTATTTTGAACACTTCCGCCAATTCCAATTTTGCAAATATCAGAATTTGAGTTGAGGACAGTCGGTGCGTTCGCTGTAGCAGGTGCATTGTTTAAAACTGTTGACGACACAGTATTTGTATTTGCTCTTGAGTCTGTAACGATAGCTACAGTGGTGAATAAAAGTAATATGATTGCAAGTTGCTTCACTAACATCTCCATCTCTTTCTTGCTTGTCTTAATCTAGAGTTAGGATCTTTAGCTGCACTAGGAAATTTTTTCATTTGTCCTGCACTTCTAGCACAATAAGATTTTCTTCTCCCTGCATCTTTAGATCCTTTTTTTACTTTGCCTGTTACGGCTGTTTTTAATTTAGAACCAGGGTTCATCGCTCTATACTTCTTGACCCCAGCTTTAGTCATTCCCGCCCCAGATTTAGTGGGGCGGAAGTTTTTTTTATTTCTTGGTGGTTGTTTGTCAACCATCTTAATATATTTTTTGGAACTCTGCTATTATGCTGAATGTGTTACCTGCATCTGCTGTTGATGGAATTACTACATGAATGTCATTTTGATTTGAATTACTACTTGTGTTTGCTGGTATTCCACCAAACGATCTAAAGTCAAAATTACCACTACTAACTAATGTAATTATAGGTATATCTCCATCACTATCTTCATATTCAAGACGAGCAAAAGCGTCACCGCCATCTCCTTCAGAACAACTAAACCATAGTTGTTGAATCGAAATTCTTGCAACAGCTTGACCTAAAGTATTTGCAGCTAACGCTGACACATCACCAAAAACAGTAGTACCTCCATTACCATCAGACTCAACGACAATTTTGATTGTAGCTCTATTGTCGTTTTCTTGTAAGATAGTTGGTCCTGTTACTGTATCTGCCATTTTATCTCCTTGTAAAAGGCGTAGTTATTACACTACGCCTAGATTTATATTATGATAAGTTATTATTCTGTAAGTAAAGAACAGTTACAGTTGCAGCACCAGTTGTACCATCACCGTTTTGACCATCATATGAAGCAATTACAGATATGTCTGAAGAACCTACGTCGGTAGCTTCTGCATCTAATGTTCCGTGTGTTGTTGCTAAAGCTTCAACGTTTACAGCGCTAAGAAATGCATTTGGGTCAGCTGCTGTTCCAACGTTAACCACTGAAGTACCTGAATCATTTGCCACTGTTGTTACGTTTAAAATAACATCAACAATTTGTGAATTAGCTGGAATCTGAGCAACAGTTGTAGTTGCGTCAGCGCCAATAATATCAATTACTGCTGATTGTCCCATTACTACAAAACCTACGTTTTGTGTAATAGTGTTTCCATCTGAATCTTGATATGTGTCAGGAATGTTACCTGCTTTAATCGGTCCAGAAAATCTAGTTGTTCCCATGTCAACCTCCTTTTATATGTTGTCTAAATTAATAGTCTTGGGTTTACTTTCTTAATTATAGATAAAAAAAAGGGCGCCGTAAAGCGCCCTTTTAAATTTAATAGTATGTTTGACTTATGATCCCTGAGAACCGTAAACACAACGTGGATCAGAATAACCGTAGCTATATCTCTCACGAGCTTTATATCTCATGTTACCTGTATCGAAGTCACCTTCCATACCTGTAGCAAGAGCTGCTCTTGTGAAGTGTTTAAATCCGTTAGGACAATCAGTCTTTAAGAACCATGCATCAGTATCTGTTAAATAATGGTTAACTGTGTAACCTTCAGGTAACATACCCATGTTTCTCATAGCATTGATATCATTGTCAGCAGTACCAACTCTAAGAGTAGAATTCAAAATTCTATCAGTTACAAACTGAATGTTTACAGGAATAATTAATTTCCTACCATTCATAGCAACTTTTAATCCTCTTTCGTCGATAAATGCTGCAACATCAATCATACCTTGTTCTAATGATGTTTCACTAATGTCAGCATCAGTAGCACTTCTATTTGAGAAGTTACCACCTAAAGTTGTAGGGTGAGCAGTATTAACTAAAGACACACCATCACCACCTGTTGTAGTGAAAGCTGTGTTTAATACATTAGCACCTTTAACTTGCTTAGTGTATGCCATAGATCTAGCTAAAGCTTTAGTGTAACGAGCTGATAAAGTATCATAAAGGTTATCTTCTACTGCTTCCTCAGTAAGAGCAAATGCTAATGCAATTGTCTCATGAGTATATCTTGCAGTGAAAGATTCTTTAGCAGTATCAAATTGAACTGCTGCACCTTCTGTTTTAACTGCTGCTTCACCAAAACCTACTAACATTACTTCTTCTTCAAAAGCTCTGTCACTAGATTCTTGACTAAATATCTCGGCTGCTTCGTTTTCGTAACGAGCATACTCGAGACCAAAGAGGGCGTTCAGGCCTGGTTCTAGCTCTTTGGCTAATTGACTTCTATTTATTGCCATTGTCTATTTCCCTTCCTATACGCCAGCTGTACCAGTGTGAGCCATCATTACGTGATTATTAATTTTAATTACGATAACAGAATTATTCGCTGTTGCAGAATTATCTGGTGTATCATAAAAACTAATCAATCTTACTTGATGAGTCGCAGTAGTAGCACTAGTGCTTGAGTCAATCTCAACACCTGAAATACCAGTAGTTGTGTTACCGGCTCCAAATACTAAGTTGGCATTTGTGTTTAAATCCGCTGCTACAAGATTAGCACCTACGCTATCTTGTTGTGCAATGAATGTTTGTTGTGGATCATCACATACGAAAGCTTTTGCATCAGTTGTTGCTAAACTTGCAGGTATGTAAGGAGTCCAAGTTGGTTTGCTAGTTGTTGGATCAGTGTAGAACCCACCCATAAATACGCCTAATAGTGCGTCACTTGCTGTTGCAACTTCCACGGTTCCGTCATTTTTATATTTAACCGGATCCCCTGTGAAGATTGCTGTAGATTGTGAAGCGCCCACGTCGTATTGAGTTTGTCCACCGTTATTCGGATTCTGTCCATTTTTAGCGATCGGTCTTAAACCGAATGGGGCATCTATATTTGCCATGTATTATCATCCTTTACAATGTATTTGATGGCAAAAAGTCTAACCATTAGTCTTTTTTTCCACCAAACGTTACTCTATTCTGCCTACTTTGAGAAATAGGCATACTAGGATGCTCTTCTTTCATTAGATCATTTTCTACCGAAGCTGTCTGTTCATCAGTTAAACGCCTGAAGTAAGCGTCTCTGTCTTCTTTTACTTCAATTGGACATCTCATCAGTAATAATCCACCAACTCCAATAACACCTTTATATTTACCATCAGAAACAGAAGGTAAATCCATTCTGTCGGGATATTCTTTTGCCATTACAAATTCGTAACCAGATCTTAGACGGCCCATGACGTTTTTTTCGTCTTGTTCTCCTCTAAATTCTGCTCGAACCCATCTATGGTGAAATCCTTCTGGTGGCTCTGGTGCCTCTAAGCTGGACGGAGGAACCCATCCTCTCGGGCGAGCACCCTTTTCACGGGTTTCTGCTTTGCGTGAGGTCTTTTTTATAGTTTCGTTATTATTATCTTCCATATTGTTACGCCTCCTTCACGTGTTTTGCGTATTCTTCTAAGGGCACACCGAGTTTTTTCGCTATAGCTACCTGTGAGGGTGTGAGTCTTACAGTGCGGCGTCCAGTTGACGAGTTGCGAACGACTGAAGCAACTTTTTGCTTGGGTCGGGCTTCCCCACCGTCAGAAAACTTGTGGGGGAATTCTTTTCGTATACGTTTATCTAATTCACTATAATATTCATCTTCTCTTGGGTCAACACCTTCTTTAACCAATTTTTGATGTATATCATATGCTGTATAAGTCATAGCGTTATCATTTCCAAACCATTCATTCTTTTGAGCCCAAGATTCTGCTTTAGGATCAGGTTGATTTTGTGGTTGAGAAGCTACTTGATTGTTAACTTGTTGCTCAACATTTTCTTGAGGAGCAGCTTCAAGTTCCGCTTTTTTATTCGCAGCTTTTGCTTTTGAAAGTTTTAATCTTTCAGCTTCAATAGTTAATCTAGCTATCTCTTGATTCGCAGCAACCTGCTTTTCAACATCTTGTGCGTTGATGGCAGCTTCTAGTGCTCTCTTTGCAAATTCATTTTGAGTTACTAATGATTTTTCTCTTTCACCTAAATAAGCTTCATTTTGATTAATACTAGTAGACCTGCTTTTGTCTAATTCTTCTTTTGCTTTTTTAGCATATTCAATTGCAGCAGCTTCACGTCTTTCAGCTTCACGCATTTTTTTAGTTAGTTTGTCTATTCTTTTTTTAACACCTGTGCTGTATTCTTCTAACTCTCCTTCTGAAGTTTCTTGAACTGGTGTCTCTTCTGTTGTTTCTTCAACAACTTTAACATTTGATTCTTCATTTGATTCCTGTTTTACCTCGTCTTTTAATTCGACATCTACGGCATTACCAGAAGTATCAATAGGAACCATTTTTTCATCTTCTGTTTTTATTGTTTGAGTGGTTTCCATTTATCTCTCCTAAAATATATTAGCAGGTAGAATATCTCTAGGATCATCTACTTTTGCTATTATTTCATCATCATTAATAATACGCAATTCTCCGCCTTCTATTTTTATTCTAGATCCTGCGTATCTTGTTATTAAAACCCAATCGCCTTCTTTACACCAAGCCCCATTAGGAAATCTTGATTTATCTGCGTATGCGTCAGGTCCTATTGCTAACACCTTACATACATTAGTTGTTATTTGAGATTGTTCGATTGTGTCTTCAGTAAAGATAATTCCCGAAGAAGTTTTTTCTTCAAGCTTGAGAGGAAATAGAACCATTCTAAATCCTGTTGGCTGTGGAACTTTCTCTAATTCTTTCTTTTCCTTTACTTTTTCAGCTGTTTTATTATCCCATATATTTTTTGGTAATATTAGCTTACTTTTTTTGGCTTCCTTGATCATCTTCTAGCTCCGTTTTATTTAGCAGGTCCGTGAGTTCCTGTTGTTCTTGTTCTAAGGCATGAAGTTTACCAGTTAAATACCGATACTCATCCCAATTTTTTACTCCAGACAATATAGCTTGTTTTACTTGCTCTTGTCTACCTATTAATTGTTTTTTATAATATGTAAAATAATTTTCTAATTGCATTTTTTACAAACTAGCCATTACATCCGACATTCTTTTAGCACGATTGGGGGTCTGCTTTGCCCAACGCGAGTCGAGCATTTCCGACGCCGCGGTTTTATAATTAGGTGTTTTATCATCTTTCAGTGCTGCCCACATGTTGCGAAACTTACTGACTCCTGTTTTTCCAAGTTGAAAAACCATTTCCACCAAGATCTCTTTACAGTGATCATGAACTGTGTGTTCACCTAGTAACTCTTCTGCACCTGATATAGCGTTTTCTAAATCTTTTTCTAATATTTCCATTAAAAATGCTTCATCGTATTCTTTATCATCTTCCCAAAAATCTTCAACGCAAAGGTGGCCCACTCCCACAGTTCTTTTTCCTAAACTGTCCAAGTACACTTTATTTCTATAACCTTCGTTAGAACGCACTGAAGATAAAAGTCTTTCCATATTCATGTTAATTTCCTTTCTTAACGTATTGCAGCGCCATATCCTCTTGTAGCTAATCCACCTGATCTTGCTTTGAACGTACTAACATTAGTTGGTTTGCCACCAGGATTTCCTGCTGCTCTTTTTCTTTTAACTGCTGATCTTCTTTCGCTGTCCGACATCTTACTCGCTTTAGCAGCGGGAACACATTTCGGATAACCTTTTCTTTTTTCTCCCTTGCTTCTTCCACAAGGTTTAAAGCCTCCACCTTTTTTAGGTGCTCCTATATCTACCCATTTATCTTTAACCCAATCTCGTAAAGACATTATGCACGAGCCGTAACCTTTCTTTTATTTTCCATTACACCGCCACAACCTTTAGCTACTCCACCTTGATTATAATTAGAAACTTTTTTTCTTTTTTGTGAAATTTTGTTAATCATTCCACCATTTGCTTTTTTACCACCTTCAACTGTTTTACCTGAGCAAATTGAACCTGCATACATATTCGCATATGCCGAAGGATAAACTTTAAACTTACGTTTAGCTGCTGCTTTGCCTTTTGCACATAATTTTGCCATTATCTTTTTGCAGCTCCGTAACCTCTTGAAGCTAAACCACCGCTTTTACGTTTAATAATTGAACCTTCTCTTGAAGAACTGGCCATAGGCCCTTTGATAGTAGAACCTTCTCTTGAACCTTTTGCCTTGGCTCCTTTAATAACTGATGTTTCAGCAGAACTGGCTACTTGACCGCCCTTCTTTTTTTTCATTGGTTTTTTTAAAACACCTCTACCAATTAAAACATCTTTTTTAGTTATTTTACCATCACCACTTAAATCTTTCATTTTTATCTCCTATTTTTTTTTACTAATCATTCCTTTAATGCCAGGCGCCGCCCTAACCCCCAGAGAAACACTGCAGGCTAAATATAATAAATGGGTATAATACTCCGGTAAACTTTCCAAAATTTGAAACCCACGCTCTATATGTGGTTGCATAAAAGGCAAGAAGGCACAAATCGCAGGAACCATTAGGGCTAGTAAAACAAATTCGTCTTTCCACGACCCTTTCATTTGATCTACAGCCGAAGCCTCCCACGCTACCTTTCCGGCAATTTGCTGCTCTTTCAAACTCTTCTGTGCTTGAATCTCAGTAAGTTTTAATTCTGATTTTGCTTTTTTAGTTGCAACAAAACCTTTTACTGTATCGCCGATAATTGAAGTGAGGGGCCCGACTAATAGATTAAACATTATACTGCTTTAATAATTAAATATACTGCTACGATAGCAACAACAAGGGTAATAATTTTACCTTTTTTGTTTAGCTTGCTCCACTTTGCTTTGTATTTTTGTAACATGGATTCCTCCTCTAGAATACGCCTTTGAAAGGCACTTTTTTGATCTGCATCTTACTGCGCTGACCTTTCGGTCCTGAACCCAAGTTTTGCACAACTTTTGGACCAACAGATTGAACAGAAGCTGTTGAAACATTAGATTGTTGATTTGCATTTGGCATGTCTTCTTTAGCGACAGTCATTTTTGCGTTTGGATAAAGTGATCCGTTTATGTATTTTGCTTTCATCTTCTTCTCCTAATGTATGGTTGGTTTAATTAATTCATTAAAGTCAGCCAAACTTGTTTCCCATAACTGCGAAGCTTCGTCGTTACTAAAATTGTCAAAATATAGTAATTTAGCTACACTAATCATAGCGCCTGCTAATAATATACAATCTTCTTGATTTTTTCCAGTATTTTCTACAAGCTTCATAAGAACACCAAAAAGTCTTCTTAATTTTAAATCTGCAGGAGTTAAATTTTTTTCTTTTTCATCAAAAGAAATAGCTGTTACTTTTACTTTTGTCATTTTTAGTTTTGAAACCTAATATTTCTTTTTTCATCTATTTTTTTAGGTTCTTTTGACTTGGTTAGGTTAACATTAGCGCGTAATTGAGCTATATCCTCCTGTGATTGTATTCTATCTTCCGCTATTTCTGCATTTTGATCTAATTTAGCTTGATCTAGGCCCATTTTTACTTGATCTGCCATTGTTTTTCTCTCTAAATCGCCCGCTTTTATGTTGATTTCTTGTTGTTTTAGGTCAACTAGAGGATCTTCTGTTCCTTCATCTAAGTATTCTGCCTCTTCTGTAACCATCTCCAAGGTCATTTCAGCTACTTTTTCAGAAATTTGTTGCTCCATGCCTTCTTGTATTTGAATTTGTACTTCTGGAGGTAACTGACCATTATATTGCATAGCTGTTTGTTCAACTGCTTGTGCATTTTCTTCTTCTACCTCTTCTCTTGCCTGTAATCCTACATGTTCCATAATATGCGATTGTAATATTGCCATTGTTGCAGGATTATTTTTTACTAAATTAGAAGTCATGAAAGCTCTGTGTGCTTCTATGTGAGCTAGATGATTTTGATTTCTAAAAGCAGTCAAAGGTTGATTTTGAAGAGATCCTGAGTTTTCAACTGCTGGATCCTGTGGCTGTGGCCCAGAGGGTGCAGGTAAAATTGCATCTATATCTTTAACACCTAAGGCTTGATACATTCTTCTATAAGCTTCATACATGTTATGTGAAGCAGGATCAGCTTGTGCTAATTGTAATTGTGTTTGTGCTAACGTAACACGTTGAGACATTGAAAATATATTAGGATCTGAAACAGGAATAATATCAATGTCACCACTAAAGTCTTCAGCCTTTAAACTTTCAGTTGCATCTTCTCCTACATCGTAGGGATAGAAAGGAGGTAAAGACTCTGCAAATATTTTTGCTAATAATTTAAATTCTTGTCTTTGAGCGTAGTGTAATCTTTTGTGAATAGCTGACATGACTCTTGCACCACGTTCCATTAAAGCCATTGTTGTTCCTACAGGAGCATTGGCTGCAACACTGTCGCCTATTTTTTGATCTGCAACAGAAGCAAATCTTGTTCCTGCTTCTACACAAAAACCAAGTAGTTGAAATAATGTTCCACTAGGTTCTTTGTAAGGAAGAGGAACTAAACCTTCTCTTAAACTACCACCAGGTGCATCTACATCTCTAAACTCACCTGGCTGTAGAGGATTGTCATCATCTTTAATTCTTAAACCTCTTGCTTTAAATCCTGCAGGTAAATTAGATAATGTTCCTGCATCGAGTAATTGTCTAAGCGCCGCTGTAGCTGTTCTTGATAAACCACCAAGCATATGAATAAGACCAAAACCATAAAAACTAAATCCAGGTAAAAACTTGTAATGAACAAAGTAAGATATTTTTTTTCTTACAGGATCTTGTTCTTTGTAGTTTCTATAAATAGATAATACTTTGGAAGACCCTTCATCTATGGTTACTATGTAAGGAACTTTAATTCCATCATCTGCATCAATGCCTGGAATATTAAGATCAACATGCATTTCTAAAAGTTGATAATCATCTTTTGTATATGAAGTTTTCTTTACTCCTGAAATATCATTTTCTTTTTCTTGTAAACCAGTTTGTTCATCAAATACTTGTAGCTCTACATCTCTATAAAAACCTGCTACTTGTAGTTTACGAACTTCGTTTTGAGATTTTCTTAAAGTGTGAGTTACTCTCTCACAACCAGATAAATCAGTTGCTAAATAAGGAACATATAAATCATCTGAAGGAATAAATTTAGAAACAGCTCTACCTAACCCTGCATCGTAATAAACTTTTTTAAAAGCTGAACCAGACAATGGTAAATAAAAAAGTAAAGAATCTAAATCAGGATCATACTCTTCCATCTCATGCATGATCTGATAGTTCATGTAATCTTTTACACGTTGTGCTTGAGACTCTTTTGCTGGATTTAAAGCTCCAATTATTTGTGTGTTAACAGGGCCTCCTGCTGGTAATAATTCTTTATAAGCTTGCGCTTGAAACTGTGTAATGGCTTCTGATAACATAGGATGAGTCACGGAACTTGCACCTGCAAAAGGTGTTGTTCTTTCTTGATATTTAAAGCCTAATAAATCTAAACCTTTTTTATAGGTGTCTTCCCAATCTTGTCTTGATGATTTATCATCCTCAAAAGATTGACGAAGATCACTAGAAATATTTGCTAGCTCATCATCATCTAAAGCTTCTGCTAGATTCATATCAAATGTTGTTTCTATTAAATTTTCTTGATCCCCTATAATAGCTGAACCATCATCTAAAATTTCTACCTCTGGTTTCAAGCCCTCTTCAACTTGCATGTTAACCATTTGTCCGATGGCTTCTTCTTGAGCTGGTATAAAACCTTCTGGTGCTCCGGGTTGTACTTTTTTATCTACTGCCACTATGCTGCCTCAAATATATCAATATCGTCTGGAGTATACATAAATCCTCCAGATTTCCTATGTGTTTTATGAGGTAGTAGCATTTCTGGAGTTAATTTAATAGCAAAAGCATCTTCGTAAGAATTATCACCCTCAGGACTTTTTACTTTAACTTTAATAATTTTAAACTCAGAGTTATTATCCTTAGCCGCTTTCTTTAAAATCTTTTCAATTACTGATGTAAAGTGGTTTCCTTTGGAGTCTACTGAATCAGGACCACCGTAAAATTCTTCCATACCTATTCCTTTTAATTGTGTGCCCCTTTCTTTAGCCGCTTGTCTCTCTTCTTTAGACATTTTTACACTACCCTTTTGACCATATCTATTTGTAATATACTTGCTTGGAGAAACAGCATACCAAGTTGCAGCCCCGTTAACTTCGTCTTCAAATAATCTTTTAGCAGCGAGAGCTAAATCATTTTTTATTAATGCTGAACCCCATTCATTTCTATTTTTAAAAGGAACATTTGGGTATAAGTATTCCATAGCTCTTTTACTTAAAGAAGTTTGTAGTTCTTTAAGCATTTTAGATTCTGATTCTGCTGCTCTAAAAGCTTTTAGTTTTAATTCTTTTGATGGTCTTACTCCTGCTGCTGCTAATTCTGAAAACACTTCTTTATTTTTAGAAAACTGATCTAGAAAAGATTGCATTTCAGTAGCACTTTGAAACATAGGTCTAAAGACTGTTTGATTCTCTAAATAATAATCGACTACTTCACTATTTAAATTTGAATATTTATATTCATTGTTTATAGCATTTCTTCTAGTTTGAGAGTTTTTATCAATTAAGTCACCTAATTCTCTAGTTAACTTTTCTTCAAATCTTTTAGCTTGTTGTAAAATATCAGATTGTATTTCATCTGCAAAAGTTACTGTAAATTTATTACCATCAACTGCATCCGTATGTAATTTTAATTTTTCTGTATCTTTTAATAATTTTTCATCAAAGGCTTTTATTTGATTGTAGAGAGCTGAATCCATTTGTTCAATCTCTGGTCCTAGTCTGTTGTAAATAGTTGTAAGATCTTCGCTAGGTATGTTTGCTACTGGATAGTCTAACTCAGCTTCTATGAATTGTTTTACTTCAGCGTTGCTATCAGCTAAATTATTTATAGCTGATATTTTTAATTGATCTGTTTGATCTGTTACTGTTGCTATATTTTTATTTAATGTAGTTACTTCCTTCTTGCCTAATTTACCTATGCCCTCAGTAGTCATGTTAGGATCATATGCTGGACGATCACTTGATCTTGTCCAACCTAAAACATAATCTTCTTCAAAGCTATGAGCAGCATCACCTTCTCTAATTTTACCAGGGTCTAAAGGAATATTTTCTGGCTCTAAGTATAAAACATTTTCCCTATAAGTTCCTGTTATATATCCATCTTCCAAATATTGATTAGCATATCTAGGAGGTTTAGTAGCACCATAATTTTCATTACCATATGTAATAGTTTTAATTTTACGAATAGGAGCTTCTCTAATTATTTCTAATAAATCATTTTTATTTATATTAACGCCACCTTTTTTAGCGCTGTTGAGATAACCATCCAAAGCATAATCACCTACTTCAGCTTTTGATATACCTTTTGAATTTAAAAAATTATAAAATTCATCCACTGTTTTAAAACTATCTGGAGTATTGGGATCCATAAGTCTAGCTTCTATGCCTGAATAAAAAACATCTTCAGCGTCTTCTGGTGAGTCTACAATTATTTTTTCTTTTTTCTTTGCTACAGCTGTTGTGTCTGGAATAGTGTCATCTAAAATATTTTCAGTTGTTTCTTCGACAACATCTGACTTAGGTGTTAATTTATTTTTTATTGATTCAAGAATGTTACCTTCACCTTTTGAAAATGATTTTGTAAGCGTCTTTGCTTTATCAATATTTGCTATGGCCCATGCTGGAACTTTTCCAAGTAGTGCTACTTTAGTTCCTTCAATATCATCTAAAAAATTACCTGACTTATTTTCAGCTAAGGGTAGATCTAAATCAAATATTTCTAATTCATCTAATCCTTCAACACCTGGTTGATTTAAGTATTGTTCGATATTAATATAAGGATCTTCTTGTGTAATAGGATTACTAAAAGCGCCACCATACTCATCAGGTACATAATCAATCTCACCTGCACCACCGCCCATGGCCATTTCTTTTGGTTTGTCTATAACAAAAGCAGAGGGAACTAAAATGTTTAAATTTCTAGCTAACTTACTTAAAGTTTCTTTACTAGGTACTATACTTTCTTTTATTCCTTTTAAACCTTTATTATTTAATGTGTCCATAAACTGACCCACTTGATAAGGGTAAGCTTCTTTTAATTTTGCATAAACCTTTGGAGACTTAGCAGCAAGTGTTTTTAATCCTTTTAACATACCCACAAATCCTGTGCCAAGAGATGCTGCCATTTCTGCATATTCAAAACCTTTATTTTCATAATCCATTGTTGGAATATTTAAGATAGGAATTTGATCGTCAGGATCATCAAGAATTTTGTCTTGATAAGCGTTATAAGCATAAGAAGGTATTTGAGCCACATCTAATAAAAAATTACCTGTTTCTGCCGCAACATTGGGAGCAAACTTAGCTAAATCTTTCATCATTGATTTGGCTTTATCTTTCTCTTCTTGACTTAATTCTTTTGTATCTTCTGTAGTAACAGGTCTAGGTCTTGTTCCTTCCAGTTCCACATCTAAAAATTCTTTATTGTTTTTATCTTTTATATCATCAAGATCTATATCAAATATATCACTTCTGCTGTAATTTAATTCTTTATTAGCCATATTAATCTGAGTTTAACATTTCTTCTATATTAAGCAAACCTCCGTTTTTGAGTTTTTCAACTTCATCTACAGATTTAAGTTTTTTAGGTGGTCCTACAACATCTGATTTTAAAGGCACCACACCTTCTTTTTCTGATTTAACTAAATCTAAAATGTTATCGTATTGACCTCCGTAGAAAGTTTCTTCTTTTGTTACAGGGTCAAACAATCCAAGCTCTAATCCCTGATCTTTCATTTCACTATTTAACATATTTATTCTTGAATTTTGTATGCTCATTTCACTAATAAAATCTTCTTTAGTCATATCACCTGCTTCAAAATCTTTTATTATAGAATTTTTTATATTCTCACTATTTATAATTTTATTAGCTAATTTTTTTTTAATAGACTCGTTTCTTTCTCTTGTAGTTAGATATGAAGGTTTTTTGTAAAGTCTGGCTATCCTATCTTCATAGTAATCTTCATAACGAGGATCGAAGTACATTTTTCTTCTACCGCCTATGTCCATTATATGTTCTTGATCTAAAGCATCAGTAGGAGGATCTTTTTGTGATTGAATTCTTTTAGGAAAAAGATTTAAATCTTCAAGTCGTTTTCTTAATTTAGTAAGAAAAATATTTTTTCCTTTATTTAATTGTAGATCTATTTTTTCTTTTTCAGATAACTTTAAGTAGTTTTCTTCTTTAGTTTTATCAAGATCTGTTTTGTATTGATTTATTTTTTTATTAAAAAAATCATATAGTTCAGGATCATATTTTTTCATAAGATCTTTTTTATTATCCCAAATCGAAAGTCTTCTGATTCTTGATTTTTGAGTAGGTTTTGGATCGTAGAATGCAGTCATCGATGTTCTCCCAAGATTAAAATCTTTTGTCATTGCTTGAGTAGCGCTAACTATATCCATACCTTGATCCATATATTCTTTTATTTTTAAATATCTATCTCTTGTCCCGCCTTCTTTCGTATAACTAATAATATTTTTTGCTTTTATGTTCTTTAATCTTTCTTCTCTACTTCTTTTATAGTTTACTATTCTTAGTTTCTCTTTTGATTCTTCACTCACAATTTTTTTCTTAAATCTAGGATGTGTGTTTAATAAATCATATGTTTCTTCGCTGTAACGAGTTACAGGCACTGGATAATTTGTTTTTGTTTGATCTAGAGGAGCTTCAAAAATACGGCTTGCTTTTGCTTTTCTTTTAAAAACATCTGCATTTAATAGAAATTTTTTCATTTCATACCCAAATGAGTCTATTTCTAATGCTTTGGGATCGTTTATAGTTTCTTCTATAACATTATAAACTAATTTGTCTCTCTGCCCTTTATTATTTATTTTAATTTCATTTAAAATAGGTTTTAAATTAATAATTTTTTGTGCAAATTCTTGAAATTGTGGAGTTTGAGATATTGTTTCTTTAATACCTTTAAAAAGTTTTGTAGCTAGACTCATTAATAATAACTCCTTGGTTCTATATATTTAGGTTCATCTTGGTAATCAGAGTCTAACTGAATAAAGTTGCCTTGTCTAAACCTAAGTAAAGCTTGTGTTGTCGAGTCCACTAAATCGTCGTGTTCTCCAAAAGGAAAAGCAGCACATTCTTCTACCACTTCGTCTGCCCAACGGTCCTCGGTACACCATACCTGTCCCGCTTCAAACAAAGGAGCCACGGAGTTTACACGAACGTGTTTATCATTACCCTTACTAGGCGTATATGTAACAACGGGAATGCCTAGCTGCCGCAGCTCCTGAGTTAAAGGCATACCAGATGCTTTGGCTTCAATCAAGATAGTTTCTGGTTCCCAGTAAGTATATTCATCTAAGGCTACTTTTTTTAAATCAGGAAAATCCCAACGTCCCTTTTTCATATCTAATAAAATAATGTTCCATGGTCCGTGTTCCACGGGCTTAAATACTCCCCACGTTGTTATAGCACTAAAGTCCGCTGTTTCTTTTTTACTAAACGCAGTATCATAACTCTGTATGACGTGCATCAAATCAGGAATTTTTTCAAGTGTCCAGACTTTCCACCACTCTCTTTTAATAATACTACCTTCCTCAGATGTAGGTTGCTGTTGCCATTGTGCTTGCCACTTCTGCTCGGACAACGCGGCTTTGACAGATTCTAATTCAGCAAGTTTCCAAAACTCAGGCCACATAGGTTTGTCGTTCAAGATGGCTGGAAACTCAACCACGTCCCACTGATCAGAGTTATCATTTGATTGTGCTTTTAAAAGTTTCCCTGTGAGATCTTTTGTAGACCATCTTGTCATAACAATCACAATAGAACCCCCTGGCTGTAAACGTTGTCGGGGGCCCGAGGTATACCATTCGTAAGCATTGTCCATAGCTGTCTGACTAAGTGCATCTTGTTCCGAGTGAGGGTCATCAATGATCAGTAAGTCCGCACCACGGCCCGTGATAGCACCACCAACACCCGCAGCAAAATATTCTCCGCCTTTGTTTGTAGTAAAACGGCCCGCGGCTTTTGAATCTTGTGATAAACTTACAGCAGGAAAAACATCTTTGAATTCTTGTTGATCAAATAAGTTTCTAACTTTTCTACCAAAATTATAAGATAGCTCAGCTGTGTGTGTAGTTTGAATTATTTTTAGCTTAGGATTCCTGCCCATCATCCACGCAGGAAATAAATTAGATGCAAACTCTGACTTAGTGTGTCGAGGTGGCATATTTATGATTAATCGTTTTATTTTACCCGTTGCTACGTCTTCTAATTTTTGTGCATAAATCTTGTGATGTTTCCCTGCAATAAATTCAGGCCAAACTTTTTTTACAAAAGTAAGGTAAGAGGAACGGGACTCCTCAGCAATCTTTATTTGCATTTCCCTTAATTGATACTTAAGCAAGTCCGTTGGTAATTCAGAATTTTTCATAAAAAGTTATATCTTAAGGTATGTTTGTGTAAAACTCAAGACTAGAGCAGCGCGCACGCGCGACCCCCAAAATGGTGGTGGTGGGGGTGAAACCCACTACGTCTGGTGGTTGAGATAGTTTGTAAGTACCTAATGTTGATTTATAAGAGTCAGATGGAACAGCGCTGTATTCTGCTGGATAACTTACCTGCTGGATCAGGGCATAAAAAAACCCCCGATACTCATAATATCGGGGGTCTGCCAGTCCTCGTTTAAGAGGAAACTTGTTATCTATTTTGGAATTCTCTCATCTTCCTTTGACCATTAGAGATCAATTGTTCTGCCCAAGATTTAACTTGAGGTGAAGCATTAGGATTGAGAATAAGTTCTTCGACTTCACTCTCTAACCATTTATAAAGAGCCTTCCAATTTAGGTGAATAGTCATCTGCTCGTCGGTTAATGGTTGAGCAGTAGGATTAGTAGGTTGAGTATTCTCGCGTCTTCTCAAACCCATAGTTTCTGAAAGAACTGTTAGTCTTCTTTCAAGATCGTTATTATCATCTGGCATTTTAGTTATCCTTTCTTATAAGATAAAAAAAGAATACTCCCATTTAATCTCATAGTCAATACCTTATTTAAAAAAAAGATAAATTAATCCTAAGAACAAAACCGCCCACGCGATCACTTGTAATATTATATCTATTATTGTCATGTGCTTTTCACCCAACTCCGTGCGGTTGCCCGCCAGTTAATACTATATACTCCTGTGAAACTTGGTCGAAACCAAAATGTAATGGAGATCGTCAGCACGCACTGTGTCTGGTGCCAACTTTTTCCTATTACCTTATACCACAGGCTTGGTTGGGTCGACAATGTAATGGAGATCGTCGACCCTAAAAATTATACTGCTAACTTGAAATCAACAATACTTCCAACTGACATATCATTACGCGAAGATTTAATGACTTTATCAGATAGAGGCATAGATTGTATTTGCTTGTATGATGTTGGCACTTTGCAATTGTGATATTCCAACTCCCCTAGCTTCTCTTTAACAAGAGCATTGTCGATTTTAACCGATTGTTTTTCGGTTATGTTAAGAGTGTAGTCTTTTCCAACTACAAGATTAGTTTCGGCTTGTTCGCCGATTTCTATAACTAAGTTTCTATTGACTTTAATAAAGTCCTCCAGAATCTTTTTCATAGTCAACGCTCTACCATAAGCGTCAATAATAGCTTTAGTATCTTTATCAGATATCTTTTTGCCATTATAGGCTTTTTGTAAAACGTCTAGTATATTAACAGGTTTTGACATTTAGTTATTTCCTTTCTGTTCTTTCTGTTTCTTAATATTAATATAATCCCATTTTTTTATATGTCAACCCCTTTTAATTATTTTTTTTATCACTCAGCTCCTGGCACGAAGCAGCTCCTTTCCTAACCTATACCCACGAATCACGGGATTTGGTGGCGATGCGATGGAATCCGATCCATTTTAAGAGGCGTAGAAGGGTGTCTTATAATGTCCCATGTGTGATTCATCACAAGACTTGATACTCCAAAGACGACTTACACCAACAGCAACCCCCCAGCGGGGGGAACCCTTTTCCAACCTATACCCAGGCGAACCGGGCCTGGCGCGCAATGCAATGGAGATCTAGTAAGGAACAACGGCCCAATTAATGGAGTCCATTAGCCAAGCAAACCCGAAGAAAGTAGCACCCAGAACCTGGGCCGGTGCCAAGTATAGTGCAACCATATATAACAAACACGGAATCCAGAGCCAATGCATCAGGCTGCGTCCTCCTTTGCTTGCAACTGGTAGCAGGTTTCTTCAACAGCCCACCACGCCAGCAGGTTGCTAAACTGGTCGTCTGATCCTACATTTTTGGCACCGTTAAACGATGCAATGAAATGCAAAACAGACTCGGAACCATAATCATTTGATGCATCATACAACATGTCCCAGATCTCGTTCTGGTGCTTGTCATAAAAAGCACACGTGTCTCTGTAATAGATGAGCTCCGGCACACAACCATTAACGCATCCGTGCTCCAGCACTTCTTTTCTCTCTGATGGAGATATATTCTCCATCACCCAATCTTTTATATTCATCAGCTTTCTCCTTTGTGTAAGGGAGCCTGAGGACTCGCACCTTTCGTTATGGCTTTGCCACTCCCTATGTTTAGTTTGGGTGGTGGCTTCGTTCGCGATTGATATATCCACGCATTAAGTCAATTAACTAGTATGACGAATCGACACCCAACGTTTGCGGTCCAGGGTCTCGAGTCATTACGGCAACTACCTGGACCTAAGAAAGACCTTCAGGCGCTCCTGTTTGTTGAAGTTCTGCCTTTCTTACTATATATATAGTGGGATAAAATGGGAATGTCAAGAGCTAATGTGAATTTATTTTACCAGTCAGGTTCCAGCTCCGGGGGAGCTTCTATACTAGTATAGTAGGCACGAACGCTGATTCGTGGGCAATGCAATGGAAACCACCAGCAGTGCCTGGAATCTGGCTGCAGCTCCTAAAACCTGATGGTGCAAAAATGGGCGAAAACGCTCGACAATGGAGAATGTAAATAGCACCAGCGTGTCTGGCTGCACCCAACTTCTCCTATACTACGTGATGGCTGGGGGTTTTGGCAATGGACAATGCAGAAGGACTCTTTCGACCTGCTTCCAGGGCTCCTGATCCAGCTCAAACGTCCACTTAGGCTCGGTTCGGGTTCCCTCTCCCGCAATGGAGTGGACCAAGGAACCATCAAAGATATAAAGTAAGCTCTGAGAGGGGGCCTTGGCCATAATGAAAGATCTTCCACCGCACAAACTATGCTTATAGTTCCACATTATTTGGTGTGGTCTTAAATTTAATTTATTACTCCTTATTACTTTTAACTCTACCCAAAACGATATTCCATCTTTAATTCCATAGACATCAGGCACACCAGGCATAGCCCAGTTTTCATGTCTAGTCCAAAATATATTTGGTAGATTTTCTTTAACCTCCTTCCAGAATTTGCTCTCTGGCTTCAACTAAAAAACCACCTCAACAAATACACAAATGCAATAACCAGTATAAAAGCTTTTATACCTCCAAAAACAATAAGTATGGGAAATATCTCCCACCACTTAGGCCCTATATCAAGGCTAATATCTTTCATTTTAGCTTCCAAAGGTATTGATTGTCTGACCTCAATCTTTTGCATTTTTCTTGACTTTCTTAGACTTTAATTTCTGTTGCATAGACCATGCAATATAATCTCTTAATTCTTTTTTTGTTGCTGGCGCCATTCTCTGTTCCATTAAGCTTCTAACTTTTTTTTCAAGGTTGCTTATTCTGTTAGAGAATGACTCACGCATTGATGATATTTGATCTTCTAATTTAATAGCCATCATGCCTCCTTATTGCAATTTTTCTGTCTCTCGCACTATAACCAATAACACCACAACTAGCCTCATTATGTATGTGATGCCATATTAAACTACGTTGTTTAACAGACCTAAAACGATTAAATAAATTAAATATAAAGTTCTTCATCTTTCTTCCTTTCTTTTTAAACTTTCTATACATTACTCCCATTTAATCTTATAGTCAATTAGTTTTTTTAATTTGTTTAAGTTCTTTAATTTCCTCGTAATCAACTTCAATACTGTATTGTTCTTTTAACTGTTGTAGCTTTGCTTTGACTTCTTCTCTGTCCATAGAATCTATTGTTCCTGTTAGTATTTCTTTTTTATCAACGTAAAGTCCTGCAATCTGTCCTCTGCGAGTCTCAGCAGCTACAGCAGCATTCCAATTACCTGATTCACTTGCTTTGTCTCTAATTCTTGCCAATGTAGCCAATGATCTATCTTGTGTACATTTATATCTTTCTACAATAGCTCTTCGCTCATGCTCAATTGCTTTAGCAACAATAGGATATTTATCAGGGTTTTGTAATTCAGAAGCTCTCACTACAGCAGAGTCCCTGGCATAGCCTGCTTCAGTAGCACACTGTGTTCCAGTTTTCAAACCTTCAGAATGCACTAAAAGTAAAATAAACTTTCTTTGTTTACCAGTTATCTTCGGATTATACAAAGTATCTGATAAAGGTTCTGGTACGATTAAATTATTCTCTTCCATATATAACTCTTACAATAGTAGATTTTTACCACATAAATCAACAAAAATAAATAATTTTACCTCCTGTTATCGCTATGACTAGGTTACCTGAGGTTACCTGTAAATATTACAAAAGTAACCTTACTATCGTTGATATACTTGAAAAGTTACTCGGTTACCTAGGTTACCTCTGGTTTTGTAAAATATTTTTTATTTTATCTGACAGAAAACATCTATAGAGAACCCACTTTATGGGAACTGCTTTGGATCTTCAATAATATGCCTAACAATCTTAGATAATACTTCTTCACCATCTGTCATTACTACACCCCATTCTTCTTTTGAGTATCGAGCGTTAAAAATAGGATTATAGAATTTTACTGAAACATCGCCACATTTAGGGCAACTAGATATTTTTCTTACGGGGCTGTTTGGTAGGTTTATTTGGGACATTTATCCTTCTCACCTTGTGAAATGGAAACAATATTACGTTTTCAGGTAAATCTTTTTGAAAGTATAGAGCGTCCATTAGTTCTAGACTAGCCTTATGCTCGTGAGCCGTGGTCTCTGTAGCAAGTAAAGTGTCCAGCAAATTACGCTGAGCCATCTTTTCTTCATAGTCATAAGCCATTGTCTCTCCTATAACGCCCCCGTATGGATTAAATCCTTAACGAGGGCATCAATTTAAGACTAAATTATAGCTTAAAATGGGAAAAAACGCAATATCAGTCTTCTCTGTGCGTTTCTTCATAATCTTCCGACATGGCTGCTGCCAATGCCCATTCCTTATCATCTTTCAACTCATTGTATTTACGATAAGCTTTTAAACGAAGAGTAGTAACTTCTCCTTGTGAGTGGCACGTCTTACATTGATCGACAAAATCATCTCCTTCCCATGAGGAACGGATGTAGCCATTACCTTTACATGCAGGACATACAACTTTATTATACATTGATAGTTAGTTTAGTATTTTGAAGGTCGATGCCCTCAACTCCATTGAGATCCACTATGGTGTACATAACTCCATAATAATCTTGATTACTACAAAACTCATCCAACGTCATGGTTGTCCCCGGTCTATATTTCATCATATGACTAAAAAAAGCTTTTGAATTACTTTTCAATGGAACTATTTTACCTTTCTTGTCAGGTTTTGCCACAGGAAACGCAATACCATCTACTTTAAGTATTGTCATCATTTCTGTTTCAGCATCAAAAGACCAACTAATTTTAGCTATGCTCATGCTACCTTCCTTCTTTTAGATTTTTTACTTTCTTTTTCTACCAATTCAGTAATTTGACCTCCTACTGATCGATTGTTTTCTTCTGCTTGTCTTTTAAGTTTTTGATAAGTATCAATTTTTACAGCTACTGATTTAAACTTTTGAGTGTTCATGCTTCTTTCCTTTCCAATGAAGATACTGTTTCATCATTATCTAAAAGCTCTGTGTCTCCTAGATCTAGTTTTAATTGATTTGTTTCGTGAGCCGCGACTGGTGTAAATTTACGCCCTGAATTCTCAGCAAGATCCTGCCATCTCTTGGCACTTCTCTCGTAAAAATCAGTCATAAAAATATCACCTAAGTTTCGACATTCACGTGCTCTTTCGTGATTAGTTTTAGCTCTTGTTAAACGAAGTCCTAAACGAAACCCCTCTTTAAATGTAGCCTCAAACTCTGGTTTAAGTGTTGTCATGTTATCCTTTCTTAAATATCCAGTTAAGGCGTGGGACTAGTTTCTCACCCACAAGCTTTCGACTACAGATGAACATTTCATACATGTCTACTCACAACCACCCTTGATTACCTCATGCATTTGCACATACTTCATCTCAAGTGTACCTTACCCCTCTGTTACAGAGTTGTTCAGTCAGCCGATAAAACTAATTAGATTTTATCACCAGATATGTGGGATAATATATATAAATATGTGGGACTGTCAACCCCTTAAATAATGACTATTTTAAAGGGTTTTTCTAACAGTTTGAGGAAATCTACCGTCTTCTAAGTAACAAATATAAGCGTGCTCCCAATCATTACCATACTCTGCTTTACAGAATTGAACAACACCGCTTTCCTGTTTTTCGGAAAAGAAACTACTAAAGAAGTTTAAGAAGTGGTTCTTGGCACTTTCTGTTAATTGATACATGCGTAGGTTATACGCAAACTTTTTTTAAAAGACTTGTGTTATTATTGCAAATCTTCTATCCACCTGCTTCACCCCAGTTATCTCCTAGCTCTACATCTACTTTACTAGGAACTAAAAGTTCCACACAGGATTCCATTATCTCTTTTATTTTTTCTGCATCCTTACCACACTTACCAACACTAAAATCTAATTCATCGTGTACTTGTATATGTGCTAAGTAACCTTCTTTGTGTAGCTCTACCATAGCTTTCTTTGTTTGATCAGCTGCTGATCCTTGTATCAATCTGTTTAGTGCTTTGTATGTCCAAGCTCTTTTAATCATATGCTCTCCATACTCTCTTTGTGCTTCTGTTAATGGTAATGCTTTTGATCCCCATTCGTTTGTTGGTTCCCATAAATCAAATCTACATCTTCTACCAAGAAGAGTTCTAAGAAATCCTTTCTTACCTGCAGACGCCATTGTTCTATTCATTAATTGTTTTACAAAAGGAACGCGTTCGTGATACGTAGCCAAAAGATCAGATGCGTCTTCTAAATTTAATCCTAACTGAGACATCAACTTTCCTTTGCCCATACCATAAAATAATCCTAAATTAATTGTCTTGGCTTGTTTACGATCAATGCCCGCCATGTCACTAACAAGTGTATGAAAATCTGTTCCGGGTTCCGTGGAGTATGCTTCAGCAAAATCTGTAGCTCCTGGCAATCCTCCTGTATTACTTCCTGTTAATGCTGCGTAATGAACAACAAGTCTTGGTTCTTGTTGAGAATAATCAAAGATACCCCACTCGTGTCCTTCTTCAGGAATAAACAAAGACCTTATCATAGGGCCTAGTATAGCGTTTCTAGCTGGTATCTGCTGAAGGTTAGGATTACTATAGCTAAATCTTCCTGTCACAGTTCCCCCTTGATCAGATCTCATTTGATGTATCTCTGCATGAATACGTCCGTCAATAGAGTGTTTTAAAATTGTATCTATAAACGTAGTTCTTGCTTTATTTATTTCTCTCGCTTCCACCACCATCTTCGCAAGAGGACTATCATGACTTGACAAAAAGTTTTTATCGAACTTTGGTTGTCCTGTTGGAGTACGCTCATAAGGAATTTGTAGTGCATCAAATGCTTTAGATACGCTAGACGCAGCCCAGACTTCCACATTATGACCTGAGAGTTTTTTGATTGAAGCCAAGATTTTATTTTCTTGTTTTTGTAAATCATTCTTTACCCTTTCTGCTTTATCTACATCTACTCTTACACCCTTCATTTTCATATCAAAAAGTACAGGGAATAATTCTGTTTCTAGCTCAAATATATTGAAGAGCTGTTGTTTTACAATTTCTGTTTTTAAATAATGCCACAAACGAAGTGTAACGGCAGCATCTTGTTCTGCGTATTGTCCGACATGACTGGCGGGGAGTTTCCACATTTCGGACTTGGCGTCTAGTCCCCATGCTTTTGCCGCTTCATAGAGTTGGGTTTCCGCTTTTGACTCTTGTAGATAATCTTTTGCTAATGAGTTTAGATCAAAACGAAACCTGTTCTCATCCACTAATGGCGCGGCAATTAAAGTGTCAATTATTTTACCTGCGATGTCAATGTCTAAAGTTTTTAACCAACCGACATCATAAAAGGCATTATGAAAAATATAATTTTTATCCACGTAAGAACATTGTTTGCGTAACCATTTGATAACAACTTTCTTATCCATATTGGGCGGTGTTTCGTGAGCGATGGGGTAGTAGCCTTGCCATCCGTCTACTGCAACAGCGATACCTACTACTTCTCCTTCACGTCTAACATAACCTGGTCCTCTATCTTTGATGCCAGGATCTCTTGTTTCTAAATCTATTGCTATTTCATCGTAACCCGATAAGTCTGGAAAGTGATCAGGCATAACCCATTCACTAGGCATGCGATGAACTTTAGGAAACCAGTTACTTTGTTCTTTCACTAATTTCTCCTGCAATGGCTAAGTAGGCGGCAGCATCTGTGTAGTTATCTTGTTTTTGTTTGTGCATAGACCTAGCTACCTTTACCAAGGCCATGCACACTGCCACGTCATGTGCTGTTATAGTTTTACGGAGGAAAGCGGACCACAACGCGGCAATGTTCTCATGTGTTTCTAATATGTCACCGTAATCTTTGTTACGATCATTACTTGTAAGCCTAATGGCTTCTTCTAAAAAATCTTTTGTTAACAATTAAATAGTCCTTTCATAATGAAATATAGGTTCGTATTCAAACTGTCCCTCTGTTCTATGTACAATATGTAATTCTTCTTTTGCTCTTGTAGCACCAACATAAAATACTCTTGCTTCATCATCTCTTCCTTGCTGGCTATCCGTGTAAGAAGAATAAGGACCATAGGATAAATCTGTAAGCAACATAACTTTTTGTCTTTCTCCACCTTTAGAAGCATGAATAGTAGATACTTCAATACGAGGTGTTGAGTCTAATTTATTTCCTGAACGCATGACAGCACGTAAGTAATTAATTCTTTTTTGTAATCCCTTAGAATTTAACATGTCATACCAAGCTATTTCTTTTACACTTACTTCTTTATCAATCGACAATTTAATATAATCCCTTAAACCAAAATCTGCAATAAGAGTTTCTAGATTAAATGAGCCATCAGGCTGGCCTTTAAATACTCCATAATTTCTTTTAATACGGGTGCTATCCATATGCTTGTAAATTACATCACATTGAACTCCGGAAATAGAATTTCCGTTCTGTAAGGATGTCCAAGCTCTAATAGCCTCAATGTAATTAAAGCTAATTACTGATTGACCATATCTTTTATACAACCAACCATAGGTTTCTAGTGATTCACACACTTGTTTGACAATTTCATGCGTTCTACATAAAATAAGCCATTCTCCATGGGCTAATCCTTGATTTAAGGACCGTACAGTATGTATCTGTCTCTTGCCTGTATGATCTGTTGGCAAATATTGTTTTGGAATCCTTTTTGAGATGGAATTTGCTAATTTTGTAGCTAAATAGTGTACCTCAGGTGGGATTCTATAAGATTGTGTCAAAGGAATGATAGTATTTTTTGAATCTGGATGAGCCATGTCTATAAAATGTTCGATGTCTGCTCCAGCCCATCTAAAAATTGCCTGGTCATCATCTCCTGCTACATAAGTTTCTAAAGCTCCTGATTGTTTTTGTATCATGTCTACAACTTTCCATTGTTGTGCTGATAAATCCTGAGCTTCGTCTATAAATAAATATTTTAATTGAGGTGGATTATTCTTTTTTAAAAACTCTGTAAAATAATCAACGTATTCAAACTTGCCTCTGTCTTGTTTAAACTTTCTCAAGTCCATTTCCATTTGCTCAATCATCTTACGAGCTCCATAGTTATTTAATTTTGTTTCTCTAAATACTAAATCTAATCTATTTTCTTTATCTGGATATTTAGCATAAGCTAGGTTAATTATATCTTGATACTCACTTTTTGCTGTTGGCATTGATATATCAACTCCATTACCTTTACGCATTTTGTTTACATACTGGTGTCCCGTGATCCGTGATAGCTCACTGTAGTCAAAATCATCCATGATGTTTTCCTGACTTAACTGTAATCTTCTATACGCTAATGAGTGAAGAGTAGAAAAATACGGAAATAAAACTTTCATAGCTTCTTTATCATAGTCTTGACCGAAGCTCTGTGCTATTCTGTCTCTAATCTCTTCTGCGGCCTTTACCGTAAAACTAAAATACCCTACCTCCTTTGAACTACATAAACCTTCCTCGATAAGAGATTTAACTTTATTTTTGAGGTAGGTTGTTTTTCCTGTACCTGGTGGTCCTATAACTATATGTCTATGCATTAGTATGGATCCTCTTCTTTAAAATCTTTTTCACTTACTTTGTATTCTGTTTCTAAAATATCATTGGGTATCTTCCATACATGTTCTGATTTATTAATAACTTTTAACTTAGCTGTTTTACCACCAAACTCTGAAAACAATTTATATTGATGAGAGTCTGAGATTTTATTAAATCTTTTAGCTTTTAAAAAATCTCGAAAGACTTGTGGTTTAAAAAAGAAAGCATCTTCTACTTCAAATACCTGACCTAATAAAACATCCTGTCTATCTTTTGCGCCTTTATTATTTTCTATAAATATTTGCAGTTGACTTAAAAACTGTCCTTTTTGAGATACCTCTCCTGGTAACTGTATAAAATCACCTAGCCCCATATTTTTTAATAAGCCGTCTACCATGTCTGCCCAAACAGCAGGAGCTACTGGTCTAGGACTGATATCTGCTTGTGCAATACAAGCTTTTCTATACTCGGCATGACTAGATAATTGATCAACACTAAGTATTATAACTTTACCATTATGTGTTAATTCATACATAGGGTTATCTGAAACCCACTTCTTTAAACTTGTAATGTCATCTTTACCAGCGTTGCCTACACCAAACTTTTGTGACTGACATCTAATCTTTTCACAAACAGATTTAAAAGTAGGTTCTTCACATCTATAAAAATATTTACTGTCTTGAACTTGTTTAAATATAGTTTGCACTTCTCTACTAGGAAGAGGTGGTTTAAAATATTTACGATTATATTCATCTAACTTATCTTCTAATTCATTAGGAAATCTATTTCTTAAATAAATACCCATTTGAAACAAAGACATGTTCCGTGATCCTTCGCTAAAGCCTTGTTCAGCAAGAGTCAATAAACAAGGCGGCGCACCTTTAAAATCGTCTTTATTATTTTGACTTACAGGTTTTTCTACTTTTATCTCACGAATACTATCAATAACTTTACTATCATAAAAATCACAAAACTCTTTAAGTTCTATTAATGATTCTCCGTTATCATTAAAAGCGTAACGTGTAGGGTATTCTGGATGATTGTAAGGCAGATTTAAAAAGTTACCTGTGCCTTTAGAATTTAATTCTATTTGTTTAGGAAATACTTCACATCCTCCATGACCTAGCCAAGCTGCTATTTCTGTAAGTTTCATCTGCATGTCTTTTGCAGACGCAGGTTCTTTGACAAATAAAAATATATGTGCTCCACCACTTTTTGATTTACAAACAATCAAAGGCAAGCTCTTTGTTTTTATTTTATCAATTAAATTTTTATGATTGAGTCCATCGTAAGAATCTATATCTATGGCTCCCCATGTACATGTGTTATCATCTCTAATAGGTATTATACCTAAACTAGGTTCTCTACCTTCAAGATGGTCAATCCATTTTTGTTTTGTTAAATCTTCTTTTTCAATCCAGGATTTAGCTTCTAGCTTACCTGATTCATTCTTTGAACGACTTTGTGTTTGACCATAGGCCCTGTCCAAACCACTAAATATTTGTATAAATTTTTCTTTATCGTCCATTTAATTCTCTTTCTCATTCGTTTTTGAAATGGTGGTAAAAACCACCATTTCGCTAGTTATTATTTTTAATTAATAAGGAGTCTGTTCATCATCCATACTCTCCTCTTCATGTTTAACTTTTACTTCACCCTTGTCAACACTTTCTGCAAAGTTTTTTGCAGTTACGTATAACTCTTGTGATTCTATAGGACCAACTCGGTTGACTTCCCAACCAAACCAAGTTCCTTGATCGTTAGAATCAGCAAAAGAGGTTAATTTATAAACATGAGAGTAAGATGGTGGATTAAACATACCATTTTTGCCTTTTAACTTAAGTCCAAGCATCAAAGAATTCCATCTTTTGGATATTTTTCTTTGTGTTCTACTCATAGCTATCAAAGCTTGATCGTATGTTCCGTCTTTATTTAATATTAAAACAAAGTGATTAGCAGTATCTTCAATATAGTTACCATTGTTTAATCTATCTTTATTTTGATCATCTCTTGTTGTTTGACTTAGTATGTTACTACTAATTGTATGAAAATTTACAGGTGCTCCTGTTCCTTTTCCTCTGTCCATCCACTCTATAAGTTCACGTTTGTATGCGCAGGGAACTACTTGTAGTCCTTGCTCACCATCATACAATTGTTTTGTGAGAGTGTTAAACATCATACCCGATTCCGCACCCTCAATATACTTGGCGTGTCTTTTTTTTACTTCATCATTAGTGTCTTGAAGAATCCGTAAAAAAGGAATGGATAGATCGTCAGCGCCTAAGTTATTTAGACCCTTTCCAGCATCTTCTTCAAAAAGACCTGGATCAAAAGTGACAATGTTTGTCTCTTCTTTTTTCTTGACTGCGTTTGCCATTTGTTCTCCTTTATGTTTTTCTTGTTATTTTAGTCTTCTGTCCGATGAACAAATTAAATTTATTGTCCGGGATAGATTTTCCTTCTTCGTGCCACTTTTTTATAGTAGCCTTCAGTGTTGAAGGATGCACTGAAACTTTTACCTCAGGGATAAGACCCATTTCTTTTATGGACTCTTCTAAATGTTTGGCTTTGTTGCCTTCTCCCTTACCGAAACTTATACCGACACTATTTTTTATAATGTCTCCTAAACCATTATTCTGTAACCACTCAAAACATTCTTGTGATTTACTAGGTTCTTTTGGAATTGATACATAAATATCTTCAACTACTTTTACTTTCGATCCGTCAAACATTTCTGTTGCAGTTAGTCCAAGTTCAGCCATGGCTGTTGGAATAGTTTCACCTGAAAGTTTTCTTAAATTTTCTTTTTGCATCTTTAGTGTATCTTCTAAAGATTCTATTAATTCTTCTAATTTTAATTGTTCTTGTAATAAAGTTGATATGCTTTTTAAATCTTCTTGTTTTATATCAGTAATCGCGTCTTGTTCAAAGTTTATCGGACTCATCAATTTCACCTTTCTCGTTAACATTAATACTCACAGGATAATATCGTCTTTCTTTTTTATCCCATTTAAGTATTTTAAATCTACCTCTGTTTACATCCGCTGCTATACAACATGCAATACCCATCGCAGCAGGATCTCCCATCATAAGAAGATAATCTTCATCACAAAAATCTTTTAGTTTTCTTCTTAATTTTCTAATGGCAGGTTGTGGACTAAACATAATTTGTTGTCCACTATCAAATAAAATCTCAATGTCTCCGTACTCACCAGCACTTAAAACATTTACATATGGATTTTCTTGTACCAAATAAACTTTAGATTTTTTCTGTATCATCTTTCTATTATCTTATATTTACCTCTTGATTTTTATTTTTGCAAGTATTAATATTATTTTTTTTAGAAAGTAATTATGGATTATAGATTTAAAACTAAACCGTTTCAACATCAATTAGATGCATTAAATGAAAGTTGGAACAAAGAAAACTGGGCTTTGTTTATGGAAATGGGCACTGGTAAAACGAAAGTTGCCATTGATAACATGGCCATATTGTATGATAAAGGTAAGATTAATTCTGCTCTAGTTATAGCTCCTAACGGTATTAAAAGAAACTGGAACAATGAATTAAAAACTCATTTACCTGATCATATTAATTATCGTTGTGCTGTGTGGGCTTCTTCTCCAAAGAAGAAAGATTTGTTAGATCTTGCACAAATTAGTGCCATAACAGAAGACTTAGTTATTTTAATAATGAATGTTGAAGCTTTTCAAAGTCCTAAAGGATATCAATATGCTTATAGTTTTTTACTTCGTACAGCAGGTTTTGTTTGTGTAGATGAGTCCACCACAATTAAAAATCATAATGCTAAACGAACTAAAAATATTTTAAAATTAGCTAACGTAGCTAAGTATAAAAGAATTATGACAGGATCTCCTGTAACAAAATCCCCCTTAGATTTATTTAGTCAAATACAGTTTCTTGATCCTTATCTTATTGAACAACAAAGTTATTATAGTTTTAGAGCTAGATATGCTGTGGTTGTTCAGAGATCCGTGGGCAGTCATTCGTTTCAACATATTGTTAAATATCAAAGACTTGATGAGTTACAAGAAAAGATTAAATCTTTTTCTACAAGAATATTAAAATCAGAATGTTTAGATCTACCTGAAAAACTTTACACTAAAAGAACAGTTGCTATGACACCCGAACAACTAAAAGCTTATGTAGAAATGAAAAGATCTGCTATGACTTTTTTAGATAACGATAAAATGATGAGTGCTCCTACAGTTCTTACTCAAATTATTAGACTACATCAAATTACTTGCGGTCATTTTAAATCAGATGATGGCGAGGTAGTGTCTTTAAAAAATAATCGTCTACAAGAACTTTTAAATGTTTTAGAAGAAACAAGTGGTAAAGTTATTATATGGGCTGTTTATAGACACGACATTCAAACAATAGAGAAAGGAATAGGTGATTTATATGGTAAAGAATCTGTTGCGTCGTATTACGGTGATACGCCAGATAGTGATCGTCAGCTTATTGTGGATAGCTTTCAAGATAACAAAAACCCTTTACGATTTTTTGTCGGAAATCCAAAGACAGGAGGCTATGGACTTACTCTTACTTCTTCTCATACTGTCGTTTATTATAGTAATGATTACAGTTTAGAAGTTCGTATGCAGTCTGAAGATAGAGCTCATCGCATAGGACAAACTAATAAGGTTACTTATGTAGATTTAATTGCAGAAGGAACTATTGATGAAAAGATTGTTAAAGCTTTAAATAATAAAATTGATTTAGCTAGTCAGGTTATGGGCGAAGATGCTCGAAAAATTATCTTTGATTAATAATTTGTTCTAACAAAACTTCTAATCTTATAACTCTTTCTTTTATCTCAGGTATATCTTGTGTAATAGTTTTCTCAAGCATAGCTTGCTTGTTTTCAATAGCTTGAAGTTTTTGAGTCATCATTCCATATACACTACCTGCACTAATTAGTATTATAGAAAACCATACTAGGTTACGTATACTGAAATCTTTTTCCATTAACCCTCCGCTATTGAATTTGCAATCATCTTAAGTTTATCATAAGTAGACATTGCCTGTCCACCCGCATTGTACCCCATCATTCCTGGAGACTTTTGTTCAAATTCTAAATTTTTCATAATTCTTTCGTCAATGTTATCACTTGCAGATAATCCGTTTTGTCCGTTCATAACAGATCTGTTTACATCACCACCATAAGCAAGTCCTGCCAATGCATTTCTTCTATTTATAAATTGACTACCTATTTTAAAACCCCCTGGAAAAGCACCTTGAGGACTGTCTTGTCCGTCACCTAATTTTAATACAGAAATTGGATCGCTATCATAATATGTGGCTGGAGTGTCTGCAAAAGCAGCTGTATTGTAGTATTGATTAAAGTCCATAGGAGCAACATTTGAATTGCCTAAATCGTTTGGAATTTTAAGTAGAGGAAATCCTGGATTACTATTAGATGTAGTTTCACCTATTAACATAGGATTTAATTCTTCTTCATTAAAGATGTCGGGTCTATCCATCTGCATACCTTCTTTATAATCAGTTTCAGAAACTTCTGTGCCCGGTGGTGGAGTATTAGGAAATAAAGGTCTGCCACCTATTATAGTAGGATCATAAATAGTTCCTTCAGGCACTCCCATACCAGTAGGATCTGTAGCTCCTCTATTGACATCACTTTCTACTTCTGCCATGCCGCTAGGATCTGTTGATTGAAAATTAGAAAAGTCGCCTCCACTAGGCATAGGCATAATAGATTCTATTCCTTCTTTAACTATTGGAAGAACAGGGGCTGTAACAGGATTCATTGATGGATTCATTGAACCAAATAATTCTTTTTCTCTTTGTGAGAGAGAATTTTGTAAAGATACTAAAGGAGATTGTTGTTCTTCATTTTTTATATTTAATAACTTTTTAAAAGAATCATTTAAATTAAATTTAGTACCTATATTGTTTATTAAAGACATAACTCCAGCACCAATACCAAAATTAGGCATTGCTCTACCCATGTCTCCTGCTAGTTGAGATAAAGTAGGAGGTCTAGCTGTAAAGAACATAGGGTCACCTTCTTTATCAAAATCACTAGGAGTAAAATCTCTTGTACCATCACCAAACGCACCGCCTGGTGTTGTTTGAGCACCTCTTCCGTAACGGACTAATGCTTTTTCTAAACTTTGTTTAGCGTTATCATAGTCACGTTTAATGTCTTTTGATGTTATTGTGTCTATGCCTCTCTTGGTTTTAATTGAATCTATTATTTGTTTATCCATCGCTTGACGTTCAAACGGACTAGTCTTTCTGTCATCTAATGTTGCTTGATTTTTAGATTCAAATGCTTTTTTATTTTTATTACCGCCAAAAAAACCAAACATTATACTACTCCTCTATCTGACCCTAGAGCTATAGCTTCGTCTAAGTCTCCACCTGCTAAAGCTATTCTTTGATCATTTGTTAAACTTGCTGCTGCTTGATTTCCCATACCGACGCCAGTATCTTGAACTACTTGATTAAAGTCAACGTTTAAGAAAGGATCTACTTGGTTACTTGCTTGTGGTGCATCTGGTATAATTTCTTGTTGTGATGTTTCGGTATTAACATTTTCTACTACACCTTGTGCGTCCATACTAAATTCATTTTTATCTGAAGATTTACTTAATTCTACTTCACTTGCAAAACCATTATTATCTGTTCCTATAACCATTTGTTCATTGCCAGGATAACTAGAGGCTTGATTTGTTCCAAAAATTAAAATCTTCATAACATCCATAGGATTGCCGGGATCATAATTATCTCTTATTTCTGAAGGTATATTTTTATTATCAGATACATCATCAAAAGCCATTTGACCTAATTTAATAAGTGCTTGTCTTTTAGCTAAATCACCTAGTTCTGGATTCATGACACTTGCTACACTATCTAAAAATTTAGGGTCAGCTAACTTGCTCATACCATAACGTGCCATTAAAATAGCTCCTAAATTACCGAAAGGATCTGCAGCTACAATACCACCAAAAGCAAGATTAGTTACAGCGTTTATACCACCTAAGAAACCACGTCTTTTTACAAACTCAGAAACATTACCGAAAGAAGTTTGTTGAATTTGATCTGCTAAATCTAACACATCAACTATTTTTTTATACTGATCTTCTCCAAAAATTTCTACCATAGAAGCTTTTTTATTAACATTACTAATACCAAAAACATCTCTTAAATTATCAACATCTAGAATAGGTATATTGTATTGTGCCGTTTTTGTTCCTTTAACAATTTCTTTTCCAGAAATCAAAGAACTTATTTTTTTTCCTAAACCCACTTCGTCATTTATAACTTTTACATCACCACTAATATATTTAGTAGCTCCTCTAATTTTATCATCAAAGAAAGAACGAGCGATTGCTCTTACTGCGTCATCTCCTAAAGCCTCTTTCATCTCTTTAAGAGCTAAAGGAGCCATCATTGTTTCATCATTAAGAAGAATTTTAGTTAAAGAGTCAGGAGTATAAAAACCAGGATTTACATCATCTGTTGCTTTGGCAATATTTTTGTCTGCCATTTCAAGAATTTGTTTTGTTCTTCCCTTAAAAGTATCTTTATTTTGAAAGAAAAAATCATTAGCTAATTGCATAGCAGCGCCAAACTCTTGAACTAAACCTGCTTTTGCATTGTCATCTAAGTTTTTAAAATTTTCAAAATCATTTAAAGTTTCAATCATGGTATTTGTAAAACCATCAACCCCTGCCATATCCGTTCCAATCGCTGCATTTTTAGATGCTGCTTTTTTCATATTATTTAACAGTTTTTGTAACTGATCAAACTCTCTAGCACTAATAAAGTCATCTTTTAAATATTGAAGATTAATTAACGAGTCTTGAAAAGCCTCAGCATCTCCTGTGAACTGTCTTAAATTTTCAGCAGCGGTTGTAATATTATATTCACCAGGAACATTCATTTTTAAATTTTCTTTTGATCCTTTTTTACCTTGTGGTCCATACACCAAAGATTCTAGTAATTGTGCTTGTTCTTTTATTCTTTTTGTTGGAATAAATTGTTCTCCTATTTTATCTCCTAAGTCTAATGCTCTTTTATAAAGAAGAGTTTTAGTACCTGTAAAATCTTTGACTGCTGTTTTAAAAGCTTTTGTTGCTGCTAAGGAAGAATCAGAAAATAAACTAATCGGTGAAAGATTGTTTAAAGTTTTGTTTATATTTTCAGCTATGGCAACTTGTTGTATGTTTTGCGCTTGTCTTGCTTTTGTTGCTACAAAAGGAAATAAACCTATGACTTTACCAGCTGCTTGTACCATACCACTAGGGGAAACAGAAAAAACATTCATAGGAATATTAGCTTCTTTTGCCTTTGCAATTATTTTTTTTTGAGCGTCTCCTATTCCAAAAATAGCTTTACCCATTAATCTTTTTACGTTAGGCCAAACAGCCTGTAAGCCCATAGCTCCACCTGAAAATAACATTTCATCCCTCATATCCATAAGATTTCTTAATTGTTCATCTTTTTTATATGCTTCATCGGGATCAGGTAGACCCATTATAATTCTTGTAGCGTCGTTAATTAAATCATAAGTAATATTTCCTGTGCCTTTTGCTGCAATATTTGCTCCTACAATAGCACTACCTCCTACAACAGGATTTGTTTTAGTCAATTGAAAAATTGTTTTAGCTAAGTTTCTGTTGCCGTTTGGAACATTGCTAGAGCCTAATTGTTGTCCTGCAAAAGCCATATCACTTCCTATTACAGCTACGTCAGAAAAAGTGCTTTTAGGATCAGAACCTACTAGTGTTTTAGCAGCAAAGTTTCCTAAACCTTGACTTATTTTTTCTGGTTCAAAAGGTTCTCCCCCAGGTAATATATCTTTTAACTCTCCAAAAGCACTTCCTAAACCAGGAGCGCCGGGTTGTCTTGCTGCCGCTGCTTTATCTTTAAGCATTGTACCTACAGGATCTTGAATCATGTTTTCTCTTTGAGTAATTAATGCTTCTGTTTGTTTCAATTTATTTGCCATGTCTTCTGAAACAACAGAGCCTCCTTGTACCTGCATTAGTATTTGATCAAGAGCATTTTTTTCTTTATCGTTTCTTGGAAACTGACTTGCAGGCATACCATCTATTATACTTGGAACATTTAAAGGAATAGTAGGAAGACCTTCACCAAAAGGACTTAAATCAAACTGTATTGTTTCTGATCCTATTACTTCACTCATTGATTTACTGTGACTCCTCCGTCCACATCTATACTAAAACCATTTTCTAAAAAGCTATTGTCTTTTTCTGGTACTTTAGTTTCATCCATTATACCTGTAATTCTGTCTCTGTTGTAAGAACCATATCCTTGTTCTAACATTTGAGAATAATAAGAAGGAAAAACTAATTGAATTGTACTCATGTTATCAGCGCGGGCGTTTAACAACTCATTTCTAATAACACTAATTTTTGTTAACACGTCTGCTGATGAATCACCATAAATGTTAAGATCTTGAGCAGCACGTTCGATGTCATCTAAGTTCAATCTTCCAGACGCTTTACGGGCTCTAGCAATAGCATATATAATAGCGTTAGCTCTTACTTCGTTAGCGGGAAGATCAGTATCAAAAAATCCTAATTTATTAAATATAGCTTGTTTTTCCTCTTCACTTTTAAATAAAGGAACACCGTATTTATCTGTTGTTTGATTAAGTTCGGTATTCATTTGAGCTCTACCTACAACACCTAATTGTTCAAAAGCAGAATCTGCTTGCTTCAAAGCAGCTAAATCTGCCTCATCAATTATGCCATTTTTTATGTCTTCTTGAATAGAAGGATCATTTAAATAAATACTTATTGTGCTAGATAAATTTTGAAATTTAGTTCCTTCTTCAATACCTAAATTTTTATTACCGTCTTTAAAAAAATCATTAAATTGATAGTTGTAAGAATCAGAAAATATTTGAGCATATGTTTGAAATCTTTTTTGAATACCTGCTAAGAAACCAGCTCTGTTTGGCTTTGCTTGAAAAGATTCTGTAAGAGCATCAAGAGTTAAAAGAGCTCTGTCTGTCACATCTAATCCGCCTTTGACATCTAAGAAGCTAGAAACATTTTTACCAATTCCAGATTCGGATGGTGTTCCTGTGATGGTTGTTTTTACTTCAATAATTCCTTCGGGATTTGCAATTAATTCCATTACAGGTAAACCGTCTGACCCTAATTCATTAGTTGGTTTATAATATTGAGGAGCGGACAATGATCCGGAGTCCGTGATTGATTGTACAACAAACGCGTCAAACGGATCTGTTAAATTTCCATCGACACCAGGCATTCTTATTTGAACTCTTTTTGGTTCTACACCTTTTAATTGATAATCTTGAAACTTAGTTTGAGCCGCTTTTACTTGATCTCTATACAAATCCATTTTTGCTTTGTCAGAAGCTATAGCTGCATCATATTCTTTACCTGCGACAGAAGTAAGTAAAGCTCTGTTAGCATCAAAAACTCCTTTTCTATCCAACACCCCTTGAGCATCTTTTTTCATCTTAGTTGTAATTTTTGCAATAGCGTTTTCTTTTTGTTCTTTTTTCTGAGCTGCTTTGATTTTAGAAAGATTTGTTGTTAAACCTTGTGAAGCTGCAGACAAAGAAGCGCCTATTTTACCACCGACAGTTGGCTGTAATAAACCAAAACCAAATTGTGAAAGAGCTAATAGTTTTTCATCTTTAAAACTAGTGTCTTTGTAAAGTTTGTTTATTTGTTCATCTGTTAGTGTAGGTGTTCCATACTTAGATAGATAAGATTCTTCGTCTAATAAAAAAGGAAGATATGCTTGTGCTGCAGAAGGATTTTGTAGTACAGGGGCTGTAGGAAAAAACTGTGAAGACATAACATTTGGAAAAGAAGTGTTTGTTGGTGTTGTTTTTGGAGCGGGAACTGCTACATCAAGTATTCCAGCATCTCCGCCTTGTGTAAAGATATCATCATCTTCCATTATAATCTCCTAACTAAAGAGGCTAAAAGGTCCGCCTGTTGCAGATCCTGTTCCACCACTTTGATTTAATAAACCATATGCACCAAGGCCCATTCCAATTCCTCCTAATGTAGGATTAGTATAAGGCATAGGCTTTTGAGTTAGTGTTTGTGATACTGAAGGTACACCTTGTAATATATCACTATAGTAACTTGTTCTTTGAAAAGGATCCATTCTTCTAGCTTCGTCTTGTCTAAATTGTTCATTAAACCCTGCTTGCGTTTGAGCTTGTTGTTGTTGACCAAAGTTAAATAGTTGTCCTAATCCTTGTTGATCTAATCCTGCTTTTTGTACACCAAAGTTAGCAAACATTGGCGCCGCAGACATTTGCCTACCTGCTGCGGACTCAGAAGTAGAAATTGCTTTTTGTTGCGCTTGTTCAAAGTTTTGTGCTAGGTCTTGAAATATTCTTCTTGATTTAATATCTTGTAAATTATTTTCTAACTCTCCTCTAGCTATTTCATAACGAGAACCACCAAATGTGTTACCCATAGTAGCATCTCCAGCAAGTCTATTTCTTGCATCTTGTGCTTGGTCGTCCATTTGCTTAAGAGCTTCTGAAGTTACATCAGCTTGATATTGATTAAAAAATTGATTGTAGTTACTAGAACTAGGATCGTATTGTTGAGTTGCTTGATTAAGAGTAGCTATGCCTGAAGCAAAACTAGGATCGTATTGAGCTCCTGCTCCTGTTGATAATCCTGTAGTAGGATCTAATCCATAAATACCTGCAGTGCCTTCCATAGATCCTGTTTGAAGAGGATTCATTCCTGCTATTTGTTGTTGTGAAACTGTGCCTGGAGTCTGAGTTAAATCAAATGTCCCTTGTAGTAATCTTCTTCTAAAATCTTCTAAGTAAGGAGCTTCTCTTTGTATTTGTGTATAAGATTCAGCCACTAAATTATTCCTCTGCCTTTTGATGATTCAGGATCAGCTCTGTTCATAACATTATACATGGCTTTAGGTCCTCCTAAATTGTCTACAGCCTTAGCTGTAAAAACAAACTCACCATTACTTAACATTGCAGGTATCTTGTCGTCCTTAGGACCACCAGGACCTTTTATATCTCCAAACTTTCTAGGAAAGTAAGTTGAAATACCCTCACCCCCTTTGTTAAAACCTCTAACGTTAAAGTTTCCTTTAACTCTATTTCTTTGCATAAAAGGGTTACCACCCATATTTAATTTAGCAATACCGCCTGTGTTTAAATTTGTAATTCTACCTTCTTCATCTACTTCATAGTTTTTATATTCACCGTCTTTAACCATGTCGTAGTATTGACCATCTTCAGGATTTAGTTTAGTTCCTTTTATTCTGTCTTTTGCAAAAGGACTACCTCCTGTAACATCGCCGTATTTTTCATCTATTAAAGATCTGTATGCATTTATATCAGGTGGTGTATCAATATCTTTTTCTAAGGCATTTTTTGTTATTAAAGAAAGAGCTACAGGTCCTAACAGTTTACCTAAGTTACTTCCAGCAGCTTTGTTTACTCCACCAAGTAAACTCATTAAACCTGATTGTCCAAATTGACTTGCTGTACCAGGTAATGTTGTTGTTTGTGGGCCTCTAAAAAAGTTTGATGCCATGGTTCCTGCGTTATTAAAAATATTACTAAGAGATCCTAAGCCACCACCTCCAGCACTACCTGCTCCCATACCAAATGCTTTTCCACCGAAACCACCAAGGCCTCCTAAAATAGCACTTTTAACAGGATCATCACTAGCGAAAGCACCAATACCAGCTCCTAATAATGGATTACCTGTTAAGGCACCAATAATAGGTGCAGCATCGCCCGCTACTTTTCTGAGTTTTCTAAAAATTTTTTTAAACATAATATCCTTTGCAACTTATGGCTTGATTCGTAATGCAAGGAGGTTAGTCTTGAGTAAAACCTTTTTAATTCTGTGATTATAGGCATTTTTATTGTATAGTGCAAATAGAAATTAGTCATGAAAATAGACATAAAGAAAGTGCCGATGGTCCGTGTCACGTGGTTAGATGCTCGTGATATGGAAACTGGTTGGCTGTCTTTACAAGAAATTGTTAATGCTCCGTTGGCCTTGTGTCAAGAAGTAGGGTGGATGATAGTTAATAACAAAGAAAAAATAGTTATTATGCGTTCTTGGTGTCTTGATAAAGACGACAATCATGGAGGTGGTGCTATCTCTCTTCCAAAAGGTTGGGTAACAAAGATAGAATATTTAGGAGTAATGTATGCAGAAAGAAGTAAGAATAAATAGTTTATTTGGAGAAACTATCTATCAAACAAATATAGATAATAAAGAAAAAATTAATAAAGAAATAACACCTCACATTGAAAAATTTGTAAAAGCTAGTCCAGGAAGCACAGCGGCAACAACAGATGTTAAAGGTAATACAATGTTTACCGATTTAGAAGAGGCAAAAGATAATTTACACACAGACCCTAAATACAAAGTTTTATTTACTGAGTTACAGTTTTACATATCTGATTTTTTAAAAGCAAAAGGGTATAGTCAAGATAAATTTGATGCTCACATTACAAAAGCTTGGGCCACATATACTGTTAAAGATCAATATATAGCTAGTCATAAACACACAGCTAGTCACTTTAGTATGGTTTATTATGTTCGTAATGATGATATGGGAGACATACATTTTGAGAAAGAACTAGCTGCTCAAACAGGTTTGTTTATACCACCCACAAAAGAATATATAGTTGACTGGAATCAGTTTAATTTTGCCAGTTATATTTTTCCTGTTAAGACAGGAGACTTTTTAATATTTCCAAGTGGCCTTCTTCATTACACTCAGACCAATACTAAAGATGAGCCTAGAATTAGTGTTAGTGGTGATATCTTATTAACTATGAAAGAAGGTATTAAAACAGAACACTGTATTCCGCATCCTTCGGGCTGGAAAACAATTTGAATTAAAAGTCAAGCAAACAATTTTAAAATTGTTCTTGAAATTTAATTGCTACCTGTTTAAATTAATTCTTACCCAAAAAATTTATAATAAGGAGATTAACATGCAAATGTCTATGGATGACGTATTAAAAGCCATTGCCAACTTGGCTGATAAAGTTGGAAGATATCACGAAAGATTATTAACTGTAGAGAGAGAAAAGGAACATTTGCAACAAAGTTTGAGTAGTCATTTGTCAGGCTGTAAGTGTCATGATCCTGACTGTTCTAAAGATTAATTTTCTTCATTTTTACCAAAAACATCTGGTAATTTAACTACTTTTATAAGAACATCTTTTTTAATATCATTAATTGTTGTATCTGTTTTAGGGTCGGCAACATCATTGTCGGCATCTAATTCAGAGTTATACTCAACACCTGTCTTTGTGTTTAATACTTCCATATGAACTTCGGGATGAATGATAGGAACTTTCTCTCCATTTACTATTTCATACCCTACTACTTCACTGTCTTTAACTTTTTTCATTAAGTTATCTCCATTATACTTACTAATATTACTAGGCCATTGCCTGTTATATTTATAGCATCTTGTTGTTCTAAAACAATAGGTTGATCTAAAACCTCAACAAAACCACCATCCGCTACGGCTGTAGAATAAAGAACAGTTGCTAAATCTGAACTACTATTATCTGTTGCTGTTATACTTGGCGTAATAGATCCCCCACTTGAATTAGATAATCTAATACTTTTTACAATTGTAGTAGTAGGTAAAATAGGAGGAACTGCGCCTGAATTAGGAGTAGGGACAGTATATACTGCTGTAGCAGATCCTGTTCCTGTTTTAGAAAAACTTTTAAATAAATCAGCCAAGGAACCAAGTCCTTGCTGACGATTCATCTTTTAAATCTTGTTGATAACCAAAATTTAATTGTTGAACTATTTGTTCAAGTAATCTTGTCAATATATCTATTATATTCGGTTGATATTCAGGTGTTGCTTGAGGAAACCTGGTTGTTGTTATTTTAGCCATTATCTACCTCCATCGGGTTGTACATCTAATCGTAAAGTTCCGTATCTCCAGTTATCGCCTGCGGCATCACTTTCAATACGAATGTTTGCTTGTCTGCCTCTACCTCTCAAATCAAATTTATCTGTGGTAGAAGTTACTGTTCTTGTAGCAGAAGTGGAAGTTGAAGAGCTTGGATATGATTTAAAAGTCAACTTCATGTCTACTGATCCTGTTAAATTTTTAAAGTTAGGAATTCCCTTTCCAATATGTAAAAAAGGTTGCCCGTCTGCAATATCAAAATCACCTGATTCTATGAAAGCAGAAATACCTGCATTGACGTTATCTGTTCCTGTTTCTTGTTGATATAAAGAACTAGATCCTGCAGTTACACCTAAAGCGGCAGGGTTTGTTCCGATGGCCGTGCTTGAATAATCAGTAGCATAAGGCTTTTGATATACTCCGTAATCTTGCCACGTTGTTCTAGCTAAAGATCCAGTGGCCCAGCAATCTTCTAAATAGTTGTAAGTAACAAACCTATCTATTTGTGTTGCATCGTTGGAAGTATAAAACCAAGTAACTTCGTTAAATTCAGAATTAACCGCTGCATATGTTTCTGGTTGATTTGTTATACTAAAATCTTCAAATACATAATCTTGAACAGAGCAAGGCATTTTAGAAATTGCACCATCAAATTTGTAAAAAGAATTTTGAGACATCCAAAAAGCTGTGCCGTTTACATCTACTGCTGAGTGTAATGATACTGCTCCACAATTAGCTCCTATTTGTGTTAGATTAAATGTAAAGGGAGCACCAACAAACTGTAATGCATTTAAAGATGTATCTGTCCAAACTAATACAGCATTACGAGATCTAACCGCTGTTACAATTTTTGATCCATCTTGAATACGAAAAGAACCTGCGGTGTTACTAGAACTTGGAGTCCAATCACTAAAACTTTCTTGAGAAGAAAATCTTAAAAATAAAGAATCTTGTGTTGTGCCGGAACCTATTGTTGTTTCAGTTCCAAATAAAAAAGTATGCCTATCAGGCATAGAAACTAAATTAAATCTAGAAACAGTAGGTGCACTTGATACAACAGCAGCTGGTGTTCCTGGTCCAGCAGAAGTGTCCCATCTAAATGTTTTTCCATTGTTTACTGTAGCTAATAAGTCTTCACCAAAATTATCAAAAGACCAGTTTCTGCCTTCAATGGTAACATTAGAAGAAGATCTAGCTGTACCCCATGCTTCTTTACCCCATTGATAAGTACCCCAACCATAACCGTATTGTGATACCGCTGTTCCAACACCTATTTGATAAGTTGCTGTAACGCTTCCTCCTCCGTTACCTGTAGCATCTGCTAGAGTGCTTGTTCCAGAAGAATTTGTATATGTAACTGTATAAGTATTTGCATTTGTAACAGTTGTTATTTGAAACTCTGCATTCATTTCTAAATTGTTTACGACATTGTTTGCAGATCCATCTGTAAATGTAACAAAATCACCTACTTCCGCACCATGTCCTGCGTCAGTAACAGTCACAGTGGCACTATTATTAACAGTTGCGAAAGGATTTGTGAGTGTGCCACTGGTTCTTCTTATAGGTGTAATATCATAAAGAACACCTTCTGTATAAACATATAATTTTCTATCTGTTCCGATGGCCGTGTATCTAACACCATCTAAATCTGTCCAGGCATGCATGTCTCTAGCAACACCTATTAAAGTATCAGTTATTAAATAAATCCAACCACCTATTTTTTCTGGTAGTCCGTATCTAAATCTTACAAAATCTGCATCTGTCCAACGACCTGCCGCACCATATTCTGTATCTTGTTTATCAATACCAGGTGCAAAAGCTATTTTTGTTAAAGGCATTTTATACCATCCTCAAAAATCTATAGTTTACTTCACCCGCTCCGCCTGTGCCACCATTTGTTTGTCCTTGTGCTCCACCACCACCTGCGCCAGAACCTCGAGATCCATTACCACCTGAAGAAGAACTAGCTACACCGCCTGCTCCACCAGATACATTTCCTGCATAAGAAGCTCCGCCTACACCACCTGTAATTTGACAGTTATCTCCACCACAATTTCCAGGATTAGTGCCTGCTACTCCATTACCACTTTGATTAAAAGTACCCACAGGGCCTGAATTAAAACTTGTTATATTTAAACCATCTAAGGTTGTACCACTTGTTAACACTGTGCCTGAAAGAGTAGCGTTACCTCCAACACTTGCATTATTAGATCTTAAAGGTCCTTGAACACCGCCATTAAGACCCGAACCTCCTGTACCTCCGGCTAAAGAAAACAAAGATCCAGAAGAAGATCCTGAAATAGTAGTAGCTCCGCCATTGCCTGCTGTAGTATTATATGAACTACCACTTGATGCAGCTCCTGCAGCTCCTGCTGCAATTGTTAAATTTTCACCACCCGTGACTGTAAATACTTTATCAGATATGTAAGCTCCTGAAGATCCACCTGGTCCTGCAGATTCTCCACCTGCTTTATCATATTCAGCACCCTTTACGCCACCAGATCCACCACCTACTGCAAATTGTACATGAATGGCATTAGCGTTTTGTGGAACAGCTACTGTTCCTGTTGTACTAGAAAAAGCTGTTGTGGTAAAGAGAGTGTAGATTTCACGCCACGTATTATTATCTTTAACGTAAGCGTTTGTTATAGTCTTGTTAGTAAAAGAAGTTCCATCATGAACATACAACTGTCCTGTATCAGAACTAATTTCCCTCCAAGTACCTCCATCTTTTACAAAAATTGCCATGCATTACTCTTACGCGTATTTATACCAAATATCTCCATTTGAACCGCCACTGGGTGCAGAAGAACTTACAGTTCTTGCTCCGTTAGCGTTTGTTCCTGCTGTAGCAGAAATAAAAGCTTGAACATCACTACCAATAGCTACTCCTAAATTAGTTCTACTTGTGCTATCATTAGCTAAATCACTTAGGTTATTTGCTGTTTCAACTAATCCTGTAAGTTGTGTTCCTGAAAAATTATATTTTATATTTGCATATGTTGCCATTTTATTTCTCCATTAATTTCCAACCATAGGTGCTACCTGAATAAACTAATGCAAAAGCCGCACCTTCGGTTGCTACTGTAAGATTTTGCACTGAACCATCTATTTTTAAACTGTTTGAATTAACAGTTAGATTATTGTTATCAAAAGAATTTGATACATCTACAAACCTAACTTCATCACCTACTGCAGGTCCAGAGGGTAAAGTTACTGTTATTGCACTAGAAGACGTATTTACAAAAAGTTTATCACCAGGAAAAGCTGTACGAGCCCCTGTAATTGTTGTCCAACTACCGCCTGTAGTTTCTAAATTATACCAATTTGTTCCATCAGTTGCTAAAAAAGCTGTTGTATCAGGTTGAAGAACAAAAGTATTACCAGAAGCTCCTAATCTGCAAGTTATTGTGTAAGTAGTATCTGAGTTTTTTAAAAAATAAGTTTTTTGAGCAGAAGAACCTGAGGCAAACTGGACTATAAAATTAGAACCTTGACCTGAAAAAATAATAGCAGCTTGTCTATTTTCATTGCCTGATTGAGCTTGTGGCCCATTGGCTATAGTAAGTGTATAAGGAGAACTAGCAGAAGATAAATTTTTAGAATAAACACCAGCTATTGATTGTTCTAATGACTGAGATAAGTTGTTGTTTGTTGTAGTGCCCCAAGCATTAGCTTGATCTCCAACTCCAATTAATTCTATTTGTAATCTATCTGAATATGTTGACATTTTTTACCTATGCTGCATCTAACCAATTATTTGTAGCATTATCATCCACTTTAGTCCATGTATTTGTTGATGAATCATTTACTGTTTGCCATGCTGTAGTTCCTATAATACCTAAATTAGCAGACATTGGAAGCCCTGTTGGTAAAGCTATAACTTCTGTTAGTATGGTTACAGTTCCAAGGTTTGAAGAAACAATAGATCCAGAAGGAGTTGCTACTGCTCCTGCGGTAACAACGTAACCAGGACCTAAAGTTAAACTAGAAGATAATCCTGTTACTCCAACAGTTTGATTTTGAACAGCTGCAGGAGTCACTGTACCTAAAGCAGAACTTATTTCCTGTCCTGTTACAGGAGCACCTAAGTTAGCAAGAGTTGTTCCGAGAGCCGTGCTCGCTGATAAACCTGTTACTTGAACAAGAGCCGTGCCAGAAACTACAGGAGTTCCTAATACAAAATCCATATCAGGTTCGCTTGATGCGTCAATAGATACCTGACCTCCCGCTGTAACACCAAATGTTCCGATATTAGCGTTTAAGCCAAAACCTGTTAATTGAATTGTGGCAGGTTGACTTTTAATAGTAACAGTTCCAACAGCACTTGATACTGCTTGTCCTGTTACAACAACTTTTGCTGTGTCAACTTCACCTGAGAAAGGAGATGAAGCAAAGGCGTTAAAACCAAATAACACGGTTACGCTCCTGGTTTAGTCGGCCAAGTTACTGAGTTTACTTTTTCTACTGTATCTAATCCTGTAGTGAGATCTCTTAAATCTTGTCTATAAGTTTTCATAGCATCAGACATTGTATTATCTGCTAAAGCTGTCCAATCTGTTTTAGCAAGAAGTGAGTTTCTTGTGCTTCTTAAAGTGTTAATAGCCATTTCAAACCCATGTGTTTGTTGGTCAAGTTCATAAGCTGAAGTTTCTTCAGTAGTCATATCTCTGACAACTCCGTTAATTGCTATCTTAGGCATTTGTTACTCCATATACTTTGACATCATGTTGGATAATATTTGCTGAATTTCCTACTACTGTAAAACCTCTATGACTTTCTGCATTGGTATTAGCACCTATAAATTGTGCTCCAAGATATGCACCAGTAGTATCGTGCCAACCAAAACTTTGTGAAAAAATATGTGTTATGCTTGATGAAAATGGATCGTAAAAATCTATAACAAAGTGTCCACCACGATTTCCGCCACCAGCAACATTTCCGCCAGAATGTCTACCATTAAACCAAGAACTTACACCATTACCAGCTTCTCCATACGCAACATTAGTTGAGTAACGACCATCATCTATGTACCTATAATCAGAAAGTCTTGCAGATCCATCTGATTTTAATAATCGTGTAAAATATCCATTATTTTGTGAATACTCTACTCTCATGTAAACTCGGTAAAATTTATAAGTAGAAGAAAAAACATTATCTATATTAAAAGAAGCTACTGTGCTTGTTGAAGAAGTAGAATTAATTAATGTTAATCCTTGTGGTGTGCCAGTTACAGTGCCAGTAAAGGCAAAGTTGTTAGCTAAATTAATTTTATCTGCTGTGATTGCATCATCTGCAAAAGCTCCTGCGGGTAAAGTGTTCAGTGCCATTAGGGTAGAACCTCCATGAGTGTAATTTGTGAGTCTGAACTTCCTGTATTAAAAACTTGCTGTGCTGAAGCATTGTTACATTTTCCTTGGAACTTAATTGTTACAGCACTAGTAGTGCTTGGACTAATTAAAGAAC
>Ga0209535_1000133_pt1 | contig 47113 bp, 51 predicted proteins | sample LinPmetageLP28_FD_184041 | JGI IMG/M metagenome (GOLD analysis project Ga0209535, IMG submission 184041) | Marine viral communities from the Pacific Ocean - LP-28 (SPAdes) (version 2) | ecosystem: Environmental > Aquatic > Marine > Oceanic | place: Pacific Ocean | collected 2009-08-22 | reverse complement strand
TTCTAGGCTTTTATTAGATAAGTCGCTTTTATTGATAAAAGGATGTTCCATCAATACCTCCTTAGAACGATTCTAATGGTATCCGTTTCCAAATATCGTGCCCTTGCACGTATATTGTTGCAACTGTGCCACTGAGCAATGCAGAGTCAGATACATCTGTTAATTCTACTTCAGGGCCTGCAACACCACCAGCAACACGAGATTTGCTAAGTGTTATAGTAGTTGTTGAGGGAGCAGTTTTAACATAGTATGTTGCATTTTCTTCTAAATTAGCATTAGTAACATTAGCACCTGAAAAAATTATTGGTTGATTTGGACAGAATGAGTTAGCAACTGGTGCTAAAGCACCTGAAAATGTAATCACATTACTAGCAACTGCTTGTAGATTTCCTGCTGTTACATTACTGTCATAAGTTCCTACACAAAGATATGTATAACCTATGGGTGATGCCTGCATAGTGCCTGTAGCAGTTGAGAGTGTTAAAGGTGTAGTAAGTGCGGCATCAGTTGTAACTACAAAACTAGTGTCTGTTGTAATAGTCGAAACATAGTATGTTGTTCCTGCAACTGGTCCACCAAAAATTGCGTTTCCACCTTGTCCAGTGAATTCAATTGGCATACCTATGTAGAATCCTTCTGTAGAATCAGTAGTGAAAACATTCGTTGTAACTGTTGTAGCAGTCACTGTGATAGGTTCTACGACAGGAGTAAGAGCAATATCTCCGTTTCTATCACCTACGTAGCCTGTTGGTGTCATTGCTTGTCTAACTTCAACCTGTGATGTTTGATAACCTCTGTTAATAGGTTCTATTGTAACTGTGTTACCACAGTTTGTAGTTGTAAGTTTGTATTGTAAGTTAGTAACATTATAAGGCGCTTTTGCAATCGTTAAGTTTCCAGCATTAAGTGCATTATTTTCTACGATATTGCCACTAGCATTAATAGTACCAGGAAAAGTAATATATGCATCTGAATTTCCAATTGTTAAATCTAATGTGATTTCACTTTTAGTTCCAGAAGGTGCCCAACCAGCTACTTGTAATGTAGTGTTACCTGTAATAGTACCAGTTTGCACATCACCTAAAGTAGCATCTACAACAACTGATCCAGATATTGCATTACCTAGATTATATGTAGTCGATCTAAAGCCTCGCACAGCCGCATTACTGATCAGTGTGTTAGCCATATTATTGTCAATAGCAACACCAGTTAAACCTTGTTTGAGTACGGCTTTGTCTTGCAGTTCTGTAATCTCAGTACTTGCAGTATTTAAATTGTTTTTGATAGATGTGAAATTATCTCTAAATCCTTGAGTGGAGTTATTTTCTCCTGGGACAGGATAATCGACATTGATTCCGTTTGTATTAATTGTACTCATAATTTGTTTGTTCTCTTAATATAGTATTTATCAACGTAAATTAGCCGGATACATTTCCTTTATCAGGTAATATTGTTTTTCTAGGGAATAACACATGAAAATTATCTCTCTCAACTGGATCAAGCGGTGGAGACGCACTAGGTAGTCCTGTCCATGCAGGAGGAGTAGTGTTATTATCATAGTCAAATGTAATAGATTTATCGACTGTTATTCTATCTAACTCAAAGTTAATTTGATTTAATGTATAAGGTTTCCCTAGAGGATCTAACCATAATGTTTCGATATTGTTTTTAATTGTATCAGCAGTTCCTGGCTTGCAATATGCAAGAACCCAAGCAGGAGTATATCCTAACGTTGAACCGTTTGCTTGTTGACTAGTCATCCATTCAGGAAGTAATCTAAAGTCGAATTCTTGTCCTAAATTTTGACCAACCCTTGATCTCATATTTGGTAAACTGTTTGGATATAATGCTTGAGCAAATCCTGGAGTTAAGGCTGTATAATATTGTGGATTACCGTCAGCATCGTTATCTATGTAACTTGTGTATATATCCATCTCACTTGTATACCATGGGCCTTTGTTTAATGGAATATCTCTTGGCCATAAAATGCCTTCACTAACACTTTTGCCTTTAGGATTAACTAAGTTGTCTTGTACTTCTGAATATACAACTTCATATACTACTGTGCCTGCCGCATTTTTTGCAACTGCTGTTTTTAATTCTCCTAAAGTAATATATCTCCAATAATGATTTTTAGTAATAGCCGCAACATATTCATCAAAGTCACTTGCATAAATTCCATATGCATGTTCATATACTATACTAGATGCTTTACCAAAATTAGAATCTTCTACTCTATACAAGTCTGCTGTAGGAAAAATTGTAGTGCTAGTTAATAACTGCTTGATAATTGCTCTATCTTCAAGTGAAGGAGCACACTTAATGTACAATGTGTCTGTTGGTTGATCGAATTCCTGATCAATTACTAATGTAAATTCTCTTTGAGAAAATACAACAGGATATAACGGAGAGTATGCTTCTATAGTAAAAGTGAATGTAGTTTGATCATCTAATTCTAATAATTCATCTGTAGGTTGATATGCAACTATGCCTGAAATTCCGCCATCTGCGAGTACTGTTAAGTTTGGAGGTAGTTTTCCACTAGTTACTCTATAAGATAATGCTACGTCAGATGTTGCTTCAACTGCTAAGATTGATGTTTCACTATTATTCATTTTACCAAGATCACTAGGCGTAATCCAAGTAATAATACCATTGATGTCATTAGCAATAGTCATTTGGAAATTAAAGACAGCACTAGAAACATTAGTAAAGTTTGTCTTTCTAACACTCACAGAAAAACTATAATTATTAATACTGTTTTCTGCAATGACTGGAGTTCCTGTTATCCAACCAGTTGTAGCATCACCGACTAAACCTAAAGGCAAGTTTGCGAATTGATATGTTAATGCATCGCCATCGAAGTCATGTCCTAACATTTTCCATGAAAAGTATTCTCCACTTTGAAACTGTCCCATGAGAGCAGATTCGCTTGGTGAATAAGTGAGATTTAGATCGTTGTTAGGGAATACATAGTATCCATAATTAGTAGGATCATTGACACCTACATTAAACGTTGATGGTCTTGTATTGTAGATTGTGGGAACTCTTGTGTTAGCAGGAAATCCAGGACCTCCTACACTTGTTGGTGCATTTTGATTTGCTACAATAATTAAATATGATTGTAAGTTGTTTCCTAAAGCAGATAATAGTTCTAGTGTGAAACTAAATGTTTGTACAGTTGGCTCACCTATTTGAATTTGTGGCAAGGTAGTTGTCATAATACCAGTGCCATCAGTCAGACTAAGAATTGTTCCGCCACGTGTCAAAGAAATAGTAAACGTTGTTGAATTTATTATTGAATGTACAAAGTAAGTAGTATTAGATATTAATCCACCAAATAACGATCCTGAAAACACAACAGGTCTATCTATAACGAATTCATCAGTACTTAGTACTTCTATCACATTAGATGACACAGATACCGCAGTTGTAGATACAGCAGAGTAATTAATATTAATGATAGGAGCTTCTGGATATCCTCTGATTAAACCTTTTTCATTTATTTCTAAGCCAGGAGGAAGTTTGCCTTGTGCTAATCTAATTGTTATTTCGTTAGTAGGGATCGGATTGTTATATTCTACTTGCAGTTCTCGCCAAATACTATCATTAGTATTAAGTATTGTTCCTGTAGGAGTAGTAAATGTAGGAGTAGCAACGCCACTAATCTCTATGCTAAATGCTCTGTCTGCTATTTCAGTAGCATTACTTGCTTCTGATGCTCTTACAGCAAAGTTATATACAGTATCGACACCAACGCTTCCTGGTGTACCTGATAAGATACCAGTAGTACTGTTTAGTGTCAATCCTGAAGGCAACGAGCCACTTAACACTGCATAAGATAATGTATCTGACGCATCATCAGGAGTTGCTGAGAATGTGAAAGATAAAGGAATCAATGAGGGATATGCACCTATTGATCCTTTGGGAGTTACCCAAGTTGGATGATGACTCATTTGTTAAGACCTAAAGAGTAATGCGTTCTACCATCAACTTTACTTGCTGTTAATGTTTTGCCTCTATTACCTTCTATATTATAAGTTACATGCACCCAGCCAGAGTCTGGTATTCCAGGAGTATAAAATTCTAAAATTACTTGATCAAAGTCTGTGTTCTTTTCAATCCATTTAGCAAGATCATAATTAGATACACTATGTATTTCTATGTCTGCCGCTTGACCTTTACAATGCTGTGACTTAGAACTTCCGCCAACTGCTTTATTAAGTGCTTCCCCACGATATCCACTATTAATAATGACAGGTCCAAAATGATCTCTGACTTTTTGTAATACGTTTTCACACAATGCTTTTGCATTTTCTAAATGCTCTTCAGGCATAGAGTTGTCTAAGCCTTGACGTATAGCAGTTTGACTCTTTTCAAACTCTGTTAGTGTAAAATTCTTTGATAATCTCATTTGTTTCTTACCCTTCTTAAAGATGCAAAACATTATGCATATGTTGCGCCAACAGTATACCAATTTGCAGAGTTTGTACAAATATATTGTAATGTTGCACCTTCTGGATGCGTGAATGCATTGTTAGTACCTAATGAGTTTATTTCATCACTAGTGTTCGGATATACTTTGAATGAGTTAGATACAGTATTGATTATGAATACTACTAATCCACCTTGAGCAACTGGTAATTTAATACCATTAGATGCTGTTGCTGACGTTACTCTGTTAATTTCAGTTGTTAATGTAAAAGCATCGCCCTGTGAACTACCTGAAGCAGTTACAGAGTCACTAGATGAATGAAAGAGAAACGAACTGACTGATGTTATGTTTGGTTGTGCGGCAGTTGTTACCGTGCCTGCTAGTGGAGCACTACCTGCTGATGCGGCATATGTTGAGTTTGCTACTACGCCAGTAACATTACCACCTGCTACATTGTTTGCTATTGCCGCAAATCCTACTTGTCCGCCTACATTTGAACCAGTAATAGTAGTTAAGTTAGCACCATCGCCTGATACAGATGTAAACGTACCACGTGTAGCAGATATATTACCTACAGAAACGTTACCAGTTACTGCTAATGTAGTTAAAGTTCCTACTGAAGTAATATTAGGTTGTGCCGCCGTTGTAACTGTTCCTGCTGTTGTTGCAGTAGTTGCTGATGTTGCACTTGATACAGCACCAGAAACATTAGATCCTACTATGTTAGATAAACCGCCACCATCACCAGATATTAAACCAGTGTTTGCTGTGATGTTAACTGCTGTAATTAATCCATTAACATCTAACCCAGTTAATGTACCAACTGATGTGATGTTTCCTTGTGCAGGTGTTACTACAGTCTGTGCTGTTGTTGCTGTTGTTGCAGACGATACTGCACCAACTACATTGCTTCCAGATATACTATTTGCAACTGACGCAAATCCAACTTCGCCAGATACATTACCACCTGCTACAGCATTTGCTGTTGCCGCGAATGATACTTGACCTGAGACATTTGCTCCTGCTACTGCGTTAGCAGTTACAGCAGTTGTGGCTAGAGTTGCTAGTGCTACTTCACTTACATTTGATCCAGGGATATTAGTTAATCCAGCACCAGAACCTTTAAATGATCCTGTTCCTGCTGATATTTCGATATTACCTGCGTTAGTAATAATATCTGAGTTAGTATTTAAAGTTCCACCTAAGATTAATGATGTTAATGTTCCGACAGATGAGATGTTTGGTTGTGCTGTTGTTGTAAGAACTCCGCCTATTATTCCAGCAGATATAGAGCCAACAACATCAACAGAGTTAGGTACATTTAAGTTACCTGTTGTTTTATTGAATGTAAATCCTGTATTACCTGCATAATCACCACTGTCATTAAAGATGACTTGTGTATCAGTACCTTGGGCTGGACTTAATGTTCCAGTGTCCCATGATAATCCACCTGCACCATCAGTTTTTAAGAATGAGTTTGTAGCACCGCCAGTAATTGTTACATTACTTTCTGGTCCTAAGTTAGCAGTACTATTGAAATTTATGTTGTTGTCGAATCCACCTGACACCGACATTGAGCCTGTTACTTCTACGTTTGTTCCTGAATCTTTAACTTGTAGTACGTTTCCTACGCCAGCAACTGAAACTCTAAATGCTCCGTTAGTATCAACTATTGCATTACTTGTGCCGTTTGTAATAGCGGCACCTGCTGATACAGAGATGTTAGATAAACCACCACCATCACCTGTAATTAATCCAGTTGTAGTTAGGTTTCCTGCATTTACGTTTCCTGTAACATCTAATGATGTTAATGTGCCTGTACTTGTTATGTTTGGTTGTGCCGCAGTTGTTATAGTTTCTGCTGTTGTTGCTGTTGTTGCTGAGGTGGCTGCCGTCGCTAGTGCTACAGTGCCAGATACATTTGCACCAGCAACTACGTTTGCTGTTGCGGCAAAAGTAACTTCACCTGAGACATTTGCACCTGCAACATTATTTGCAGTATCTGCAAAGTTTACTTGTCCTACTACGTTTGATCCTGAAACTGAATTAGCAGATGTGGCACTTGTTGCTAAAGCAACAGCACCAGAGACATTCGCTCCCGCAATTGCGGCTAGATTAGCACCGTCACCTGAAACATATGTGAATACACCACCTGTGCCAGACACATTGCCTGCAGACACATTACCTGTGACAGATAATGCTGATAATGTGCCGACACTAGTGATATTTGGCTGTGCCGCTGTTGTAACTGTTCCTGCTAGTGGCGAACTGCCTGCTGATACTGCATATGTTGCATTTGCTACTAAGCCTACGTTAGCACCTGCGATATTTGATAAGCCTCCACCGTCTCCGTTAAATAATCCTGTATTTGCTGTAAATGATTGTGCTGTGACAATTCCATTAACACCTAATGCTGATAACGTTCCTACTGATGTGATGTTTGGTTGAGCGGCTGTTGTTACTGTGCCTGCTGTTGCGGCTGAACCAGTTACACTACCAGTGATTGGTGCAGTTACAGTAAGTCCGGATAGAGTTCCTACTGATGTAATATTTGTTTGGGCGGCTGTACTTAAAGTACCTGTTAATGTAGTGGCACCGATAATGCCTGTGTTAGCATAGACATTTCCTGCTACTACATCATTAGTTAATGTTATGTTATTGCCATCTATGTTGCCATTACCTGATGATGTGTTTGCTAAGATATAACCGAAGTCACCTGCCGCATAAACCGCAGTAGGAGGCAGATCAATGTAAAGAGATTGACTTGTGTTTTCTATTTTTGCAACTGATAGTGTTCCTGGATTGCTTATCCCTAAATCTAATGTAGATGATCTAACAGTCCAGTTGGCAATGTTTGCAGAAATAACTACGTTGCCTGTAGGTTGATTTACTTGAATTCCAGACCCTGCAGTTTTGTTAACAGATATAACGGCTTGATCACCGAGACCAGCAAATACTTCTGTAAAATTTAACTGAACTTTCTCAAATGCCGAGCGGATAGCATCTGCATTGGGATCGTCTGGGAATGCTCCGAAATCTATATTTCTTTGTGACATAACAATTCTTTCCTAATAGTAGTATTTATCGTTTGGAGATATTCTTCGTTATCCAAAAAAATACCCGACATTGCCGGGTATTGTAAAAGTAAAAACTTCGTAGTTATTATTTTTCAGATAGGCTGTCAAGTTTGTTCAACATAGTTGCAAAACCAGATGATGATAAAACACTGCCTTCTTTAACTACGTCAGCACCGTTATATCCCATTCTGTCATCTTGACCAGCAATAACTGGAATAGTTGTTTGACCTGTTGATTTCTGCTTGTTAAGTCCACCAGAGATAACTTTAGTCATAAAGTCAATGTCTTGCTCAAACGAAGTTTCCATGCCATCTTTACCAGCATCGTTAGCCCATTCGTCAAGTTTCTCTTCTTTCATGTCTCCACATGCTTCATCAACATCTTTATCGTCTTTTTTACCTTTCTTTTTATCTTGGTATGCTTTAAGACCTGCTGGAAGTTTACCTTCTTCTAAATCATCTTCTGATACTGCAAATTCTCTTTGATCATCAGTTTGAGTTTCAGTTACAGGTTCGATTGATCCATCTAAACTATCAGCAGATGCATCTTCTGCACCTTCTGTTGTTAAGTTATCATCGTCATGTTGTGATAAAGGCTGAGTAGGCTGTTCTGATGCTTCTACACCGACTTCTGCTAGTAAGTCTAAAGTTCTAAGATTTTCTTCTAAAGAAGGCTTTCTGTCTTCTTTATCTCTCTTACCCCATGCACCATCTGTGTCATCTCTACGGCCTTTTTCACTCTGTTTCTTACCAGATTCTTTGCCATGCTTCTCGCCATCAGACTCGTCTTCTCTATCATCATAGCCTTGTTTTTTAAATTCATCTAACTGAGCAAGTTCATCTAACTGTGCAAGAGTTTCTTCTAATGACTTAGGATCGTTATGGTCTTCTTTGTCTCTTTTGCCATACTTACCACGTTCATCATCTCTGCGATCCTTCATTGACTGCTTCTTATCAGATTCTTTGCCGTCTTTCATTCCGAGTTGTTCGTCTTCTCTATCATCGTAGCCTTGACCTTCATCTGCTCTGTGATGATCTTTGTAATCATCATATTCTAAATCTTTAGTGACATCTTCGCCATCTCTACCTGAGTGCTTACGACCATCATAATGTGCATCATGTGCAACTTCTTTACCTGCTCTTTCAGCATGGTCGTCCATCTCTGCATCTGATTCTTCTTCTAAATGCCCACCATGTCTATGACCGAAGTCACCACGTGATTGATCTCTACGACCTGCATAGTCATCATCTTTACCAGATTCCTTGCCATCTTTCATGCCAAGTTGCTCGTCTTCTCTATCGTTATAGCCTTGCTTTTCTTCTAAATGCCCACCATGTCTATGACCGAAGTCTCCACGTGACTGATCTCTACGTCCTGCGTAGTCATCATCTTTACCAGACTCTTTGCCGTCTTTCATACCGAGTTGTTCGTCTTCTCTGTCATTGTAACCTTGATCTTCCATTGTTTTGTCGCCACATGCTTCTTCCATATGATCATCTGAACCACATGATTCGCATGTTTCTTTTTCATCAACAATTTCTTCTTCGTAGTCAACAGTTCCTGGTGCTTCTGCATCATCTTCCATATCGACAATACCCATTAACTTGAGCATGTCATCATGTGAACTTTGAGGCTCTTCTGATGGTGATTCTGAACCATAGAATGATACGTCTGCAACATCTGGTGTTACAACTTCTAATTCAGGATCTCCATAGTTGCCCATGCCTACGTCTTTAACAAACTTGATTAACTTATCTGCTTCTGCATCTGTAGCATTAACACTAACTCTGTCTTCTTGTCCTTCCATTCCAGACTGAACTGAGATGTTAACACCTTCTTCTACAGTCTGATCTTCATTTAATACAGACTCTAGTTCTGCTTCTAATGATTCAAATGTCCAGGCATCTTCATATGTTGCTTCTTTGTCGCCTTCAGTTGATGCATTCCAGTCATACTTGTCATCTAAACCAGCATCTTTTTCTTGTTCTGCTACAGTTTTTGTGAATTCTTTTCCGCCTACAGCGAACTTGTCTCCTTTACCTACTTTTGCCATAGCGCCTGAAAATGCATTGCCTTCATCAAATTCTGCTTCGTCCATTGCACCGTAAGATGCCATAGTAGATACAACTTCTGATTCAGGTTCTTCATGCACGATTCCTACGATTGGCTCGTTACGAATTCCCATGCCATCTGGAGCATCTTCATATGCATTTTTCATGCCACATGCTTCATCAAGACCATGTTTGTAACCTTCGTGGTATGCTCTAGCACCTTCAGAACCTTCATCATGTGGACATGCATAAGATCCTTTACATAAACCATGAGCATGACCCATGTGCTTTGCGGCCTTCAGAATGTGATCTGCGCCTTCTTTTAAGTTTGTTTTAGTATTTTTAATCATAATATTAAGTTCTTGTTTATTGCACTTAGGGTGCAGTTGTTGTATTTGTGATGCAGATAAGCCTTCTGAACACATAGATTTCACCTTTGAAATACTAGGTAGTTTACTAGATTTGCTTATCTTACCCTTAGCCTTTTCTTTTACAAGTTGAGGAGTATCAGAATCATTGGCTGCCAAAGCGGCGTTTGCCGCGGCGTTGCCTTTTTCATCGTTAGTTGAATTGTGTGAGCCGTCATCTGGTCCGTACTGAGCGGCCATGTTAGCACCTTCTGCCATGTCTCTATTATCGCCACTTAGTGGAGATGTAAGATCCATTGATGATTCAGGTGGTGTGTCAGTTTCTGCTACTTTACCTTTCCAATCTTTCTTAGATCGTATAGCAAAATTAATTTGTCGTAATTTAGAAGTTTCTTCTTTAGTTCTGTCTTCTTTGCTTTTTAATGCTGAACGGGCTTTTTGCAATTCTGCGATAGTTTTGTCTGCCCATTTACCAGTAGATTTAATCTTAGTGTCACCAGCCCATTTTTCATCGAGTTCTTCTTCGTTTATCTCAGAATCACCCATTGTTAAGGTACCTTTATCAATTGCTTGTTTGATTTGGTTTGCTGTATTTGGATCACTGACTGTGCCGATTGTCTCGCCATCTTGTGTAATATGTTGTGCTCCAGGCTTTGCTGGTTCTAATGAAAGTTCTTCAAAGACATTGCTTAATGTACCCTTAACGATACCAACACTTTCATCTAAATCTGGATCATAGTTATCTGATCTTTGTCTATACCCATAAAAACTTCCTTCTTTTTCATCATTTTTCTTTCTAAGTTTTTCTTGGTGTTTTTCAATAGCCTTTCGTCTTTTTGTTGCTTCTGAATCTGGTGCAGTCGGGTTTGGAATTTTGTGATCGGCTTCTGTTAACATAGTAGTAGACTCAGTAGAGTCTTCTGACATGTCATTGAATTGCGTTAAAATCTTTTTAAAGTCCATAGTTAAATCCTTATAGTCCCGCTGATGTTTCAGGCTTAGGAGCACGTTTTACATCAGTAAACGGACTCTTCTGTCCTTTAACTGAATCATCTGTCCAAGGCTTCCAAGGATCAAATGAATCTTTAGTATTCTTTTGATCAGCAGGTAAACCTACTTTACCAACATTCTTTTTCTCTGAATGTTTGTGTATGCTATCTAAGTACTTATCACCATATTCTTCACTCGCTTCTTTTCCATTATCTTCTAATTCAGGTTCGCCTAATGCTGGTGATGCTTGATTTTCATATTGATCCATTTCATCATTAATACCGTCATTGTATGCAGTATTAACCATTCTTACATAGTTGATGTTATGGCCTAGTAACTGAGCCATTTGTTGAACCATTGGTTCAGTACATGGGTATGCAAATTTGCATGTAAATATATGGACAGGCTCATTATTTAAATTTGGAAATCCATATGGATTTGCTTGAATTGGTGTTGATTTTGGACCTTTGATTTCGACTGGTGAGAACTTATCTAAGTTGAATTTAAACAACTCCAAGAAGTTCTTGTCAACGTCACCGGCTACTTTAATTGTGTAGTCATAAGTATGGACGCTTTCTGCGATAAATTGTTTAAGATTTCTCATAATGTTTTGTTCCCGTGTAATATATTTATCATTCCTCTAAGTTTTTCCCACTTAATACTCGTAGTAATTCGTTGCGATCTAAGTTCTGGCCTTCACCTAAAGGAATATTATCGATCTTCTCATCAGCCTTTGCTTGACGTTGATCTAGTGTGGCTTTCTTTAATTGTAAGTCGATCATCTTTAATTTCTTGTTTAGTTTAGCAGTCTTAGCAGTGATAGCATGGTTTAACATGTTACTAGCAACACTAAAGATATCTCCGCTAAAACGTGAGTCTACTTGCATACCTAAATCCATAAGGTCTTGAAAACTTGTTGATGCCTTGGTAGCTAAATCATCTAACTCTCTGTCAGATGCTTCTAAACCTCGTACAGTAGGCAATGCTGTTTCTATTTTCTCGAGGTTACTAAGTGCTTCTCGTGTAACTTCTTCTGCTACACCTGGAATAGGTTCATTTAATTCATTGGCCTCGTTGGAAGCAATATCAAACAATTCTTCAAGTTTTTTAGTCATACAACTATTTATCTACTTACTACGACCGTTGTAGAAAAGATCGTCTTCAGTAACAACTCTGAATTGAATGCCTTGAGTTTTGCAATATGCTTGAGCATACTTCCACTTAGCATGATTGATAGCGACAGTAATTGCAGTCTTAGGATTAGTTCTTTTTTCTTCAATGATACTTTGTGCTTTTGGTTTGATTTCGATTAGTTCTGCTTTCTTTTTACCAGTTCTATCTTGGTAGACAATAAAGAAATCTGGTATATAATTTTTTCGTTTGCCTGTAATAGGATGTATGTAAGGAATTGCTATCGATTCACTAGCCCATTGTAACACTTTGTCGTTACTATCACAAAAGATCATAAACGTAAGTTCCCATCCAGATCGATATGTTGGCTTACCTTTGCCTACATATTTTTGTGGATTTCTTACAGTGTATCTGCCTTGTGCGTATTTTTGTCTACGAGCCATTATAGGGCCTTGTTATGCAATGATATTACGTTGTACTGCTTGATTAGGACTTACGACAGTGCTGATTCCATATAATGCAGTTTTAGATTTTAATAGATTTAAATAATATGCCATTTCAGTATTCACTTGCACACTTGTTTCTACATTAGTTCTAAAATAATCCATAAACACCATGATATCTGTGCCTGTTTGTTGTGCAATTTTAAACAACACAGATGCGAATTTTTTTGCAGTATCTTTTGTACTTTCAGAATTAGGGTCGCCTTTTAATACTCCAACAAAGTATGAATTTACTACGTCCCATTCATTGACAGGAACACTTAATGGTTCTGCATAAAAACTATCGAATATTTCTAGTGTGTTTTCTGTTTTCGTTACTTCTAATGCCATTTTAACCGAATCCTAAATTTCTTGTTAGATTACTTACAAAACTGTCACCAAAATCTTGTTTCCCAGCAGTTGCTCCGCCGCCAGTCGTATTATCATTGTTTGCGGCTGTGGCACCACCTTGGTTAGAGATTTGAATCAAGGCTGGACTTGCACCCATAGTAGGTGTCCCAGACCCTGCACCATCACCAAACAATCCGCCAGTTAGTGCATCTAGTGCGGCATCTGTGGCGGCTTTTGTAATGGCGTTTTTGGTATTATCTATAAGTTTCCCGGGATCAACATTCTTAACGAAGCTAAGGCCGTCCTTAAGGTTTTCACCAGTAGAATTATTTGGATCAAACATCTTAGAGAAGCCTCCAAGAGTATTGTTGAAGCCCAAATCTTCATTTGGACTATCTGTGTAGTCATAGTATGCTTCTTGTCCAAACCCAGTAACTGCATCAATACCTTTAGGTCCATCTTTTTCCAGATCAAATTCTCCAGAATTATGTGTTACTGTTTCATAATCAATTGTCATATTGTGTTGCATTGTTCCATCAGCCTGAGCATAGTCATAAGTGTCACCTGACCAGTTTGTAATAATTGGATTGATAAATGTATAAGCAATGTATTGTTGATTCCACAAGCCATAAATTGTTATGTCTTTGAAAAAAGAAGGTCTTTCTTGGTTTCCTGTAAAAGAATCTCCTCTATATCCATATTGCATGTCGCCAGATAAAGAAGGATCATATATGTTACGTCTGTTGTAAGTCTTTTTAGCCTTACTACCTAATTCTGGATTCCATGAATCTGCATAGTAATATTGATAATAAGCATTCCACATTGCCGTGATTTGAGATGCGTTATCATCATGGAATGTAATATCTACAGGCTCATATTTAATTTTGCTTTGTATAATACGTTTTCTATTATACTGATTCAACGTGTCAGTTTCAAATCTAAAAGAAGGAAGTTTAACTGATTTAACGAGTACTCCATAATTACTAGAACCAACACCTGCGGGAGGAGTCCATGCGTCTGAATTAATATTAAAATAAGTATGAAAAAGAAATTTAACTTTAGGAGCATTTGAAAACTTATTCGGAATAAAAGTTTTAGCCGCATGTGTATAGTCTCTTAAGTAAACATCACTTAGAAACGCTCCTATTAACTTATTTTTAAACGCATCAACTGCTGGATCAGCCATATATTTCTCCTATAGTCTTATTTATCTCTTTAAAAACCCCATAAAAAAACCGGGCTGAACCCGGTTTTTAAATTTACTCTGATTGCTATTAACCAGTAGCAGTACCTTGATCTGGTGCTGATACAGCATCAGCGATAGTTCCTGGTCCACCTACTCCGATTAATGCTCCTGCTCCGTCAGTTTGAACAGCATTATCATATGATACTGTTAAAGCAATTTGCACTGCTTCTGATGTTGCATAGTTTAACTGATTGTAGTTTGCTTGTTCTAAGTAGCAACCTGCTAGTTCCCATTGCTCTAAGATTACAGGATCTTTAACTCCATTACCACCATCTAAGATGTCAATGTTCATTGCGAATTTGTAATCGGCTCCTGAAGCAGATGATGCCTGCTCAAAGAAGTCTAGTTGTCTTTGCAACTGGGCGCCAACTGCTTTAGAAACAACGCCTGATGCATCGTCTCTAATGTTAACCTGAAGTGGCTGCCATGAATGTTTACCTGCTAGATAAATCTGTGAATTATAAACAGGAACTGTAATTTTTGCGAACTGTAACTGTGGTCTTGCTACATCAATAACTTGACGTGTCAATGTAACTGAACCTTCAGCATCACTACCAATTCCAAAGTTAGTAAACCCAACCCGGAATCTGTATTGAAGTTTAGGCATCAATAAGTTGACGTTCTCCCTACCTTCTGGTTTAACTGAAAGGTTTTTTAAAGTATCTGAGGCTGATGCCATTTTAATCTCCTAATATTAAATATATCTCTTAAATATATTTATCTTTTTTTTTAATCAAAGAGGCCGAAGCCTCTTTGTATATCTTTTTTACGATCCTGATAACTCACCAGTGTTAAAGATTCTAACTGGAATGTATATGAATTCAGCCGCTTTCACTGGCTCAACTGCTATATCAATCCAAAGTTCGTTTCTATCAATTCTCGCTGGAGTATTGTTAGATGAATCACAAACTACTGAGTAATCAAATAGACCACGTTTTGAAACTAAATCAGCAAACAATGTTTCAACTACTGCCGCAATTGATTTTCTTGTTTGAACATCATTTGGTTCAAAGACAAATGGTCGTGCCGCTAATACTAATTGTCTACGTATATAAGCGACTAATCGTGCTACGTTAACTCTATCTAAAGCAGATGATGAATTAAATGAAGTTTTGTTACCATAGTTCAATAATCCTTGACCTGTAAAGAATACCATTGGATTAATAAAGTTTGTGTATAACACATCTCTAATACCAATGCTTGTTTTAATTACTTCAAATTCACCACTTGCTGAATCTAAGTAACCAATGCTTGAAGCATTGTCGATAATACCACGTCTAGTTCCTGCTGGCGCTAACCAAGGATAAGCAACATTGTCATTACGTAAGATTGTACGTGTCATCATGTGAGATGATGGAACTGCTACTAAGTTACCTGATAGATCAGTAGTAATACCTGATGGATAGAATAGACCCATATAAGTATTTCTAGTTACTAGACCGTCTTCACTTGTTGCTGTTGATCCTGCCGCGTTAGTTGCCCAAGCCTGAATATCAGTTGCACTATCTTTCAATCTCATTGGTGTATCACCAACGATGTAAGAAGTTTCACCTCTATCAGAGTTCAATGTAACCATATCTGGTTGTAACTCAGGATAGTTTGGACATGCTTGTAAGTTGAAGTAGTTATCTTCATCTCTAATAGCAGTGTTAGATGCGATTGCTGATCTCATTGATGTTACCACCATTGCTCTTTGAGCCTTACGACCTGCATACATAGAACCGTCTGCTTCTAAACCTGAAGCAGTTACCCATGCATCTTTTACAGTTGGTAATACTTTGTTAGGGAATCTGTCAGCATTGAAGTAATTAATTCTGTATTGCTTGACATTGTATCCTGAACGTCTCATGTTCCACATCAGCATACCTACTGGGTAGTTTGCTGTATTTGGAGCATCAACGTCTAAGTAATTACTTGCTAGTAATGATACGATGCTTGGAATAGGATCGTTTGCTGGATTAGTTGTTCCGTTAGTTGCCCAACGTGCATCTGCAAATAAGATACCATCTGGTGAAGTTTGATCACTCTTATCGAGTAAGACCCACTTATCAACTGCTGAACCACCACCAGTTTGTTGTACTGATTCCCAACGATATAATGTTGGATAGTTTTCTAAGTCTGAGGTATCTAACCAAAGATCACCGTATGCTAATACTGTTCCATCACTTTGAAGTGAAGGTTCACTAGCAGATACGAGAGGACCTTTAGGATCAGTTGTGTTTGCAACGTTTGTGTTAACCATTCCGTTGCTATCATAACCTTGATTTCCGTATCCTTTCCAACCTGTTGATGTATTAACCATGATATCACATTGATCAGTTGCTGTGTAATACCAGTTAGTCATGTTAGTTGGGATTGCAGTTGGTGCACCTTCATTCGCTGTTAATGAATATGCTCCAGTTGTTGTTAATGAGAATTCTCTCCAGTTAGATAACTGAACTGTGTACATATCTGGACCAGTACCTGAATACCAAGTATAAGCATCAACTGCACCTGCAGTGACTTTTGTTATAGTAACTACTAAGTCATTTGCTGGTGTTGCTCCGCCAAAATCTACGCCTGAGAAAGTAACTCTGTCGCCTACTGCATGTCCTGTACCTGCGCCTACAACTGAAATTGGATTAAAATCGTAGAAGCCATAGTTATTTGTTACAGTAATTTGTAATCCTGAACCTGAACCTGTTGTTGAAGCCTGAGTTGATGTAAAGTTAATGTCATTTCTGAAAGGACCTTCTTTACCACCTACTGTAGTAGATATATTGAATCCTGCTTCTGTCCATAAACCAGATGATGTTCCGTCTGCTTTATAATCATCTAATACAATAACACCACCTGCTGTGTGTGTTAGTGAAATAGTACCGTCATCGTTAACTGATGCAGATGTGTAAGGTATGTTCGCCGCTGACCATGCAGTTACGAAATCTGTAGCATCTGTAGCATCTGCTAAGTTGAATGGATATGAACTACTAAGTGTAGAAACACCTGGTGTTGAAATTTGAACTCCTGCAACATATGGTCCTGAAGTAAAGTCTGGTGTAGTATTTACACCTTTAACTACAGTTGCGCCTGTTGCCGCTCTGTACCAGTAGTAAACAGGACCTGCATTGAAGTCACTATCGAATCCATACTGAGTATAAACGTCACCTGCCGCTATTGCTCCGCCACCTGTTGAGTCTGCTGAATAGATTTGACTCCAATCAGAAGTTGCGAATGACTGAGTTTTTGCAGTCCAAGATGCAGTTGTTGAGTTGTATGAAGAGATTACTGGTTGTAATCCTGTACCGTTAACCTGAACCCATGTAGAGCCTGTTGGTGCTGGATAATCTTGTGCAGAACCCCATACTGGTTGTTGAGCAGAAGTTCCATATGCAACTCTTGGCTGATATGAAAGTTGTGCCGCCGCTGTATAACCTAAGTCAGTCAGTATAGTACCAGTAGCATCATGCAATCTTACGAAATATGCATTTAGATTAACATCATCACTGTTAGGTGTTCCACCTGTTTGAGCAGAATAAATGTTAAGTTTGCCATTAGAAGCATCTGCTGAAATATATTCCCAGTTAAGAGAATTAATGTCTTGTGCTAATTGATTAACAGTGTTGTTTGGTGCCGCCGCAACTACGAGAGAAACAGTATTACTACCGCCTGCGCCTAGTCCACCACTAATTGAAAGTTCAACTGTGTCTCCTTCAGTTAATGTTGGGTTAGCAGTTGGTGTTACAAGAGTAGCAAAAGAGTTCATCCAAGGAACTGATCCTAATTCTACCCAAGCATTTGAACTATTTTTGTACCAATATGTTTGATTAGTAGTTGATGTTGGAGAATCATAAGTAGGGATAGCAACGATTGCATAATCACCGATGTTACCAACTGATGATAGTGGCTGACCACTAGATACTTGAGATGCTAATGTAATTACGATTGGAGCTGGTGCAGTAAATGCTTGAGTTGCTTCATTCCATACATTAAGTCCCCATGTAGAATCAGTAGCATCTAACCAATAAGCGCCATTTGTTGGTGCTCCAGTTGGACGACCTGTTGATCCGACTAAACTTGCTAGATCGATATCTGCTCTTAATGCATATACTTGATTAGTAATGCCAAGTGCTGAATAAGCCGCTAATAATCCATATTCATTTAATTCATATCCTTGGATTGGTGTTCCTGCAGATGATGAGTAGAAGAATGGATTACCATATAGAGTAACTAAGTCTCTTTGACTTGTAATTGTATATAGTTTACCTGCATTTGCAGAAGTTGTTGCCGCCGCTGTTGCAGTTGATGTTGGATCCGCTTTATTTTCTGCTGTCGCAAATAAGAAAAACGGAACTGATGCTGGTGCTCCAGCAAGATATTGACTTTCGTCAATAACTGAGACTTGTACGCCTGGTGATGTTAGTGCCATGATAATATTCCTTTTGTATGATTTTGAGGGTTACACCCTGATTGTTTTTTCATAGTATTATTTATCATGTATTACAAAAAACAACGGATTAAAAAAACCTTTGAAGGTTTTGAATAAATAACTGCATGGAATCAACGAGACCTATCTGTCAAATTTGCAATAAAAACGTTTGTGCTGTTAATTATATAAGAAAAGGCAGTAGACATTATAGAAGTAAATGTGATTCATGTATTCACCCAAATAAAAAACCAATTTTTTTGTGGCAACAAGCAGGATATGAAAAACAGCCTAACTGTTTTTTGTGTGGATTTAAAAGTTTATACTCTACACAAATGACTGTCTACCATATAGACGGCAAACCTCGAAACGTAAACTTTACTAATTTAAGAACAATCTGTTTAAACTGCATCGAGGTCGTCAAAAGAAAAGAAATAGTCTGGGTGAGAGGAGACTTAACTGTTGACTATTGATTCCATTGCTTTATGCAATTCATCAATCGTGCCGTCATTCTTAATAGTGTGATCGTAATTTAATCCTACACTGCTAAATTCACTAGCATGAACATTTAAATCAGTTAATCGTGCAAGTGCTTGAGGATTTCGAGTGTGATTGTAATCCACAGCATCTACGATCCATTTAGGATAATCACCTCTTTCGACTCTGATTGTAGTTCCGCCTGCATTTTTAATTGCATCGACTTCGTTCTTAAATCGACAATCAGTTATAACTACATTATCTTGTATATTACGTAATTGATTTTCTACTGCTGATACCCAGATGTCATTATGAAATGAACGTCTGCCCACTTCAGTTCCCCAATACTGCAAGACCCAACGAGGAGTCAGATGAGGCATGTCTAATCGTTTCGCCCACCACTCATCAACTTCTTCTCGCCACTCTCTACTAGATTGAGTTGTACCTTCTAGCATTTCTCTGTCCCAGCCAAAGATCGCAGATACACAATCCTTCAAGGGACCTGCATAACTCAGTTTTTTAAAGCCATGAAATCGAATAAGATAATCTGCCGCAGTATCTTTACCACTGCTGATAAGTCCTGTAATGCCTATAATCATATAGAATAGTCCTCTAGTCAAGTAGTCACTATTATAAAGGATTTGAGAACGAAAGTCAAGCAGTTTTGGAGTAATTAACCCTGAACCCAAGTAAGAGGTTGTGAGTAGTCTACGTAGTCTCTGAGGTCTTTAAGGCATCTTTCTTGTTCTTGCTTACCTTCTGCTTTCATAGCCGCTCCGTTTAGAGCAGTACCACCACCTGGACCTGCAACTGTTGAGAATTTTTCACGTGCTTCACCTATAATTGTTTTAAGTGTTGCAAGTGTAAAGTCATACATCCATGGTGTGATACCTGGATCTTGTAGTAATGTTGTTTCTGGACGAGTAACATCAGCCCAAATAAGAATCTGTTCACCTGAGCCTTTAAAGTCTCTAACAAATCGAATTGTTTTAGTGACAGGATCAAATGTGTAGATAACATAACCACCAAACATTCTAGCGGCTAGTTCTACATACCCTGCATAGAAGTCATACGTTGCTAGTCCACCTGCATAGTTATAGTTTAACAAGTAAGTGTTTAGAATAGCAGATGAGAATGGATCAAATGACGATGCACCTGGCCCTGTTTCAAGTCCGATTGTACGTCTGAAACATTGTCTGACGTTAATGAATTCAGTTGGCAGTGTATAAGTGTCTTGGTTTTTGTCTACTGTCAGCAGTGTATAAGATTCTTGCACAGAGTTTTCTGCACGTTGTCTGTAAGTTAATACTGAGTAGTTGTATGCTTGTTCATAATGCTCTGGATCTAATTCTAAGTCAATGATCCCTTCACCTAATCGGAAACGCAGGTTCTCAAACATGGCCTCTTTTAGTTGTTCAAGGTTTCGATTGTTTGGTACTGCTAATTCGTTTGCGGGCATAAGATAAATTCCTGTTATGAGTATTTATCTTCCTAGAAAGCCTTTAAGATAATAAGAGAATCGTTAAATCTACCAGTTGGCTTAATGCCTACTGCTTTAATCTTATCAAAGTAAGTTCTAGCGGCTGGCTTACTTCCCATAACTTCTTTAAGTTGCTCTTTGGGTTTACGTAAAGTCTTAATTGCACTCTTTGACTTGTCAAATCCATGCAAAGTGTTACCCTTTACAAACATTTCTCCACTCATATCATCTGCAACATAGTGATGCAGTTTTCTTTTTGTAGTATCATAGACCCATGCTTCTTTTGACAAGTGTAATTCTGCTGGACGAATGCTTTCTAGTTTCAGTTTTGTCACCTCACATTCATACCGCTTTTGATACTTTAACTTCTGTGTTGCTTTCTCAGGAGTGATAGGCTTAGTCTTACGTTTAGCCCTAGACTTGATCTTAAGTGTAGCATAAGAGTTCAACACACCATTTACTGTGTCATAAAGACCAACAGTTGCTTTAAGTTTCTTTTTACTAAAGTGACTATATGCTTCAACTAACTGTTCATCTTTACCTTCAATTACTTCTTTAAATTCTTTTTGTTCTCTATCATAGGTTGAGGTCAATAGAGGAATATGATTTGCTAATGGATTGTACTTGTGTAAAATTTGTAAGACTTTGCTTTTAAACTTATCGTCAATCTTTATCTCATCTTCAAAGAACTCATCCATAAGACCATCGATTTCTCCTCCAGCCTCTAGTAATTTCTCTTTCATTATATCTTGGATAGAAGGGCGATTAGGTTTGTCTTTTGCTTTTTCTTCTTTGACTTGAGCAATCTTCTCGCCTTTTTCGATCCATTCTTCTTTGAGTTTTGCAATGTGGTTAATATGATTCTCTGGCATGTACCCCACTTTATCTAAAAACCAAATTGAACTTGCAGTCCCATTAAAGTTCCAATCTGGATTTCTGAGAATGATTTCTATTTCTTCAGCAGACCAGCCTGCATCTTTTTTGATCCATGATTTACAAAGAAGCAATCTTTTCTTATCGCTAATTTCAGTTCGGATAAAATATTGGGCATCTTGGAATGCCTTTTCTCGTGCATCTTCGTCAGTGATACCTTTATACTTTTCCCATTTAGGTTCAGGCGTAAGATAAACTGTTTTTACTTTCCGTCTAGCCATGTTGTCTCCAATTTTATCTGTGTCATTTTTAGCAAGATAGAAGTATATAGCATTTAAATCTAAAAAGCAATATTTTATTTACCCAATTGACGAGAATTTATACAATGAACCGATTCCGATAAATATAGTTATGCCAAGATTATCATTATACCGTCCCGAAAAACAAAGTGACTACAAGTTTATGGACAAGATCATTTCCGAACAACTGACAGTTGGCGGTACCGATCTGTACATTCATAAATATTTGGGTCCAGACGATCAAGGTCCATCAGCAGACTTTACTCAGCCTCAATATGATAAACTAGAACCGACAAACATACAAGATTTGCTGTTCTTAGAGAACAGAGATCGTAAATATGCCAAAGATATATATCGATTACGAGGGCATTATAATGTACAAAACTTAGACTTTGATCTCAGTCAGTTTGGCTTATTCTTAAGTAATGACACTATTTTTATCACAGTTCATTACAATGACATGATTGATATCTTAGGTCGAAAGATGATGGTAGGAGATGTTATTGAACTACCTCACTTACTAGATTATAATCCTCTTAAAGAAACTTTCCCAGTTGCATTAAAAAGATTCTATCAGATTACAGATGCTAACTATGCAAGTGAAGGATTCTCACAAACTTGGTATCCACATATGTGGCGTATCAAATGTGAAATGCTAGTAGACAGCCAAGAGTTTTCAGATATTTTAGAACAACCAACTGATATAGACAATTATCTTGGTGATTGGGATAAAGATAAAACATACCCTGCAGGATATGTTGTCTCATTCGGTGACAAAAATTACAAGACACTACAAGAAGTACCAGCAGGCACTAAACCAAATGCAACTACACCTGATCTATATTGGGAACTAGATGTAACAGATACATTAAAAGACGTACTTGGTCGATACAATGAAAATCTTCGTATCAACGATGCCAACTTAAAAGAAGCAGAACGAATTGTACCAAAAGCAGGTTATGATACATCTAAATTATATGTAGTACCTGGTTATGGGGTATGGGAAGAGAACGGTGTTAAATCTGGCAAGTACAATCAACCAGCACCGCCAACAGATGTTCGTTCATGGATGCCTGGTAATAATCCACTTAGTGGTACTGGTTCAGTCGTTACAATGCGTAGTGACAAATACAGATATGCATCATCTGGTATTAGAATACCAAAAGAAGTGATGGATGTTATGCAATCTAAAATTAAAGAAAAAGATGTTGACCTTGAATCAATGATTGATAAGTTTGTACAAGCAAACTTGTCTGTACTGACAGAAGATCCAGAAATGTCGCCAACAGGTTCAGGTTCAGGTCAGATGGAAGGCACAAAAGTCTTAACTGTAGATATCTCAGGACCTGTAGTAGGTCCATATGGTACTGCTGATAATACTTACGCAACAGCAGACCAAGATCCAGATGCAACAGGATTCACAGGTACTGAGCCATATGGTCCGAATACAATGGATTATCGTGCTGACTGTGATCCTCGATTCCAATACATTGCAAGATCAACACCACGTGACTTTGGTTATACTTCAGGTTACTTAACTGGTGATGGTACAGCACCAAATGGTCTACCTGCAGGAGCAGGTATTGCATTCCCAGGATCACCAAATGTAGGGGATTACTTCTTAAGAATAGATTATTCTCCAAATGTTTTATATCGTTGGTCTGGTACTCTTTGGTTAAGAGTCGATGAAAATGTCAGAACAACTACAGGCTTTACAGCAACTGATGAATCGTTACAATCTGGATTTATTAATAACGAGGCTAATATTTATGTAAATAACGATGGGGCAAACGTTTCGTCTGCTCAACCGTTAAGTTCTTTATTAGACTTAACACCTGATGATAATCCACCGAGTGACGGGACTTAGAACTTATGGCACAATATTTTTACGATAATCAAATAAGAAGATTTCTTTTACAATTTTCTAAAATCTTTAGTAATTGGTATGTCACAAAAGGAAAAGATCCTAATGGAAATGATATACTAGTTAGAGTGCCAGTACAATATGGCGATGCAAGTAGACAAGCGGCAAATATTATTGCAAACAACTCTGCAAGTAATCTACCATCAGCACCTATGTGTACATACTTTATCAATGGACTAGAGTATGATCAGAGACGCACACAGGAGCCCTTCTTCGTTGAAAAACAAAACATTCGACAAAGAACATACGATGATGGTACCGCTTCATATGAGACAACACAGGGGCAGGCCTTTACAGTTGAAAAACTAATGCCTGTACCATATACATTAAGAATACAAGTTGATTTTTGGACTACTAACTATAATCAAAAATTAGAATTGATCGAACAATTAGGAACATTGTTTAATCCAAGTTTAGAAATTCAAAGTACTGATAATTTTGTTGATTGGACATCATTAACAGTTGTATATCAGGACGGGTTAACATTCTCGTCTCGTTCTATTCCTGTAGGAACAGGCAATCCAATTGATGTGATGACTTGGAAGTTTTATTTACCTATATGGTTAACAACATCTTCTAAACTCAAAAAATATGGTGCTGTTCACAAAATCATTGCTTCTATATTTGATGGTAAAGGACTTGAAGCAATGCAAGATGACAATTTGTTATTAGGCAACAGACAAAAACTTTCACCATATGGTTATAAGTTATTATACATAGGCAACACAATACAATTATTGCCACAAGATTCAACTACAGCAGATACACCAAATACAGATTTAGATGTCCCAGTAAATCCTGACACTGATTTATATTGGACATCATTGTTAAACATGTACGGAGCATATCAACCTGGAATAACGCAATTGTGGTTAGAAAATCCATATATGGAAAATGAAATTGTAGGAACGATTGTTGTGAATCCATTAGATGATCGTTATTTGATTTTTGATGTTGACCCAGACACATTACCAGCAAACACATTAGAGCCTGTTACAGGAGTAATCAATCCACAAATTACTGGACCAAATGCAGGACTACCTGGAGCAACACCTGGAACTAGATACATCTTAGTAGACGATATAGGTTCAGATTCTGCATCATGGGGAGTAGTCATAGCAAGTGTAACTGGTCAGTCTACAGCACCAGAAACACTTAATGCTACTGATATGGTGCCAGGTGTAGAGTACATGATTGCAACTGCCGGTACAACTAACTATGCTCAGTATAGTGCGGCTGATAACAATCCAGGAACTGTTTTCACAATGAACAATGTTCAGCCATCAGGATCAGGTACAGTATATATAGTTGAAGTCATTGATAGAAATATTAATGACATTATTGAATACAATGGCACTCTTGGCAAATGGTTTATTGCATTTGATGCAGATAAGAACGAAGCCGAAGTTGAGTATCTTACTAATTTAGCGACCCAAATTCAATATAGATGGTCTGCAACTCCAGAAGATTCTGACGTAACCCCTGCACAAAAAGGTCAGTGGATGAAATCTTATGAAGGCTATTATGGAGAAGGTGATTACAGCATAGTTATTTAAACAGGCTCTATTTGCCTAATAAATAACTGCATGATCATTATTAATCAATCTGCTGGAATATTTTTCTACAGCAAATCTACGCAACGATATCTTTACTTGTTAAGAAACGAGAATAAAAATCCTACGTGGTCTATTCCAGGGGGCAAGATTGAGAAAAATGAAACATTGCTTTCTGGATTAAAAAGAGAATGCCAAGAAGAAATTGCATATTGGGACGATGAGTTTAAATTAGTACCGATACAAAAGTTTGTCAATAATACATTTGCATATCATACGTTCTTCTGTGAAATAGAAGAAGAATTTTCACCACTTCTTAATGACGAACATTGTGGGTATGCTTGGGTAGGAAATAATAGATACCCAAAACCATTGCACCCAGGTTTGTTCTCAACAATTAACATTGACACTGTTGTAGAGAAACTAAAGGCTCTACAATCGCTGTAAACATACCCTTAGAGCTTCGGAAAGACGTTCTGAGAGACTTAATCACTATTGATGGGTAAGAATATAGATAGTGATCTAATCGATGCTGAGATCGATTCTATGCAATCTGGATAAATAATACTATGAGTAACAGAAAAGGCAAACCAAGCGTAGGCGATTACATAGAACATTTTTGTTCTTTGAACGGTAGATTTGAGGGTATTATTACTGAAATATTATCTACCCAATTTATATATGAAACGCCAGAAGGTCATTCAAGGTTCTGTTTATATAAAGAGAATTGGAATTACGCCAATTTATCAAATTACACCCAAAAAGAAAGGGACTAAGTCCCTTTCTTTACATCACTCGATGTTATTTGTTAATGCATGAACATCATTTCGATTCCTGAGTAGCCTAAACCACCAAGAACAAAACCAGCACCAATAAGCATCCATCTCCATTTTTCTAGCCCAGCAATTTTACTTGCCATCAGATCATGTGATTCCTGATTAGATTTGTTAAAATCCATCAGCATTTTCTGAGTTGAAGCATTGCCCTCTTTTATTAAATCAGTATTAGTTCTAATATCTGATTTAACATCTTCTAGGGCTGTATCAAATTTAATGTCGAGGTTTTTAAACTCAACTTTCAACACTGCAATATCAGTATCGTACTGTGCTAATTGTTTTTGTGCTTGATTCTGTGCCATAATCTAGTTGCCTCAATATTATGCTGATGGCAATTCAATTACTGGTTTCACTGAACCTGCTAACGGAGTACCTGCGATTGTTTCAAACGTTGCCTGCATTCCAGTCTGAGTTACTCTAGTAAGGTCTGTACCACTATCATCAGTGAATGGTAAACCATTAACATCAGATATAGATTCTATGAAAGTAGTCGCCGCATTAGTGTATGTGCCTGATATGCTCATTTCACCTGCAAGTAAATCTGCTTGTGCTTTCTTAACTAATGTACAGATACCTGATCTTGTGCCTGCCGCGTTGCTTACTAAGTACTTTCTTTTGCCTTTTTGACGTTTGATGTAAACTGCTTCATCATTAGAACCAAGGACTGAAATTTCATTCTTTGTGAATGTTGCTACTGCATCTAAGTCTAATTTTTCAATGTTTGCAGTTGATACAACAGTTGTTGTGGTCAATGCTAATGCTGTTCCACCTAATGTTGCTGAAACACTGAAAGTTGTTCCACTGTCAATTGTTTTAACAAAGTAAGTAGTACCTGCTGTCAATCCACCGATGTCTGCACCAAAGTAAATTGGAGCATTTAAATCAAATGCCGCTGTTGCAGTTACTGTGATTAAGTCTGTGCCTGCATCTGAACTTGCTGTTGGTGTTGATACTACTGCTAATGCATTCACTGTACCTAATGGTACGTTAGCGCCGTTTGATGCATATGATACTGTACCAGTACCTGCTCCAGCGGCTGCCGCTACGAATACTTCACCTAAGTTAGCACCTGTTGCACCCATTGTCTTCCATTGTGCTTCAGTTGTACCAACTGTGTTGTTGATTACATAAGTAACGCCAGTAACTAATGCACCTACTGTGAAAGGTGTATTGTCGCCAGTGAATGAAAGTTGCTCACCTGCTGATACGTTAGTAGTAAAGTCTGCATCTTTGTCGCCGTATACATCATTACTTGCTGTACTAAACCAAAACTTACCAGGCTGTGATACTGCAACTGCACCAAATGCAGTTAACTGTTTACCTGTTTGTGCAGTGTCTCCACCGACTACGCCCATATCTTGTGGTGTGTCAGATGGATATCCTTCACCGACTTGATTAACACTTAAGTTAACACTTCCGCCAGTTGTAGTTGTTAATGTTGGTGAGACTTGAGGTTGTACTGAAGGGTCAGAATTTAATGCAGTAAAAGTAGTTGCATTAATTACTTCGTTTACAAAGTATGTAGTTCCGCCAGTTAATCCACCTACTGTTGAAGTAGGGACAAATCTGTCACCGATTGTTAATCCAGTAGTAGAATCTACTGTGATTACGTTTGTGGTTGCAGTCGTATCGGATAATACCGGTAACGCTGAAACCTTTGCTATTTTTAATTTATTCGCCATTTTATTTCTCCTAATAATTATAGTTGACGTTCTAGGTCACACGTTCGGTGGGAATAACACCGCATGAGATTGTTTATTGAAGTTTTCGATAAACGAGAACAATCAAATGTATTTATCTAATTAGTAAGAATTATGGGTTAAATTTAGAGTCGGCCGACTGCTATTTCAATAATAGATAACTCACTTTCTGATTTATCTTGTATTGCTTTACCAAGAACAACGCCTGGTTGCATAATAGTAGCAACATGATACCAAGCAGTGGCTCCACCTTGTCCGTCATGTACCATTAAGTCACCTTTTTCACATTTGCCTGTTACTTTACATGGCACTCGACCTTGTAATGCAACTGCAACTGGAATGCCTGAACATCCTTGATTCATAATATATGCTGGATTTGTTGATACAACACCTGCTACTCGGTTACTACATTTTACATCTGATACATGAACTTCTTTACTGCCACCGAAACATACTACAGTACCTACTTCATAGGCTTCTTCACCTTTATAGTACTCAGCCAAGTCAGCATATGTTGATTCTAATCTGGACCCTGTCGTTAGTGTCCAATTACCTGTAATTGATCCTGCTGTTGTATTTGCACCAGTTGTAAGTGTAGGTGTTTGTACTGATCCTGCATTTACTAAGCCAGTGACTGCTAATGATGTTAGAGTGCCTGTACTTGTAATATTTGGTTGTGCGGCTGTTGTTACAGTACCTGCAGTCGTTGCTGTTGTAGCACTAGATACAGTACCACTAACGTTAGCACCTGCGACTGCATTAGCAGTATCAGCAAATGCAACTTCTCCTGTTACGTTGCCACCAGTCAAAGCAGTTAAGTTAGCACCATCACCTGAAACATATGTGAATACACCGCCTGTACCTGCAACATTACCTGATGTAATATTTCCAGTAACTGCTAATGATGTTAATGTACCGACTGATGTGATGTTAGGCTGTGCCGCAGTATATACTGTACCTGCAACTAATGCATTTGCAGATTGACCTGTAATATTGCCACCAGCAACATTTGATAATCCGCCACCATCACCTGTAATGACACCTGTAGTAACATCTAAAGCACCAGTCACTGTTAAACTCGTTAAAGTACCGACTGATGTGATGTTTGGTTGTGCAACGGTTGTTAAAGATCCGCCTATTGTTGTTCCGGCTATATCAAATAATGCAGTAATGTTACCTAAATTTAATTTTGCATTAGCAGTATCAAATTCATAACCACCACTTACATTTAATGCTTTGTTTCCTGTTCCTGTTGTGTCTACTAAAGCAGGATAATAACTTCCTGTAGTAAGATTTCCTACAACACCAAAGTCTGATACATTAGCATATGCAACATTTAAATTTGCTACACGAGTTGTAGAATCAATTTCAAGTGGAGGTGTTCCAGTTGTAGTAGTAGATACATATCTTAATGCAGTGTGAGTCCCAGTAGAAGTCACATTGCCAATACTTGCATTACCATTAACTGTTAATGTTGAAGTACCAGTATTATATGAAAATGATGGAGTACCTGTAAAGATACCACCGCCGGCACTAAGTTGAACTGTACCTGCTGTTCCACTAGCCGCAGATCCGCCTCCACCACCAACACTTGTGACAGCACGACCACCAGTTGTATAAGCACTGTAGCCTGTTGCATCGACAGATAATGTTAATGCGGAATCTGTATATAATTCAAAAGTTGTAGAAGTGAGAACCTTTACATAGTAAGATACACCATTAACTTGAGTCATTCCCCCAACATCAGATACAGTTACTAGTGTTGCGTTAGTGAAGAAATTTTCTGGAGTAGTTGTTACTACTGCTGGATTTGTTTGAGTGATTCCTGTGATAGTACCTGTAAGAACTCCACTTGGTCCCCATGAAAGATTACCAACTCCGTCTGTTTGTAAAACATAACCGTTAGTACCACCTGTTATTTCAACATCAGAAACAGCACCTAAAGTGATTGTTCCACCTGCACTGCCGCCTTTGTTAACCCAGTTAGTACCATCATATGCAAGTATTTCGCCATTAGCGACTGTGTTTGCTATATTTAGATTTCCGACTGCCCCATCGATCTGACTAAATGTAATGTCAGAGTATGAAGTCAATACTTCAATGTTTTCTAAGTTGCCAGTGGCTGTTTTACCAATGAATACTTTTTTAGCATCGCTGGCAAAGCCAAGTTCTGCTTCGTCTAATTGAGGTAGGTCAACGAGGTTTCCTGATCGTTGCTGAATTTTAGATATTTGTACGATAGCCATAAGTCTAATCTTTTCCTGTGATTATACTTATTTATCATAATTTTTTACCCTTACACTTTAGACAAACTTAGTGTAATATTCTTCTAGTTTCTTCAACCATAGTTGTTGATACTTGTCAAATTCTTTACCTTCGATAATGAATTCTTGGTATTCATTGTCTTTGCTACACATAAAGATAACACCTTTACGTATTGTTGTGCCATAAACTGCATTATGGGCATCAGCATAAGCAGTCATTTGAATAAAGTAATCGTCAATCCATTCACGTTTCTTAGGCTTGTTCGTTTGCTTGTGATCCATGATTGCTTCATCACCTGAATGTACACCAACTAAGTCAGTAGTGCCAGCATAGATTTCTGGATACCACAATGAGACTTCAGTTCCCCAATATTCATTACAGTTCACAAGTCCTTCATTGATAATTGTTTGAGCCATTATATGACTTTGTTGACTGTATGGATTAGATCCTGGCGATCCTTTATCATCTGTTAAGATGTAGTCTTCAAGCCATTTATGCATACGTGTTCCACGACCTGCGGCTTCAGTAGTGATCTCTTGTGCTTTGGCATAGCCAACTCTTTTACGCCAATTCTGAAGAGCGGCTTTCTTTTCTTCTGATGCAGTAGCAGAAAGAATAGTAGTGACACTTGGAAGTTTGTGACCATCTGGCGTTACATATTTACGTGAACCTTCAAAACTTTTTTTCTTTAATTCTTGGTACGGGTATTTTTCTGTTATCATGGTAATAAACTCCTTGTTGAGTTGTTTTCTGTGCTAGGTTTGCCAAGCCACCACTTGTTTATATAATCAAATCCAAGTTCATGCATGTAGTAAACATTTCTACTAAAATCTAATGGATAGTAATCAATTTCATTATGGGGGTGTTCGTCCATTTGCTCTTGTGATACTGGTGGACAAATCAATATATCATGTAACTTAGCATAAGGTAAATTAATAACTTCGATATCATCATAACGAGTTTCTATTTCTTTCCAAATATAATCTGCAAGATGTTTATGTCCTTCTTCTGTTTCATGTAAGCATGTTGTCTTTTCAAAATCATCAGTAACAATATTAAAGTCTTGTAATTTGCTTGGGTGTGAGTCTAATTCATTTTTTAGAATTAATTCATACATGTCTATAAAATCACATATGACAGGATCAGTTTCTGGCATATAATCTGTAGAAAAATGAGATACATTGTGCATGTCTAAAAGATTATTGATACTAGTCCAACGATGTAATTTGTCTTGTGCTAATAAACAATAGTAATATTCATCTGAAGTTATGATAATTTCTTTTTCTAAAGGAGTAGCAGTTACTGCACCGCCTACAACTCTAAACTCTTGGTTCTCTTGGTGATATGCTTCTCTGCGTGATGATTGAGAGTATGCATGAATATAAAAAGGATTGTTGTCGTTAAATAAATCTTTGTAGAAGTACTGCATTGTTCTACGATATATTGCTGTGTTACCTTGTCCAGGTAAAGCAAGATTGATTAGAGGAACGCCTAAACGTTTAGCAACGATAGATGCCCATCCGTCGTTGATAGGATCATCTATTCCATGTCCGTATGTGTAACTACAGCCGTTAACGACTAAGTGTGATATTTTTAGATTCAAATTGTAAAACTCTCTCCACAACCACAACGTGCTTTCTCTAATGGATTAATGAATTCAAAACCTTCATTAAGTCCATTCTTTTGATAGTCAACTGTGATTCCTTCAAGTATGTCATTAGCCTTTGGGTCAATTAGGATTGAGAAACCTTCATATTCATTATGAATGTCTTCTTCATTGATTTTATCTGCAAACTCAAGTTTATATGCATAGCCACTACAACCAGTAGTTTCAATACCTATACGAATGCCAATGCCTTTGCCGCGATTGGCCAAATGAGATTTGATCTTGTCTTTTGCTATGTCTGTAACTTCCATACTTGTATTTATGTACCTCAACTGTTTATTATATAGATTTTATTGCAAATATGCAATATTATTGGGTGATTAGATAATCTTTGTATGTTTCGGTTATTTCATTGAATAAATTATACTCTATCTCTAATTCATTGACTCGTTTGTTGTGATGCTCGATATTGTGTAGTAAAGTGGGTAGCATTTCCTTCATCATCTTACTCAATTCAACACGAGACATTGCATTAATTGATTCTACAACTGCAACTACCTTATTAAATCTCAATTGATCATCATACGTTTCATCATAAGATTCATCAATCCAATTACTGTATGTTTTGTAACCCATTTCTTTAAATGCTTTTAATGTATTAGGTTCACCATACACAATAAAAGGTTGCAAAGAGTACATTGGTCTTGCATGTTTTTCATTAATTTCAATTCGATTTAAATCTAATTCAAACCATGTACTAGTGACAATTTGAAAGTATGAATCAGTATGAAGATTCGATTCTAAATGAAATAAATGTGTTGGTCCATGCTGTGTAGGTTCTGAGAATTTATCCAATATTGTTGTGTCATGTAGAAATCCGTCTAATAGTCTTTCTTCTACTTTTATAGATTTTTGTATCGTATTATCAAAGTAACTTCCGCTCATTGTACTGATAAAATTATCTTCTTCAAAGTTTGGTAATTGTAATACTTTATGTATGAACTTTAGTCTGTGTTCACGTGACTTTCCACCTAACAATAACATTTTTTTAGATCGTTCTTGTAAATTTTCAATGCTTCTTACTGTTTCGTCATAGTTGTTGTTTACAAATAATGAGTCATAGTAGTTAAAAAAAGATCCATTAAGATTGAAGTTGTTCAATGTACTTCTATTGTTTACATTAGAATCTATGTAGTACAATAGATCAGAGTCTATGTTTAAGTCTCTTATTAAATTCTTCATGCCATGAACAATACTAGAAACGTTTAAAGATTCTACTTCATTTAGATAGATAATGAGTCCACATTTTTTATTTAACAAGTCAGAATAAAATGAATTTGATGGGTCTGAAAATTCAGTTCGCCAACCAATAGATCGTCTACTTGTCAGTAGAAAATAAAATTCATCTTTGGGTCGTTCAGTGACTATTTCTGCTTCTGGGAGAAGATGTAGTGCATGTTCTATTACATGTGATGTTGGCTTATAAAATCTACTAATTTCAAATTCATCTACATCATGTATAGGTACAAATTTTACGGTCATTTAGGAAACTTATGAGATAGAAATTCCACCAGGGAGATCAGGACGACTCTTCATCGCAGAGTTAGCCATGTTGGCTACAACTTTTTGACTATCTGGTTCTTTTTCTTGTCCTGGATTTATAGTGACAGTTTCGTCACCTTTAAAGACTATTTTGTCGCCTTGAATATTTGAGATTACGCTACTAAGTAGTGGCTGATCTAACATTGTATACAAATCTTCCGTGTTGAGTACAATATCTTGGGATTGAAACAGAGCCAATAATTCATCAACCGTGTAGTTATCTGGATCAATGTCTCCATTGTCCACTAATTCTTTTAAATGATTAGTAACTGCGATGATTGATGCGGCTAAGGCTTTATCTTCGGCAGGCTCCACAAACTCGTTAAGCCTCATTAGATTTACCTTTTTGCTCTACCGACTGGTCCTGTTGATACGTCTACGTTAACATCTTCAATGTCAGTAACTGGTGCAGGAGCATTAACGTCTACAACGTCAGTTCCCATATCGCCTGTTACATCTATTGCTGGATTAGAAACATCCATGCTGTCAACTCCAACTTCACCACCACCTAGACCTGAATCTACGTCACCGTCAAATGCATCTACAACGTCTCCGCCAGTAATGCCTGCTAGTGCTTGATCAAGTTGTCCTTTGACTGATACTAAACACTGATTCAATTCTGCAAGTGCTTGTCCTGCTGTTTGATCAAATGCTTGTGCTTCATTAACACCGATTTCTGTTTGAACAGAGTCAACTAGTGCTGGCATCTCTTTGACCATCATGTCTGAGATTTCTTCTAGCATCTTCTGTACTGAATCAACCATGTCTTGTGCGGCTAAGATAACTTGTGATCTGTTAACTTCTTCGTTTTCAGTGATGATTGCTGATTTTGGTGCTTCTGGAGCTACTTTGTAATGGTCTCTAAGTGCTTGTTCGACAAATACTAGTTTCATGTATGAAGGGTATTCTGAACCAAAAGTCTTTGCTTCTCTTGCTTCTGCAATTAAGCCTTTTACTTTGTTATGCATAGTTTGAGTTTGAATTTTATTAAGCCCGTCTATTTTAAGATCGACCTCAAAATTCTCTTTTAACGCCTTAACTGCGTGTTTTTGCGTGTTTAAATCATTTAGTTTCATAATCAGTTCCTAGTAATCTGTACTTGAGTATATGTATTTATCTTCTGGTGTAGAATTTTTGATATTTTTGTAACGGGTTTTCTTGTACGTTTCAAAAATCTTTGTTTGTTCATTCTTAGAAGTATTTATGTGTTTTTGTATTTCTAAAAGAATTTGTTTTTTCTTCATATAGTCTTCTTCTAGTTTTGTCAATTGTATTAGTCTCAGGTCTAAACTGTTCTTCTTAGTTTTGTATCCTTTAGTGTGAATTTTTATATCTAAGTTAATACTACTCAGTCTGCAATCTAATTGATATAGTTTTACAGCCGAATCAGTTCTTTGACTATTATGGAGCACACAGTATGACATTGCAGTCTTAACAGAAATAAAATCTCTATTCTCCATCCAAGAACGTTGTTTTACACGATAGCAACCATCCTTTGTTTTAGTGATGTGATAGTTTCCAAACACACTAATGCCAGATGAATCCTTTTTAATATAATGATGTCTTAGTCCAGACAACATTTCTTGTTTAAATAAGTGACTGATTTTTTCTCTATCTTCTTTTTTCATTTTACTCCCTCAAAGTATATATTACGTAATTCTGGTGTAGTGTCTAAAAATTTAGGCAACTGATTGGAATATTCTGTATTGCATGTCAGCATGGGTATTTCATGGCAATCATATGCCAGAAGTCCATATGGTTCTGCTCCGTTATCATAAACGCCAGTATGCTGAACATGAAAGTCAAATCTCCAATACCAAAAATTATCAAATTCTTTGTTGTTTTCTAATAGGAAACCAAAATCAGTGTCATCAATTCCAAATTCTATTTTATAAGGATAAGTTAAAATGTCAGGGGTACCTCGTAATGAGATACATTGTAAGATCGTGTCAAAATTTGCTTGAGAGTTGCGTTGTTGTCTCCAAAGATCAGTGTTATCCCCAATTGGCTTGGATCGATTTAACACATTCGTGTTAGTAATATCGAATAAGGTATAACATGCAATTCTTTGACTCATGTAACTATTTAGTAGCCAAAAAAAAGCCTCTAATAAAAGAGGCTTTTTAATAAGTTAATAAACTTACTCAGCGTTGAATGTTACGCCTGTAGCAGAAGTAGTAACTGCATATCCTAGAGCCGCTGTTAAAGCAACGTCTAAATCACCTGCGTTGGTGAAGTCCCATCCCATTGTTGGGAATAATGCTAGGTTTAATACGTTTGCACCTGATCCGCCTGAAGTATCCATTTCATAGATCGCAATTGTTGATCTAGTTTGAATTGTTTGAACTGCTTTAAGTAAGTCAGCTCCAGGTAGAGTTGCTGATGCTTCTCCTGTGAAAGTTACGATACCAAACTGAAGTTTAGGACCTTGTACGTTTACTGCTTTACCAGTTGTGTATGCATTTAAACCACCATTAGTGTATGAATCTGCATCTTGGTGAAAGACTGGTTGAAAGTCACTGTTTGCTTTTGTAAATTGTGCCATTTTTCTATTTCCTTTTGTTTTAAAAGTACACGTTCCATGCACTTTATATTATTTTGAATCTCAACCATTGAGATTCATACAAGTATTTATGCCGGATGTAAAAAAATTGGGTGTTTGGATTAACTTCTTGCCGCTAGATTTTGACGAGCAAAGCCCATTCTGTTGACAAATTTGAGATCATTTGCAACAAAACCTTCTTGTGTTTCAGTGCCATCATCTAAGTAACCTTTGATAGGACTTGACTTTGCGGCGTTGTCTAGTTGATCAACAACGTCTTGTTTTAGATTGTACAAAGCAATCCATATTTTAAATGCGCCTAATACACCTTGTTTATGTGCGTTTAGATGAACAGATATTTTCTCTCTCATAGAGTCTGTCATTTTTCTATTCTCTACGAATTCAATGAAATCTTTGTATAAGTTTCTTAAGTTGCCAGATACAATTTTCTTGTTAACATATACAGTGAACAATTGATTGAATGAATTTCTTGCTTGAGGTGCAGTACTGAACAATCCTTTAACAGCAGAACCATATTGATTAATAACCTTTTCTACTTGCTGTTTAAGTTCTTTATTAATTTTTAGTTGAGGAGTAACTGGCATCTTACTAGGCACTATTGCTACTTCTGAATTGTTTTTCAAATTACCAATAGAACCATCGAGTGATGATGCTTCATTTGTTGTCATAGCATTTGCTGGAATAAATTGATGTACAGCAATCCCTGCTTGTTTGCCTTTGAGCAAATGTCCTGCTTCACTATCTACATCAACTGTGTAAGCAATTCCTCCGGGATTTGCTTTAAAACTGTAAAGACCATCTTTGTCTTGTAATGGTTGACTGAATAGCAAGTCTCCCCAATAATAACCAGTAGACCCTCTGTCTGACTTTTCTAGTCCAGGCCATACAGTATCAATAATACGATACAAATCACCTCTGTTTACGCCACGAGCCTTATCATATGCTTGAAATTCTTGTGGAGAGTAGACTAGTCTACCGCTACCATCTTTCTTATTGAACATGTGCTTGTCCATTATAGAAAATCTACCTTCAAGGTTGCGACCAAAGATTAATGCAGGATATCCGTCCCATTTAATTGTGATATTATTTGGGGATTGAATTGTTGCTTCTATTTGTTTCAGTGCATGTCTTGCACCGTTCTCATCATCTAAAAACACCAAGTCTTCTGGATGATCCATATGACCTGCCGCTTCGACTATGTTGATTTTTTCTAGTTGTCGTAATGACTTAGCGATAACTTCAGTAAGAGTACTCACTATTATCTCGTTTTCAATGCTGGTATTTTTTCTGCTCTTATTGCTGATTGAGTTTTAGATTCTGCGACAGTACCTTTTATGCCACCTACAGGTTCTATCATTTTTGGCCCTTGACTACTGAAGTCTGATCCATCAATCTCTGCACCAACAACTTCAGCGTTTGCTGTACCACCATCGTCACCACCATCGTCATTTGCAGGGGGATTTGCAGGCGGTTTTGGTTCATTCATGCCGTCTGGTGCTTGTGTAGCCAGCCATGTCGCATTAGCCAAATCACGTACTAGAGATTCTTTATAAGTACCATCGTCCCATTGTTCTTGCATAACTCTAAATATTCGATTTGAATATGATTTTAATTTTTGACCTATTTCTAAACCTCTTGTATACTCAGTATACCAATTAGTCATGTAAGTTTCTAATGTCATTTGATCTTCTCCTGGTGCAGTTCCAGGTTTTGCGAGATATGAAAAATCTGAATCCAACTGACCTTTTACTAAATCATAGATTTTATTCATCATCTCTTCTACAAAATAACCTCTTGCTAATTGTGACTTAGAATTTTTCCCTGCAAGTTTAAATTTTGATTTTTCACGTTGACGACCGCCATTACTTCCTGATTGTCCTTGCTTTTCTCTATTATGCATATTATGCATTGCTTCAGTTATGATATCATTACTTAACATGTATGTTTCCTAAATCTTTTTAATAGTTTTTGTAAATCGACTATTATCTCTACCACGAATAGAACTCAATAATTTCTTTTCTAGCAATTGTGCTTGATCATCACTGTAATTTCGTTGAATGTATTCAATAAGGTTCAATGCACTAGAAATAATATGATTTCCACGTGACTCTACAATGTGGGGTACGTCTCGGTTTTGCCCAATCGATTCGAGTTCTTCTAATAAACTTCTTGTTTTCTTTTGCATAGTGATTCTCTTAAATCCGTGTATAGTATTTAGTCTACGTTAGCCAATTAAGACTAAATTCTTTAGTGTGTGTCTTTGAGGTTGTTTAATAATGATTTTAGTTTAGAACCTTGAACGTCTGCAACAACCTTTTTATTTGCAGGATCAACTTGAGCCTGAACAATTTGATCTGTTGCTCCAACACTAGAACTAGTTTTAAACTTGTCCATGATCGATTGTGCTGATTGTTGAGGAGCATCTGTTGCAGTACCTGATACTGTTGCAGTGCCAGGGTCTGTAATACGCAATGTTTCAACATCAAATGCTAGTTCGACTTTTTGTCCTACACCAGAACTTGATCTTGTCTTCATTAACTGAATCTGATACTGTCCACGTTCTCTCATACTGCGTGATGTAAAGATACCGAATACATTATCTGCTGTATTAATTTTACTGATACCACCTGAGATATGACTGTGATCGAATTCTATTTCTTCTACTGCACTTCTGTTTAACTGTGATGCAGTTACAAAGATTATATCTAATTCTTTTGCTAAGTTACGCAATTCCTCTGATACATACTTGTCTTTAACATACAAGTCACTCGGACTTACTTTAGCACTTACAGGCATCAACAAGTCTAAGTAGTCAACACATAAAAAGTCTAGTTTCATACCTGTTTGTATTTGCAACTCTTTACAATATGCTCTCAGATCGTTTACAGTAGATTGAGCAGGCATGTATTTGATTCGTAATTGACCAGCCGCTTTCTGCTTCATCTTCACTTTCATTTCAACATTGTCTAAATCTTTAAAGATTTCTTTTGCGCCAGTATCAGTAACCATTGAATCGATTCTCATTGCTGATAAATGTTCACTCAACTCTAAAGTAATATAGATACCAGAAAGACCAGCAAGAATCCAATTTACTGAAAGATTTTGCATGAACAATGACTTACCAGAACCTGATCCACCTGCAAAGATTTGTAGTTCTCCACGATTAAATCCACCATAAAGTTTCTGATCAAGTACAGGCCATCCTGTAGACGATTGACCATTGCTTGTTTTTAGATGCATCAAACGAGCCCTAGGATCATCAAAATAGTCAACACCCATATCTCTTAACAATGATATTTGTACTGCATCTTTAATTAACTTTTCGACAGGATCATAATCACCTTTCTCTAGTAAATCTGCTGATGCCATGATTGCTCGTTCTAGTTCTTGTCTACGAGTAAATGCCTCAAACTCAGTCATAAACCATTCATAGTGTCCTTCATCTAAGTCAGGAACTACATCTATATCAACACCTGTTGTTGCTTTGATTTGTGTCGAGTCAGGCAATATTTTATATTGATCTGAATGCTCTCTCATAAACTCTGCAACAGGTCTTAATCTTCTATCAAAGTTTTCTGCATTGAAAATATTAGTTATCCTAACAAACAACTCTGCGTTTGTTACCATCATTCGCAAGAACAATTCTTGCACCTCTGCGTTAAATTCTTTTAGCAATTTTATTCCTCATAACTTCTATTTTAATTTTACTATTAGTTGCGGCTTCCAATATACTTATTAAAGTAGGAAGTCTCCCATATTTTATCACGGCATCATTTGCATCTTTAATGTCTTCTGCCCAGTTAGGAAGAGACACGTCAAAGCCTAGTTCTAATGCTTTATCACATATCTCTAACCCTGTTTTATCCTGATCAGGGACAACAATAATTTGTTTACCCAACTTCTTTAATACACCAACTTGATTATCATTGATTGTATTGTGAGTCAAGGCACAGCCATTCATTGAGATTGCATCAAAGATACCTTCAAACACTAAACAGACTTCCCAGTCGGGTTTTTGCAAGTCAATACCAAATACATAGCCTGGCTGTTGATCATTGATGAACTTAGGCACTCTATTGTCTAAGTATCTACTTGTACTACCTACAACTTTGTTTTCATATGTGTAAGGTATAATCAATCGTTGTGAATTTCTACCTTCTTCTTTAGGCGTGACTAAGAAAGGATAATCATTATGAGTCATGCCTCTTGTTGCAAGATAGTCAATGTAAACTTTATGTTCTGAATTGCCTTCATAAATCAGTTCACCTTCTGGCATTTCTTTTTCTTTAAAAACAGGTACTGCATGTTGTTTCTTTTTTGTTATAATAGAATCTAATAAGTCTTTGTGTTGTAAAGAATGCATAGCCCATTTACTAATGTCTGTATCATTCATGCCACACCAACTTAAAAATCTACGACACTTTTTGCTAATGTTTCTACCTAATTTAAAACCACATTTGAATGAACAATTAAAACAATGATACTGCCAATTATCACCATCTATTTTAACTCCTCCACGCATACGTTTGTCCTGACTATGACCATTATGCACACAGCAGGGAGCATTGAACGAAGTCCAACCGCTTTGCGTCTGTTTCTTTTTGCCAGGTACAATCGTAAGTATATCAAACATATCTGATATTATATACGAAAGAGAGTGTTAAAACAAGTAATCAGGGTAACTTATCTTGCCAAAATAGTAACTATATTACCCACATTTGCGTGAAATTTGAGACGAATAAAAGGATGATATCCATTTATTGTATAACCTAATGTTCCGTTTTCTACTGCACCATTGGCGGCATTGCCATATCGATATGAATTGATATCATAGTAATCTGAATCAACTAGTGTTGATCCTTGAATTGTTAGATTACCAACATAGTTTGCCCAATCTATAGATGTTGATAATACCGGGTTATCTGTTGTGTTTATAACACTTGAGAAAAATGTAACTGCTTCAGAGTTTGCATTTGCGTTTGCATTTGGAAGTGTCTGATCATTTGGTATTGTAACGACTTGAGAAGGAACAAAAGAAGGTAACACAGAGTCAACGATATTTAAATCACCTCTTGCTCCTGCCTTAGAATCTACAAAAACAGGTAAGTTCAGGTTACCACTTGGCCATTCTAATGAGTACGAACCTTGTTGTGCTGAGATATCTTCAATTTCTCCAGGAGTCGTGTTTAATACAAAAATACCATTAACATCTAATACTGGAGTTAAAGCCTTTCTGAAAAGAATTTTAGTACCATCTGAGTTAAGGGCTCTAAATGATATCTGTTGATTTGCTGTAGCAATAGATGATAGATCAACAGGCTTCTGTTCCTGATTCAGAAACTGAAACTGTAATTGATTGTCAACACCTTTGTTTAATGTTAATGGTTTTGAATAGACTGGCATATATTTCCTCGGGCTTGTACCTGACAAGACAACAACGATCTGTCTAACTGTATATGTATATACTGATGTAGTGTACGACACAAATTTAAATCTCCTATAAGATATATTTATCTCTACAAATTCAGAAGAAAATATACCATTAATTTTTGCCTCATAAATACAACTACAATGACAGATAATGATTCAAAAACACCAAAAGATTATTTCCAAAAACTTACTGAGTCCCACCCTTTTATTTCAGTTTTACAATATGCTGGAGAGGACTTTGTAGGCATTGTTCAAAACCGTGATGATATTGTCACTACTATTTACGACTATGGTTCGATCAAAGATTCAAAGTTAAAAGTGAAATTCTTAGAACTAGGTGACATATGGTGGTGGGAATCAAATCGTCAAATACCAATTCACTTATTTTTGAAAGATGAATGGCGTGATTTTAAGCCGTTTATTAAGACATTCAACAACAAAGCATTAAACTTGTTGCATGGACCAATCGTAAGTATGAGTGATTTTCAGAAGAAAAGAGTTAAACGAAAAACTATTACTCTGGTAAAGAAAGTTTACTAAGACGTTTAGCAATTTTAGCATTCACTCGTAGTCTCTTAGCCCTACGTTTCTTAGCCAATTCTAAACTAAGTTTACTCTGCACACGTTCATCAAACGTTACGCCTAATAGGTGATCATACTCATGCAAGAAGACTCTTGCTTCTAAGCCTTTCATGTGTTTCTTTTCTACTAGTTCTCCGTCTACTGTTTGGTATGAAGCAATGACTTCAGGGTGACGTTTAACATGTAACCATAACTCAGGGAAACTTAAACAACCTTCTAAATATATTTCCTTTTCACCTAGCAGTTCATCAATTGATGGATTGATACATGCAATCAATCGTTCTTCAGTTCCCATAACAAAAATATTCTTTTGTATACCAACTTGGTTAGCAGATAACCCTATACCAGGACGATTAGGATCCATCATTACTTTTCCCATTGCTAATACTAACTCTTTAGGATCTCCGTCTCTAGTAAAATCCCAAGTGGTGCAAGGCTCAGTGAGTTTAGGATCTTTTTCTTTGAGCAGTGTTAGTTTTAGTTTTTCTTCAGTCATTATTTTCCTTTTAATGCATGTGTAAGGTCAGCCGCTCGTACTAAGGCTCTATATTTTTCTTCTTGTTCTTGGGCAACAGTTTCTTCTAAAACTTTAACTCTGGCTTTTAATTGATTACACTCGTTGTTTTTCTCCACAAGCATAAGCCTGAGTTCTTCCTCAAGGGTGTCGTTAATGTCCTTCATTAACTCTTTCAAGTACCTGCCCTTGTGAATTGATCAATTAGTTCTTCCCCTTTCAATGCTTTTCCTAAGATAACTATTTCTCCGGTTTGAAGTTCTCTTCTAATAGTACCATCATTGTATTCTACATCCATAACAGTTTTGTCACCTTCAGTATCTTGTGGTCTTGTATCATACCACATTGAACTTAATGAATGTGCGTGTAATGATTTAACACCTTTAGCCCATTCTTCGGCTTTTAGTTTAAGTCTTTGTCTTTCGACCCTTTCATCATATTGTGACATCATTTGCTTCCTCTAATAAATTCATATGTATACCAACTAAGTGTGCATACGCTATGGCATGTGATTTTTTAAATGTATAGCCGATGTTATCGTCTATCCATACTGTTTTTGCAATCTCTTTCCAATTGCGACCTATTAAACTTCTTTTAGCAGGTCTAATAACAGCCAGAAACATTGCGAGTCTTGGTATACTATTTACTGGTTCTGGCATTTGTTGTAACATGTTATACTGTCTATTTAAGTGTATTAATTGTTCAACAAAATCTTTTTCTTTAAGACGTTCCCAATTAGGTTCTTTCATTAAGGAAACTAAATGCATTTCATCTTTAACTGCTTGATAGATTCCTACATTAAGTAAATCAAGTTTGAAATAATTTCTTGCTTCTGCTTCTTTATAATCTAATGAAGACATATTTGTTGTAGGGTCATATGGAATTTGTGATATGTAAACACCTGTAGGATGTTTCCTAACAGTTTCTTTGTCTCGCATTGATGCAGGGATATGTTTAATCAAAGATAATATTTTATCTCTGTCTCCGAAATCTATATCAATGTCAGATTGAATCATTTCTGTCCTAGTCCTACAGCCATAAGTTTTTTATATGCCATTTGTACAACTGCAACTTGTCTTTCACAATCTTCGACTGCTTTGTGTGATGTTGAGTAACCACCATCAGACAATTTAACTTTACCAATATCAAACAATGTTCTAGTATCTCTAATAGTCCAAAAGTTCCAAGGGATTTTGATATCTACTTGTCTAAATGCATTTTCTGCTACGACAATATCAAACGTTGCACCATTAGACCAAACTGCATTGCGATTCCAACAGAATTTTTTTAGTTCTTCTAAGGCATCTCTGTATGGAATTCTGCCTCTATCACCTAATGCTTCTTCAACAGCACTTTCAGATTGTTGTCCCCACCATTCAACAGTATCTGGATCTATTGATCTGTTAAATTCTTCTGTTTGTTCATCAATCGTAGGACGCAATTCTAATCGTTCAGCAACACCGTCACCTCGAGGGTCGAAACGAACAGCACCGATTGTCAATATAACACAATCAGGATTCGTACTCAACGTCTCCATATCTATCATTACATCATTTGCCATTGCTACTCCACACGTTATCTTTGTCTTTTATTTCTTCTATTATATCACTTCTGATATAATTAATCAATAGAATGGAACGCTTTTTGGGTAAATTCAATGGCATAGTAGAATGCATTAAACGAGTATTGTAAAACAAAATACTACCTTTGGGCATGTCATACTGTTCTGCGTTCTCTAAAAAGTATTCATCATGCACACCTTCATAACAGTCTTGGATGTTCCAATCTTCTCTATGTGAGTTAGGCACAACTCCAGTTGCCCCTGTATCTTTATCTAAATCATCAAGTGGTATGATAACTTGTACACCGCAAATATCATTGTTTTCTCTGTTATTGTATTGCTCAAATCTGTGTGGCGTATCTACATGAGGGCCTATCCATCTGCTTGGACCATTAATCGTAACAATGTCACTTGCATAGAAAGTTGCATCAGTTAGATGCTTTTTAATTTGAGGATAGATGAGGTCATGTATCTCTTTAACTTCGTCCCAATCATCTGTGAGTTGACTCCACCATACAGCAATACCAAACAGTTTTTTACATGCCTCTGCTTCTGCATATTGCTTCTTATGCGTAGATGCTCTGACAGGGTATAGTTCATCTTTTCTATCGTTTATACGTTGAATAAGACTGTCAGGAACGATATCATTTATGATATCAAAACCCCTGCCTTCATGTGATAATTGATCATTAACGATATCCTTTTTTCCAAAGATACGATCCCAATTATCAGCATAAGTTTGTTGATCTGTTCCCTTACGGCGTCCGGAACCTTTACCACCATGCCACTGGGTCATGCGATCTTTTTTGTCGATTCATTAACTACATCATCTATATAGTTAATAGGTATTTCTTTTTCACCTAACATAGTAAATGCAACGAATAGTCCTACTAGTACCATTGCAATTATACCAAATATTGCTTTTCCTAACATATGTTCTTCTTCAGTCATCTCCACCTCGTTTCTAGCCATGTGCGTTCTTTATCACCTGCTAGATATATTCTCTTTTGTCTATGATCTTCTTCGTTAGACCAACACCAATGTTCATTGAGTGTATTATTTGTATTGTCATTATACTGTGCTAGGCTTATGTAGTTAGACAGTTCATGTATTCTGTCATAGTCTTTTAAATCACAACTAGGTCCCCATGTATCCCAACACCAATCACGTAATTGATTAAATTTTATAATTTTTGCTAAGTCTGTTTGTGCTAGAGGTCTAGGACTAAAACGTTCATACTGTGGTTTGATAATAGTAGTACACATCCATGTGAAGATATCATTCCCTTTAAATCGTCCATCTAATCTGTGAAACTTTAAATCTAACTCTTTCATCAATATCCTGCATCATGCATGAGTTCTTTTACTTCTTTGACTATAGATGGATCACGTTTGAATTTGATTGCCCACTTCTCAGGATCGATGTATTCTAGTATCATTTTTTGTTGAGTTTCATCTAACTTGCCTAAGAACTTTACACCAGACTCACTTTGATATAGCATCCAAGGAGATATCTTTCCTTTAGTAATCTCATAACAGATTTTGTTTGGTGATGCATATCTCAATGCATCATCATTTTTAATCTTTTCTTCTTCTGCAATACTGATAGCAGTTTCAATACTTCTTGCTATTGCATCTAATGGATTTTCTTCTCTCAAATATTCAGTAACAAATCTAGTATAATTTTTGTCACTTGTCCATTTATCTATACGTATTTGATTCTTTAGTAACCAGTCTGCATAACGACTAATGTTAATGCATTTTACGTTGACACAGTAATGACCGAACTTAACGAAAGCAAGATAATAGGCACTTTTAATAAAGTCTAAATAAGTCTTTTGTTTTTTGCTTGTAGTGTTATGAACATAAAAGTTCAGCCATGATTGAAATCCAATACGATTGCCTTTTAAGTCCTTATCTCCCCATCTACGTTTATTTTCACATAGGTGTTTGTCAATCGTAGTTTCTTTTTGAAATGATCGACCACAAAAGTCGCAACCAAATTTAGTTGCCGAGTTCTTTTTCGTATTCTTCGATTTCATTATCTGTAACGAGTTCACTAAGTAATTCTACCTCATCAAATTTTAGTTCTGGAAATTTATTTGCTAGATAAATTTTGCGTTTGTGTTGATCACAAAATGCAGTTGTTAATTCTTTCAAGTCTCCTGCTGAGAGACCAGGATATATCTTTTTAAAATATTCTCTAATATCTTTAGGCATTGCTTTGTCTTTTAACTTAGCAACTCCTGCTTTAATCTGTGGTATCCAAGCATGAAATTGTTTGCCTATTCCAGGAGATGCTGAACACAACATCAACCATTGTAGTTTAGGATGCTTCGATACATTCTCATTGAACAGATACTTGTTTGCATGATAGTCTACACTTTGTAGATAGTATTGTGCCAACTCTTGTTTACCTTTAACTGTACTGATCCAATTGATCATCATAAACGGAACAAACTTTTTTTGTTGTTCAGGTGTTAGTCTGTCATAGTAACCATAATCTTTTTTGTCAATTGCAGTAATTGCTTCAAACAGATTAAAGTCTTGTTTTTCAAACTTTTCATCAACTGGTGTTTTAGTTCTAGCCAAAGTAACCTCTTGCAAACCATCCTATTGCAATTGCTATAGGACCTATTATAAACAAATCAACTACCCAGTGCAATGCAATAGATAGTGTGACTATTTCTTTCCAATGTATTTTGCATACATTTTTCCAATGATCAAAAGACTTGAGCATAATCTACAACTTCGCAATTCCTGCTTACTTCTTTGACAAAGTAAACACACCTTGGCTTAGGTCCATCTTCAATAGGAACGCACAAGAACTGACCATTACGTAGTCTTGGTGCATACCAAATAACGTCTGAATAAATGTCTACGATTTCTATTGGGAGAAAGTTAGGAGCAAATGATGATAAAGGATTGAATGAAAACACATCAAAGCCTCTGTCGTTTAAAGAAGATAATGATAAAGTTTCTAAGTCTCCACCTTCTTCATCGCCGATCAATACTGACCAATCAACAGGCATCTTAATCTGCTTGTCACCAATCTGCAACACAACTGCTGGTGCATTAAATGACTCTAAAAAGATTAAAGGTATATAATAGTAATCCACAAATGACGGATTAGAATTATCTAAAATAGCAAATCGAAGATCATCAATCTCTTCGGGTAACGTTTCCAAATTATAGAATTGGTCTTCTAGTGTTAATATTCTCATGTTGTTATTATAACTGCTCCTTGCAGTGTAATCAATATTATTGGTGAAATCATTTGTATTTTAATTTCTCAACTACAAACGGATAATTTGCT
>Ga0209535_1000132_pt1 | contig 47165 bp, 69 predicted proteins | sample LinPmetageLP28_FD_184041 | JGI IMG/M metagenome (GOLD analysis project Ga0209535, IMG submission 184041) | Marine viral communities from the Pacific Ocean - LP-28 (SPAdes) (version 2) | ecosystem: Environmental > Aquatic > Marine > Oceanic | place: Pacific Ocean | collected 2009-08-22 | reverse complement strand
AAGCCAACATTGGCTCCAGAGACTTCGTCAAGTTCTCAGCAAACGTTGTGAAAGCCATTGATCGAGTTGACCTTGCCAGTCGCAGAAAGGGATACTTGGGACATAATCAGACACACTTTTTTCTTTGAAGGGTTTTTAAAAAAACTTTATTTAGATATTCTATATGAAGATATTTGCATATGGGAGATTCAACCCACCTCACAAAGGTCATGAGATGATGATTAAGAAAATAATTACCACCGCAGAAAAACTTGGTGGTACTCCAGTCATAGTTGTGAGTCACAGTCACCTTACAGCAAATGGTAAGAATCCTCTCAATGTTAATACAAAGTTGAGATATCTTAGAAAGATGTTCCCAAATGTTGAATTCAAAGATTCCGGAAATAAATCAATCGCACGAATTGTTAAAAATTTTAAAAATAATTCCATTATGATTCACGGGGAAAATAGATTCAAGCCGAATGGAAAAAGTCAATTCAACTTTTTGAGAAATAGCGGTGTCAAAAAGTTTATATCAAGTGGAAACAGAGTCCCAAATGAAGAAAGTATTGCGGGTGTGTCAGCGACTGCCGTGAGAGAAGCTGCCATGCGGGGTAACACAAAAACTATGAGAAACCTTATGAGCAATAGACTAAGCAATAATAATATTAAAAATATAATGAAAACCATCCGCCCTCGCACCGCTACAAAATCCGCATCTGCTCGCAGACCATCTAAGCGATCACGGCAGTAGTGATTATGTTGTCACCCATCTTCATCTTGTTGATAAGAGCATGAGTGTGGTACGCATCATCAATCTCATCAAACCAAACATACGCGTGGTTCTTGAAAATCACAGCATCCTTCACAGAGCCAAATTGCCCCATCGTATCATGGATGCTCCTAGCCGTGACACGATCGGGAAGGTTGTCACTCTTGCGTACACCATAGTCAGGGACATTCTCAATGACCAAACTGATGTTGGCACAGAGAAGCTGCTCCTTGATGAGCTTGGAAAAAGCCTCTTGCATTCTGGAAACATCTTTGCGAAGCTTTGCACCCTTGGCCCGAGACAGGAACAGGTTCTTGGAAGCATCGGAAATCTTGGCATAACGCTCGAGAAAGGTTACGTGCTTGTAGTAGTCAGGGGCCATAAAGCGGAACTCGTTAAGGAAGGAAGTCATTGGTCCAACGCCATTGGCGTTGTCACTTCAGACCTCTTCATACATATATTTTGCATATAGGTCAAAAAAGGTTGAGGACCTCAGCCTGCCAAAATATTGTACCGAGAAAAAAGTGAATACTCAGAAATCCCAGACAAATTTTGAAACCCTTTCTGTACAAAGGTCCTTACGGTCAACCATAATTCTGGCAACCTCGTAGGGTAGAGCCCTCAATATTGAAACCCTTTCAGATTGGGCCTTTTTATAGCAAAAGCGGCAATAGAACTTGCCTGCCCAGGTGAGCTTTTTATCACAAGCCTCACCCTGGTACCAAGTTTTACCACAAGAACATATTGTCACTTCTGGGTACCCAGGATCTGGAAACCGGCAACTCATATCAGGATGGTATGACATTACTGATGATACTTCCCCTTCTCGATATCAATCAGATCAGGCTCTATAGTGACACAGAACACGCGGCTGTTATCAATGTAGAGGGGGTTGTGATCGGGTCGATGGGTGAAGTACTTGACGAGGGTCAAGAACATTCTCCGAGTTGGGTGGGTACGTCCGTGCAACATATTAAGGATAGTTTAAGACAAGATTTTTTTAATGAGTATGAAGGCTCTTGGGCCACACTGTAGGTGGCCAAGAGTGTATCCTCGGTGCAAATGGCCGAGGAGGATCTTGTTGACAATTGTTAGACCAGGGAGACCCGTAATGATAATTAAACATTGGACCGGCGTGCCTTCCAACGGTCCAAGAACCCCTGCATCCGAGGGCTCACTCGAGGCCGTGAGTAGTGCTTCAGAATCTCCCTCTGCATGTCAACAGGCAGTTCCTGCGTAGCATTGAGAAAGAGGAGAACACGCTTCTCGTAGGTGGGCATTGTCGCTTGCTTTGCAACTCGAGGGTTGAAACCTCGGACTTTCTCAAACAAACTTTTTGTCAGAGAAGGTTTTTAAAAAAGTTTAATCGCAATAGGTTGCCACTGGGTCATCGGTGTGGTCAGACCTATCTGGCTTGGTAATGTCCCACATATTTATGGAAACCTTACCCATGAAAGTAAGATTGTCAATCCGGTGGATTCGTTCCTTGACAGCGTCCCGAGCGTACTTGTCGGCTTCGGCTTGGGTGGTGAAGATGCGACGCTCGAGGCAGTACTTGTTGTCATAGTGAGTGGTCGTAAGGAACATCTTCAGTCCAACCGCTTGCGGATGTTTCTGTGGTTTGGTACCTGGGCCAAAGTCGGACAATAATTTTTAAAAAATTTCTGAGATTGGACAGGGTGGAAACCTGGGTCTCAAAAAGCGGCACTTCATTCTATTACATCTACGATTCACAATCAGACATATCGTCTGACCAGTCTATGTCCCACCATCCAGCATTCTGGGGCTGAACTACGCTAAGGGTAGTGAGAAGGGCTTCCCACTGGCGGGTTGTGAGGGCATTCATACGGATGAGGGGCATAATTACTCTTTGTCAACAATTTCAGTGTCACATTCTTGGGACTCCTGGGAACACTTATTTTCACACCACTCATCGAGACTCTGCCGCAACTTGATACAGGGGTCCTTCAGCAAAGAACTATAGGAACCCCACACCTCAATAGCCTTGCGTTCCTTGTCATACCAAAGATAACGCAGACCAAGGTCGCGAGTCAGCTTGTAGAAGCGATACCCATTCTTACCAACAAACTCAAACATTGTATCCTCATCAATGTCAGGAACGTTGAGCTGAGTGTAGTGGGCAATCGGTGGTTCGTAGGGAGCCATTGTTTCTTACACACTAAAGCACCAAATTCTTTAGTACCCTCTCCCACTCAAAGCATGTTGGGTCAAGAGTCCTCTGTATGTCCTTACCTGCGTAGACCCGGTTGAGTTCAGTTGTAAAGTCATCCGCCTCACACATCGCAATCTCACCCCCGTGCGATTCATACTTTGACACCGTTGTCCACGTCCTCGGTTCCACAAAGTATGCAAAGTTTTTCATAGTTTCACGAAGTGCTGGTATCCCTGTGACAACCTGCGGCTTATCCAACAGGCCGTGCTCAAGGGTTGTCAGACCAAACCCCTCACCACAGCATGTATTCATCCCAACATCACATGCATTGTAGACCAGATTGATATATTCATCGGTTGCGTGAAGTGGTTTGGGATTTGAAAAGATGTTCTTGTTGATAATACTTTCATATTCTAGATTTAACTTCATACATTCAACCTTGATGAGTTCCAAAAGGTCAAAACCATCTTCAGTCTTGGACATACAGCCACAAAAAAGTTTAATCTTTGGATTGCAATTATTCATTCTGAGAAAGTTCATAAAAGCCTTGATGGTCACACACCACTGTTTGCGATATGAGTTGCGATTCATATTGAGGACAATAAAATCATCCTCATCAAAACCAAGTAAACTTTTTGCATTCTGGACATACTTGAACCTATCGGTGTCAATTCCATGATACAAGACGCTAACCTTTCTTGGTTCCCAACCAAGGTCGTTGACCAAGTGTTCCCTCCAGCAATTCAAGAAGGTGTAGCAAAAGTCGCACCGACTCTTTAGAAATTCAAATCTTTCAATGTCCTCCCAAGGATAGACAATATCAAGATAGCACACAACTTTACACTTGGGGTCAATCAACTTGATGACTGATACACAGACTGATAGGTCATTATACAAGAACAACACATCAGGATTCTCCGCGTCAAAATGTTTCTTGATAACCTTGTCACCAAAACCCTTTGGAGAATCTGGATCCTCCTTGTAGCCATCGATAAATTTGATTCTAGGGTCTATAAAGCGGTCCTCTATTGCCTGCCCGGGATAGTTCTGAAATGCAAAGAATGTTACATCGTGACCCTGTTCTACAAGGTGATTCGTAATCTTATTGGCGACGCGGCCATACCCCGTTCCCTGATTGGCGTGGGTAGACATGAAGAAGATCTTCATTTTCTAAATAAAACCCAACCTTTTTAATATAAAAATGAAACCTTGCAACATTTGTGCGTGGTTGCCTTCCATCTAGCGAAACGCAATTTCTCACCCCGATAGAATGCTGAATAGGCGTCAACAATGTCTTTGGTGTGGTACTGTTCAGGCATACACTCTGGTATTCGGGACAACCCCAATCCACAATCACTTGAATAATACGCCTTGGGACTCTCAACAATTTCAAAATTTTGTGGAACATTGTGATACAACCAGAGTATGTGCTTGGTACAGGCGTGAACGTGATGATACCTTCTATAAAACTCCATTGCCAGTTCCATACCAAGACGGGTTGTAAACATATAATTTACTCGACTTGACCGAACCCACATAGTCATGGGATGGTTGCTGTGAGCCTTGCGATATCCTCTTTGTGTCCGTTTAACATTGAAGGGTGCTGTGAAATTCCACCCATCCGAACCAATGTGATGCCAGGCTGTATAGAGCATCTGAACAATCTCGAGAAGGATCTTGTTCACGTGCTGGTCACAATACAGTTCTGCACATTTATTTGGATCGAGGGACAAGAAGAATATGTTCATGGATCAACGCCTTTGGATTGAGTCGCGAGCTACTTAGGATGTCCCCAGACAAGCTTTTCCGTGCGTGCAGTACCACTTGTTGGCACCAAAGATTTCAAAAAGCAGATGACCTATAAAACCAGTCAGGAATACAACCAAGAGTTGGTTGTTCATAACCATAGAGAGGCCATAGTGTATGGCCAACATAACAAACCCCACAACCGTCGCCTCAACTATGAGCTTCATATACTCATACAAAACATATTAATCAGCAGTTTATTTCTTATTATATATTTATATAATGTTATCCTTAAGAGTTGTTGCCGCAAAGACACCAGACCGACGCAAAGTTGTTGAAAAGCGTAGGAAGGAACTCAAGTCCATCCGCACTCAGCTTTCAAATATGGCAGAGGAAGAACGCAAGCGTGCTCAAGAGTTGTGGGATATGCACAAGAATATGGTTAAGGAAACGCCGGATGATAACCAGGTGATAGTTGTCGAGCCTGAGACTATTGACGACTTCTTTGAGAATTGAACAGGAAGAAAAGTGTGGTCATTGAAAATGCAGCAAATAGTGGAGGAGTATCCACAAAGTGTTCGGCAAGCATGGCCGTCAAGATGCTGTATTGCATAGACCTCATATCCTCTCTTGACTTTTCAATTGTCCTTCGGAGTTTTGTTCGGGACTTTTCAAGTTCAAGGATGGAATCATTTATAGACCTGATCCTAGAAGGCATTTCTATTGAAGCCCTGGTCATATTACCAAAGTCAATAGTATCTGGTATCTCATCAACCATAGGTTCAATGTAATCAATAAAATTGAAATTTGGATCAAGTTGTTGACAAATTCCATCAATTGTTGTAAAACTTTTTGCCAGGAATAAAAAATCTGAAGGAATCTGAAATGGTTTCTGGTCGGCCAAAGAATTTGAAAGTTCATCTTGAGCCATCTTGGCATTGAATTCCTTTCCATCCATCTTTTCCAAGAATTCAATGGCAGCATCCAAGAATTGAACAATCTCAGACTTGTCGGCGGTTGGGATAATTAATTCCATATCAATTAAAAGTTCAACAATCTTTCGAGTATCTTTTTGGATAATCAATGGAATAATTTCCAACAACTTTTCCCTCATATTTGGTTGAAGTTCAACCATTAGACCAAAGTCATAGTAGATAAGTTGACCCTCATCATTGACTGCAACATTACCAGGATGTGGGTCAGCGTGAAAGAATCCATGTATCATCAACTGTGTCAGAAATGAATTGACGAGTGCTTTTGCCGCACTGACTCTACGTTTTTCAAGGTCTGTAATCTTGGTTCCATCGACCCTTTCCATAATTAAAATTTTTTCAGTAATAATTTTTGAATATACTCTTGGTATGCGAACCCAAGAAGTATCCTTGAAATTGGTATAAAACCTCATGGCATTATTGGCTTCATTTAGATAATCAAGTTCTCTGTATAGATATGCTGCGGCTTCAACAAAAATCTCCTTTGCACTTGGTCCAGTTTCAACTCCTAAAAGGTCCAAGAATGTCAAGACTTCTATAATATTTTTGACATCCGTCTCAACAATCTTTAGTATATCAGGTCGCTGAACCTTGACAACCACAGGCTTTCCATTGTTGAGATTGGCGAGATGTACCTGACCAAGACTTGCGGACTTGAAAGGCTTGGAATCAAAGAACGAAAAGACATTACTTGATAGTTCATTATAAAGGATATCTACAACAACATCTTCTGGGATTGGGGGAACCTGGTCTTGTAGGGTTTGAAGTTCCTCTATAAATTCAGGGGTGTAGAGATCTCGCCTGGTTGAAGCAAGTTGTCCCAACTTTATGAAGGTTGGTCCTAAATCCACAAGTTTATCACGGGTCCACACACCCAATTCAGTCATATTTGTTTTATGTGCTGGAGTTCCCACCTCGTGTCTACTATTGACGTGTCTCTGACGGGTCAAGAACTTGGCTGCAAAGTCCCATGTTTTGAGCTTTTGTAGCATTATTATATTACACGCGGGTTATTTTTCTAAACCAAAACTAGCACCTCAAAGCTCTCACACCCCCGACCAGTTTTGAACTCTCGACTCCGCTTTGTACCCTTGCCCTTGCTGCTACGGATAGGATACTTTGAAGCAAATAGAGTGTGCTCAAAGGTGCGAGGCTCATCGTACTCCCGTGGGGGACTTATTATCACAAGGTCGATGGCATCATACATCACACCCTCAAAGAGATCCTTGTCAAAGTCCCAGTCGGACATTTGTTGAAGTTTCTTCTGAGTCTCCTCGAGTTCAAACATGAAAAACCCAAGCCACACACATCCATCGAGCATATCATCCAGGTATTCACCAAACAGGTCATCAATCTGCTGCTGGCGAGCCTCCTCGGACCACTTCTCCTCTAGCCGGTGAAGCCCCTTAAAGTTGAGGGACTGACGGCACATAGGGCAAGTGGGTTCGGAACACCTGTGGTACCACTCCTTGACACAGCTAAAGCAGAAGCTGTGCCCGCAGGTGAGGGTGCAGTTGGCGGTCTCGCAGTAGCACACGGAGCACTCCATATCAGAATCAAGTTTGGATTGAGTGCTTCACAATCAGGACCTCGGCCCTCTTCAAACATATTTTTTAACGACCGCAGCCACCACACTTGTAGGCCTCCTTCTTGTACCAGATGGCGGCAGCGAGGCCGAGAACGAGGGCAATTGTGAGTGGGTCAAGATTCAACATTTATTAGTTGTCAACAAATTATTTTTCGGCAAAGTGGACAATGAACATTTTTATGCATCCAGCGGACAATACATTTCCTACAAAAAGAATGACCACACGGGGTGGTTACATATTCATCCGCCTTGGAGTCCATACAGATTGGGCAATCAATCGGGTCTGACGGCAAAAAGACACTATTAAAGAACACTGTCATAATGTCATACTGCGGCATATCAGATGGCACCTGTTCATAAAGACGACTTGTTATATACACCGCAAACCAGCCCGGAATATCACTCTTGGCTGTAATATCGTTGAAGAAATCAAGCCATTTAACTATAGTTTCGTGAGACGAGCTGTAGTCTCCATTAAAAGACCATCTATGTATGGGGTTGCTATTTTTGTGATGACTACACAATGGTACATCAACATTATAACACTTGTAAAAGTTTAGAGTTTTTTTACAACATCTACGACCTCTCGATGTCAAACCGGAGCACTGCTCCATTACTATTCATCATCTAGTAATTCTTCATCGCTATCAACGCACTCCTCGTCCTCGTCTGACTGTTCCTCTTCCTCAGTGCTAGGATCATACTCAGAATCAGAATCCTTTTCAAACAGGTTGCGTTCAATCTGAGTATATCCAAGTTCAGCAAGGTCATCTATTTCGTGAAATATCGAAACCATTTCAGGTTCAACCTTATAGCACTTCTTTTCATACTTGTATATCTTTTCGGAATCCTTGTAGGGTGAAAGATATTTCACCATAAAATTGCCATTTTCACATTCCTCAACAATCTTGGCGAGGCAGTTCCCTTCCCCCTCAACATTGACTTCAATGATTTTACTCATATCTAAGGAAATAATGTCAATAATCTATAAGTAAGTATGGACCAGGTAAAAAAAGTCGCGATGTGTTTTCTTTCAAACCGCGTATTGGGACCTAATGACGCTGTTATGTTTGACATCGATGATGCTCTGATTAGAGTCAATAGCACACCAATTAGAGAAATGATTTCACTCTATAAATTTGCTGAAATGGTTGGGTACAAGATGGTGATTATTACTGCGAGACCTTATTTCGAAAATAATGCCCACTGGACGGCAACCCAATTGTTGGAGGTGGGAATAAATCCCTCTAATCTTTACTTTACACCGGCACAACTAAAGGGTGATGGTAAAAAAGAATTGGGATACAATTTTGTTCTCTCTGTTGGGGACCAGTGGACTGACCTTACCGACTCTGAGAAGTGGATCAAGCTTCCTGACCATAATGATACACGCATTCTGACAAACTTTAGCTAAACTTCCACCGGTTGCTGCAGTTTGTGCAGGTGACAAATGTGGTCATTGGTTCGTCTGCCGACCTGGTCTGCATCTGGTAGTACGTAGTCTTCATAGACTTGCACTTTCCACACTTGAACATACCAGTGTAATTCTCCTTCTCCTCGGCGTTGATAGCCTGGAGGTGAGCGTCGTGAACCCGCTTAGCCTCTTTGCTTTTTCCATAAGGTCCATTGGGCCACATCTGTTCAGGAGTCATATTGACAATCTCTGTAGACTTGAACTTCTTCTCAACCAGACGCTTCACAAGGTCAACCTCGGGATTATTGATATACCAGAGGATAGTCCGAATCCGGTTCTTGTAGGTCTCCTTAAAGAGACTGGACTCCCAGCTTGCCGCATCTCCGGCTGCAGAGGTCTTCTTGATGGCCCAGTTGAAGATGCTCTTTTCAATGTTTGTTGGGAGAGGGTGGGGGAGCTTGGCACCCAGCTTCTCCTTCGCATACGTCCTCATCTGAGCCATCTTCTAATATAACTGGAGAGATTTGAGACGGATTGACTCCTTCAGACTCAGAACCTGGGACCCCTTCAGACATAATTTTGTACTCCTTCATCTTTGGTACACTGCTAGGAGGAGGTCCGCAGATGTTACGTTCTTTTTTAGGTGCCACAATTATATTGAACTTTTTGTTGAAATATTCCTTTATTTTGACAACCTGCTCGCTGTCAGCTTCGGAAACATCCGCCGAAATCATCTTGCAACTGAGTTCAGTTATGTAATTGCTGATACCTACGCAACTACATTCTTTTGATTTGCTGTAAAACGAAACTCCCAATAATTTTGTACCACATTCGCTCATATCAACCTTAACAAAATGATTATTTGATGAGGATGTGTCACAAGTAAGCAAAAGGGTTCCCTCAAGATCATTAATTAATCCAGAGAGTCCCGAAAGCTCACCCATAACAACCTTCACCAAAGCTGTAATTTTTTTAAGGTTAACTTCAAACTTTGAACCTTTTCTTTTTATACACCCGGACCACTGCTGGACTTGCACCATTATAATACACCTAGAGAGTATTTGGCCACTTTATGCCTGGAATGTTTATAACCGATGCAGCATCAATATCTGGGTTCCCTTCGGGGGACTCTCTCAGGAAGGGTTCGCCAATGCGATCGCTATACAGGCGTGCACCGAGAGCACCATCATCGTCAAAGCTGCCCGCATAGGCATATGCCGTGTTGTATCCCTCTGACCTGTAGTAGAGTATAACATAGAGTATGGCGATCGCGAGAACAATATTGAGAACCTGCATTTACTATTACTTGGTATTTTTATTCTCGTATCGGATGACCGTACCTTCCTTTACATTGGTGAAAAGAATCTGACCATCTTTTGTGTGAATATAATCTGCAATCATTATAATAATATGATTGAAAAAAAGAAATGCATACTGGTCGCAGAGGAACAAAAACACATAATAGAGATTGAATGTTCTCTTAAAGAGACTTATAGGTACTTAAAGGGTACTACGACAATAATCGGTTCTATACCCGAACTAGACGCTGTAATATTGAAATGTCGCGAGTCACCATTTGACCTGATGGCGAATCGTAACACGTTTTGTCTACCTATTGATGAAAAGCATGTTTTGGGACCAATACTAATTGTGCGTATGGATGAGAATTCGGAGCATCAGGACCTCACGCTTCCTGAGTTGGAACCCATGCTTCACCATCAAGTATAGCCTTTGTATACTTCATAGCGAGGCTAAATTGAATAAATACAATATCCATAATATCCTTTTCACTCATTTTCACTTGCATTGGGTTTGAGTTAATTATGTGCATTATGTTCACCTTCTTGCTCATCATTTCGTTCAGACTCGACATCACTCGTTTCATCCACAATACATGACTCTCCTGTTGAGGCTGAAACTGACTCGCAAATCTCTGAGCTATTGTGGACTCCATTATATACAAGTATACCCACCTTTTTAACTAGAAAATGTGTGGTACCTGGGATGAGTTCGGGAAACAGCAAATCAATAAACGAAGTGAATGTTGCAAACCCCAAGTTGAAAGTGATACGAGCCCGATGAAGTGACATATTCTACGAAACTAAGAACTCTTAACCTTAAGTACTCTCGCACTAGGATCGTCAGCCTCCACCCACTTTGGCATCCACTTTTCCGATATAAGATTGTGCATTCCTGGATAGATTCTATCAAACATCTTATCATAGTGTTCACCAGTCGGTTTGAGGTGGTCAACCCAGGAGTATCCAACTGCATCACTCATACCATCCTTCTGACGCCAGAGAACATCTTTCGGAAGGTAACCCTCAAACGCCTTTCGTAGAACCCACTTCTCAATCATACCACCCCGGATCATCTTTACGTCTTGTTTCATTGTCATAACATAGTCAACAAAATCAACATCCAAGAATGGCACCCTAAGTTCCAGCCCGTGTGCGGCAATGCAGCGGTCGGCACGGAGGCCGTCAAACTGGTGGATCAACTTGAGGCGGCGAGCATTCTCCTTTGAGAACGCCTCCACGTTGGGTGCGTGGTAAAAGTAGAGATAGCCACCAAAGAGTTCGTCACTCCCTTCACCCGAAATGATAACCTTGATGTCTGTGTTCTCAGACACCCACCTGGCAAGGGTCCACATAGGAACACTTGCACGAACGGTTGTGGTGTCATATGATTCGATACTCTTGATAACCTCCTCAACATTGCGGAGTCCTTCCTTGATATCAAAATGAACCTCCGTGTGATCAGACCCCAAAAAGTCTGCAACCTTCTTCGCGGCTCTTAGGTCAGCACTGTCAAATGCACCAATTGAGAAGGTTTTGATTGGTCCTGGAGTCAATCCTTTTGCAATAGCTGCAATTAGGCTGCTGTCAAGCCCACCCGATAGGAAGAAACCTATAGGGCGGTCTGTATTCTCTATGCGAATCTTGACAGCCTCCTCCAAACCTGTTCGAATCTTATTAAGGTCAACATCAAGTGGGTTCTTGTTATCCCAATAGCAAGGATAGTAACAGCTAAACGTGTCAGAGTAGGAGTCGTAAATGTGACCAGGTGGGAAAACCTCTATATGTGTCTGGAATCCTGTGAGTTCCTTTGCTTCACTCGCAAAGGCAATGGAATCTTTTGCATAACGGGTGTAGAACAGTGGGCGGACTCCAAATGGATCTCTAGAGGCCATAACGCGGTCACCGTCGGTCCAGCACATTGCAAACTCGCCGCGGATCATCTGAGAAGCCTTGAAAATCCCGTGTTTGTGAATAAGTGGAATGAGACACTCACAATCACTTGTGCCGTTGGAATCCCCTTGTGAAAGATCTTTGTGGTTGAATATCTCACCATTACACATTAGGTTGATGACGGGCCAACCGCTTTGCGGTTGATAGTAGAAAGGTTGCATACCATCTTCTGATGTGTCATTGATTGCCAGGCGGGTAAAAATCATCTTGCATTTTTCATTTATGACTGTTCTGGAAGCGTCCGGACCTCGATGTTTCAGTCCAAGGTTTAGAAAGTTGATGCGGTCTTCACCGAATATACAAGTGATACCACACATTTATCTACATATAGTTTTAGCTTTTTATGTTTGTAATTAATAATGAGTACGTCTGTACCCATTCCATTGGCGAAGAGGCGTAATGATTCTATACCACTTTCACCAATGTATAGGGCGATTGAAAAAATAAAATACCCCAAAAGTAAGAATGCTCAAGACCCTTCTTCCAAAGACCCCCGTTCAGGCGAAGTACCTAAAGGCTCTCCGTTCGAACCTAAAGCCCCTCGTGGTGGCAACGGGCCCAGCCGGTTCGGGAAAGACGCTGTTTGCGTGTCAGACGGCGGTAGAGGGTTTGGCCGCTGGAAAGTTCAAGAAGATGATTCTGACCCGACCCATCGTGTCGGTTGATGAGGAGCTTGGATTTCTGCCAGGGAACATCGATGAGAAGATGGACCCTTGGACTAGACCTATGTTTGACATTTTACAGAATTACTATTCAAAAAGCCAAATCGCACATATGGTAAAGTCAAAGACCATCGAGATCTCGCCATTGGCCTATATGAGAGGACGCACCTTCGAGGAGTCCTTTATCATAGGCGATGAGATGCAAAACACAACACAGAACCAGATGAAGATGATGCTTACCAGATTGGGGGAAAACTCCAAGATGGTAATCACGGGTGATGCTGACCAGTGTGATGTTCCCGAGAGTGGTCTCGTTGACCTTATTTACAGAATGAGTGACCAGGAGTTAGAGTACCTTGATCACATTGTGCTAAGCGATGAGGATATCCAGAGACATCCAGCAGTTAAAGAGATATTAGGATTATATTAGTAATGGAAGTTTTAAAACTTTCTAACACAGATAAGAAAATTTCAAGAAACAATAAAAATATTAAATATGAAAAGCATGAACCTGTTAATTATAAAGATGTTATATGCGAAAAACCTTGGGGATATGAGTTTCTTGCATATGAGAGTAACAAAATTGGTATGTGGTTCTTGAATATAAAACAGGGTCATATGACCTCTGTACATACTCATTTTAACAAGGATACAATTATGATTGTGATACAAGGGTGCGTTCGACTTGAGTTATCTGATGGTGAAGTGAGGGTTGCCAATCAAGGAGATAGTGTATATATACCTAAATATAAGTTTCATTCTATGGGTTCATTCTCACCCAATAGTCTCATATTGGAAATTGAGATTTTTGATAGAGGCGTTTCTTTTAGCGACAAGAATGACCTTTTAAGAATCAATGATGTTTATAAACGAAATAACAATTTCTACAACACATCTATAAACCGGACATCAAAGGATGATAGATATTTCTATTTCGAAACTGGATTTCTAAATCCATTTTTCAAAGTCAGTGATAAACCATTAAGAGGTGCCACATACAATATTATACTTGACGGTATGTGTTTTAGTAACGGTAAATGTATAGGTGAAGGTTCTTTTATTGATGATATTGAAGATAATGATCATAATGCCGAATTTTTGTGTGTTTTTACTGAACCTGACAGAAAGGTTATTTATACAATTGAACAACTAAATTGTGTCGTGAAAAATGTGGAAAATATTGTGTTGACTTCTGGGTGTTTTGATATAATACACAGGGGTCACATTCACACACTGAAAGCTGCTCGTAATATGGGAGACATCTTGATGGTATGTCTAAGCAGTGACGAACAGATTAGAAAATTGAAGGGTGAGTTGAGACCGGTCAATAAGTATGAGGATAGGATTGATATGATTAAAAACATAGAATGTGTGGATTATGTAATTCTATATAATGAGGAGAATGACGAAGAAACATTGGGATCTATAATGAAAATTGTAAATCCAGATGTGTGGGTGAAGGGTGCAGATTACACATACAAGGAGATTAGACAAAAGCACCCATATCTCAAAAATATTCGTCTGGTTGAAACTATTAAAGGTGTAAGCACAACATCAATTATAGACCGTATAAAAAAATGACAGTTCTACTGTGTGGAGCCTCTGGAATACTTGGTAGGTCGGTGACAAAGTTGATAAACTGTGTACAGACATTTAATTCCAATCCTATACCGAAAGGAATAAAGGTTGACTTTTCCAACAAGAAGTGTATATATGATGTATGTGTGGCACATGGCATAAAAACCTGTGTGAATTGTATTGTTGAACGCCAAGTCGATACTTGTGAGAATGACTGGAATACCACAAGGAGAGTCAATATAGATATAGTTGATAATCTATCAAATGTTTGTAATGAGCTTGGTATACACTTTATACACATTTCAACCGACTATGTCTTTGATGGTAAAAACGCACCTTATTATATAGACAGTAAACCAAATCCTTTACAGAACTATGGAATTTCAAAACTCATATCAGAATATCGAGTTGTTGCCAACTGTAAAGATTACACGATTATAAGAGTTCCAGTTCTATATTCTGATACACTCCATAACTTCAACGAAAGTTCGGTAACAATGAGTTGCAAAAAGGCTCTAAACCTTACAAAGATATCAAAGGAGGACAACTATTCGGTGAGGCGTCCCGTTTTTATACCAGATCTTGCTGAATTTATTGTAATGTGTCATTCTGAACATATAACAGGTATACAACATTTTAGCAATCAACAAGACAGCACAACTAAATATAAAATGGTTGAATTTGTGTCAAGTTATCTGAGAAAACCATATGTGGTTTTGCCTATTGATAATCCACCAGATGACGGTGTTGAAAGACCTATTGACACATTATTGGCGTCCAAGTATCGGGCTTCCACAAATATAGAGGTTGGTCTTAGGCGTTGCTTCGGTAAATTATGGCATCCAAAACTTGACAATAATTGTATGGTGTTGATGGACTTGGATGGTACTCTTATCGACACGGACCGTATTCATCTGGAGTGTTACGGAATTGATAGCCTCTGTGAATTGTCAAAATATACTACACAAGAAATGATAGAAATTAGAAAGTTAAAGGTTGAAAAAATTAAGACGATTAGGCATATTGAATTTATGAAGAATGCAGAGAAATTCATAGATTATCTTAATGATAATGACATTAATCATTGCGTTGTTACAAATACTTGCCACGAAACGGTTGAACACTTCAAGAGTATACTGCCGAGTCTGAACAAAATCAAAAATTGGGTGACTCGTGAGGACTATGATATTCCAAAGCCAAGTTCAGAGTGTTATGAATTGGCTTTGAAAAGGTATGGTAAATCTGAAAAATACGTCATAGGAATTGAGAACACATCAGTTGGGTTGAAGGCACTCAAAGGCGTCACGACACGCATATATATGTTCAATCACGTTCCAGATGATGATGTCTATGTAATAGACGACTTCCAACATATAATGCTATAAAGTAACTCGTAACCATCTTTTCTTTCGAGTGTATAAAACAGTGAGCATTACCAAGCCATATTGTACACATTAATAATGATGACAAGTTTAATTTTTCAAAAATAGTTTCATCTATTATATTCAATTCAACATTGATATTGTCACCCTCAATATCAATGCTTTCAATATCTCTATTGTCAAAATCGTCATACCCACTCAATGCAAATAGCACTTTGGCATAATCATATTCCTTTGGACCATATATTTTGTACTCACCAAAGTATCCTCTGGGGTCTATGAATACCATTTCATTATTTGAATTCACAATAATATTATTGAATTGACAATCTCCGTGTATTGGGACAATCTCGAATTTTTCGGGTAGGTGTAAGAATATCAATTCATTTATTTTTTTCAAAAGTTTTTTGAATTCTAATATTTCAAAATTGTTCACCTTTTTTATAAAATTAAAATCTTCAAATGATTGAAATCTATCAAGTATTTTCTGTTCAGTCTCAAGTTTTATATTTTTTATAAAATCATCTTTTGACACTTCAATAGTTTTTGATGTGTGAAGTTGTTCAAGATGTTTGTACACCTGTTCAATATTAGTTGGATTTTTATAGAGTGGATACCCATCCAAAAACTTCATAGTATATCTGTCATCCGAATGTGAAACTACATCTACAATTGGAAAGTTTATAGAATTATTCTTTATAAATGAGAAAAAACTAATCTCATTTCTAATCTTTTCCATCCCATCCGGATGTTTGCAAAACTTTATGACATTGTCGCCTTCAATATAAAGCTCATTATAAAATGAGCCATATCCATTTCTAGGTATTTTCATTGACTATTTAAAAGACTGTATCTTTAAACATATGTCCACACATCATCACTGAACACTGTTCTCACCATCTTGATATTGTAATTACCCTTTGTATTGAGATGCAAGATGTTCTTTTTTGGTGAGCCTATACCCAACAGTTCTATCATCCAGGCAAATGAGCTATCCATACAATGGACTTCTTTTGCGTTTTCAATAACTGTGAGATAATCAAAAATGTTTGTTGTTTTAGATATATCAGGTCTAAACACATCTTTGTGGTTAACATCTATCATCATACCACGACTATGGTCATCGTGTACAAATACATAATCATCCGATTCATATCTTATCTCTCTGGACCGGTCTCTAATAACCTTGAACTTGGAATACATATACTTTGGTGGTACACACGCCTGTATGTACACGCTGTGTGCCCAATTAACCATGTCACTTGGTGGGCCTTCCATTATATAATTCCATATGTTGGTAGGCAATTTATATGTGGCAAGTGGTAAAATTTTACCTTCTACTTGCTCCCACATTTCGCGAGCGTTTGTTGTGTTTATAGTTTTTATTAGAATGCGGTCTCCTAAATCTTTATACATAAACTCCGTTGAATCAAACTGTTGTTTCTGTACAAAGATGCATACTGTATCGTTTTCTGCTAAATATCTAACCATACCGTTTAACATAATTTGATCACCAAGACCCAAGTGATGTAATATGGTGATCATATTATATTATAAAATTATATATCTTTTAATACTGTAGCCTGCTCAATCCTATATTCCAAACTTGTCGCTGGCCACTGTATCATAAAGTCCCCTTTTTTCCATTGTCCATCAGTTCCCAATATGTCATTAAAATGTGGGTGATTTTTGAGAATTGGATGACCCTTGTAATCATAAGAGTTGAAAAGGCGTTGCGGTACCACCTTTCCAACCTTTGACCAAAGTGTCCCACCTTGGGTAACACCACTCTCTTCGAGGTGTGTTCCTACAAGTAAATCCTGGATAAGTTGATTCTCAAAGAGGTACCAGTTACGATAAAAAGGTAATCCTGCAATGATTGTGTCTAGGAATGCCCTACCAATCTCACTGTTTTTTACAAATATATTTCCACAGTTTATACCGTTTATGTCGGCTGGTACAATCACGTGGGTGTTTTGATCGGCACAAATTTTCACGATATCCTCGAGCTTCCTATCCATATTAGTTATTAAAGCATCAGTGTCAGAATTAAAAACCCATTGTGATTCTGGAAATCTGACCATTGCATCTTTCATTGCATATATTTTACCCCATCCAATAGGAATACATTCTGGTTTAATAGGTGGGTTACCAGCCTGTAATGGTTTTTTGGATAATTCTTTACCCCCATCTTCGATGTGTACAAATGTATATCCGTGTTTTTCGCAATACTTTTTCTTATTATTGACGGCTGTGATATCGGCGAGTGGTCTATACTTCTCATCATTTACAGTAACGAGTATAAACATATCCCCTTTACTTTATGATCCGCAAATGTTTTAAGTAAATTACACACACGATCAACATCGTCAATATCCATACCGTGGTGAGCACCCAAAAGGAATCCATCTTTCATAATATGATCAGCATTTTCAAATTCCTCAAGATACTCCCTAAAAGCTGGGTGTCTCGTGATATTCCCAGCAAATGTGACACGTGTCTGAACATCATTCGTTTCTAGGAACTTTAAGAGTTCAAGGCGATCTGGGCATTGAAGAGGAATAGCGAGCCAGTTAGGGGTTCTGGAATCATCGGGGAGTGTATAGTATGGAATTTCTCTGAGATTCTCTAGGTACCTCTCTACATTTTGACGCCTTTTCTTTAGGAATCCATCAAGTTTCTCGAGTTGAACAAGACCGAATGCTGCATTCATTTCACATGCTTTGAGGTGATAGCCTGCGACACCGTAAAGGAATTTCCAATCGTATGGGATACCATCTACTGAATGGTTGAAGCGTTCACTGGGTTCTTCGATATTGTCACCGATGCGTCCCCAATCACGGAACATGAGGGCTCTCTTAAGATGTTCCTCGTCATTAAACATAACCATACCGCCACATCCACCGGCAGTAATCACATGACTCGCGTAGAAACTTGTGGTGCTGATATCTGTACATAGAGTCTTAGTTATGGTATCGGCAGAATCTTCAAATAGAATGAGATTAGGAAATGCTTCACGGATTGCTGACCAATCCGGTACGTTACCAATAAGATTGGGGAGAAGGAGACATTTAGTGTTTGATGTAACAACCTTCTTGAGATCATCAACAGTTGGGACGTATGAATCTAGACCAACATCACAAAATATAGGTTTGAGACCAAGTTGCATAAGAGGGGCTACTGTCGTGGCGAAACCACATGAGGGTGTAACGACCTCGGATCCTTTTGGGAGATCTAGTGCACAGAGACCTAGGAGAATCGCGCTACTTCCAGAGTTTACAAAGAGACCGCGTCCCTTTCCAAAAATATCCGCTACCCTTTTCTCAAACTTAACAGTGCGATCACCAAAGCCGGCGAGCCAACCATCACGAAGACATTCCTCAACAGCCTTAATTTCTTCTTCACCGTAAGACTCAAATTTATTGGGTGCGTACCAGACTTTCTTAGGCATTATAATATAAAGAGTATTTTATTCTTTAAACTATATGAACGTTTGTGTACTTGGTGCAGGTGGTTTTATAGGTAAGAATTTAATTAGAAATACAGATTGGGTTGGTGTCACTAGACACGACTTAGATCTTTTAAACCAAGATGAAGTGGAAGAGTATTTTAAAGCACACCATTACGATGTAGTTATACATTGTGCTGCGAGCATAGATCAATTGAATACGGAAACTACATATAAAAATACACTTATGTTTGAAAATGTTGTTAGGGTGTTTAATGGTAAACTCATATACTTTTCAAGTGGTGCAGCCTTAAGGGGTAGTCCACCTACAGACCCTTACGGTCTTTCAAAATGGATGGTAGATAAACGTATAGATACTATTCCTAATGCACATTCGTTACGTATTTGGGGGTGTTACGGACCAGGTGAACTTCCAACTCGCTTTAGTGCTGTTTGTAAACGAGATGGTCACATTAACATTGATCAAGACAGATATTTTGACTTCATCGATGTTGAGGACGTTAAGACAATTGTTCATGAATATGTGTATAGTAAATGGCTTATGCCAAAGTGTTGTAATTTGGTTTACCCAGAGAAGAAATTATTGTCGGAGTGGGCGAATTTTTTTGGAGCCAGTTGGGAAATTCTGGATATTTCCAAGTTGGGTGAAAGTTATATATTTAAAGATTTTTCAACACACATAAAGTAAGATGCAGGTGGGAAATATACCAAAATGATATTATTCGGTTCATCAAGTGAATCTTGGGCTAATACATATGGTTTAAAAATCACACTTATAAGACCATTTACAATATTCGGTGGCGATGAAAATCCTAAAAAACTAACTAGCATTTTATATTCGAAATTTAAAAACAATGAGAAACTTATGCTCACTTCTGGATATCATGATTATGTTTATGTAAAAGACTTTGTCGATTTCATAATAAAAATTGCATTCTTTAATGAAAAATCAAATTTTACAAAATTGAGTATAGGTTCTGGCAAGCAAACATCGAACGAGGATTTTGTTAGAATGTGTCAAAAAGCTTTGGGATATACATTTCATACTGAACTGGCTGATAACAAGAAGGTATACGATTTAGAATTTTCAAAAAATAAATACAACTTTGAATTTAAGTATACTCTGGAAAGTGCTTTAAAGGATATGTGGAAATAAATATATAATGGAGAAAATAATTCAGATTTCTTATGATGAGAATCTTTCTCACATTGGTAGCTGCTTAACAACTTATCCTATCATAGAACATATATACAATACAAAAAATGATGATGATAAGATTGTTCTATCAAGTGGGCACGCTGGTCTGGCCCTATACGTAGCTCTTGAAAAGTATGAGAATAAAGATCCAATCTATTTGTTACACAAGTATGGCATACATCCAGAAAGAGACATAGAGAATGGTATACACGTTAGTTCTGGTTCTTTAGGTTCAGCTGTTCTAATTGCAACTGGGATGGCTTTTGCAAATAGAAGTAAGGACTTTCATTGTATAATATCAGATGGAGAATGTGCAGAAGGTAGTGTATGGGAGGCTTTACGTTTTGCGTATACAAACAATCTTACAAATCTTAAAATTCATGTAAACATGAATGGATATTGTGCATATGATGAAATAGATACTGAATATTTGATTAAGAGACTGCTAGCTTTTTACCCAGATGTTTTCATTTGGAAAACAAAGTGCCCCGAGACAGAAAATATGTCTGGATTATTGGCCCATTATTATGTCTTAAAAGTTAAAGACAAGGATGAATTATTGAATAATGCGGAAACAATTTGCGAGCTTGTTGCATAATGAGATGTTAAAAAATGATAAAATTATTTTAATAACAGGTGATTTGGGGTTCGGTTTATTTGATACAATTCGTAAAGACTTTCCAGAACGTTTTGTAAATGTAGGATCAGCCGAACAGCTCCTCATAGGTGTAGCAATTGGGCTATATTATGAGGGGTTTATCCCCGTGTGTTATTCTATCACTCCATTTCTTCTTTTTAGACCATTTGAATTACTTAGGACATATGTAAATTATGAGAAAATTCCATTGAAACTATTTGGTGGCGGTCGAGACAAGGATTATAGTCACGATGGTATGTCACATTGGGCTTGTGATGATATCAAGATTTTGTCAACCCTTGATAATATAGAGACCTTTAAAGATGAAGATGTTGATATTAATGTTATTTATAATGATAAACCAGTGTATGTAAATCTAAGAAGAACATGATTTAATGAATGTTCTTAAATAATTTACATCTTTTTTTTGTTTCCAACCTATTGACTTCAATTTCGTAGCATTTGTAAAATACCTACTATCGTTAAAAGGTCTGTCTGATATATTTGTTATCCACTTATCATAATCGTTTGTGCCGGTCGACTCCTCGATTATGATCTTTGCGACATCAAGTACACTCACCTCGTAGTCGGATGATATATTATAAACTTCTCCAGGTGTCCCATTTTTCCACACTGTTAATACAGCGTCCGTAACATCATCAACATGGATGAAAGCCCTCTTAACATTTGCACTGTTGTTGCCATGAAGTGTACATTTTTTACCTTCCTTTAAAAGTTTTATAAACTTTGGAATGAGCTTCTCGTGAAATTGATTTGGTCCATACACATTGTTACATCTGATAATCTTGATATTCATATTGAACGACTTTATATACGACATAATAACCATCTCAGCTGCAGCCTTTGAAGCGGCATACGGATTCGTTGGTGACAGTGTGTCAGTCTCAACGAACTGTTTGTCATCAAGGCTCTCACCGTAGACCTCATCTGTACTGAAATGGATAATCTCCGTATTAGGACTATATTGCCTAAAAGTGTCAATTAATATATGTGTTCCAAGTGTATTCTCTTCTGTAAAAGTTACTGGATCCTCAAATGAATTATCAACATGACTATGAGCGGCAAAATGGATAACTGTATCGAACTTGTGCTTTTCTATAAGATGAACCAAAAGTTCACGGTTGCGAATATTACCAGCCACGGGCTTCACGACACAATTGTTGACATCAGAACAAGTATCCAATTTATCTAAATTAACAATATCATAATCTTTTGATGTTGCGTTTATGAAATTTGAGGCTATAAAGCCACATCCACCAGTGACAAGAATTGTCATTTTATACAAAATGGTTAAATTCTTTAAATCTACATAAGACTATCGTAGACATCTCTACCATCTGTCGGTGTATAACTACCATCCGAATAATCCCATCTATTATCCTGCTTCTCAACAGATTTTATGTGCCACAAAGCCAATGTTGGATCTGCATTGAGATTTATAGGATTTTTAAAACCCGTCAACCTCTCATGAAGTTTATTAGAATATCTAATTGTTGGAATATTTTTAATTATACGAGTCTGACAATCCGGCCAGTTTATCCACCCAGCTTGATTAACATTGAAACCGGTAAGCTTTAACCATTCGTCTGTAAAACCTGGACATATATTTATTCTCGGTATAACAACCATATCAGCATTAGAATCTTCTATCATCTTTTTCATATTCACAATCAATTTTTCTTGTGGCATTTCATCAGGGTCAATCAAGAATATATACTCACCGGAACATTTTTCAATCTGATAATTCCTTTGTGCAGAAAAATCACCGTCAAATCCACGTCTGTTTACGACTATATCATCTTTGAAATACTCAATAACTCGCTCAACTGAATTGCTTACGTGATTTGTATCAATCAATATATTTATTTCATCATCGGATTCTCTCACTTTTTTTAGAAATGAGACAAGTGAATACAAGTCTTTAGATTCATTACACACCATTATGGCATATGAAAACCTCATAATAAAGAATAAAGTATTTTAATCTTTAAATGATTGGTGTCATTACTGGTGCAACTGGCCAGGATGGTAGCTATCTGGTTGAACTCTTGATTGATAAAGGGTACGAAGTCCGTTGTGCGGTTCGGCGAAGCACTTACCCTATGAAATACAGCAATATCGCCCATCTGACAGACCAAGTCAAGATTTATGATTGCGACTTGACAGACCAGTCTAGCCTTTTCAGACTCTTTGATGGTGACGGACCTTTCGAGGTGTACAACCTAGCTGCTCAGAGTCAGGTTGGGACATCCTTTAATTGCCCCCAGACAACCTTTGAGATTAACACAATCGGGACTCTCAACCTACTGGAGTGCATCCGTCAGTTGGGTATCCAAGACCGCTGCAAGTTTTATCAGGCTTCAACCTCTGAGATGTTCGGCAAGGTTCAGGAGGTTCCACAAACTGAAAACACCCCTCTGTATCCTCGGTCACCATATGGAGTATCAAAGGTTGCCGCACATTGGATTGTCAAGAATTACCGTGAGACATATGGTTTCTTCGCCTGTTCGGGGATAATGTTCAATCACGAATCTCCGAGAAGGGGTGATTACTTTGTGACTCAGAAGATTGTCAAGGGTATCAAGGATGTTGTCGATGGAAAGATTGAAGTCTTGGAGATTGGTAACCCAGATGCCAAGAGAGACTGGGGTCACGCAAAAGACTATGTCAAGGCTATGTGGCTAATACTCCAACAGGACCACCCTGATGACTATGTGGTTGCAACTGGCGTTGAGCATTCTATCAAGGACCTCGCAAATATCGTAGCCAAAAAGAATGGTATTGAACTCTCGTGGGATGACCAGGGTGCTATCAATTCTGTGACAGGTGCCCGGGTTCTTAAGATTTCTCCAGAGTTCTTCAGACCCTGTGAGGTTGATCAGTTATTGGGAGACTCAACCAAGGTGCGTTCCATTGGGTGGAAGCCGGAGTTTACATTCGAGACACTTATTGAAGATATGGTTCTGAACAACTCATCACTCAAGAATTGAGTTGTAGAATATTTAGGAGTTCCAGATCTAGAAATATCATTCTTCATCTTCAAGAGTTTTACAATTTCATCATCACTCAGGAATCTCATAAACTGCGTCTTATCATCAAGCTGTGACTTTTCCCTTAGAGACTGACAGACTGGCCAGGTTACCTCACGCAATAGGCGGACCTCCTCTTCCAATTGGGTTAGGCGGGGTAGAATATGGTCCTTCACAAGTTCCCTTAGGTCTTTGAGAGCCTTGACGGGGTCACCCGGTGACATATCCATTCTTGAAAATAAAATGCTTGCTGTTTTTAAGAATGGAATCAGCAATCAAAAATCTCATCAAGAGAGGTGCCAAAGCTAACATAAACGACAACAGTAAGGAACTCGTTCTCCGAGTGCCTCTTAGGGGATACCCAACAGTAGGAGCATATAGAACTTCTCAAGGTAAGAAAATTGTATTACGTGCACTTCTTGAATCCAATACAAAAAGGGGGGAAACCGCTAGAAAACTTCTCGGAGTTAGAATTAATGCAAAATCTCCTTCTCCTCGTTCTGCTAATAAAAAGAGTTCTTCAGCGGGTAAGCGTTCAAGGGGGTCTATCCGCTGAGGAAAAGTCTCAGATATTTAAAAGTATTTTTGAAATTTCTCACAGGCAGTTCAAGCAAGAAGCTGGTAGCCAAGGTATGCTCCCATACCAAGCATCGCCAGGCGACCATTGTCAAGCTCTGCCTCCGGTGTGAAAACCGAATAGCTTAGGTCACTCTCCTCGTCATATGTAATGACTGTACCAAGGGCAACAAGGGCTGTCACACCGGTAAAATACAGGGCATCAAACTGGTGGTTCCCAGTCCCGCTCCAGTCGCGTGCGACTGACCCAACGCTCCACAAGGTCCCCTGCATAGCACAACGCCCATTTAACTTTTCCGCAAATCGCAGGTAGGAATTCTTCCGAACCTTCTTTTGCGAGTTGGAGGACATAATCGCGTGTGGTCGCCCGCATACAGCCTTCATTGTTATACCTTATTAGTGCGGCTCTCTTTTAAGTTTAAAAGAGACTTCTTACAGTTGAACCTAATGATTTTTTTGAAGTTCTAGATTGAAGGCGGCGAAATCCATAGTAATTCTTACTAAGGTTCGAATTTGTGCAACCTTTGACATTTCTCTTTGCCGTGGTAAAATCTATAATATAAAGATTGTAACCCCTATTGAGACTCCATTTATACATTATATTATTAGGGTTCATACTTAAATCACCGTGACATATACCAAGGTCATTCATATATTTGATCTTTGTCGTGAGCTTATCAATCAATTCAGTATAAAGTCTTTCGGCTTCTTCTCCACCCTTAGCCTCTATTTCCCTCTTCAAATCGTAAAATGTACCATCTAATTTCTCCATAGTTATCTTGAGAATGCCAGTATCCTCGAAGTACTCAGGCATTCCTATCATTGGAAAAAGCCTAGCTCTTGAAGAAGCTCCACAAACATCAATCTCTCTTTCGGCGTCTTCTCGTGAAGAAGTTTTTGTAAAACGATAAACTTTGTTATTCTTCTCAAACAATAACGCATCTTCCCCACCCTTGATGTTCTTTGCATTCTTGATAGTGTCTGGAAAATTCTGTAAAATTAAGTTCCTTGTTGGCTTCATCCTTATAATAATCCTCAAGGTTTTTGTCCAGGATAGCCTTCTTTTCCCAGTCCTCAAGGTCGAACCATCCAACTGGGAAGTCCCCCTCTAGCTCTTCAGTATACTCAACCTCAGGTAGGTGCTTGCGAAGGAGTTCATCCTTCTCCTCCTGGCTAAGATCCCACCACTCTCGCCTGTCCTTGGAGTAAAAGTATCCCAACACACCAAAATAAAAGTTTATAAAAAGTGAATACGCAATCATATCTATTTACTTAAACTAGCTTGCATATACTTTATGTCCTTTTCAATTGATGTAACTTTACCGTGGATGTCATAGATAATTTCGCGGGTTCCAGTGTGTTCAGCTTCTGACGCATGGGCCTTGGTGAACAGTTCGTCGATACGATTCACCTGATACCCAGCAAAGAATACCGCTGAACATATTGGAAACATCGCCATGACAAACTGAGTTGAACTCATACTAATATATTGTTGATAAATTAATAATGAACCTCAAAGACTCGCCCAAGAAAGTTCAATATGTTATGATCGATTCAAAATTTGTTACTGGAACCAATAACACCTTCTCTGTAAACTTTGGAATTCAATCGAACACTATGGTTGAATCTATGAGGGATGTGATAGGAATCAAACTTGTAGACTTTTTTGTAACGCAGATAGGCTCAAGTGATGCTGGTAATGTCAACGCCGCCAAATTTGTAGACATCTACTGCCCTGAGATTCCAACACCTGGACAGATCCTAACTGAACGCAGGGGTCAAATATTCAACCGAATCCCACTTGAACGCAATTTTAGTGGAAGCAATAGCCTGATTGTTCACGACAAGCAGTGGAAAGGTCTCACTAGACAGACAAACTATTTCAATCCAATTTCAATCAAAAAGCTAAACTTTACACTATATGAACACCAGGGTGACGATGATTACAAGTTGTTGCATCCTGACGCTTCATTCTATATGATCCTGGAGATCACGACAATTGACCACGAGGCACCAAAGCCTGATAAATTGGCGAGAACTATAGAAAAGTTGTGCAGAAGGTTGGATAACCTTCCTGATATTATATTGAATCCTCCACCTGAACCGGTGTCTAAACCGGCTGGTAGAAAGATACCATTTATGTACCTGGTAGCAGGTCTAATAGCCATATTGGGTGGATGGCTCTATTTTATGCGGTCAGGTCCTTCCCAGGGGATCCCTGGGGTCCAGCTGAGCCCTGGTCTCCCTTAGGACCCTTTGCACCCTTAGGGCCTACTGCACCCTCTGGGCCTGGTGGGCCGGCAGGACCGGGTGGACCCATTGCACCACCCTGAACAACCTCGGTGACCTCCAAAAGGAGCTGGAGTACCTCGCGTGGGTCTGGCTTGCGAGCACTGAGAGCGGCATCAATCTTTTCGCGTACGGAGTCCATTATATAATTATTAAAGATTAAAATCTTTAACTTGTTAGATGCTTTTTATAGGGCCAACGCCATTGGCTGGAATTGGTCAATGTATGCTCAAGTATGTTAGCCTATTTCCTGGGAGTACATACAAGGAGATTCACCAACTTGGACCAGATGATGACAACCAAGATGTGTTTGTGTTTCCTTTGCCAATCGAACCATGGTTATCAATAATACCCAAAATAAAGGAAAAGGCAAGGTCTGTCATCTGTATGACAATCTGTGAGACTGAAACGGTTCATGAGGATTATGGAAAACTCTTTGATATGTTTGAAAATATTGCAGTGTCAAGTGAATTTTGTAAGAGGGTTTTTTCAAGACAATTTCCTGATACAATTTTTCACATAATCAGAGCCTATATTCCACCACCACCCGTTTTCATCCTACCCGAATCTGATATCTATAGGTTCTATCACATTGGCAATATCCTGGATCAACGCAAGAATGTCAATGACATCCTGAGGGCCTTCACAGAACTCAACCTACCTCAGTGTGAACTCATAATCAAGGCAACCTGCAAGCAGGAGGTCAACATTCAACACCCAAACATCAAGGTTATCAATGGTTTAGCACCTCAGGAGTTTGTAGATAGGCTCCACGCAATGTGTGATTGTTATGTGAGCTTTTCAAATTCCGAGGGGATTGGTCTGGGTGCCGTAGAGGCTGCACTCCGTGACAAGCCTGTCATTTTACCCGAGTATGGTGGGGCACCTGATTACATCAAGAGTGATTATATGATTTCTTGTGGTACCCAGGAGGTTCCCAATGATGACTTCCTGTTCAAAAAGGGGATGCTATGGGGTAAACCCAACTTTGAACAGCTGAAGGAATTTATGATGGATGCACACACCAAAAGGGTGCGAAAGGTTGAACATTCATTTACAAGGCAGAGAGTGAGTAAGGATGAGATCCTTGAGCAATTCAAAGCATTTCCTCGTTGATATAGTTTGCCGCGTAGACAATTATTGCCGCCAATATGGCACCTGACATCATAGACCCCTTCTGAGCAATCAGAAGCATATTGAGTTCATCAAGGGGCTTGAAGCCTGTTGGTTCCTTGATGAGCTTAGGGAGGACATTGGCCAGGAGTATGTAGACTGTCATACCTATGATAACGGGGCGGAGGGTCTCAGTGTCAAACATTTACTCTTTGCTTACAAAATAATGCCGCTTGCAATAGGCACCGCAGCTAGCTCTAGATTTACAGGGGGCTCCTGAGAGTGTGACCGCTTTGCAGATAAGCGACCCCTTTCCTCTCAACTGTACTACTTGTTTGGGTTCATCCTTGATGATTATAGTACTCCGTGTAGCCTTTTCAGCCTTTAGGTTCGATTGTGTTTGCCGGAGCTTCTCCAAAGTCTTGACCGGGTCAAACACTTTGAGTGTAACCCTCACACAACCAACTTCTATAGCACGACCATCCTTGGGCACGACAAATTTAATGTGAACGGACATTTTGATTGGATTGAGTGATTCGCACTCAGGACACAGGACACTTTCAAACATATATTTTTTTAGTCTGGGTTTTAAAAAAGTTTACAACTTCCTAATATCATAGCCTTTGCTGTGAAGGGTGCGGATTATAATACCACCGAGAGGTCCACACTTGACTCCAACACTTGACCGTGACCACAACTCGAGAAGGTACTCGACGCTGTAGCGAACAAGGATAGGCGAAGCCATTGGTTTGGGATGTGCTTCGCACTCAGGACCTCGGACACTTTCAAACATCAATTTTGTTAGACGCCTGCTATCAAGAAGAATCATAATAATTTATTGACAACTAGTAAATGCCAAACGTGAATGCAATAAAAAAGTTGGCCAAGAAGAAGGTCAATAGTTCCAGTTTGGCAAACAATGTCAAAGAGAGTGCGTTGAAAAACATTAATCGTATGAAGATGAAACAGAGAAATGAGACGTTTCTTGCTGAGCAGAAACTCCACAGTATATTATTGCAATACAGTGACGAAATTGCCGATAATGTTGTGTTCAGTCCAATGACTCAGAGACTTCTCAGTGTCAAACCACTCCCTATGAGTGCAAAGAAGTCCATCAAAAAGTCCTCACCCAAAACGAGCGGTAGAACCGCAAGGCGTCAGACTGCAAAGGCTGGTGCTATTGTTCTCAGTCGCAAGGGTATACCAAAGGGTCCAGCTGAGAATATACTTGATAAGCTTCTCAGGTCAAGATAGCTGCAGCTTCTCCACCTATGGTTGCTAGGTACAGGTCAACATCTCCTGCAAATTCTGGACACTTCTTGAGTGTCTTTTTGGTTACCATATCTTGAACATTTGATATATGTTCCTCAAACTTTTTGATATCCACACCAGTGGCATTGTGAATCTGCTTTGGTGTGGCTATATCCTTGAGGGCCCAGAGGTACCCTGCGGAATAATTGGCGTGAAGGACAGACACCAGTGGTGATTCGTCCTGTTGAGCAGCCGTGGCAAAGCGGGCTGATTGGCGGATCAACTTTTCAATAGTTGCCTTTGAAGCCCCATTCGAACCTCGGATGAAAACAGACAATATCAGTAGAGCAGCTAAAAGATACAACCACATTACTTAATAATTAGAAAAATGTTTCTGGTTGAGTACAAAGACCCACCCGAGGTGTTCACAAATCTGGTGGTCAACAAGGATGAATGTCTGATCCAACATATGTGTGATGAGAATATCACAATAACCGAATGGATCTACCCAGTCATATGGAGTGATGATGAATGTGAAGAAGTTTCAGTAACTTTTGATGAAATTATTTCAAAACTTTTAAAAGATTCAAACTTTTTTAAAGTTTCAAAAAATCTTATAGATTTTGGAAATGTCGTCTACAAGTACACACCCAGTGAAATACTTTCGTTCGAGACAAGGATGCCTGAGTTTAGTTGTGTTTTACCCCCAACTGAGTGGGGAATTATTGATGACGAAATCAGCATAACCATCTCGGATACATTTGATGTGACCTATGATGACATAACATATCGATTTCCAATTTTTCATCTTGTAAAAAACTTTTCAAAAAATCTAAAAATTCAATCAAAGTTTTTAAAAAGTTTGAAAAGTTTGACAAAAGTTTATATTGAAGAAAATTTTCCAATATGTTTAGAGACGTTGAACCCTAGAAAGAGAGTGTACATAGCACCATGCTTCGAGTGAGATGGGACAGTACGTGTTATGAATGTGGAAATCCTGTAGATGTCAAACTAAAGATTGAAAGTTTTAGATCATTCTTTTTATTAAGAAACTTTGCAACACACAAACCATTTTGTATGCTTGGAAATTGTCCAATGATTAAATACTATGGAAATATGAAACTTAGGAGAGTGTGTCTTGCCTGTTATTTCTCTCCTAAGAATCACTTTAGTTTTCTTAAACAACGTGAAATTGGTAAAGTTTGTAAACAAGTTCGCCTTCGGTCAAAGACTTCACAAGAACTTTATGAATGGTTTGAAGACTTTGACAGGTATCGCAAACGAAAGGACATTGACGACTGTCTTATGCCCAAACTCGGTGTCGTACCCGGACTAAACATATATCTTTTAGGAACTCTTTATGGTGATCATGACAGTGATTAGGGTCATAATAATTGATGAGATGAGCATACCCCAAAGATATCTCATGCTTTCTTCCGCAGCCTTCTGCTCGCCCGCGGAGAGCTTCTTGTAAAAGCTCAAACCTATTATTGAACTTGTGAGGGATGTTACACCAACTAGCAGAGACAGCAGCAGGACAAAGAAATTCATGTCTTAATCTTACTTAAGAAAAAAGTTTACATATATATTCAAATCAAAATGCTGGAAACGGTTAAAAAAGTTTCTCACCAAGAGCACATCCTTTTGAGACCTGACTCATACGTTGGGCCAACTGCTCTACAATCCGACACATACTGGGTTCTTGATGGGGAACAATTCACGCAGAGGCAGGTCAAATATGCCCCAGCACTGCTGAAGATTTTTGATGAGATTCTGGTCAATGCAATTGATCGCAATTCTACACATCCTAAAGAGGTCAAATATATCAAGGTCTCCGCAGACCGCGAGACGGGTGCTATAACCATTGAGAACAATGGTCCACTTGGTGGAATCTGTGCTGAACTTCACAAGGAGGAACAGCTGTGGAATCCTGAGTTGACCTTTGGACACCTTTTGACTTCTACAAATTATGATGACAATGCCCAACGGGTTGTTGGTGGTCGCAACGGCTATGGTGCCAAGTTGGCAAATGTCTACTCCAAGCTTTTCAGTGTGACCATCAAGGATCCAGTCAACAAGAAGAAGTACTCTCAGATTTGGGAGAACAATATGACCAAGTGCAATAGACCCAAGATTACAAATCACGCTGCGTCAACCTCGAGTGTTTCCATCACATTTGTTCCAGATTGGTCACGCTTTGGTATGACCAAGATGGATGAGGATATCTACAAGATTATTGAGAAGCGGGTATGGGATGCAGCCTTTTGCACATCTGGCACTTGCAAGGTTTCTTTCCAGGGTTCGGATATCAAGACTCCTTCTACCGAGGAGTATATGAGAATGCTCCACCCTGGTGCGGAGACTGTCGTCAATGTTACAACCCCTCGATGGTCTGTTTCGGTGGCTCCATCTGACTCTGGTTTTCAGCAGGTTTCCTTTGTAAATGGCATCTGCACAACCAAGGGTGGCACTCACGTTGACCACGTTGCCAATATGATTTCAAATGGGATTATTGATGACTTGGCCAAGAAGATTAAGCTCCGACCACAGCAAGTCAAAAACACCCTATTTGTATTGGTGAAGGCTACTCTGGTGAACCCAAGCTTCAGCAGCCAGATCAAGTCTGAGTGCACCCTAAAGGTTCAGGAGTTTGGTAGCCGTTTCGAGCCTCCCAAGAATTTCATCAAGAATGTCCTCAAGACTGGAGTCCAGGATGAGGTTATGGCATTGTCAAAGGTTCGTGAAGAAAAGGAACTCAAAAAGACTGACGGTGCCAAAAAGTCCAAGATTACTGGAATTCCAAAGCTTGATGATGCTAACTGGGCTGGGACTGTCAAGAGTGCCAAGACAACTCTAATCATCACAGAGGGTGACTCTGCCAAGACCTTGGCGGTTGCTGGTCTATCTATTGTTGGTAGGGATGCCTATGGAGTGTTCCCACTTCGTGGCAAGTGCAAGAACGTCCGTGACGCCAGTGCCAAACAGTTGATGGATAACGAAGAGTTTAACAATCTCAAGAAGATTTTGGGGTTGCAACAGGGCAAGGTTTATTCTTCGGTCAACGAGCTTCGTTATGGTAATCTTATGATTATGACTGATGCTGATAATGATGGAAGTCACATCAAGGGTCTTGTGCTCAATATGTTTCACTACTTTTGGCCAAGTCTTTTGGATATCGGCTTTGTGATCTGTATGGTGACTCCAATTGTCAAGGCGACAAAGGGGAAGCAGCAGAAGTGGTTCTTCACGGACTCTGTATTCAGGAATGACGAATCGAGCAAGCCTGGGAGTGGTTGGAAGGTCAAGTACTACAAAGGGTTGGGTACATCAACTTCTGAGGAGGCTAAGAGCTATTTCAAGAGTATCGAAAAGTTGACGGTTGGTTTTGAGGTTGACGAGGAGACTGACGAATCGGTTGTGCTGGCATTTGACAAGACCAAGGCTGATGCTCGAAAGGCGTGGCTCACCAAAAATTCAAGTGGTCACGAGGAGATCAACTATGGTTCAATCAAGAGCATAACAGTTTCGGAATTCATCCACAAGGACCTAATCAACTTCAGTTTGGCCGACCTGAAGCGTTCGATTGCTCATATGTGTGATGGTTTCAAGCCTTCTCAACGCAAGGTTCTGTTTGCCTGTTTCAAGAAGAATCTCAAGGATGAGATGAAGGTTGCACAGTTGGCAGCCTACGTTTCTGAGATTACAGCCTATCACCACGGAGAGGTTTCTTTGGCTGATACTATTGTCAAAATGGCTCACGACTATGTTGGTTCAAATAATGTAAACTATCTTGAACCCTGTGGTCAGTTTGGGACCCGTCTGATGGGTGGTAAGGATGCTAGTCAGACGAGGTACATCTTCACAAAGTTGATGCCTCAGACGAGGAAGATTTTTGATCCAAATGACGACGCGATTCTGATCTACCTTACAGATGACGGCAAGCCTATTGAACCCGAGTACTTCATGCCAGTCTTACCAACTGTTCTCATCAATGGTTCAGAAGGTATTGGCACAGGCTTCAGTTGCAATGTTCCTCCATTTAATCCTGTTGATATCAAGGCAAACATCAGGCTGGCTCTGAAGGGCAAGACTATCAAGAAGATGACACCTTGGTACAAGGATTTCAAGGGGACCATTGTAACAAAAGAGGATGCCTGGGTGGCTACTGGGATATCGAGTGCTTCGCACTCGGGTCTAATCATCACAGAACTCCCACCCGGTTTGTGGACTCAGGATTTCAAAGAGCACCTTGACGCCCTAGTGGACAAGAAGACAATCACAGGGTACAAGAACAACTCTACAACCGAGAGTATTCATTTTGAGATTAGCGGCTACCAGGGAAAGGACCATGTGAGGGACTTCAGGTTGGCCAGAACCATCCGGGTGAGCAATATGCACCTGTTCCACCCCAATCAGGGAATCAAGAAGTACCAGTCGGCGGAGGAGATTCTGGTGGACTTTGTGGAGCTGCGGATCGACTACTACAAGAAGCGGAAGGCCCACCTCAAGAAGCAGTTGGAGCAGAAGGTGCTGGTCCTCACGAACAAGGCTAGATTCGTTCTCAAGGTTGTGAACGAGGAGATCAAGGTGTTCAAGCGGAAGAAGAAGGACCTGGAAGACGAGATTGCTCAGGAGTTCCCCAAGGTGGAAGGCAACCACGACTACTTGCTCAACATCAAGACGTGGCAGTACACAGATGAGGCGGTCGATGCGATGTTCAAGGAGGCCAAGGCTGTGGAAGTGGCACTGAAGGATCTAGAGGGAACCTCGATAATTCAGATGTGGGAAAATAACCTTCTAGAATAGTAGACAATGGCTGGTAGTGCCGCTGTAATGTCATTATATGCAGTTGGTAAACAGGATACATATTTTGATGGGAAGGATTCCTTTTTTGAATTTAATCAACTTAGGCATTCAAACTTTACAAAGTTCCAGAGGTCAACCAAGATATTAAAACCAACTACAACAACCTCAACCCAATGGCCTTTCAACGAGACTATACAGGTTGTATTGAACCCTCAGCAGATGGGTGATCTCCTGTGTAATATGTACCTGAAATGCACATTACCAGCGAATAACGTAGGTATAGTCTCGTTTGGGTATGCTGCGGATGTTGGCAAGGCGTTGATAAAGACAATTGAGTTTAGAGTTGATGAGTTTGAATTGGAGACTCTTTATACAGACTGGGCAGTCATATATGATGAACTCTATATGACTGAGGAGGAGAAGGATGCCGTCAAGTTTCTAGACAATAATGGTCAGCCGTCGGGTAGTATGGCTGGCATTTCTGGTGATGGTATAAAGCTGTTTATACCACTTCATTTTTTCTTTGGGAGGAGGCACTCTACTCAAGACTTTGATAACAAGTTGTTGAATGATAAATATTTCAAACCATATTTTCCACTTTGTGCAATCCACAAACAAAAGATATTTTTAAAAATCACATTCAATGACCAGAATTTTTTTTCGAATGTGTCGACAACACCTTTAAATGTAGAACTTCCACATTTTGAGATTGTCACCGAGGAAATATCTTTGTCACCTATTGAAAGGGCATATATCATCAACAACAAGCAGACTATAACAACTGAATTGATGAGAAGGCAGAGTCCTCTTGATATTGACTCATTTTTCGTGGAAGCCAAAAACAATTTAGTTCCCAATATTCCTGTAAAAACCTTACACTGGTTCTTCAGAAGGGACGAATTTGAGAATGACCCTCTCGAAATTGCTAATCGTTTCAACTTTGGAAATTATTACAATGGGGCAACAACAACTTCGAATATATATGGTCAAGCCGAAAATCCAATTATGTCAGATGCCGAGTTATTCATCAATGGTACACAGAATCTTGGATTTATGGGGTCTAAAGAAAGAAACTTATCATCAACTGCAAATTATTTCAAGCACCAAGTTCCATTCAAAGTGGGGTTATCTTCACCCTTGCGAAATATCTACACATACTCATTCAGTCTGAAACCAAAAGACCCTTTACCAACAGGAGCTTTGGATTTCAGTCAGCTGAATTCTGACAAGACATTCTTATTGGCGTCTTTATTAGAGACTGGCAAAGATTCAACATCAACAACAACACGGACCCAAAATGATGTCACAGCAACACTTACAGCGACAGTTACAACTAAACAATCTGGAACAACCCTATCCGTTACAGCAACGGCAAATTGTCTGTCAACCATAACGGTGTACCAAAATGATATTGATATTATAACGACAGGTGAACCAATTCTAACAATAACGCAAGATGTTTCAACAGCTAGTATCAATAACACCTTTTACATGACGGCGTCAAATGTTGCAAACGGCACTTCAACAACTGAGGTGATTTCATTGTTAAAGCCCCCATTGGTATACAAATATCATTTGTACTATACGGGATATCAGACGCTTGAATTTGAAAACGGCCTCTTGAGGCCTATGTTTTCGACTTGAGAAGGTCCTTGTTATTCTTGATGTAGTCAATAATGTTATTGGTAATACACCACTTGATGAAGTTTAATTGTGCAACAGTTGTTATAATAATCTCATGACTTCCTGGGATTGTAAACTCAAACTTGTTTGACCTGCAAAAGGGGTCAAAGAGTTTCTTGCTATAGCCATCGAGACTTGATTTGTAGGCACAATGAACACTAAACATCTTGCCGGTCCTGGTGGTGTAAGATAGATTCTTATTCTTAGAGTAATTTGTTATGAACCATTCTAAATTCCTCAAGGAGATTCCACTTCGCTTCTCCAAAATGTCCTTGAGGGTTTCCGAGTTTTTGTTGTCCGAATAGAACTGATTAACTGAGTTGAGAAGAGTCTCAGACCTGCTCATCTGCTATCTACTAATAGATTAAAATCTATAACTGACTTTTGAGGAGTTCCAATGCTCGCCTGAGAGTTTGAAGGAGTCAATCTCGGGATACGGAGAGCACACGCAGGGCACCCATCCTGATACAGAGGTGGCACGCTGTGATTGTGTTCAACAACATTTTTGACCTCGATAGGGTGTAGCTTCTTCTTCTGATCCTGATGATGTTTACAATACCCACCGTCAGTCGCCTTGAATTTACAACGTTGCCCATTCTTCTTTACACCAAGACAGGTGTTCAACTGAGGTGTCACACCACTCAGATTTGGGTTGCCTGCATCACGCAATAGCAGAGAGATTGGGATACGATAACTCTCTGATACTTGCTTAGCAAATGAGGTAATTCTCTCATTGACCCGGTGGTCAACTTCAGCCTCGAACAACTTCATAAGTTGTTCACTCATTCGTCTTACTATTATTTTGCTCGAATTTCTTAAATAGGTCCGAGACTTGTGTCTGTTCCACAGCCTTACCCTTCCTGGTTCGCTTCTTTGGAAGCATACTACTGAAGATCTCCTCCTTTGGATTCTCAATCAAAGGTTCCAATAGGTCACAAACTGGGTTCATAAACTTGTTCTCCAGATAGTACTGATAGTCCAAGGGTACATTGTTCTCCCTGGCATACTTGGGATCCTCAGACTTTTCAAACGCCTTGGCCTTTTTGTTTCCCGTGTCAGTCAACACATACTGGACCCGGTCACCAGACTGAGGTTCAGAACCAGACTCTCGCTCACGCATCTTGTTACGGACTTGAACGTGAGCCATATTCTGACTCTTATAGGAGTCGGCCAGCTTCTGCGAGAGGATCAACTTCTCCATAGGAACCTCCCCACCAACAAGTTCAGCAGCCCTCTGACGGGCCAATGCAATCGCGGCGTCTGGGTTATTTGATTCCAGAATGATATCCAAGAGTTCGGTACAAACCTCACGAACGTGAAGGGTGTTATCACGCCTCACAACCTGAAGCCCCTTCACATCAATATAGTCCATCTTCATCTTGTCATCCTTTCCCTTTGTCCACAGCTTGGCGGCGTACCGCTTCTTGCTGTAAAGAAAGTATGGATAGTAAACCTTCTCAAGCTCCAAGTCATTGGGCTTTTTGAAAAGAGCGGTGCACTCCTCCGCAGCCTGCTCACCAAGCTTCCAACTGTGCTCTAGGGCTTGCTCGGGAGTCATACCCGTTGTGTCAAACTCAACCATAACTGAATCCGTGTCACCGTACCTCACCTTGGCACCCTCAAAGTTTGCCTCCACGTAGTTCTTGGTCTCCTCAATCATACTACGACCCTTTGCCGTGACTGTTGAAGCGATCGGAACACAAGGAAGCATACCCTTTCCAGCACCCGTGAAGCCGTAGACAGAGTTCATAGAAATCTTGTAAGCTAACTGTTTGCCATTGTATACGTCCTTCATAATACCTGTAGCCTTGGCCATATCCTTTTTGGCCTGACTACGGAACGCCTTTAGCTCCTTGAGAACAGACGGCAAAAGACTATCCACATTCTGTGCAAACTTGTAGGTCTTTTCTCCAATCTGAAAGCTCTCATACTCAACACCAGGTACGTTTTGATACTTGGGGTCCATAACAAGAGTTGAATAGCACAGATTGTGAGCCATCATAATAGATGGGTACAGTCCGGCAAAATCTAGGGCTGTGATTGGTGTATAGTAAGCTCCAGTCTGAGCCTCCAAGACAGTTGCACCTTCATAGGTGTCGCTCTGGATTTTACCCCAGCGGATAGTTGGAATCATGTACTTGAGTTCCCGAGCCTTACGTGTCATCTGACTGAAAACCTTAATCTGCTGACCACGCTCCGATAGATAGGACAGTGGAACCCAGGTTGCCTTGGCCATCTCAACAAGATTTAGTAGGATACACAACTTGTCCAGGAGGCGATGTGGCAAGATAGTATCCTTGATACAATACTCGGCAACCTCTCGAAGTTGAACAGGATCCTCCTCGCGGAAACGCTTGAACATCTCCTTTGGAGACATATCAATCTTGTGGTCACCAAGATAGGTATCGGCAACAAAATCCAACTTGTAACTATCCAGCTTCTTTTCACGCTTCACTTCGTGAAACAGGTCAAAGATGTAACGGCCGGACATTGGGAGGAGCTTCATCAGATTATCACCCAAAGCACTGGATGAAAGCTTCTTGTAGACAAAGTCACACCGTGTGCCCTTCAGCTTGCCGAGCTCAAAGAAAACATCAGGACACTTGCAGATAATTGCACGCTTGTAGATATACTCCAAGTCAAACCCAAAGATGTTCCAACCAGTCATAATATCGATATCGTGCTTGAAAAGGTACTCCTTGAAGCCCATAATCAGGTCACGCTCGGTATCATAGTTGACGATGTTGCAACCCTCCAGGTTGGTATCAGTTTTCTTGTAGCACAGACAAGTCTTGTCATAAATCTCAGACTCACCTAGACGCTTCAGAGTGAAGGCAATCTGGAAGCACTGGTCACCCTCAATGTCAGCCTCAGGAAACTTCCCAGTAGAGCTATAGGTCTCAATATCAAAGGACGCTACAACAAACGGAGCGTTCCCATCCTTTGAATCAGGCTTGAGGGTTTTCCAATCGTTGCAGAAAAGGTCGATATCAACCTTTGCCAGGTGAGAACGGACACACTTGTCACCAGTCTCAAGCCAGCCAGTTGATTGAATACCAGAGCGGTGCATCAAGCGGAGCATAGGCTCAACGTTTGACTCGTACACCTTCATAGTGTAAGCATCATCCTTCAATGGGCGACTCAACTTGCGGTCACACTTTTTCATATTCTCAAAGGTTGCAAAGTTCAACTTCATAAATGGAAATTCAGTATTATCCTGAAATCCCCAAAGATCCTTTGACTTTACAAGCTCATAATTCTCAGCAGCCCCACCACAGGCATCCTGAATCTTTGAAAACAAGAAGCCATCATTTGTTCTCGGAGGAACCTTTACAAAGAAGTAGGGTTTGAAAGGTGTGGTGACGCACACAGACTTGCCGTCGGCGGTTCTCCCAAAGATGCTGATGAGGTACTCTCCATCAGAGTCTCGAGCTTCCCACGAGAGTGCCTGAAAGAGCACCATCCTTTGCGTATTTAGGGTTTGTAATTTTTATATCAGTTTTATATAAAAGATGTCAGGGGCACTCGTCGATCTTGTCTCAAAGGGTGTGCAGGATGCCTATATCACAGGAGAGCCACAGGTTTCCTTTTTCCGTCAGAACTATAAGCGTCATACAAATTTTGCTATGCGTCCAGAGGAGCTTAACTATATTGGCACATTTGCGGCCAACAATGAGGTGACTATAAAGATTCCATCAAAGGGTGACCTTCTCAGCTATGTCTGGATTGAGGCCACTGGTATCAATGACAAGGCTGATAACAGAAATAACGCAAGTATCATCGAGGACAACGACTCGACCCTTTTCGAGTTTAGCCTCTACATTGGTGGTCAGAAGGTTGTGACGTTTGATTCGCTGTACCTCCAGGGTGTTCATGAGCTTCTTTATCGCAATAACCAGGCAAGAGCCTCGTGTGCCGGAGTGACAAACACAAGCAAGTCTAACTCACTTGGCTACTCGGGTGCACCAGACTATCTTATGCTTCCATTCTTTTTTGGTGAGGATTGGACCAAGGCACTGCCACTTGTTGCCCTTCAGTACCACGAGGTTGAGATCCGCATCAAGTGCCGCGGCGGTTTCACAGCTGGCTCGACACCAAAGGTGTGGGGCAACTTTATGTATGTTGATACTGCGGAACGTGATTTCTTTGTGGATACCGACCACGAGCTACTTATCGAGCAGGTTCAGCACGTTCTTGCTGAGAGCACCGACACCGACTTTGACCTGACCTACTTCAACCACCCAGTCAAGGCAATCCACCTGGTATCGGGCCAGGCTGCGGGTGCTTCGTGGGCGTCAGAGTACAACTTCCGCAACTCGTCATTCTACATCAACGGCACCACCCTGTTCGACACAACCTCCAACACCTACCACCACAACGTGGTTCACGAGATGCACTGTGAGGCTCTCCCAGATGACACCCTTAACAAGCAGCCAACTTTCACTTGGCCATTCTGCCTCAGCCTTGGCAAGTACCAGCCAACTGGCACACTCAACTTCTCACGCATTGACACGGCTAAGTTGACTGTCACCAACCCCACGGGTGGCAACTCACTTCACAGGGTGTACGGTGTTAACTACAACATCCTTAGAATTAAGAAGGGTATGGCTGGCGTTGCCTTTAGCAACTAAGGAAAGCCTAACATGCTTTCCAGAATAAACATTTGGACCCTTTGACTTTTTCTTATCCTGTGCCTGACGCTTCTTGCGAGGCTGGGGATCCATCTTACTATAGTAGATTGTTAAAACTTTAGATTCCCTGTGAGCAAGTGAGCCGTTCCTCTTGTGTAAACACAATGTCTTGCGACACACCAGTCACACATCGGCTAAGGGCACTAGATGCTGACCTCATAACCTCGCGCATATTGGCTGTATCAAAGTCGATAGCAGCCTCTCGGCTAATTCCAATATCATTTGCACTCTTGATGGCATCCTGATTCGCTGCCAAGAATACAAATTTCCAACCCTGTGCCTGTTTGCTAGAAATCACATCATTAATTTCCTTTTTGGTGTACTTGGTGCTCGAATTCTCATCACCATCAGTCAGGATAACAATAACATTACCAACATCATCAAGGTCTGCCCAACTCTGAGTATTGTTTTGTTCAACCTGATCGATAGTTCGAGCAATCGCATCCAGTAGAGCGGTCCCACCACGTGGACGGAATGTTGAGATGTTCAACTTTTCAACATCCTTAATCTTCTTATTCTCATAAACAATCTCAAATGAGTTGTTGAAAAGATACAAACTCATTGTAGATTTGGGTGCCTGTTCACGAACAAATGTATTAAATCCTCCTATAGTATCTGCCAGGCAGGTATCCATAGAACCAGAGCGGTCCAAGAGGAAATGGATGAGAGCCATTTTCTATTTAGAGCTTCAAGCTTTTATGTGTGTCAGATAAATATACTCTTGCGATTCATAAAAACATAATAAATGAAAAACAACAGGCCCGCCAGGAAAACAGCACCCTGAACAGTGGCGACAAGTCTCTTTATCTGACACACAAAGGAGTTGTCACCAGGGGGGCATATGACACCCGAACCAGCTCCAGCTGCAAGATAAGCCCCACCCATTGTCACATTCTGACGAGCATTAGGATCGCGACGCATTTAATATATCAAAATATTTAAATTTCTTCAAGAAGAGCTTTTGTTTTTTCATCCTTGAACTTGTAAAGAACATCCGGTTGATCTAAACTACCATCTCTAAGTAATCTAAAAATTCCACTTTCAGTATCTAAATCATATATATTAAAATTATCTTCTAAATTGAATTTGTCTGTCCGAGTAGCCAAATTTACTGATATGCTCCCTTCTGACCCGCTTATAATCCTATGGAAAATTCCACTAGGCCATACGACCATAGCAGGTTGTTCGCAATAAAGTTTCCCATTTTTATATACTCTATCTGGTGTAATAACAAAAGATGCTTTTTCTTTGCGTTTTGGACAATAGATATCCACAAATCGCTCTCCTTGCAAAACCATCAGGTTATCATCTTGACCTGTGTGCATATACCAAGGACGTTTGATTGAACCTATAGGTCCCGGAGATATGCCATTAGCTTTGTGGATTACTCGATCAATTCCGTGAATAAGAGGAATATCGGATTTCGAAACTTCATCAAACATAACTCCAGCGGTTCGACGTAGCGTTCGCAAAGGTAAAATTCGATACATTTATCATAAAAACGCACAATGTCTTTAATGTCCTGTTGACCCAAAGCCATCTTCGCCGCGAGAAGTTGACACAAGAATGTCAACCTCTAGAACATCTGGAACCTCGCAACGCTCTAGGATGAGCTGGGCAATTCGATCACCCTTCTTGAACTCGACTGGTTGAAGTCCCAGATTGAACATCGCAACCTTGACCTCACCTATATAATCTGGATCGATGACTCCTGCACCAATATGGATACCGTGCTTCACAGTAAGACCAGAACGAGGAGCAACACGCCCGTATACCCCACTCGGTAACTGAAATCCGAGACCAGTAGGAACAAGAATATGCGACTGAGTATCCAAACGAAAATCTTCAACACAAGCCAAATCATACCCCACGGCATCCGGCGATCCTCGAGTAGGTAGAGTGACATTACTATTGAGAAGCTTGACACGAAGTGGCTCCATTTCTGAATATCAATAAACCCTAAACTTTATATTCCTCAACTTTACCAGTTCTTGCGGCCCGAAATGCACTAGTTAGAATACCAAGAGATGAACATATCAAACAGGGTATTATTTCATTGTTCAATATATGTGATGTGCGGCAGTTATCAAAACCAAAAATCTAAGTATTCGTATAAATGAATTGGTTGAGTTTGAACAGGCCTATTACAAACTGTTGGAGGAGAAAACAGGTCCCGAGTCACTCGCGACTCAATGCAAGAGTCGTAACATACTCTGACTTTTTGACAAGGGTTGACGACGGAGACATCACAGATGTTGCAATATTTCCAGGTTCTCCAGAAATTCGATTTCTTGATTCGAGTGGTCATTTTGATACAACAAAGGTAATCCTCAATGATTCGTTCATCAATGAACTCCGCGATCACGTGGTAAATATACAGATTGCTAACCCACCTGTAAACTTTATTCAGGATATACTACCATATATTCTCATTGGTAGCTTCTTGTTGTTTATCATTAGAAATTCTCCAAAGCCTCCAGCTATTCCAGGAACCAAGAGGGAATTCGAGATTGTCAAAGATATTGAAACAAGATTTGACGATGTTGCTGGAATTGACCAGGAACTCAATGAAGTCAGAGAAATTGTTGACTTTCTGAAAACTCCCGAAAAGTTTATTGAAGCTGGTGCCAAAGTTCCAACCGGTTGCCTCCTATCTGGTCCACCAGGTACTGGTAAAACCCTAATTGCTAGGGCTATCGCGGGTGAAGCCGGGGTTCCATTTATCGCCACAAGTGCCTCACAGTTTATTGAACTTTTTGTAGGGCTTGGTGCTTCTAGGGTTCGAAACCTTTTCAAACTTGCTCGAGAGAATGCACCTTGTATAGTTTTTATTGATGAACTTGACGCCATAGCAAAATCCCGTAGCCCTTCGCCAATTGGCAATAACAATGATGAGAGGGAACAGACACTCAATCAGATTTTGACCGAGATGGATGGATTCAAAGAGAATTCTGGCATCATAGTTTTGGGTGCAACAAACCGACCTGATGTCATAGATCAAGCCATCCTTCGACCTGGTAGGTTTGACCGAAAGATTGAGGTTGGTCTACCAGATTGTGAAGGTCGCGAAAAGATTCTCAAAGTTCATTCGAAAAATAAAAAACTTTCTGAGGGTGTAACTTTGGATGACCTCGCAAAACTCACAATTGGCTTCAGTGGTGCAGAACTCCAAAACCTAATGAATGAGGCTGCAATCTACGCGGCTAGGGATGGACGAACAGGAATCACACGACTTGATATTGATAATTCGTATGAGAAGGTGACTATTGGTCTCCCAAAGACTCGCAAAATTGACGAAGACACAAAGAGACTTGTCGCATATCACGAAGCTGGACATGCCATTATGGGGGTATTCTGCGGTCAGAAGGTTGGCAAAGTTACCATCCTACCCAGAGGCGGAGCATGCGGTTTCACACAGATCATACCAAATGAGGATGGTTCGATGACAACCCAGAATGACCTAAGGAATCAAATAAAGATTGCTTTGGGTGGAAGGGCTGCCGAAGAACTCGTCTATGGTGAGGCAAACATAACAACCGGTGCGGCTGCAGACCTCCAACAGGTTACACAGATTGTCTATAACATGTTTGAGAATTTTGGATTCTCATCGACAGTTGGAAATTTTGCTGTTGATGAAGATTCGAGTGAATTCCTAAAATCACAGGTTGACCAAGAGGTCCAGTATTACATTGCTAGAATATACGACGAGGTTCGAGATGACCTAAGTGTGTATAAATTGGTTCTGAGCACGCTAGCTGAGACCCTTGTGACAATAGATACGGTCTACGGTGAGACTGTTGAAGAGCTTGTGTATAAACCCGAAAATTTTATTAATTGAATAATTTAGATGTTTCTCTGGATAGCAGTGTGTGGTATAGGGGTTTCGTTTTTGGCATCTTGTGGAATTGGGGCAAATGATGTGGCCAATTCCTTTGCCACAAGTGTTGGGTCTAAGACTCTCACACACACACAGGCTATATGTATGGCCTCTGTGTGTGAATTTCTTGGTGCCATTCTTATGGGCTCCAGGGTTACCAAAACTATAAGAAAGGGTATAGCTGATATTGATTATTATGTTGATTCTCCAGAGATACTTATGTATGGTATGCTCTGTGTTCTAGTTTCTGTGACATTCTGGCTTTTTACAGCGTCACGCTTAGGTATGCCTGTATCCACAACACACTCTACAATTGGCTCAATCATAGGGATGAGTATGGTTGCAAAGGGTTCAAACTCTATCGTATGGGGCTCCGAGATTAGTGATGAATTTCCATACCTTACAGGTGTATCAAAGATTGTTGCATCGTGGGTTGTATCGCCACTTCTGTCAGCCATGTTTGCAATGACAATGTTCCAGTTGCTCAGAATGACCAAGGTATTTCAATCATACAACAAGGCCCTACTTATGTTTCCAGTTGTGACCGGTATTACAATGTTTATAAATACATTCTTTGTAATATCAAAAGGTTCTGTACTCAGTGACCGTTATGATGATGTTGAGCGTGTTGTGATATCGGTGTGTATAGGTATTTTCAGTTGTTTTCTGTCAGTTGCAGCAATTCCATTGATAAAGAAAAGAACACACGAGGTAGAGGGTGTTTTCTCAGCGTGTCAGGTTTTCTCAGCTATGTGTGATTCCTTTGCCCATGGTGCGAATGACGTTGCCAATTCTATTGGACCGTTTGTGGCAATATGGTCAATCTATGAGAATGACATGGTTCAGAAGGAGGTCGACGCACCAATATGGATATTTGTTGTTGGTGGTGTGGGTATAGTTGTAGGACTTGCCACATATGGTCATAGAATAATAAAAGAGATTGGCGTCAAACTCACAAATATCACAGCTTCTAGGGGTATGTGTATAGAATTGGGGGCGGCATCTGTTGTTATCCTCGGCACAAAGTATAGCATTCCTCTTAGTACAACACATTGCCAGGTTGGAGCAACAACCGGTGTTGGTCTTTTAGATGGTGTTGACAATGTTGATTGGAGAATCATACGAAAGACCGTCTTTGGGTGGATCGCAACCCTCGTTGTGACAGGAAGTGTTGCAGCGTGCTTAACAGCTCAAGGGATTTATTCCCCGTATGTAAATTGCTAGACAAAAACAAAAACTTCATTGTAAAGTTCCCTCGAATGTTTAAATAGTGCAATTTTCTCATCTTCATTCAGATCATCCCAACCACTCCTTGGTTCCGTAAGAAGCCAACGCAACTGCTCGAAGCCTCGCATAGTTGAATCCTTGGGATAATTATTTTTTACAATGTAGTAAAACATCCTGATATTGGCAACAGTTGCTGCAATCGATAAATTAAGTGATTCGACGGTGAATCTTTCAATTACCAGTTTATCTGTGATGCTTGATGGCAGATTTTCAAAAGCATCACAGAGAGCCTCTGTTGTTTCAACGAGTTTCTCCATTTAATTTATTACAATTCAGGTCTTTAGTTAACTTCTTCGGTTTACTTAAGAGATTAATTTTTTAGGTTGTTATGATCACTTGTAAATGCAACCCAAAGTTTCTCTACGTATCGAAGGAAACTTTTGATAAACACGTAAACGGTCAGGCTCACATAGATATGATGATGCAGAAGTTGAAAAAAGATATATCAAATAGCTTGCAAAAAGGCGGATGGTTCACTGCTACTAGAGGCAAATAAGGAAATGAAACATCATATATGTAGAAGATGGTGGCAATCATCCGATTCGTTGGCCCTCAGGGTAAGTCCTTCATTACCCGTGCACAGACCTGGCGTACCAATCCTCAAGATGTCACCGGTATCGTCTGGGACAAGGCTATCAAGAAGTACGGACAGCAGAATTTTCGCCGCGAAGTTCTATGGCAGGGTGAATTGAGTGACCTCCAAGTAACTCGTAAGTTTAACAAGTTTGTTAAGGAGTATGAACCAGAATTTAATATTTAAAACTCTAGTCATTGTAATATAGTATGACGACAATACCAAAGGCTATGCGACATCTGTATAGGAGGAGACTTAATAGCATATATGATGGGAATATATCACACAAGAAGAAGGGTTCGAACAGATTTATCATAACACCTGGTTCTTTAAGGAAACACTGCCTAAATGATGAAGATATGGTTCAGGTAAATGTCGCAGATGATTTGTATTGGGATGACGGGGCTTCACCATCTCGTGAGGTTATGCTCCATTATTACACACTCTTTGACACAATAGATGAGCTGTATGTTGTGCATTGCCACCCACCAAATGTTTTGAGATTTATAAGGGACAATGAATTCAAAGATATAAAGACATTCTTACCAGAATTGGAATACAAGATAGGTGATGATGTGGGATATTACTCAGCCGGAACAGATAGACTTGCAAAAGAAGTGTATGAAAACCTGCGAGGAAATGACATAGTGGCACTGCACAAACATGGGATTGTTGCCAAGGGTGATGACCTCCAAAAGGTTGTTGATATGGTTGAGGTCTTGGACTTTTATTGTGCAATCTAGATTAGAAGCTCGTGCGGTTGGTGGGGATTCCAGAAGACCTTTGCCAAAGCTCTATGGTTGCAGTTGTCCCAACTGTTACTATGCGTGTGTTAAACACGGTAGCCACGATTAGGTTTTTTGTAGACTAAGTATATCCAATGGTTCGATGCCATTGTGTTTTCAAAATTGCAAACTTTGTAGGGTTCGGTTTTACCTCCTAATAGAACTAGATAATCAATGGGTCTGTTCAAAGTGCTATAACAAAAACTTGTTTAAAGGTGTCCGCCGAACAGCCGCTAGCTTAGAAGCCAGGTCCGCGTCGGCTGTGTAGTAGGTCTTGCCCTTCATAACAAAACTGTAGACCCTAGCCCACCCCCACGCCTGCTGAGACGCACCGGGGCGGTG